>Ga0256828_1000342_pt1 | contig 32260 bp, 39 predicted proteins | sample CV88metaG_FD_185993 | JGI IMG/M metagenome (GOLD analysis project Ga0256828, IMG submission 185993) | Hydrothermal vent microbial communities from East Pacific Rise, Pacific Ocean - CV88 | ecosystem: Environmental > Aquatic > Marine > Hydrothermal vents | place: Pacific Ocean: East Pacific Rise...
TAATCTCTACAAACTCAGTGCCTGACTATATTTCTAGCAATTGAGAAAGTAGTGTATGACTCGTTTCGTGTCTTTTTTGAAGTCTTTTGTTGATTTTGAGGCAAATTTAGAAAAAAAGAGTTATTAATATTATCAACAAAAAGAAAAAAGAACTAGTGAATGACACTAAGCCATTCACTAACTACAAAATATTGACAATCTAAGCAGATTGATACATAAACACCTATTTTAACACTTAGTCTTGAATCTTTTTTACTCATACTTAATCTTTAATATGGTAGAGTTTATACTATCTTTATAGGGAGTTTTTAAAGTATGTCGCATCTACCAACTACACTTAACTCTTTTTGGCTCTGGCGTGAAGTTTCTTCAAAACTGGGCATTTCCAACCCTGCTTATAAGTCTTGGAAAAATACCACTACATTAAAACTCAATAACAAATACCTTTTTATACAAAAAAATACACTGCCTCCAAAGCATGAGCATGTGCAAAGTATACTTACTGACCTCTCTGGGTATCTTCCCATTAAATTTGCTTCAGACCAACTTCATGTCAATGAACATATATTTTCTTATGACAAAATGAAACTTTATAAAGAGTTTGAGTATAAGTTTGTTGAAGATATAAAATTTGTAAACATCAAAAAGTTTTTTAGAGAAAATGGGATTCAAGTTGCGAAAAATTCCATTATTCAGCTTGGAAAAATAAAAGACTTAGAGATTAGTCCAGATTCTACATTTTATAATCTCAAAAATGACTATGGCATTGTGGTGTATAACTGATGGGTACTTTTTTTATAGAATTTCGCGATCCTCTTTTCTCCATCATCATCTTTTTTGCCATTATTTTTATGATAACTTTTTTCTCTTACTGGTGGGGAAGATATAAAACAAAAGAGGACTCTCGTCACTTAGATAAATTTCTACAACAGTTCCGCTCTCTTCCCAGTCAAAGTGAACTTAAAGTACTTATTTCAAGCGGAGAACTCTCTGAAAAATCATGGCTTTTACTTGCTGGTTCTTACTACAAAAATGGTGACTATGAAAAAAGTATAGAGATTTACAATGAAATACTAAGAATTTCTGCTGCAACAAATACAAAAGAAACAATGTTCTTACTGGGAAAAACTTACTTTAAAGCTGGTTTTTTAGAACGTGCTAAACAGATTTTTCTAGAAATACTTAAAAAATCTCCTAGAACGCCACAGGCTCTTAATTATCTTCTTCTTGTCTATGAATATATGAGAGATTACAAATCTGCCATAGATGTACTAGAACCACTTGATGAGTTACAAATAGATATAAAAAATGAAAAAGCTTATTTACAATCTTTAGAGCTACTTAACAACAATACCCTCTCTCATGAAGAGAAAGTGAAAGAGCTTCTGAAAATTTATGCACAAACACATCAGTTAACTTATTTGGTATTTGAGTACCTTTTTCGTATAGATCCTCAACAAGCATGGAGTCATTTTGACAGTTCTAAAAGTGAACTCCTTACCGATATTTTATGGAATTTAGATTCAAAAAATTTGGATTTAGATATAATTTCAAAAAATAGTTTTTTACGTGAACTTTATAGTGCAAGAGGAGATATTGACCTTGCACAAGGAAGCTCGATTTTTGAGTTTAATGTACTTATACATTTAAAAGAGAGCTCAGTCAATGCAAGTCTTAATTTTGAGTACTTGTGCGATAGTTGTAAACAGGTGCACCCTTTTGCTTTTAATCGATGTAATTACTGCCATGCAATTGATACATCAAAAGTTGAATGGACACTTATAAAAGACTACCATAAAGATTTTAGTGAAGAAAATAACTCTTTTCAGTAATGGATTATGAAGAAATAAAACGGGGCTACAATGCATAAAAATATAGAAACTTTAGAAAAACAACTTAACTATGCGTTTCAAGATAAGAAACTAATTATAGAAGCACTTACGCATAAAAGTTATAAGCAATCTTACGACAATGAACGTCTAGAGTTTTTAGGAGATGCGGTTCTTGACTTAATTGTTGGGGAGTATCTTTACAAAAAATTTGAAAAATCTGATGAGGGGAAACTTTCCAAGATTAGAGCTTCACTTGTAAACGAAACAGGTTTTGATAAACTTGCTCGTTCTCTTAGTTTAGGTGATTATATTCTTCTTTCTAATGCGGAAGAAAACAATGGTGGACGCGAGAAGTCTTCTTTACTCTCTAATGCTTTTGAAGCTATTATGGGAGCAATTTACTTAGAAGCTGGACTTAAAACAGTTGAAAAAATAGCAATTAAACTTATAGAAGAAAATCATGAAGAGATCTCTTTAGATTTTCTTTTTAGAGATTTTAAAACAACCCTTCAAGAACTTACACAAGCAAGGTTTGGAATAACACCAGAGTATAAAGTATTGGCTTCACGTGGACCTGACCATCAAAAAGAGTTTGAGGTTGGTGTATTTATAGAAGATCGAGAATATGCAAGAGCAAATGGAAAAAGTAAAAAAATTGCTCAACAAGAAGCAGCACAAATTGCTGTAGAGATGCTAAAGAAGGAAAAATAAGTGAATAGTTTTGGTATGAAATTACGTTTTAGCACCTTTGGAGAATCACATGGAACGGCTATTGGGTGTTTACTTGATGGTGTACCTGCTGGACTAACAATAGATGAAGCATATATTCAGAGTGAACTTGACCGTCGTAAACCTGGCAAAAGTGAATTTGAAACAGCACGCAAAGAGGCCGATAAGGTTGAAATTTTAAGTGGTGTATTTGAGGGCTTAAGTACAGGGACTCCCATAGCGATGATTATATATAACACAAATCAAAAATCACGTGACTATACTAATATTAAAGATGTATTTCGTCCTGGACATGCTGACTTTACTTATTTTGCAAAATATGGGCTAAGAGATTATAGAGGTGGCGGTCGCAGCTCTGCTCGTGAAACAGCAGCTCGTGTAGCAGCGGGTGCCATAGCAAAACTTATGCTTCAAGAGCTAAACATCGAAGTACTTAGTGGCATAAGTGAAGTGAATGGTATTCATGCAAAAAGTTTTGATTATGAAAAAGCGAAACATAGCATTATCTATGCACTTGATGCTTCAGTAGAAGAGGCTCAAAAAGAGGCTATTCTTAAAGCAAAAAATGACCATGACTCTGTTGGTGGCGTTTCACGTGTAGTTATCTCTGGTGCACCCTCAGGTCTTGGCCAGCCACTTTACTACAAGCTTGATGGCGTTTTAGCTGATGCAATGATGGGTCTTAATGCTGTAAAAGCTGTAGAGATAGGTGATGGCGTTTTGAGTGCAAAAACACTTGGCTCACAAAATAATGATCAAATTCGCTCAAATGGATTTGAATCAAATCATGCGGGTGGTATTTTAGGTGGCATTAGTAACGGGGAAGATATTGTTTTAAATGTTTACTTTAAACCAACACCTTCTATCTTTAAAACGCAACATACCATTACCAAAGACAATGAAGAGGTTGACTTTGCTTTAAAAGGGCGTCATGACCCTTGTGTCGCAATTCGTGGGACAGTTGTATGTGAAGCGATGGCTGCACTTGTTGTAGCAGATATGTTACTACTCAATATGGGTTCAAAAATGAGTGGTGTATTAAAATACTATAACTAATTTTTTAGTTATAGTTACAAATCGTCATCTCCAAACTCTTTTTCTAGCTCTTTTTCATACTCTAAATCTTTTTCTTTTTTTAACTGTTCTTTTGTCAATACCGCATCATGTAAAAAATCACCAAAGAATGTTTTTGATTCTGTTTTAGCAAGAAAAAGATAGGTGCCACTTAAAAGTCCAATAAGAACTAAGGCAACAATTCCCTTCTGAATAGGGTTAAAAGTTTGTATAGGCTCTTTCTTTTGTATTTCACATACACCACCAGGGCAATGTTTTGGGTCTTCTCTTGTTATAAGTTTATATATCATACACCCTACACATATGGAAAAGGCACTCTCTAAAAACATGAGAGTGATACAAAGCACACAAATCATCACTTTATAAAAAGTGATATCCCAATGAAGCACAAACCAGTATATCATTGGAAAAGAGATTGCCCAGCCAATAGTCCATGCAAAACGCTTTTGCAATGCACCTACATATTCTGGCTTTTGATTGCTTACAACAAATCTTCCTAATAACAAAGAGGGGGAATAGTTTGCATTTACTACTCTAGCTAAAAAATCTAGCCATAAAAAAGCCAAGTATACTCTTGCAACAATTATATGGTTAAAGCCAATTCCAATAAAAATAATAATAGTACCAAGCATTGCTAAAATTCCAGCAGCTGCTCGAGCTTCTCTTTCGTTGATTACTCTTATCTCATAACCAGGAACTTTTTCTCCATAATCCCATAAAAAACTTTGTAAATTCAAATGCTATACCTTTGCAACAATCTTCCTTGTTATATTTTATTCAATGATTGAATTTATTATATTTTTGATTTTGTTTTGTGCTTTTCGTAATGGTTCAATTGATTCTTTATCTTTAATATCAACTGTAGTAATCCAATTTTCTACACTTAAAAACCCCATTCTCATCACCTTCTCATCTTTCTTTTTGTACAGATAAAAAGAGCATGGAGCCCATGCACCAGCCTCTGGATGTAATCTTGATACAGGAAAAATTACTTCAAATTTACAAATAGAGTAAGTATGAAAGAAATCATATACATCCTTGTATCCTTTATCATCAAAAATCTCTTCTTGAACATTTGTATAGTTTGGCAATAAAAAACCTAAAGGCTCTAACTCACCTTCAAATTCAGCTTCAAAATCTTCTATATAATCTTCCATGCTAGCATCATCATCTAGCTCAACCTTTGTAGTAAAATTAACTTGCAAAGGCTTTCCATTGTGACTTGGAATATATGCTAATTCTTTAAAATGACCTTGTGGCATTGCAGTTTTAAGTGCTTTTTCAATTAATGCTCCATAAGCGACTAAATCTGGATCCTTAACTGGAATTTGTGTAGCTCTTGCCATCCCATTAACACTTAGAGTAGATATATTCATATTCCCCTCTTTATCTTCCCATATGGACATGGTAAGAGGTGTTAGAGCACCAAATTGTGGATATTTTTTAATAAGGTTAAAGGTCAAATCATTGCTAATGTACATAGCTAGATTATAGGTTTTATAGTATGTCTTTTTAAATCTTGTATTGAATGGCTTATTCATGTCATTATTGCCTGCAACAGATAAACCTACACTATCAAAAGCTTCTTCAATAGACTGAGTTGTAATATTGCCCTCAGTATTGGCTGAAGTAAATATTTGTATATCTTGAACTACTTTTTGTTTCGCTGGAACTGTAGCTGTACTATTGCAAGCTAATGTTGATATTGCTATAAATATAGTTAAAATAAGTATATATATTTTTTTCATATTTTTCCCTTGTTTTTTGACAATTTATAAAACTCTAACATCTTTTACATATAATTAAAATTAATACTTTAAAATCTTACTATATCGCCAATATTGATAATGCCTTTACCACTAATCACTTTAGCGAAAACACCTCTATCGTCTTTTAATAGCTTTGGTAATTTTGAATTTAAGGTAGAAAGTCCCTTGCATAATGTACAACTTTGTGTAATTTCTAATTCAACATTACCAATAAAAAGTCTTTTACCAGCATCGAGTGAATAAGGATTAACATCAAGTAAAATATTCTCACCTAAAGAGCCATAATCTATTTCAATATCTTTATTAGAAGCCATAATATAACTCTCTCTTGAGGTTAAGAGTACTGATCGTTGTATATTTTGAGCATAAAACTTATCATGAAGGATTCCCTCATTATTAAGCTCTATTCTCTCTACACTTTCTCTTTTCTTTTTTCCATCATCTGAAGTTATAAATAACTTTAAAACCTTACCTTGCATTTTTTCTCTTGTTTTTTATTTTTGTAATTTCTCTAAGGAGACAACACTATCTATTTACCTTAAAATTATTAAAAATTCAAATCTTTTCTAAAGATAGAATAAATTCTTTATTTGTATTTTTAACAATTTTATCTATATTAATAGTTATTTTTAAAAGAGGGTATTCTCAGATGTAGAAAGACTTCTACATTCAAGAATATGGAGTGAATAGGCAAAAAATGCCTATTATTTGATTTTACCTTTACCTTTAAGAGTTTTACCCTTACGGTCAGTTGCAACCATCATCACTTTATCACCTTTTTTAAAGCCTTTAAATTGAAATTTAAAGATAGGATTTTTAGATAAAAATTGAGATGTTGACATATCAAATACAGTTTCACCATTCACAGTTGCTGAGATATGCTCAATGAAGTTTGCATCATCTCTATTTCCTGTTTTTTTCTCCATCATATTATATGTAGTCATTGCATGTTTAGCCAAAGCTTTTACTTTGATTACATCGCCTTTTAATTTTGCTTTTACTTTAATACCAGCCATTTTATTTCCTTAATATTTTATTCTTAATTTAAAGAGGTAAAGGGATTAACCTTCACATCCACCAAGTGCAACATCTAAAGTTTGTTTAGCAGCATAAAGCTTACCGTCTTCACCTTCAACTACAATAGTAATACTACCTGGTTTACCCATTTTAATTTTAATTGAGTATTCATTTACAGAGTATTTATTTGTAGAGATAACACATACAGCTGACTCAGGGTTAGCATCTTGGAATACAGCAATAGTTTTTGCAGCTATATCTGTTCCAAAATCTACTGGAATTGCTCCACCAGAAGATGCAACAGCTTTTTTACCACTGTCAAAAGTTTCGCCAGCAGCTTTAAGTTTTACATGACCCTCAACTAATTCATTAGTTCCATAAAGTGCTTTAATAGCATCTTCAACTGTGTGAGCTGACCATACAGCCGGCTTTGATTTTCTAAAATCTTCTGCTTTTACACTTGCAGGCACAACAGCTAAAGCTAATGCACCTAAAGTTACGTTTAAAAATTGTCTTCTTTCCATAATGTTTCCTTTTGTTTTATTTACCGTGAACTATGTAGTCAACTACTAGTTTAAAATTAGCGTCTGATAAGTCCGCACCACCTTTAGCAGGCATACCACCTTCTGTACCATGAATCGCTTTTTTATAAACAGTTTCCATACCTTCAGAAAGATACGGTTTCCAGTCAGCACTACCTGGTGACAAGTAAGATGAATGGCACATTGCACATGTGTTATTATATACTTCTTTTACGTTTACTTTTACTTCAGCTTTATTGTCTTCTTTTGGAAGATCTCTGACATCAGACATAGGTGGTAAAAAGTTAGATATTCCAGCACCTTGAATACGTGTAACCACTACTGTTTTTTCTTGACAGTCTTTCATACAACGTTCATCTGCTTTTACTTTTATAGCACCAAAGTTTTTTGGATTCGCATAAAAAGTACGAACATTATCTAAGCCCTTAGGACCATCAATTTTAGGTACAAATCCATTAACATTTGGCATTACAATTTTAGAGAAATTTTCTCTATTAAGAACAAATTCATCATCAATCTCTTCGCCATTAATCTCTATCTCATTAATATTTAAAATATATGCTGTTAATGCATATACTTGATCATCAGTAAGAGTTTTAGATTTTGGATGAGGCATACCATCTTTGATGTACCACCATAAAGTGCTTAGTTGTGGCCAGTATGAACCAAATACACGAACTGGTCCATCTGCTTCAGGATCATGCCATCTGTTATTTGTTAGAGTTTTTTGTAACTCATATGCATTTCCTTTAGAAAGTGCTGGATATCCACCACCACCTGAACCAAAGTCACCATGACACATTACACATTTAGCTTCATAGATCTCTTCACCATCTTCAACAGAACCACTACCTTCTGGTAAGCCAATTCCACCTGCTTGGATATCTTTATCCCATACTTTAATTTCATTTGCCGTCGGAACACGTCCATTGTAAATTTTAGATGCATCAGCTGCAACTTGTGGATTTACATAATATGGACCTGTTTTATCGTTTGCTACTGGATAAATTACACCACCATCAATAGTTGGCTTTCCATTTACAGTGCTAGTTCCTGTTGGTTCTGCATTGTTTTGCATACAACCAACTGTTAATACTGCTACAGCTGCTGCAATAGAAGCAGTACTGATAAATTTAGTATTTAATTTAAGCATTCTTTACCCCTCCTGGTGTTCTCATCTGAACATGGTTTACTTTTCCAGTTTCTGTAACTTCCCAAGTTTCAACAGCATTTCTGTGATAAACAGATTCAACACCCATTACACTTACTTCTTGGTCAATTGTTGGCTGAATATATCCTGCATCATCCATAGCACGTGAAGTTAATAATAACTTTTCACCTTTTTTGTATGTATGCATATAAGACCAACGAGTCCATGATTTTGGTAATACTAAACCTTTTAATTTAGCTTCAACATAACTGTTTCCACCATCAAAAGATAAATCGACACCTGTAATCGTACCCATACCAGACCATGCTAGACCTTCGATTTCTACGATATCGCCATCGTTAAGGTTTGTCCATGGAATCTCTGGAGAAGGTGATGTTACAGTTGAATTTACTTCATTTGCATAAAAATGCTGAATCGCTTTTCCAGTTGGTTTTAAAGCAGTATATTTAGAAGTTTCCTCTTTAGCATACCATGGCTCGTTAGAAAATTCTAAACGCTTAAGCCATTTAACACAAAGATTTCCTTCCCAACCTGGAAGAAGTAATCTTACAGGGTAACCTTGTTCAGGACGAAGTGCTTCACCATTTTGACCCCAAACTATCATTGCATCATCAAGTACTTTGTCTATTGGTACAGTTCTTCCCATCTCTGAGTTGTCTGAACCTTCAGTAAGCATCCATTGTGCTTCTGGTTTTAAACCAAGATCAGCCAAGATTGTTTTCACATAAACACCAGTCCATTCAGCACAAGACATAAAACCTTTTGCAAATTGAAGAGAGTTAAATTGTGGTCCACGCCACTCTTGACCGCCATTCGCAGGACACTCAATAAAGTGTGTACGTGTTACAGATGGATATTTCTTAAGTTGTTCTAATGTAAGAACTATTGGCTTTTCAACCAAACCATGAATCATTAAACGGTACATACTTGGATCTACATGTGCTACACCACCATGTGAACGAGAGAAAAATAAACCATTTGGTGTAATGATTCCCATCGATTCTTGAATTGGAGTAACAGCAATAGATGCACGAAAGTTTCCAGAAGCTAATAGTTTAGTATTTCTTCTTGTAACATTATGCTCGTATTTTGATGGTTTTCCGTAACGATTTTTTGTTACAGGATCCCCCCAAGTTTGCCCCCATGGTACATGGTGCATGATAGCAGGATCATCTGCCATTGCATCGGATGACAGAACAGATGTTCCAGCAAGAGCAGCAACTGAAGCAGCAGCTGATTTTCTGAAAAATTCTCTTCTGTCAATCGTCTTGTCGTGTTGAGATTTATTATCCACATTTTCTCCTTTTTAATTTTGTCATTGTTTTATGTTGTATTTAAAATTTATATCACTCTGATTATATAATAGACAAAGTTCTTTACTCTCATATTATGCCATTTTATACTTAATGGAAAATATAAAACTCCTACTATTATACAAAAAAATGAGATAAAAATGTGATATTATTGATTTTTACACTATGGCGAGTTACTTATTGAAACATAATTAAAATTTATTTTGTCTCAACAATCCCTAATATGACAAATGTCTTATTTGATTCATCTGTATAAAAAGGGATAATAAAGCCCCCATGGACTACATCGCGTATGTTTTCATCATCATAGTATATGGATTTCTTATATTTATTATACTTTGTTGGTATATTAATAATAATTGTATCAAGATAAGATTTGAAGTTTTTTGCAGAATTAAAATCCACTACAATCATCTCATCTAAAATCTCTTTTAGTTGCTTTTCGTAAAGTTCTGAAGCAATAATATTCATCTTATTTTTCTCTCTCTTGTAGCCACTTACTTAGTTCTTTCATACTAAGTAAGTAATCTTTAAAAGAGCCAGTTTTCTGAAAATATTTCTTTAATTCTTTTGCAAAAAGAGTTTTTAATTCATTCTCAGAGAGACTCATTACTCATCTTCCTCTGCCTCTTCTGCAGGTTTATTACCATAAATAGTGTCTACATCTTCACTTATTGTTTGAATATCATCCATAGCATCTTCATAAGCTTCCACTTTTGCATCACAATCATCTTCATCTTCTGCTGAGGCAACTGCTTCTTTAAGTGTATCTTGAATCATGTATGATTTAAATGGCATTCCATAGTTATATACTAACTCGCCACCATGTTTACCTTGTAAAAATACTGTTCCTGTTGCACCTAAAAGAAGAATAGTTGCTAACACCTCTAGTGCAAATATCTTCAATTTACATCCTGCAATTTTTAAAAGAGCAATAATACCAAATGCAATAGCAAGATATAAACCAAGTGTTTTATGTTCTATAAGTTCATGCTTTCCAGCCGCACTCAAATAATCATAAATCAAAGGCCCTGCCTGTGAGCCTGTATACCAAACGCCAATAACAGCTAATGCCGCTACTAATGTAGTTCGTGAAGATATTTTTGACATACCCTCACTCTTCGTAACCAAATAAATTAAACTAAATACCGTAGCAACTACGGGTAAAACCATGGCAAAGTGTGCCGTTGCTGGATGTAACATCATAATATTCTCCTGTTGTTATAATAATGTATTATATTAGAATAATTATAACAAAATTTTATCACACAATTATAATAGATATTTTTAAGTTACTTTTTATCCATTACATCTTTTGCAGACTTGATTGCTGAACCAAGTGCCACTTTGGCAACACCCCATGCTTCTATACCCATACGTTTTGCTTCTTGTGCTTTTGGTGATTTCAAGGCAGAATCTGCATGTTTTACTGCATTTTTTGCAAATGATGAAAATCTTTCTTTCATAACTTCTGCTGTTTCTTTAGAGATGTGTACCAACTCTTCTAAATCATAATGCATCTCTTTGTTTAAAGCTAAAAGAATTTTATGAATAACTGACGAGCTTTGAGAAGCTTGTGTTGTTATCACTTGAGAAAAAAGTATATCAGTCTGATTTAAATCTTCAATAATAGTATCGTAGTCTTCTATTAATATATGTTTAGCTTCTACGGGTGTATATGCTAATCTCTTTTTGAATCTATCTATCGATTTTATAAGACCACTTCGCATACCTCGTAAAGTCGCACCAAGTATCTCTTGAGCTCTATTTGGTGTTGCTTCTGAAACATCTATAGCAGAACTTAAAATTGTAGAGAGAATTTTTCTTACACGTATGGTATTTAAAGAGCCTTCCTTAATTGCTTCAAAAGTAATCTCCTTAATAACTTCAACAGTTGTTTCACTTATATCACCATCACTATCTTTCTCTAAGGCTGTAATAAGTGCAGATTCTACCATTTCACTCAAGATATCATAAAGGTCTATTGACTGTAGTTTCACCTGATGCAATTTAGCCAAAGCTATTTCATTTGATTCTAGTCGCTCTTCTAAAACATTAAACACATCATATTTAGATTCTTGCAATTGTATATATTTTTTTTCTAAACTTCTTTCTATTAATTCTTTTTGAGCCAATAAAGTCTCTACATCTTCTTGAAGAGATGAAGTTTCCAAATTTAAAATTGTTGTCACTAAACTTTTCATATCTGCTAAGTTAAGCTTATTTACATCAAAATTATTTGTTTCAACAAGATGTTCAATAGAAGATGAAACTCTTTTTTCCACACTTTTATATCTACGATTATAAGACTTTTCTAGTTCTTCATTTAGTTTTTCTACATTCATTGTATACTCCTTATTAAAGTACCATTTTTATATCTTGATGTTTTTTTAATGCCTCAAATATAAAGGTTCTATCATCTTCATTATGCACTAATAAATCAAGATTCATACTAATATATTTTCCTGTTTTAGAGCTATTTGAGTGAGAAAGTTTATGCTCGCGTTCCTCTATGACATCATGAATTGCTTTTTCTAAAGCTTCTCTTTCACTAGCAATTACCTTATAACACCAGTTACAAGGGTATGTAAGTTCTACTTTTTTATCGTCTAAAGTTACCACTTTTGCCTCCTGATTTAGATTCAAGTTGTACATTATGAATTACCATCCCTTTATCTATCGCTTTTACCATATCGTAAATTGTTAAAAGTCCTACACTCGTTCCTGTAAGTGCTTCCATCTCTACACCTGTTTGTCCCGTTAGTTTTGCAGTAACAGTAAGTTTAAAACCTGGAAGTTCAGGTAGTTCTTCAATGTCACAATTAATACCACTTAGGTTCAATGGATGGCACATAGGGATTAAAGTACTTGTTTGCTTTGCTCCCATAATTGCTGCAATTACAGCAGTTTGAAGCACTGGACCTTTTTTCGTTGTCTCTGAAACTATCGCATCATAAGCATCTTTACTCATCTCAATACTACCACTAGCAACAGCAACTCTTGTTGTTTGCTCTTTGTCGCTAACATCTACCATTTTTGGTCTTTGATTCTCATCTAAGTGTGTTAAATTCATTTGTGTCTCTTTATAAAGTATATTTGTTTGACACTATTATAGCGAAGAGGTGTTAATGATTTCTTTTGATTCTTTGAAGAGCTATTTCATACTCATGAGGGTGGTTTAGATTTAAAAAATTTTCTTCATCAGAAAAATCTACATAATTGGTTCTCACTTTTTGTAGCAAATAACCCAATTTATGCTCTGATTTTTTAGCCATTTGAAGAAACTTATGCTCTAAAGATTGATGATAAACACCACAAAGAGGTTGTAACTTGCCATGAAGACGAGCAATACTTGCATCAATATCCTCTTTATCGTGTTCTAAAATTTTTGCTATTTCTATTTTTGATATAAAGGGGGTATCAACACTAATAACAAAGATTTTTTCACATTGAAGAGTTTGAAAACTTGCTAGAAACCCTGATGTTGGAGCATAATCATCTTGCATATCTTCTATAAAGTTTGCTTGAAAATTAAATTTGTTTTTATTTTTACAAGAGATATAAACATGAGAAAAAAGTTGTGAAAGTCTTGAGTATTGATACTCAGTAAGTGTAGAGTAACCAGAGAAAGGAAGAAGAGATTTATCTCTCTTCATCCTTGAACTTTTGCCACCTGCAAAGATGACACAAGGAGTGTTAAACATTAGTTTCTTGTAAGCTCTGCTTCGATTCTTCTGTTTTGTGCACGACCTTCAGCAGTGTCATTAGATGCGATAGGATTTGCTTCACCAGCACCCATTGCACTAAGTTGAGAAGCATTTACACCTTTTGCTATAAGTGCATCTTTTACTGCATTTGCACGTCTCTCAGAAAGTTTTTGGTTGTAAGAAGCACTACCACGTGAATCTGTATAACCAACAATTTTTGCATCATAGTTTGTATTAGTAGTCAAGAAATCTGCATATGTTTGAATAAGAACATCAACATCTGCAGGAACTACAGCTGAATCATTTGCAAAGTTAATTTCAAGATTTACGATAAGTGGACAACCATCTACATTTACTGCTTCACCTAGTGGTGTATTTGGACAGATATCTTTAGAGTTAAGAACGCCATCTTGATCATCATCACCATCTACTCTACAACCATTTGCATCTACTGTTTCACCAGCTGGTGTTTCAAGACATTTATCTATATCATCATTTACACCATCACCGTCACCATCAAGAACAAGAGCACACCCTAGTGCATCTACTTTTGTACCTGCTGGAGTATAAAGACAATTATCATCAGCATTTACAACACCATCATTATCATCATCAAGTGGAGCTGCAACAGGAGCTACCTTAGGAGATCTTTCACCAAATGCATAGTTGATACCAGCAAGAATTAAAACATTGTTGTCTACACGAACATTGTAGTTATTTCCAACTTTAGCTAAGTACATCGCTTCAGCTTTAAGTGATAATGCTTCTGTAAGAGGAACCTTAACACCTGCACCTGCATCAAGTACTAGACCACCAAGGTTTCTGTCATTAACATCACTACCAACAAACTCATACCCTCCACCAGCTTTTACAAATGGTACAACAGAGTCCATTGCATTAAAGCTGTAAACACCATTAATAAGTGCACGAGTTACTGAAGTGTCTGTACCATTGTCATTGTTTACATCTGGAGAATAAAGTACAGAGAATTCTGGAGAAAAATTTGAATCTGGAAGATTATATTGTAATTCAACACCACCTAAAAAGTGATCATCACCCTTAATCCCTACATTTCCCTCTGCCATGTTATAACCAACCATTGGAGAGATTTCATATGCATAATCATTTGCCAAAGCCATGCTACCTAGCATAAGTGCTGGTATAAGAAGAAGTTTTTTCATCTATTTTTCCTTATTTTATTTGAATAGTACCTGAATTATACCCAAGAAAAGTGAAATCTTGGTGATTCCTATCTTGGGTCTGTGATATAACCAGTTATTGCCGAAATTGCAGCTACTGCAGAGTTTGCTAAGTAAACCTTAGAACTTCTGCTCCCCATACGTCCAACAAAGTTTCTATTTGTTGTAGAAATAGCCACCTCATTATCACCAAGTATTCCCATATATCCACCAAGACAAGCACCACAAGTAGGGTTACTTACAACCCCTCCAGCATCTACAATAATATCAATATATCCTAAATGGTTCGCTTCGCGAAGAATTTTTTGTGTTCCTGGAGTTACAATAAGGCGAACATCTTCATGCACTTTTTTCCCTTTTAATATCTCTGCAGCTACTTTTAAATCTGCTAAACGTCCATTAGTACACGAGCCAATAAATGCTTGATCTACTTTAATTTTATCTGCTACAGCTTGCACTACCGAGTGTCCATTTGATGGTAAAAATGGGTAAGCAATTACAGGATCAAGATTTGCAACATCAATTTCAAGCACTTCAGAGTAGAGTGCATCTTCATCTGAATAATGCTCTTTTGGTGTTCGTGCTAAATTTTTATCTGCTAAGAATTCTCTTGTAATATCATCAACTGCAACAATTCCAGATTTTGCACCTGCTTCAATAGCCATGTTACACATTGAAAATCTGTCATCCATTGTAAGGTAATCAATCGTTGAACCAGTAAATTCTAGTGTTTTATACAAAGCACCGTCTACCCCAATCATACGAATAATCTCTAAAATAATATCTTTACCGGTTGTATGTTTACCCGGCTTACCACTAAGAACTACCTTAATAGATTCAGGAACTTTAAACCAGTTACCACCAGTAATCATTGCAAAAGCGAGGTCAGTACTTCCCATACCAGTTGAGAATGCTCCAAGTGCACCATGTGTACAAGTATGAGAATCTGCACCAATAATGACATCGCCAGGAACTACTAGCCCTTTTTCTGGTAAAAGTGCATGTTCAATACCCATATCTTTTTCATCAAAAAAGTTTTTAAGTTGATGCTTTTTTGCAAAGTCACGAGAGATTCTAGCTTGATTCGCTGATGCTATATCTTTTGCTGGGATGAAGTGATCAAGAACAATAGAAAACCCATCTGGATTTGCAAGTTTTTGTGCACCACTTAAGTTAAATGCTGAGATAGAGATAGGAGTAGTGATATCGTTTCCAATAACCATGTCGATGTTACAGCGAATGATTTCACCCGCGAAAACTTCACGACCAACATGCTCTGAGAAGATTTTTTCTGTAATAGTTTGAGCCATAATATGAACCTCTTAAATAATTATAATGGCGCGATTATAACATAAGAGATTTAAAGTGAGTTTTGGTGCTTTATTCTTTAAGTTTTTTAATCTCTTTTTCTACATATTTTGCGACTGATTTTAATTTAACATCGTTATATTTACGTTTCCATGAAGGCATATCTTTTTTATCGGTTCCCCAAAAATGACCACCAAATTTTGCATATAAAAAAATCTGTTCTTCATGAAGAAGAGTTCTTGTAAGATTATAAGGGTAAATAAAATTTTCATCTGCTTTTGATTGTTCTACATATTCACTTTTACCATCACCTGTTATGCCATGACACTTTGCACATTTTTTTTGAAAAATTTTCTTTCCAACTTGAAGCATATCTACTTTTTCATCTTCTGTAAGTTTTTGAGATGCATCAAGAAGTTTTTTTACTTTTTCAGCTCTTTGTGCATTAAATTTTTTTGTTATATAAAGAGCAACAGCTGCGATTTGCTCATCACTATAGACATATTTAAAAGCAGGCATGACATCTGCATGTGCACCAAAATAATGTGCTCCATGTCGAATAATTTCAAAAGATTGCTCTTTTGTTAAGAGTGTTTTTTGCAGTTGTCTTGGTTTAACAACCAACTGCATATCTTGATTTGTTTCACCATCTTTTCCATGACAAGAGATACAAGTTTGCTCATACACTTTTTGTCCAAGAGAAAGCATCTCATCTTCATTCAGATTAGTTTGTACATCTGAATACGCTCCATACAAGGCACTACCCAAGAGTAAAACAAATGAAATTTTTTTTTTCATTTTTATTCCTTGAGTAATTATTTTACAGTAACTTCTAAAAGCATATTTGGATGAATTGCACACTCTACACTAAAGTCTCCACCAGGTTTTACAGTAATACTTTTTTCTGTTCCTGAAGCTTGCATACCAATATCAAACTCATTTGCTTCATCATCAGTATAAGCATTATGTGCAAATGGGTCAGAGTTTTTAAAAGTGATTGTATCACCTGGTTTTACAGTTATTTCATGAGGAATAAAAGTTTTTCCTTTTTGGTCAATTATGTGATTTGCTCCAAAAGCTGAAATAGCAAGGAGGAGTAAGCTTAAAGCAATTTTTTTCATTTTTAAGTCCTTTATTGTGGGAATTTTGTTGGGATTATTAAATCCATATCTGGGCCTGTTAAACTTTTCATAAAAAGAACAATTTTATCTATCTCTTCTTCTGATAATTTTCTATCTTTCATCGCATCTGACTTATTTTTTACACCATTTTCATAACGTCCACCACTTGAGCATATAACAGTTGCTTCTTTTAAAGTTTTTACACTTCCATCATGAAAATAAGGGTAAGATTTTGTTACATCGCGAAGTGTTGGCGTTTTAAACACACCATACCAAGCAGCTCTATTTTTTACATTATAGCGACCGAGTTCTTTTCCACTTAAGTTACCATCGTTGAGCCCTATATTTTGAAAGCTTCCGTCTGTAAAGTTCCAACCATCATGACAATCTACACAGTGAGCCTTTCCTTTAAAAAGTTTAAAACCCTCTTTAGCATCTTCACTTATGGCGTTTTTATCCCCTTTTGCATATTTGTCAAATGGAGATTCTGTTGAGACAACGGTTCGCTCAAACGATGCAATAGCTTTCGCAATAGATTTTTTTGTTAAGCCCTCACCTGGGTATGCTTTTTCAAATAGTTTCACATAGCCTTTAATGCTTTTTAGTTTTGGCACAAGCTTACCTAAAGGCATATTCATCTCTACATCTGCTTCTATTGGCCCTAGTGCTTGTTGTTCTAAAGATTTTACACGACCATCCCAAAACTGATGTCTTTGGTAAGCAGTATTAAGTACTACGGGTGAATTTCTTGGCCCAACACGACCATCGAAGCCAACAGCTTTAGATGTTGGAAGCTGGTCTGTCCAACCGCGTTTTGGGTCATGGCATGTAGCACAAGAAACAGTATTGTCAGCAGATAAGCGTGTATCGAAGTAAAGTAATTTTCCAAGCTCTACACGTTCTGGTGTCATTTTATTATTCTTTGGCTGTGGTACCTTTGTAGGTCTTAGCCATTTTGACATATCTTCATTTGCACTTACATTCGAGATAAGAGAAGTAAATACAAAAGCTGTTATTGCAAGTTTATTGAGCATAAAAATACCTTGTTTTGTTTTTGTATTATTATAGTAGCATTTTTAAACTTAGAGGAATTATAAGAGTGTATTATTTATTAGATAATAATAAATATATTTTAAAGAAATGAGAAAAATAAAAACTGAATAAGCGATAACAATCTTTTTTTGAGTCTTTGTTTTTAAAGAAAACATAACTCCATAAAGTGCATAATATGTAGCAATAATCAAAGAAGCATAGATAAAGTACCCAATAAAATAATACTCTTTACTCAAAATACAATAAGGGCATTTATGTGTTGGTAACTCATAAATATATGTACTAAAAAAATATACAATGCTTATGTAGGCAAGATACAGAAAAACAATACTTAAGAAAAATAGTAGCGTTCTCTTTTGAAGGTATGTACTTATAAGTATGCTTAAATATGTAGCATAAAACAGTACTACAACTTCTACAATATCCATCCCAAATAAAAAACTATTTGTATCTGCTTTATAAATATTTGAACAACAAAGGACAGGTTCTTCCATACTCAAACTCATAAAAAAATTTACCTCTAAAAGCCAAGTGAGAAAAAGAAGAAAATACAAGAAAAGAAAAAAATAAAGTTTTTTTTGAAAATAGGGAAAGTTTTCCCCTTTTTGGTCTTGTATATCTATGCTTATCCAAAGCATTGAGAGTATGATAGCTATGAATTTTAATGCTACAAGAGAAGTTCCAAACTCTCCAGAGCCAACAACACCTGCTCCGCACATTGCACCCGGTATAAGGGCTGAGACATCATCAATACTAAAAGCAAAAAGTCCAAAAAGAAAAATGTAAACAATAAGAGAAATTTTTACAATGCTACTTAGTAAAAAAGACTTTTTTTCTAACTCATACTGCTGTGAACTTGTTGCATCTTTTTTATACTTTAGTAAAATATAAACACTAAAATAGAGTGCTATGCTTAAAAAAAAGAGGACGAATGTACTTAAAAAAAGCTCTAGAGAGATTGCGGGGGAACTTAAAATTTCATTCAAGGTATCCATCTTTTATATAAAAAGTTTTATCTACCCATTCCAAATTGTGAAAGATTGGGTCATGTGTTGCTATAACAATAGTTTTTCCTCTCTTTTTAAGCTTTTTCATCACCTCCATGAAATGTAAAGAATTTTCCTTATCTAAATTTGCGGTTGGCTCATCACAAAGAATAATCTCCGGATTATTTACAATAGCTCTAGCAATAATACAGCGCTGTTTCTCCCCACCTGAGAGTGTAGAAACTTTCTGCTTTGCCTTATGTGCAATATTTGCCAGAGAAAGTGCTTGTGAAATTTTTTGCTCTATTTCAAGAGGAGTCAAAGTCTCTAAAACTAAGCAAGGGAGTAGATTTTGCTCTACACTAAGAGCATCAAAAAGATAAAATGACTGGGTTATATAGGCTATGGTTTTATGTCTATATATCGAAGCATGGTAGTCTGAAAAAGAGACAATATTTTTATTATTTACCTCTACAAGACCATCACTTGGCTTCATCAATGAGGCGATAATATGCAAAAGTGTTGTTTTACCACTTCCACTACTTCCATGAAGAAGTACACACTCATTTTTTTGAATCTCTAAAGAGAGATTTTTTAAGGCTTGAAAGCTCTGTTGATTGTTGTCGGTAAAAATTTTATTGATATTTTTAAGTTTTATCATCTTAAAACCTCACTCATATCTCTTACACAAAGTCGCCATACAGGGATAACTATGGCCAATAAAAAAGGTAAAACAAAAATACCAAAAAGAATAATGAGCTCACTTGTTGGTACTACAGCAATAAAAGAAGGATGAATTTGTAGATTTGCACTTCCTAAAAATATGTTTCTCAATACTGGAGCACCAAGAAAAAACACATAGATATAGGCAAATATAACACCCACAATATATGCCACAAAAGCAACAATAAAATTCTCTAGTAACTTAAAAGAGATAATTTCATTTACTTGCCAACCTACACTTCTCAATATATTAATCTCTTTTACATCAGAATTTTGAACCATAGAGTAGCGTTGATATAGAATCAATAAAAAAGTAACAATGGCAACGATATAAAGAACCATAAAGATACCACCCTTATAGTTAAAAAGTTTTTTATAATGCTTCGCTATATCTTTTTTTGTAATAATTCTTGTATCGAAATGCGAAACAATTAACTTTTCATAAATTTTTTGGTACTCATTTTGATTTGTAATTTTGAGAATTATATCTGTCACAAATCCATCTTTGATGCCTAAAATTTTTCTAGCTAAGGGTTTATCCATTATAATCATGTCATTTGTAAGAATAGTACTCTCTTTTGGAAATTCATCATAAATATAGACTTTTTCTTTTGATCTATCGGGAGGTCTAAATGTGTAGTATTTTGTGTAGCTATACTTGTCAAAAAAATCTTTTACCCCCGCTCCTATAATCATATTTTTTTTTGCTAAAAACTTTTCTACATCTAAATTCTCTATAAGTTCTTGCATCCCTTTTACTATCTGTTTATCATAAAAATCTACACCTATAATCATAAAATATTGCTCTTTTGGCTCATAATAATGCATACCATAAATGCGACCCTCAACATTTGCAACTCCTGGTATATTTAAGTATTCATCTATCCATGAAGAGGGTGTATCTAAAAGATGTCCTGCTCGAAAATGTTGTACTGTAAAATCTGCTTGTTGCTCTAGAGTTATATTTATATCTTTTTGAAGAGAGGAAGATATAAATAAAACACTCGCTAAAATAGCTACAAGCATAGTGGAAAGAAAAAAGATAGCAATATGTTTTTTTCTATAATTTATAAGCAGAAGAAGTAAAAAATGAAACTTATTGAGCATATACATAATCCATCTGTTTATAGTACTTCATTTGAGGGTACAGTTGGCTTGAGTTATCTTGATACTCCAAAATTCTGTTTTCTAAAAAGCTTGTGGAGAGAGCAAGACCGGGGAAGTGGGTAAAAGCACTTACTCTTTGAAGTGCTACAGTATGCTCATTATCTTGAGTAAATATGCCTGAGAGTAAGGCTATAAAAGTAATGAAAAGAACAGATATAAAAAATATAAATTTCCTTACTAATATAGAAAACTCCTCTTAAACTTTAAAAACTTCTAGGGTGCGGTTAAGTTCTTCAGTTGCTTTATGAATCTTAATACTTGAGTGAGTTACATCTTCAATGCTCTCTTCATTTTGATTTGAGATTTCACCAACTTTTTGTATTTTATGAATGATATTTTCAGTTTTTTTAGCATTTTCTCTATAACCATCTAAAATATTTTCACTCATTTGCGTAGAGCTAGACATAATCTCTACTGTCTCATTAATTTTATCTCCAACATTCATAGAGATAGAGGCAAGTTTTTCAATCTCTTTTGAATTAATATTCATCTGATGAGAACTATCTACAATAGACTGAACAATGACATTAATCGTCGCGTTTATCTCTGAAAGTGATTTTTGTGTACGCTCTGCAAGTTTACGTACCTCATCAGCTACAACGGCAAAGCCACGACCATGCTCACCTGCACGTGCAGCTTCAATAGCCGCATTGAGTGCAAGTAAATTTGTTTGATCTGCGATATCTGCTATAACAGTCAATACATCTTTTACTTGTGCTGCATCGTTAGAGAGTTGAGAGAGAGACTCTGCAAGTTCAATCTGTATTTGTGAGCTATTTTGTACTTTTTCAACAAGAAGCAAAATATCTTCTTTTGTCTCTTGTAAATTTGCATTAGAACGCAGTAAGTTTTGTTTCCCCTCTTCTGCTTCAACTATGGCTTGTGCTAAGTCATCTCGCATCACAGTACCTTCACTTACTGTTGCTGTAAGTTCATTGTTTTGTATTTGTGAACGTTGTCTTACCTCTTGAGAAGTTTTTTCCAAATAATTGGAAATGCTTGAATTTTTTGAAGATGACTCTATTACTATTTCAAGTACATCTTGTACCTTTTCAATAAACTGGTTAATGTAATGATTTGCTTGTGCAATCTCATCTTTTGTATCTGTTTGGAGTCTTATAGTTAAGTCTCCATCTCCTTGTGTTAGTTCTTTAGCAGTCTGTATAAGCTTTTTAATAGGGTTGACAATGGAGTTAATCACAAGCAATAACATAATAACAATCGAAAGTCCAAAAACAGCTTGAATAAAGAGCGATAGCGTTTGTAAAGAGGAAATTTTTCTTTCTAAAATAGTTGCATAAGTTGTATGCATTTTGTTAATTAGTTTTTGATTTACTTGAATAATATGGTTCATTTTACCAAGAAGCCCTTTAGAAGAATCAAACCCTTTTTTTTCTGTTGCACTCACCAAGGCACTAAAGTATTTTTTATATGCCATTAAATCTTTTTTTATCACTTCAGGATTTTCAATATTTCCATCTATGTAATAGATAAGTGCATTGTAAGAGCGTTTAAATTTTTTCAGTGCTTTTTTATTGTGTGTAATTTTAAAACTTTTTTCAAGATTTCCTAAAGCTAGAACCATACTAAATACATCTTGGTCTTGTACTCTTTTAGCAAAAAGTTCTGCTCTTCTAATTGCAGTGGAAAGATCTTTATTTAAACCATCTTTATCACTGTAACCTATCTTTTTTTGAATTTTTATGACATCATCAAAACTTGCTTTATAAAGTTTTGTATTTTTTACAATTTTATCTACCGACTCTACTTCTATGTCATTTCTTAGGAGTTTTTCTCTTAGAGCCTCTAAATCTTGTGTAAGAATGTTGTAGTTCTTGTTAAACTCTTTAACAAAGTCGTTATTTTTATACTCTAAAAAATCTCTTGAACTTTGCATAAGGTTTTTCATATGACTATCTACCTTATAGACATATACTTTTGAAGATTGCAACTCTTCACTCTCATTTAACATAAAGTTTACTATATAGATATTGACTATTATTGAAACAATAGAGATACTCATAACTCCTAAAAGTTTATTTCTAATTGTCATATTTCATAGCTTTTTTCGTAAAATCAGTTGAACAAAAGAACATAGCAACAAAGATAGGATTTAATTTTACATGATCATCTTCTACTGTGTCAAAAACTTGAAAACTAAAACCCTCTCCATCATTTGGATTTTGGGGAGTTACTATAAACTCTATGGGGGTAAGTGTTCTTATCATATTAAGAATATTTTTCTTCTTCTTTTTATTCTCTTCACTTAAAATATTAAAATCTTTCTCTTGAGCTTCTCTATGGGCTACTAAAATTTGTTCTAACACATCTACTTTATCTTTAAATACTTTTTTATTCCACTTAATAATAGTATTGTTTGATGCAATTTGGCACTCTTTTACCATTAATGGGTTTGGTTTTTTTGTTCTCATTGCCTCAATTAAGCCTAACAAAAAGTTTGTTCCACCCACCGCCTCTGCCGCTTTTTTCATAAATAGACTAATTACGAGTTTTGTTTCTTCACTTTGTTTATTGAAATTACACATTATTTTTTTCCTTTATATACACAAATATTATTTTTTCCATTTTCTTTAGCTTCATACATAGCACTATCTGCATACTTCATTAAATCTGACAAATTTTTTGAATCATCGGGGTAGATAGAAACTCCAATACTTGCACCTACATGAATTACTTCATGTTCTAAAATTATATCTTCATTTATCTTATTTAAGATTTTATTTGCAACGAGTAAAACCTCATCAAGATTATCTAGCTCATTTAATACAACCGTAAACTCATCGCCACTTAATCTCGCAGCTATATCATTTTTACGAATGCTAGTAACTAAGACATTACCAATATGCTTAAGTAATTTGTCTCCAATATGATGTCCATAAGTGTCATTTACTTGTTTAAAACCATCTAAGTCTATAAAAAGTAGTGCAATTTTATTTTTATATCGAAATGCTCGATTAAGTTCATTTTGTAATTCAATCATAAACAGTGTACGATTTGGCAACTTAGTAAGGGCATCAAAAAGAGCAAGTTCTTTAAGTTTTTCTCTATTTATAATTACATAGAGTGAAAAAAGGTACATCATACCTAAAACAGCAAAGAAGAGCATCTGCATATACTCCTCTTCCATATCTAAATTACTAATATAATTTGAGAGAGTATAACTTACAATATAAGCAATGTTTTTCTCCCCTCGAACATCTGAGAGAGGATGAAAAGAGAGCACAATATGTTTATAGTTATAGGTAACTTCCACAGAAAAAGCAACTTTTGTAGCTATCCCTTTTGCAATACACTCTTTAAGTTTGTCTGTATTAATTTTGTTGTAAAAGTTTTTATCTTTAATTTGTTTATGTGTACTCTCTTCTATAAGATACAATGGCGTTTCCCAAGTTTCCTTATAACTTGTTCCTAACTCATTTTTAACAATAGTGGCATTTGCAATCTCTTTGGAAACCAAAATGTGTGAATCATATACATAATCATCAGTAATGCTTTTTAGTATCTGTTTTGTAGAGAAAGAGACTTCCATACTTCCTAAATAGCGTTTGTTTTTTGTAAAAATAGGGTAAACAAAACGGATACCTGTCATAAAATCACATGCTTCAAAACCCTCTTGTGGTTTTCTTGTTTTATTCACTTCTACTACTGTATACCTCGTTGCACTTAAGTCATCTCCATAATTTCCAGGGGCATACATTCTTAAAAAACTTGTATTGTTCTTCAAATGGAAATGGACTTGAGAAATTCCCATATTTGTCAATCTTTTATAGTTTCGTAGTAAAAGCTTGTATGCTTGTGTTCGTAATACTTTCTTTTGAGAGGGGGAACTTGTCTGTGCTTTTTCTAAAATGTGAATAAGTTTAGGATTTTGCATATACATGTCGTAGATATCTTTGGACATAATTTTAAAGTACTTGTAACTAGTACTGTATTTCGCAGAGAGTAAATCACTTTGTACTTTTAGATAATACTCGCTCTTGTTGTGATGTAAAAGATTAATAATAAAATTGCCAAGAACTGACAAAACAATAAACATAATAGATGTAGCAATAATTTTACTTAATTTAGTATTTAACATTAAAATCCAGATATTTTTTTTCTTTTAATAATTATACTACACTTCATACTGTTTTAATTCTTAAAGCAGTAGTAAACTTAAATTTCCTTAAGCTAATCATAATCACAAAACCATTATGATGTCAGAAATAAAAGAAGACAAAAATTGTCTTATTTAAAAAGAGTGTTAATCACTCTTGAAAAAAGAGGTAAAAATGCAAGTATATTTAGACAATAATGCTACGACAATGTGTGACCCACAAGTAGTAGAAGCGATGCTACCATTTTTTAGTGAAATATATGGTAATCCAAATTCACTTCATAAGTTTGGTACAGCAAGCCACCCAGCTTTAAGCAAAGCAATAGATCAAGCATACACAGCACTTAATGCTGCTGATGCAGACGATATTGTTTTCACATCATGTGCAACAGAGTCAAACAACTGGGTTTTACAATCAGTGTTTACAGACCATATTGTAAATGGTGACAAGAACCATATTGTAACTTCTGAAGTTGAGCACCCATCGGTACTCTCAACTTGTAAATTTTTAGAAGAGCAAGGTGTAAAAGTCACTTATCTTCCTGTAAATGAGCAAGGTGTAGTAGAGCTACATACTGTAAAAAGTTTTATAACAGACAAAACTGCACTTGTTTCTATTATGTGGGCAAGTAATGAGACAGGTATGATTAACCCTATTAAAGAAATTGGGGAGCTTTGTAAAGAAAAAGGTGTTTTATTTCACTCAGATGCTGTACAAGCTGTTGGTAAAATTCCAGTAGACTTACAAGCAGTAAATGTAGATTTCGTTTCTTTTTCAGCACATAAATTTCATGGTCCTAAAGGGATTGGTGGTCTTTATATTAAAGATTCTCAAGCACTTAGCCCACTTCTTCATGGTGGTGAGCATATGGGTGGTCGTCGCTCAGGAACTCTTAATGTTCCTTATATTGTTGGTATGGGTCTAGCGATGGAACTTGCAACGAAAAACATAGAAGAGACTATGGCAAAAATTCGTGAAAAACGCGACCGTTTAGAAGATGCTCTTTTAGAACTCAGTGATACTTTTACTGTTGGTGATAGAGAAAATCGTACACCAAATACTATTCTTATCTCTATTAAAGGGGTTGAGGGTGAAGGTATGCTTTGGGACTTAAACAATGGTCAAATTGGAGCATCAACAGGTTCAGCTTGTGCAAGTGAAGATTTAGAAGCAAATACAGTTATGTTAGCTATTGGAGCAGACAATGAGCTTGCTCATACTGGTATTAGACTCTCATTATCGCGTTTTACAACAGATGCAGAGGTAGATTACACCATAGCACATTTCAAAGGTGCAGTTGAGCGTTTACGTGCAATTTCATCATCATTCGCAAAACAACAACCTACAAAAGGTGGCGAAGCGCAAGCTTGCGAAATGCACTAAAAAAACTAAAAAATTTAAAGAAAAAAAGGAGATAGATTATGGCTAAATCAGATATATTGGGTGATTCTTTATGGGATGCATACTCTAACAAAGTAACGACATTAATGAATAATCCTCAACATCAAGGGGAACTTTTTGAGGGTGAAGTTGAAAAACGTGGACACAAGCTCATTGTTGCAGATTTTGGTGCAGAGAGCTGTGGAGATGCAGTACGCTTGTACTGGGAAATCGACCCTAAAACAGATACAATTATAGACTCTAAATTTAAGTCTTTTGGTTGTGGTACTGCGATTGCATCTAGTGATGTTATGACAGAGCTTTGTATTGGTAAAACAGTACAAGAAGCTGTAAAAATTACAAATATTGATGTTGAGTTAGCACTTCGTGACACTCCAGATGTTCCTGCTGTTCCACCTCAAAAAATGCACTGTTCAGTTATGGCTTATGATGTTATTAAAAAAGCAGCTGGACTTTATATGGGTGTTGACTCTGAAAGTTTTGAAGAAGAAATCATCGTTTGTGAATGTGCTCGCGTTTCACTCAACACTTTAAGAGAAGTTATTCGTTTAAATGACCTGAAAACTGTTGAAGAGATTACCGACTACACAAAAGCTGGTGGTTTTTGTAAATCTTGTATTAAACCAGGTGGACATGAAGCTCGTGAGTGGTACCTAGTAGACATTTTAGCAGACACTCGTAAAGAGATGGATGAAGAGAAAATGAAAGCTGCTGCTGATGCACAAGCTACTGGTGGCGGTAAATTTGAAGAGATGACTCTTGTACAACAAATTAAAGCTGTTGATGCCATTATTGATGAGAATGTTCGTCAATTCTTAATTATGGATGGTGGAGATATGGAGATTATTGACATTAAGAAAAATGATGAATATGTCGACATCTATATTAGATACTTAGGTGCATGTAATGGTTGTGCTTCAAGTGCTACTGGTACATTGTATGCAATTGAGTCTACTCTTAAAGAAAAACTTTCTAAAAATATTCGCGTTTTACCTATTTAGCTTACACGAAGACACTTAGATATTTTCTCTAAGTGCCTTTTCCTCTTCAAGCATATTATTTAAATTTTCTACCACTTTTATGGAAGCTTTTTCTGCTGCCTCAAAATAGGTCATAACATTTTCAGAATGTTGTGTACATGTTCCCTCTTGCACACACTTAATTGCTTTATGAATATTTTCATGCACCTCTTTATGTGGTCCTGCCATTTTAAGATAACTTGGACATTTAGAAAATTTTTCTTTTCCCTGTCCTTTAAAATACCAACGACCAAGACGACACTCACTATCTGAAGCAAAGCCCTCTTTTGCTTCCCCTCTAAATACAGCTTTATAGCCATTTGATTTAAAGAGTAAATGATCTAACTTACTTAAAATCATAAAAATCGCATAGGTTACATCTTTATTTTCTTTTGCAATTGTTTGCGAGTTCTCACTTAATATAGACATTTTTTCTTGAAAAACTTCCATCTGTTCGCTTGATTTACACGATAACGACTCCATAGATTGGGAGTGTTCATGCACCTCTTGTGTATTTTGTTTAAGAGCTGCTACAGATATCTCTACCTCGCTCGTTGCCTTTTGTGTACGTTCTGCAAGTTTACGCACCTCATCAGCAACAACAGCAAAGCCACGACCATGTTCCCCTGCCCGAGCTGCTTCAATAGCTGCATTGAGTGCAAGCAAATTTGTTTGGTCAGATATGTCTTTAATTAAGGTAATAACATCTGCTATGCTATCTACATTCGTATTGAGAGTGTTCACTTGATCATAAGTGCTTGTAATATGTTCTAAAAGCTTAGACATTGTATTTGTCAAAGTATTTATCTCTAAAGAACATCCACTTGTATGCTCATTGTTTTGAGTGTTTTTCTCATCAATATCCTCTAAGGCACTTACATTCTTTTCAAGATCTGTTTGTAATAAATTCAGATCTCTTTCACAACCATCTGTTAAACCTTGAGTCAAAGACTTAATAAGATTGTTCATTATCTCATTTGTTTTAGCATGCTTTGATTCTTTTTCCAATTCAAGATTTTTCTCTTTGAGCTCTTGTAACTCTTGAAGCAAAGTGCTATTTTCTTCTTCTAGCTTTTTTATTCGTTCATCTAACTCTTTATTTTGAGAAAAAAACATTTTACCCCTCTCTTTTTATTGTTATATACTTACATTTTAGATTCCCAAAGCTTAAAGAGATGTAATTTTTTAGAGACATTTGATGATTTGACTCCTTTTTGTTACAATCATACTTATGTATGAAAATTTATATGAAACAATCACTCAAAACCTCGTTGACTATGGTTATATAATAATAAATGATGCGTTAGACACATCTTTAGTCAAAAATCTTCAAGACCTTGCTCTTCAAAATCAAAGCTACAAACAAGCAGGTATCTCAAACACGACTAAGCTTCATCTCGATGATACAAAACGCCGTGACAAAACAAAATGGCTTGATGAAGATGGTTCTACTCAAAGTGCTTATCTTTCTTTTGCCAAAGGTCTCCAAGAGTACCTAAACGCCTCTTTATACCTAGGGCTTTGTTATTACGAGGCACATTTTGCTCTTTATGAAGAGGGGGACTTTTATGAGAAACATCTCGACAGCTTTAAAAATTCAAAAAATCGTGTAGTTACCACTGTCTTTTACCTTAACGAAGCATGGAAAGAGGATGATGGAGGTGAGCTTATTATATATGATAAGGACGATACTGTTATTGCAAAAGTTATGCCTGAGGCAAATACTCTTGTAGTCTTTTTAAGTGAAGATTTTCCACATGAAGTACTACAAGCAAAAAGAAAACGCCACTCAATAGCTGGATGGTTTAGGGTTGATAAAAAATTTGTTTGATTGTAAAGTGTGTGAAATATCTGAAGTGAAAGTAAGTTTGTAAAAATAAAAAAGGGATAAAACCCTTTTTTACTATTTTGCTAATGCTGCTTTAGAAGCGTCAACAACTGCACTAAATGCTGCTGCATCGTTCATAGCCATATCAGCAAGAATTTTACGGTCAAGCTCGATACCAGATTTGTGAAGACCATTCATGAAAGTTGAATAGTTCATGCCATTTAAACGACATGCTGCATTGATACGGATAATCCATAATTTACGGAATTCACGTTTCTTTTGCTTACGATCACGGAATGCATATACTAATGAACGTTCAATTTGTTCCTTAGCTTTTCTAAAGTGTTTACGACGACCACTATAGAAACCTTTTGCTAATTTTAATATCTTTTTGTGTCTTCTTCTACGAACAACACCTGTTTTTACTCTTGGCATTTCTTTCCTTTTTCTTTACCTAGCTACTTTTCGTAGTCAAGGTGCCACTACTGTTGGTGGACTTGCCCAACTTTTCAAATAAGTTGGAGATGTAATGAAAAACTAAAATTAGTTAATCATAGCCTTGATGTTTTTTGCGTCAGCTTTAGCAATCACTTTTGGAGAGTTTTGCTCGCGACGAGTTTGTGCATCTTGTTTTGTAAGAATATGGCTTCTAAACGCTGTTCCACGTTTAATTTGACCATTTTTCTTTACTTTAAAACGCTTTACAGCGCCTTTTACCGATTTCATTTTTGGCATCGATAATCCTTTACGTAAAATATCACTCATATGTTAGCATAAACATATTTGGAGACGGGATTATACCCAAATTTTTATAAATTTTTGCTATACTCTACTTATGAATTCGATTAAACACATAGAAGCAGCTCTTAAAGAGCTCGATGACGAGGTACAAAAAATACTTTTAGACTGGGGTATTCCCCTCAATGAAAAAGACAATCTTATGCTTCCTATTTTACAACAAAAAAAAGTGCTAACACAAACTTTAGAAGACTTAACCTACTTAAAAGAGCACCCACCTACACCAAACCAACCGTGTGGAATATCTAAATACAGAGATGACAACTAATATGAAAACAACACTTATAGCCCACTCCCCCGATGCTGATGATATCTTTATGTACTATGCCATTAAGTTTGGCTGGGTAAACATGGAGGGTGTTACATTTGACAACATCGCCAAAGATATTCAAACACTCAATGAAGATGCACTTCGTGGAGAGTATGACATCGTAGCAATTAGCTTTGCACTTTACCCTCACATTAAAGAGGAGTATGCACCACTTCGTACTGCTGTAAGTTTTGGAGAGGGCTATGGCCCTAAACTCATTAAACGAAAAGGTGCAACACTCAAACGAAACTTTAAAGTGGCACTCAGTGGAAAACATACGACAAACGCGATGCTTTTTCGCATAGCTTACCCAGATGCTCGTGTAACATATATGAACTTTCTTGAAATAGAAGATGCTGTCAAAAATGGCGATGTTGATGCTGGTGTTTTAATCCATGAGTCTATTTTAACTTATGCAGAGGAACTTGAAGTAGAACGTGAAATGTGGGACATTTGGCAAGAGTTAGCTGGTAAAGACTTACCTCTTCCTCTTGGTGGTATGGCAATTCGTCGTTCACTCCCTTTAAACAAAGCCATAGCATATGAAGAAACACTCACAAAAGCGGTACAAGTTGCGCGAGACCATAAAGATAGACTCTCTAAGATGCTCCTTGAGCGTAATTTAGTTCGCATAGATGCACCAACTCTCGATAAATACCTCGAGCTTTATGCGAATGATGAGTCTATTACCCTCAGTGAAATTCAATACAAAGCGATTAACAAACTCTTTGAAATTGGACACAAGCATGGTTTTTACGATACACTTGTAGATATAAAAGACTACCTTATACCCACAGAGTATAAAGAACTTAGGAATTCATAAATGGAAGCAAAGCTTGTAGCACTTGGTGTTGAAACTTTTAAAATTGCTCTTATGCTAGCATTACCGGGACTTTTAACGGGTATGCTTTTAGGGCTTGCCGTTTCTATATTTCAGGCTACTACGCAGATTAATGAGATGACTCTCTCTTTTATTCCTAAGATTATTGGTGTTGTTATTGTTATTGTTCTTACTATGCCGTGGATGTTAAACTCTATGACTGACTTTGCGGTGAACACTTTTAACCTCATACCAACCTTTGTAGAGTGATGCAAACAAAAACCATAAATTTTTCCAAATACTCCTCTTTTAAGATTGGTCCCTCACTTGAGGTGGCAATTTTTGAGGATGATTTCTCTTGTATCTCAGATTATTATCTTATAGGTTCATGTAACAATACACTCCTTGGCAATAATCCACCCCCTCTTGCAATACTAAGTAAAAAATATGATTACATCAAAATCGAAGATGGCGTTTTAAAGATAGGGGGAGCGACTCCAAGTGGAAAAATCGCCTCTTTTTGCAAAAAAAACAACATTGCAAACTTTGAATTTGTCTCTCATCTTCCCGGAAAACTTGGTGGACTTGTCTTTATGAATGCGGGTCTTAAAGAGTATGAAATATTTAACTATCTTTTAGAGATAACTACACCCTCTGGAGTGAAAAAACGCGATGAAATTCACTACGAATACCGAAAAACAGATATAACAGAGCCTATCTTAGAAGCTAGTTTTCAACTATTACATGGTTTTGATGAAAGCAAGGTGCTTATGTTTAAAAAGATGCGCTCCAACCAACCCTCAACTCCAAGTGCTGGAAGCTGTTTTAAAAACCCTCAAGGGGATTATGCAGGACGACTCATAGAAGAGGTAGGGCTCAAAGGTTTTATGCGAGGAGCTATGTGTTTTAGTACACAACATGCAAATTTTCTAGTCAATAATGGCAATGGAAAGTTTGAAGATGCACTTTGGCTTATAAAAGAAGCACAAAAAAGGGTAAAAGAAAAGTTTGCTATTGATTTGGAATGTGAGATTGTTATTTTAAATAAAGATGCCTAAACTAAATTAGGCATCTCAAAAAAATTAAAAACGAAGCATTAAACCTGCATAGAAGCCTTTAAACTCCATATTCATCTTTGTTTTATCGTCATCGCTACTTAAATCAAACTTTTGCATTCTATAACCCACTTCTAAACCTGGATGAATTACTGGAATCATATCTAGTGTATAGTCAATTTTTGCACGAACGTCATAAA
>Ga0256828_1000343_pt1 | contig 32187 bp, 22 predicted proteins | sample CV88metaG_FD_185993 | JGI IMG/M metagenome (GOLD analysis project Ga0256828, IMG submission 185993) | Hydrothermal vent microbial communities from East Pacific Rise, Pacific Ocean - CV88 | ecosystem: Environmental > Aquatic > Marine > Hydrothermal vents | place: Pacific Ocean: East Pacific Rise...
AACTTAGCTTTCAATGGTATATGGGAGTCAATATAGATGTTGCACGCGAGATAACGCCTGTAGCCTTTTTACTCGAAACTGGGAAAATTTTAATTGCAAAAGATATTATAGAAAGAGAAAAAACAGAACAATTTCAACAAGATTTAGAAACTTTTCACGATATATCTTATGTTGAAAATCTTCATACAATGATGACAACAGCACAAATTAATGCACTTATTTTCAAACATTTACACCTCAATGAAACTTTTTATGAAACGATGCAGTATTTGGACAACGATAAAGAGGTTCCAACAGCATATAAAGATGAGGTATTTGCTCTTCGCGTTATCCACAAAGCGATTAATTTTCAAGAACAACTCACAGAAAATTCTCTTCAAAATGCTTTAGAACTTCTTGAAGAAAACAAATTCAATACAGCACCTTTTTTACGAGCTGCAAAAAGAATAGCTACTAAATATCTTCAAGACGCATAACACAAACAGAAGAGATAAGAAAAAATCTCTTCTAATTGTGTAACACCTTCACCATAGTATCTTCACCAACATTACGAATAACAGGGAACTGTGCTTCTTTTCTATATTCCTTTTCCTGTATCGTTTTTGAAAGTTCTATTACAGAAATTGTTTTATCTTTATTTTTATCAGTAGCTTTGCTATGTAATGCTTTTAAAATATTATTTGTAAATACACCATGATGCACCTCTTTCTCTTTACTTTCAAAAGCAAAAGTCCCTTTTGTTGTCGCCATTAAAAGGTGTATTCCAGATTGTTTTGCTAAAACAGATGCCTTTGCATCGTAGACAGATGCCATAATATCACTTGCTGTTCCAGACTCACAAGCATCTATAATAAAAATTTGTTCCAGTGCAGCTATCTGCTGTATTTTTTGAAACAGTTCTGAAAAAGATATCCAGTTTTTTGCACTTTTATTATTAAATGGCACAAGATAGAGATTCCCTCGTATTGCTTTCCCATGTGTAGAGATATAAAAAATAATCTTATCTTCTAAATGTGCTTTTGCTCGAATATCTTCGATTGCCTGATAAAGCTTTTCTTTAGTTACATCTTTACCAAGTAAAGATATAATCTCTGTCTTATAAGGTGTTGCATTGCGTATCTCCTGAGCTATGGAATCTGCATCATTTTGAGAATAGTGTAAATCATTAACATTTGCCTGTTCAAAATGATTCACCCCAGCAACAATAGCATATACTGTTGGTGTTCTTTGCTCTAAATCCACCTTACATGTAAGTGTTTCTCTCATACTCGCTACACTGTTTGTTTTATTGAAAGCCTCTACCGAAAAACTATTGTTTCCAGCTTTTATAGGAAGCACCACACTATATTTGCCTTCTTTATTTCTAATATCTGTAGAGAGAGAAACATCTTCTACCAAATCTTCTACAGAAACTTCCCCTACAGATTTCGCATCTGTTTGTTTTTTAGAAAGATACTCTTTTTGTTTCAAGAGTGAAAGTTGATTAAGTTTTTCCTCTTGCAAGTGTCTATCAGCATCAGCTATCACCCTTTTAATGGTACCTTCACCAAAAGTTTTAACAAGTTTTCCCTCCTGATAAATACGAATAACACCTATACCACCATTTCCATTCTCTTGCACTTTAAACGAGAAGCGAAGTGTCCGTTTATCTCTGTTAATATCTTTTGGAGAGATTTTTTGCATAACAACACGAGGAGGAGGTGTTTGTAAAACATCTTTGTAACTAATATGATGCGTAAATGGTGTTATATCTTTTTCATCTAAACTCAACTGAATAAGGTCTGGACGAAAAAAATAATCATAAAGCCTATTCATTGAGATACTTTCTGCTTCCTTACTATAGCCATTATTAAGATAAAAACTCATATATTTTGCACCGTTTGTTGATGCCATAAAATAGTTGTCATTATTCCAAAGAATATATTCATTATGTATCATAAAAAGACCAAATGATGGTGATATAAAATCGTAAAAACTTATCTTTCTTTGCTCTTTTTGTCTATATTTATCATAAAATTTTGATTGATATTTTATATCATTTTTAAAAATTGTCAATGAAGGCAATATCTCATTCTTCCATTTGCTATCACACACTCGAGCACCAACTTTTTGACTCAAAGAGTTTGCATTAATTCCTATCAAATAATATTTCGAAAAATCTAAAAGTTTCAAATTCCATATATATACGATACCATTTGTATCAAGAGAGATCATTTTCCCTTTTTGAAGTATGAAAGTTTTGATGGCTGATTGATGTGCTAAAAATTTTGCAACAATATGACCAAAGAGATCGTATGCTACAATAGCACCTGTTGCGTCACCAACAAGAATATATTTATCATAAATCTGTAATGCCTTTATATCATTTATTGTTTCTATTTTTGTTACAATAAAGCCATTTTTTATAACAACTATCCTCTTTTTACCTTCAAGTTGAAGCTGAAAAGAAGTTTTTTCCTTCCAATGTGTAACACTCAATCCTTGTGGAACGACATCACTCAATGTAAAAGTTTTAAGATCAAGATATTTATATTTATTGTGTATCTCAAGTTGTAAGGTATCTCCCATAAAAGCGATATTATCTATTGTATCATCATATCTTTTGAGAACAGATTGAAAACTTTTATTTGCTATAGAAAAAGAAAAAATATCCTGATGTGCATTTGCAATGATAAACTTTTTATCTGTTGATGCTAAAGCAACACTCTTTCCAAAAGGGAAAGAGGTTGTATATATCTCTTTATAAGAATGCTGTGCATCAAAAAGAGCAAAATGGTTCTCACCACACACTGCTAAAAATTTTCCATCTTTCGTATATGCCAACTGTCCAATACGAAAAGGTAACTTCCAATCAAAATGAAGAGATTTTTTCGATATATCTTTATCGTAAATAAAAACTTCATTATCTGTTGTCACTATAGCTATATCTTGAGTATTAAGCGCAAAATCAATCATATGGACATGAGGATTTTTCAAATCTAAAGGTGTTATAAAATCATCTGCAGAACGCAAAGGAAAAATTTTTTTATATAAAGCTATACTAAAATGTTTTTTATCAAGGAGATAAAGTTGATTTGTAGAGGAAATTTTTATTTTAGAAGCTGTCTGTTTTTCCATTAAAGGTTGAAAAGGGGTATATCCCTTTGTTAACATTTTTTTTGTATCCCATGCAAAAACATTCCCTTTTTCATCAGCTGAAAGAAGATATTTACCATCTGATGAGAAACAAAGTGCAGTGATTTTACTCTTATGTTTTTCAAGATTTCCTAAAAGAACACCTGTTTTAAAATTATATATCCGAAGAGGTACATTTACCTGCAAAGTTTCAGGCTTGAGAGGAAAATCTCCACTCACAGCAAGTAAATCACCTTGAGGATTGAGAGCTATATGTTCCACTGCACCTTTTATTTGTGAAATTTCTCCTAAAATTGTGCGTATTTTATGAGGATTTTTTTCATTATATAGATGAATAGTTTTATCAAGTGATGCAGTCACAACGATACCATCTTTTGTCACAAGCATATCACTTATGTAAGAAGTATGTGTCTCCAAGGAGGGAACAAGATAGATGGTTTTATTTTCCGTATTACTGAGTAAGCGCTTCTCAAGAGAGGTGAGTTCACGAGGCTCTATATTGTGAGGAGTAACCTTCGATACACTTGGAGATTTGGGGTGCTGCATACTTTTTGCTGCTTCCCCACATCCACAAAACATCAAAGAAACAAAAAGAGTTCCAAATACCATGAAGTATCTCATGGTTATTTTCCTTCAACAATAATAGCTTTTTTGAGAATAGGTTCATCAAAACCATTAAATACAGTAAGTGTCATACCTGTTTGTAATCTTTTTTTATCTATATGAATCAGTGTTATTTCACTCTCATCATTTTCAAAACGCATCACCTCTTGACCTTGTTTATCTTTTATAATGAGAGTAACAGGGAGAGGACCAAACTCTTCAGAGTAGATAACAAGCTCTTTTTGCTTAGGAGTTAACACAAAACTTCCCTCATTATTATAAGTACGCACCCCTTTTGTTCCAGCACCATGAGACACACTTTGTGTTCCATCCCAAAAAGCAACAACCATTTTATGCTTCATATCTGCGATATAAGTCGTAGCCTGAGATTTATCTACAGGAACGAGCAAACATCTTCCCTCTTTTTTTAGCTGTTTTTTTAATTTTTTAATGACAACTTTCCCATCTCCACCTTCATAACACAATGTAACACCATCAGCAAGTTCTTTATGTTCCCCTTTTTTCACAGCAAGTTCCTGACCATTTATACTAATAAGCACATCAGCTTTTTTCACCTCAATAGCAACACTACTATACAAAGAACTTACAAAAACAAGAAAGAAAAAATAAATTTTCATCAACACCCCTTTTTATTTTAATATCATTTTTTTTATATATATAAAGCCCATATATGGGATAGACATCATCACTGGAACCATCCAATTAAACCAACAATGATACTCTTTGAGCAAAATATAAGAACATCCAAAAAGAAAACCCATCGACACAAATAAACTTACAACTGATTTATCAGGCTGTATCCATAATAAAAAGTTTTTTAGTGTTTGAGACTGAAAAGAGTTTACTATCTCTTTAATTTTACAAAAGAAAAATGAATTATATAATAGTTCAATAGAAAAATAGACAATAAAAATGATGAAAAAAATTAAAATTATTGTATAAGGTAAATACAATCGTTGTAATTTTCCATCTAAAAAAAAGAGTGTCATTAACGCATTTGCATGCATCTCTACACCTGTTATTTCACGATTATAATCATCTATTTCAAAAGTATCGTCACTTTCACTATGCCCTGCTCCTATCATAATGACAGCATTTTGTAAATCATCTTCATAAATCATATCAAGGGGATAACTTGCTGAAAAAATTTGGAATGGTTTCCAATAACTTTGCCATACATCATATAATGGCATCTGTTCTATTTTTTCTTTATTTTTAAAAATAATACGATTTTCAATAAGTGTATTGTCATCTAAAGAAAATCCATCTAAACTATTATTCGTAGTATTATAATCATGCCAAAGAGTAACATCTATATTATAAAACTTTCTTTTTGTATTGTTTTTATCTTGATAAACCTCATATGAAAGATACCTCCGACTCAAATCATCATTGGCTATTGTTAAACCGACAGAAACAAAACGAAGTTTTCCAGAAGCTATAAGTTGTTGTATCTTTGTATCTTGTGAACGGTACACAATATTATAATTTGAAGTCATAGGAAGATAAATAATATAGGGACGATCTTTTTTAAGTTGCTCTAAAAATAGTTTATCATCATAAGTTGGCGTTTTATTATTAGGATCACTAAGATATGCTATATCATAATCTAAAAAAAGAGCTTTAGGATAATTTTGTGTATCTAAATCCTCCACAAGAGTATCTACTCTTTGTATAATATCTGCTAAATAGCTTCGAGGCATAATATAACCATATGTTGTTTCATTATACTCATCAAGAAGCGATTCTTTTTTAAGATACTTATCATCTACCAACAAAAGAAAAAGATTTGGAGCTTGTATATCTGTTTTTTCCTGAGAAAGAGCAAACCAACTCGTGAGGTCAAAAGCTCTATCTTCAAGATTAGCACGAAAAAACTCTATAGAAAAAAATTGATACAAAAGCAGTGTCATAACAGTTGCAGCAAGGGCATTCCAACATGCTTCTTGTAGAGATTCTTTAACAATTTTTTTATTCACAGCAATACTTTCCCTTTTTTTAACAATTCTTTAAATATACAAATAAAAAAAATCTGTATTATTCTTTTTGGTATCGCTCTATTTTTATAAAAAGTTCTTTTAAAAGAGTATGAAATTTTTGTATCTCTTTGCCCCATTGTCCTTTTATCCCTTTTTCAAATTCATACTCCATAGATGCCGTACTCTCAGCAAGTTTATATGCTCCGATATTAAGAGCAACATCTTTAATATCCATCGCAAGATGTCGTGCTTTTTTAAACTCATTTTTTTTACATAATTCATAAAGTTTTGAGGCAGAATTCACATACATTTTTTGAAAATCTTTTAAAATGTTTTTATAAAGATTTTCATCATTATGACATCTTCCCAACCCTTTTGAGATAACAAGTACATCATTTTTATTTGGTTCTTTTAAAAGATTTTTTTTATTTTTTAAACTAAAAAGTTCTATGATTTTACTATAAAATTCATCAACATCAATAGGCTTAGATACATGCCCCTGCATACCACTTTTAAACGATTTTCGAATAGCTTCAGCCGAAACATCAGCACTTAATGCCAAAATAGGCATATGACGCAATTTTTTTATTTTTCGAATCTCTTGAGTTGCTTCATATCCATCCATTACAGGCATATTGATATCCATCAAAACAAGATCACATCGTAAACCATTTTGAAATAATTTTACAGCTTGTGCTCCATTTTTCACATAATGCACTTTAATCCCTGTATTTTCTAAAATACCTGCAATCACCTTATAGTTTAATTCATTATCTTCTACAACAAGAATATTTTTATCTCGAAACTGACTTAGCTTCTCTTTAAGTGTTTGTTTTTTTTGAGGAACAATAAGTTGTTTAGGAATAAAAATCTCAATAATAAGATCTAAAATACTTTGTATTGTAATTGGTGGTTTTAAATACGCATCAATAACAAGATTATGTAACATTGCATCACTAAGACTGCTATGAAGATCGCTCAAAACAACAACCTTTGTATCACCTTGAGATTTCATATACTTCAATTTATCTATAGCTATCTCTGTCAAATTCTGTAGATTAATAACAACAATATCAAACTGATTTTTTGTTATATCCAAATCTGATTTTTCAAAAGAGACTATCGTATCTATACTGTATTTAAAATATCCGAATGCTTCAACTAAAGGAATGGCATTTTTGCTTTGACTATCCACAACTAAAACAGATTTATTTAAAAGCTTTCCTGTTGGAAGTCTATATTGTCTTTTGTTTTGTGCATCTTTCAAAGCAAAACTAAGGGAAAATTTAAAAGTTGTTCCAATATCTTTTTGACTTTTTACACGAATTTCACCATTCATCATTTTCACAAGTTCTTTCGAGATAACAAGCCCAAGTCCTGTACCCCCATACTCTTGAGCAATAGAATCATCAGCTTGGTAAAAAGAGTTAAAAAGCTTAGTAACCTGTTCTTGTGTCATCCCGATACCTGTATCACTGACAACAAACTCCAAAACAATATTATCAGCATAATCTTCCATTTTTCTTACATGTAAAGAAACATCTCCATTTTTTGTAAACTTGACAGCATTTGCCAATAAGTTGATGAGAATCTGCCCAAGACGCAAAGAATCACCAATAATATGAGATGGTACATTGCGATCTACTTCAACTTGAATATTTATATTATTGTGTTTTGCCTGAATAGAAACAACATTATAAACATAGCTAATAATATCATTAATATTAAATTCCGAATGATTAATTTTTAGCTTGCCAGCTTGCATTTTTGATAAATCTAAAATATCATTTAACAAACTCAACATATATGTTGATGATGTTTCTATTTTTTGTACATAATCTTTTTGCAACTGAGATAAATGACTCTCTAATACAAGATTCACAAGACCGATAATAGCTGTCATAGGTGTTCTAAGTTCGTGACTTACATAGGAAATAAGCTTTTCTTTATTTTGTATATTATGTTCAAGTTGAGCATATTTCTCTTTATGTAAAAACTCCATATCCTCTAAGTGTTTTACTTTTCTTCTGTAGTAGACAATAAAAAATAAAAGAACAAATAAACAAACAACAGCAAAAAGCAAAAGTCCTTTGTAAAAATTTTCATTGCCCTCTTTTATGAAGATCTTTTCTGGCTGTTTTTGTGGTTGATCAACATGAGTGTAATACACTTCTGGCTCTTTTTTCTGAACCTTCTCTACTTCTTGTTTTGAACTCTCTTGCTGTTTCTCTTTTAACTGTTCTTGAAGTACTTTATGAAGAACCTTCTGAAGATGTTGCTCAACTTGTTCCTCTTTCTTTTCTTTTTCTTCTTGGACAACTTCTTCATCTTGCTTATGCAACTCTTTTAGTTGTGAAGATTCCTTCTTTTTAGGAAGTATCTCTTCGTTATCATGTTCTTTTTCTTGAACTTGTTCCAAATCCTGAACTTGAGAAAGTTGTGTTTTTTGAATCATTTCTGGTGGTGTTACAGAACCTATATAAGCATCAGGGTATTTTCTTTTTATAATACTCAGCACTTCATGAGCAATTGATTTTTGCTTCAAAGGTTCTACAAGTGTTATATAATATTTTCCAGAAGCTCTTTGTTTAAAATGAAACTTATAATTCTCTTGCAGTTCCACTAAATCAGGCTGTTGTTGTACAAAATCATTAAGTTCTACCAATGCTTGTTTTGCCGATGCTTCACTTGTATAAGAACCTATTCTAACACTGCGTAGATAAGATGCATTGACAACAGAAGTGAAAAGTACATACACTAAAAGTACATATTTTATAAATCTCATTTTTATCCCTCTTAAAAGGAGTTATTTTAACATAAAGAAGTGATTAATTAGTTAGATAGAGCGACTCATCTCCAAAGAACTTTCAATTGTTGGCTTATGTGCAACTTTGTAAGAAACTCCATCAGGTAATGCTTTTGCTGTTGTATTGCCTATCACAACAACTTTTTGAGAAGATGTTATGGTATGTGTTTTTAAAAAACAATCAACACTTGAAGGGGAAGTAAAAATCAAAATAGCATCTTCAGCTACCTCAACTTCTTGAATAGCTTCAGAACATCGGCTCTCATATACAATAGCTTCATCAATCATATATCCCTCTTTTTGAGATACTTTTACAAAATCAGAAGCTACAACTTTAGCACGAAGATAGAGCCATTTTCTCTCTTTTGGATACTCTTTAATAACATCCACCAAAGTATCACCATATCCTTTACCAATACATAAAACCTCTCCACCCAAATCTTTAAAACTTTGAGCACTCTGCTTTGATATACATAAAGCTGGAAGATGTATATACTCCTCTTTAGGGTAAAATTCCAAAGCTTTTGAGGTTTGTTTTGAAGTAATAATCAAAGCATCATACAATGAGAAATCAATTTCTGGTTGTAAAAAAGTTATATCTAAAGAGTTGACACTAATAGCTTCAGGATGGGAAGATATAGAAAAAAGATAGATTGGTCTCATGGGGTAAGCTCTCGCTTATTCCCACTCGATAGTTGCAGGTGGTTTAGAAGAGATGTCATACACAACTCTGTTAATTCCATCTACTTCGTTAATAATGCGTCTTGAAATTCTTTCAAGTAAATCATGTGGAAGGTGTGCAAATGTTGCAGTCATTCCATCAACTGCTTCAACAACACGAACACATACTGTATTGTCATAAGTTCTGTTATCACCCATAACACCAACAGATTTTACATTTAAAAGTACTGCAAATGCTTGCCAAGTTTTAGCATAGTATCCACTTGCTTTTAGCTCATCGAGTAAAATAACATCAGCTTCACGAAGAAGATCTAAATCAGCTGGATTTACATCACCCATAATTCTTATCGCAAGACCTGGTCCAGGGAATGGATGACGGTTAATCATATCTGATGGAAGCCCAAGTTCTAAACCAATTTTACGCACCTCATCTTTGAAAAGTTCACGAAGTGGCTCAATAAGTTCAAAATCCATCCAATCAGGAAGCCCACCAACATTATGATGAGACTTAATAACTTCAGATGGACCATTTACAGAGATAGATTCTATAACATCAGGGTAGAGTGTCCCTTGTGCTAGAAATTTAATCCCCTCATGTTTTTTTGCTTCTTGCTCAAATACTTCAATGAAAGTATGTCCAATGATTTTTCTTTTCTCTTCAGGATTCTCAACACCTGCAAGACGAGAAAGGAAAAGATCTTTTGCATCAGCAACTACCAAAGGAACTTTCAAGTTTACTTTAAAAACTTGTTCAACCTGTTCTCTTTCCCCTTTTCTTAAGAGACCATTATCTACAAATACAGGAACAAGTTGATCGCCTATCGCTTCATAAAGCATAGCAGCCACAACAGAACTGTCAACACCACCACTTAAGCCACAAAGCACTTTTCCATCACCAACTTGCTCACGGATTTTAGCAATTTGCTCTTTTAAGAAATGCTCCATTTTCCACTTCTCAGTTACTCCACAAATATTTTTTGCAAAGTTACGAAGCATTAAGTAGCCCTCTTCTGAGTGTTGTACTTCTGGGTGAAATTGCATTGCATATACTCGTTTTTCATCATTTGCAATCGCTGCATATGGAGAGTTGTCTGAAGTTGCAATCACTTTAAACCCTTCAGGAAGAGTATCGACTCTATCACTGTGGCTCATCCAAACAATACGGTTATTATCGCACTCTGCAAAAAGAGGAGAAACAGCATCAGGATACCCAACGATTTCAAGTTCTGCTTTTCCATACTCATGATGATCACTACGAATGACGCTTCCACCAAAGTCAACAGCAATTCTTTGCATACCATAACAGATACCAAGAACAGGGATACCCATACTATAAACACCTTGGTCTACCTCATAAGCATCTTTGTTGTAAACAGAAGATGGACCACCAGAGAGGATAATACCCTTAGGATTTTTTGCTTGAATCTCTTCCACTTTTGTATGGTAAGGAAGAATCTCACAGTAAATTTTATCTTCACGAAGACGACGAGCGATAAGTTGTGTATATTGAGAACCAAAATCTAAAACGATGATGCTAACATTTTTCATATAAATGCCTTTGAAGGAAAGTAAATTAATTATTACGGAAGGATACCAAAAAGTAGATTAATTTTTGATTTGAATTTCTATTGAAGCTTACATGTAAGGTGATAAGATACAATCTTACGGTGTAAAAAAATCTTTTTACACCGTAATTTTTTTTAGTAAAGACCCATTATTTCAAATTGCACATACCAAATAGCAATAGATAAAATATACCCTACTAAAATAGTCCATGCGTGTTTCATATGACTACCAAAAGTATAGATACCTTTAAGTCTTCCCATAACACCAACACCTGCTGCTGAACCAAAAGAGATTAAACTTCCCCCAACACCTGCTGTCATCGTTACAAGCATCCATTGTGCTATATCCATGTTTGGAGATGATTTTAAAATAGCACTCATAACAGGAACATTATCTACTACAGCTGAGAGGAAACCTACACCAACATTTGCTGCCGTTGCACCAATCATTCCATAAAGTTCATGAATATATTCCAAGAAACCTAAGAAGTGCAAAGCCCCTACAGCAGATAAAATACCAAAGAAGAAAAGAAGAGTGTCATTTTCCACTTTTTGCATATTGACATAGATATTAAAACTGTTTCTTCCAGATTTTTCAAGATGTACAGAATAGAGTTTTAAGACTGCCATACCAAACATCATACCCCACATTGCTGGAAAATGAAAAAACTGATGTCCAAGTACTGCCATAACGATAGTTGCAACACCTAGGTAAGTAACCCCCATACCACCATCAAGTACTTGTGGTTTTTTCTCTGTTGCGGCATCAAATGCAGGCTCACCAGAAGGTACAGACATAGAAAGAAGGAAAGCTGTCACACCCCATCCTAAAAATGATGCAGGGAAAAGGTAAAGGAAATCTACAAATTCACCCTTACCAGCTGTCCATGCCATAAGTGTTGTAATATCACCAAACGGAGACCAAGCACCACCAGCATTTGCAGCTACAACAATATTAATAGCCCCTGGCACCAAAAAGGAGAGATTTTTCTTATCAATCGTAAAAAGTACCGTTGAAAGGATAAGTGCTGTTGTTAAGTTATCTGCTACAGGAGAGATAAAAAATGCTAAAAGACCTGTCAACCAAAACAGTTTTTTATAGCTATAACCTTTAGAAACAAGCTTATATTTCATAAGATCAAAAACACCTCTTTCTATAAGTGTTTCGATATAAGTCATTGCAACAAGCAAGAAAAAGAAAATCTCTGCTATTTCCAAAATTAAATGTTCTAACTCATCATGGAGAGGTTTAGGATCCATACCGTTAATAGCAAAATAAATTCCTACTAACATAAACATAAAAGTTCCAGCAAAAAGCGCAGGTTTTGCTTTGTTTACCTCATATTTTTCTTCTGTAGCAATAAAATAATATGCTATAACAAAGACAGCTAAACTTAACCAACCTACCCATGTTGTTGCCAAATTGACATCTGTTGCTGCATGTTGTGCAACTGTTGCTGTTGCTTCAGCGACTGAACCGTGTTCCATTCTTACTCCTCATCTATTGTGTGAACCCCAATAGATTCACTTCTGTTTAATGCCGATATAACTATCGCTTTTGCTGTTAATAATCGAAATTTTAAAAGTTTACCAATTTTTTCATTTAAAAGAGCATTAATTGTGTTTAAAGCATCATTTAACCCTTTTTTTGTCCGTACGATAGAAACATTTTCCCACATAACTCGTCGTAATTGGTTCTTTTTAATTTTATCTTCTTTATAACTCATCACCTCATCTTCAAGAAAAAACTCTTTAAAATTCTTATATTCAGAAGATTCTTTGAGTATCGTATCAACTGCTCTTTGTGCAAAAACAAGCCCTTCTAAAAGGGAGTTCGATGCTAAACGATTTGCTCCATGCACCCGTGTTGAAGCAACTTCTCCCACAGCATAAAGATGTTTTACATTTGGAATTTTTGCATCTAAATCGGTACGAATTCCCCCTATAGCATAATGAAATGCTGGCGATATTGGAACTCTGTCATGAGGGACATCGTAACCATAAGTTCTTAGACTTTTACAAATGTTTGGAAATCTATGCTCAAAGTACTCCACATCAAAATTTTTAAAAGAGAGATAAACCCCTAAACCTGTTTTCTTTTTATATTTAAAGATAGATTTACTCACAATATCTCGCGAAGCAAGTTCCCCTCTCTCGTCAAAATCAAATAAAAATCTCTTTCCATTATCATCTTCAATCGTTGCACCTTCACCTCTGAGAGCTTCTGTTAAAAGCATCTTTTGTGCACCACCAGAGTTCACAAAAACAGTAGGATGAAACTGAAGCATCTCCATTCTATCGAGCTCTATTCCTTTTATAAGGCATAATCCTTGCATATCAGCTGAGATACAAGGTGCATTCGTATGGTATTCATATAAAGAGCCAACACCACCACTTGCTATGATTACATCATGTGCATAGAGATTATAGCGTTTACGATTTTCTAAAACTGTGACACCATAACAGACACCATCTTCTATGAGTAGATCAACAACTCTTGCATCACTCAACATTGCATGAGGATTATTTGCAAGTAAAAAGTGATGCAGATAACGCCCTGTTGCATCACCACCAGCATGTAAAATGCGTTCACAAGAGTGAGCAGCTTCTTTTGTATAAAGTAAATTTCCATTCTCATCAGTATCAAAAGTAAACCCTTTTTCAATGATATCATCTATCACTTCTCGAGAATGTTTACTCAAAAGTTCTACAGCTTCAATATCACAAAGCCCATCTCCAGCATTGAGCGTATCTTGAATATGTACAGGAATATCTGCTTTATCACGAGCTAAAGCAACACCCCCTTGTGCATAAAAAGTATTACATTTAAAAGGTTCTCTTTTATTGATAATAAGTACTTTTTTCTCTTTTGGCAATTTCATCGCAGCATAGAGTCCAGCTACTCCTGCTCCAATAATTATAACATCGTATTGTTTTACCATCTAATTACAACTTTCATTATTTTCTTGGGATTGTTTTTTTTGTAAAATAAACTCTACATGCGAATCACTTACATTTTCATCATTAACATAATAAGGGGGTGCTTTATAGCCACAGCCATTCATACTTAATAAAAAGCTTGCTATAATTAGCATATGAAAAAAGCCAGTGATATTCTTAATATTCTTCAACATAAACCTCAATTTTCTAAACTCTCAAGCTATGGGTGCATTCGTAAGATACAATCAGCTTTTAGCCAACCCCTGCAAAAGATGATAAAGTTTGCTTACATCAAAAATAATATACTTTTTTTTGTACTCAACCATCCAGGAGCTAAACAAGAATTTGATAATAATATACAAAGCATTAAAAGCGCTTTAAATATGATAAAACCTCAAGAGTGCCAAGAAACGCATATAGAAGATATACGAGCTTTTGTGACCCATTCTCCTCTTAAAATAGTCACTTTTGAAGCAAAAAAACCACCCCAATATAAAGAGAGAGCTTTAGGTAGATTTGACACTTCCGTCTTAAAAGACCCAAAACTCAAAGCACTTGCTGAAGATATACGAAAGATAGTACAACATAACCATGACACTTGAACAAACCATTAAACAACTTCCATCTTCAGCTGGAATCTATCAGTATTTTGATAAAAACAACCGTTTACTCTACATAGGCAAGGCAAAAAATCTTGCAAACAGAGTCAAAAGTTACTGGCACTTTACACCTACGCTCCATCCAAATCCAAAACTATCTCCCCGTATTGTTAAAATGCTAGAAGCAACAACATCACTCAACTATATTGTTGTCAAAAATGAGCATGATGCACTCATACTTGAAAATTCACTTATAAAACAGCTCAACCCAAAGTACAATATACTTCTTCGAGATGATAAAACCTACCCTTACATCTACATAGACAACAACAAACCATATCCCCGTTTTGAGATAACTCGAAAAGTTGTCGATGCAAAAAACATCACTTACTACGGACCCTTTTCTATCGGTGCCCGTGATATTTTAAACTCTGTATATGAACTTTGTAAACTTGTTCAGAAGAAAGGTAATTTAAAGTCAAAAAAACTCTGTTTATATTACCAAATAGAAAAATGTTTAGGAGTATGTGAACTCCCTGTATCACAAAAACGCTACCAAGAGGAGGTAGCAAAAGCAACACAACTTATACAAAATAAAACACTTCTTATAAATGAACTTCAAAAGAAAATGGAATTTTATGCTGAAGAGTTGCGTTTTGAGGAGGCTGGAGAGTTACGAGACCGAATCGAAAAAATAGCTCGTTCTGAAATAAAAAGTGAAATAGATTTTGCAAGTAACAGTAACTACGATATTTTTGTCGTAGAAACAACACAAACACGCACTGTTCTTGTACGAATGTTTATGCGTCATGGAAAGATTATATCCTCCTCACATGCCTATATAGATACAACTCACGGCGTTGATATCAATGAGATCTATTCACAAGCATTACTCAACTTTTACAAAGAGAATAAACCTCCTATTATTGCCCCTATTTTACTTCATGAACATTTTGAAGATGAAGCACTTATAGTCTCTTACCTGAGCGAACTTTTTGGCAAGAAAGCATCTTTACATGTACCCCTTCGAGGGAAAAAAAAACAGCTTGTTGATTTAGCCCTACTCAATGCAAAAGAGCTCCTTAAAAAAGAGAAAAAACTTGAAGATACTAAACTATTAACATCCCTCCAAGAGTTATGTCAACTTGAGAAACTTCCAAGACGCATAGAGGTATTTGACAACTCCCATATGGCAGGTGTTGCCACAGTGGGTGCTATGGCTGTATATGATAAAGGGAGTTTTGAAAAAGCAAGTTATCGCCGTTACCACTTAGAAGCAAAAGATGAATATGCACAAATGAGAGAAACACTCCTAAGAAGAATTGCAAGCTTTGAAAAAAATCCACCACCTGATTTGTGGGTACTTGATGGAGGAGCAACCCTTTTAAAACTTGCTTATGAACTGCTTGAATCGAGTGGTATTTTTTTAGATGTTATAGCCATTTCAAAAGAAAAAATAGATACAAAAGCACATAGAGCCAAGGGAAAAGCAAACGATATTCTTTATACAAGAGAGGATACTTTTAGACTTAAAAATAGCGATAAACGGTTACAATTTATCCAAAATCTTCGAGATGAAGCCCATAAAACAGCTATCAATTTTCATAAAAAAACCAAACTTAAACTTGATCAGGAGAGTCATCTCTTAAAATTAAACGGTATCTCACAAGCAAAAATTCAAAAACTTCTCAATCATTTTGGAACCTTTGAAGCGATTAGAAAAGTTCAAATTGAGGAGATTAGTACTATTTTAAATGAAAAAGATGCAAAAATTATTAAAAATTTTTACAAATAAGTTTTTTTTTCAGTTGATTATGCTATATTTGTAAGAGTTTTAGTTATTTACTATATAAGGTTTTTTTATGAATACGGTAAGCCCCTTAAATGAAGAGTATGAACTCGATGAGAATGTTGTTATTAGTCAGACAGATTTAGAAGGTGTAATTACATATGTAAACAGAGCTTTTTGTAAAGCTTCTGGATACAATGCAGATGAACTCGTAGGCAAGAAGCATAATATTGTAAGACACCCTGATATGCCTGTTCATGTTTTTGCAAAGCTGTGGTCTTCTATAACAGGAGCACGGGCTTGGAATGGACTGATTAAAAATCTTCGCAAAGATGGTCTTTATTATTGGGTAGATATTGAAATTTTACCTATCAAAGACAACAATGAACAACTTACAGGGTATATAGCAGTAGGAAAACCTGCTTCACGCAAAGATATTCAAGAGAATGAAGAACTTTATAAAAAAATGCTTGAAGCACAAAATTAAAGGGTAGTCAATGTTAGTTTATAATTATCAAAAAGAGTTCTTAGGTGTTGACAAAAGGGACTTGAATATACTTGGATTTGCTGATCTAACCTCTCTTAAAGCAGAGGTTGATGATTTTGCAGATCTTTTTGTCAAAACGCCTGGGTATATCCATAACTTTCAACATGTTCACTGGATAGATTTTATCACTTGTGCAGAATCAAATGAAAAACCAAAAGCCATTATTAATGCAAATTCTAAAAACTTTAAATGTAATTTAGATGTCAAAATCGCCTACCTCATAGACAACCCATCTTCTGAAGCATACATTATTTCTCTTATGAACCTTCATCAATTAAGTGATGAAGAGAGTGAACTTATAGCAGCTGATATAGCAACAAAAGCTTCACAAAAAGCTTCAGAAGTTACACATACACAACAACCTGTTACAGAGGTAACACCTCCTCATAGTGTTGCTACTCCACAACAACCAAAAGAGGAGCAACAACCTCTTTTCCAAGGGGAATTACTCAATCAACAACTTGATTCATTTGAAAACGACACTCTTCTTGATGATGATGTCAAACTTGACATTCAACTAGACACTCCAGATGATGTCTTTTTAAACACACAAGAACCTGTAGAAAAAATAAAAACACCTTCAAATCAAACACCCATAACTCCTCTCCAAGAAGAGATAAGTGACGATGAAGATGATGATTATGTCTATGATCCTCAAGTTGCTTCTGCTGAGTTAGGATTACCTTTAGATCTTATTGAAGAGTTTATTCAAGATTTTATCTTACAAGCAAAAGAATTTAAAAATGAACTCTATGCTTCACTGGAAGCTGAAGATATTGATAATGTCAAAATACTTTCACATAAACTTAAAGGGGTTGCAGCAAATTTAAGAGTTGAAAATGCTTTTGAAGTTTTAACCACAATCAATACATCCTCAGATACGAGTGTCATTCAAAAGAATTTAGATAGACTCTACAGAATCATTGCAAAACTTGCGGGAGAAGAGGTACCAAAGGTATCTTCAGCACCACAACAAGTGACACCTCAAGTAGCACCGTCTGTAGTCCAAACTCCAGCTGAAGATGAAAAAATAGAGATCTCTTTTGATGAAGAAGCACTAGAAACATCTCCAAAAATTTCATTAGATGAAGATGATATGATTGAAATCTCTTTTAAAGATGAGAGCACACAAGAAGATGAAAAAATTGAACTTCCAGAGTTTAAAGAAGAAGTAAATACTACTACAGAACCTCTTCAAATAGAAGAAGATGAAAAGTTGGAAGTACCTGACTTGGAGATACCTGAATTAGAACTTCAAGAAGAATCTCAAGAAGAATCTCAAGAAGAACTTCAAGAAGAACCTCAAAAAGAAATTAAGAAAGAAGTAGAAGAACCAGTGGTACACTATTCAAAAGAGTTTGCAGCAAATGAGATAGGTATAGCAGTGGAAACTTTAGAAGAACTTCTACAGGACTATAAAGCTGAAGCTGATTCTATTTTCTCAAATCTGCAAACAGCAATGGAAAATAACGACCAAGAAACTTATAACTTGGAACTCTTTAAATTTAAAAGTATGACGGAAAATATGAGGATTAAAGATTTAAACGAGCTCTTACAACAGCTTGATAATCTGCAAAATAAAGACGAGCTTACTCCTATTTTGAAAAATATGAGTGCTATAATTATACAGATACTAAAATAAAAGGGATGAACCATGCAGTTAGGACTTAAAAATAGATTGAGACTTATCTCTCTTTTACCAATTATACTCCTTTTTTCAATTACGAGTTATTTTGTATATAACTCGTATGAAAATTATGTTGCTGCGCAGCTTATTCAAGATAAGCTTTCAACAAACAGAAAGCTCAATGAGCTTGTAACAAACATCTCCCGTGAAAGGGGTATGACAGTTATCTACCTCGGAAATGCTTCAGCTAATACCCTAAAATCTCTTATGAAGCAAAGAGGTATTGTAGATCAAAAAGCAAAAGAATATTTTAATGAAGTTGCTGCAAAAGGTGGTACTGCAATTCAACTTAAAAAAGCACTTGATGAGATAAAAGTTGCAAGAGAAGAGATTGACAAGCAAAGTGCAAACTTTGAAACTATTTATCAAAAAACTTATGGTTATGCACAACAAGTTGCTATTCAAGAGCTTGAAAAGATCACTTCAGACCAGATTGACCCTGTTATTAACTCCTACTCAAGTGAATATATCTCTTTTGTTCGTGCAAATCACTACACAAGTGAGGAGAGAGATTTTATCTCTTATGCTATTGCAAAATCAATGGTACTCCAAGAGGATGAAATTAACCAATGGATCTCTCTTATTGCAAAAGCAGATGCTATTGACTACGATACACTTAAAAACAAAAAACTTGTTAACCAACTAAGTGAACTTTTCAACAATGAAGATGCAAAAGAACTTTTTGAAGATATTAATAGTGAAAGAGCAAGTATTTTGGTTGCAGCAAGCACAGGACATTATGATACAAATGCAGCTATTTGGTTTGCTATGCTTTCAGAAAAGACAAATATAGTAACAGACGCAGAGAACACACTTCTTGGAGCAATGGATTCACGAGCTTTAGATGTAAAAACTGAAGCAGTTCGTATCTTAATCGCATCTTTTTCTATTTGGTTTATCTCTATAGTATTGGCACTTCTAGGGTACCTACTCTCTAATGAGATTACAAAAAATATTAAAAATCTTGAAAATATTTTACGAAGAGTTGCTACCGATACAACAACAGATGGTGTTGCAAGTAGTAATATCAACCTCCATACCACAAAAGGTACAGCTGAGGCATACGAACTCCTTGATAGAATTATTGAACAAACGAAAAAAGATAAAGAAGCTGCGCAAGAGGCGAGTGAAGCGAAATCTATGTTCTTGGCAAATATGTCACATGAGATTCGTACGCCACTTAATGGTATCGTTGGATTTACAGAACTTCTTAAAGACACAGGCCTTGAAGAGGAACAATCTGAATTTGTTGAAATTATTGAAAAATCATCAGAGAACCTTCTTGAAATTATCAATAACATTCTTGACCTTTCAAAAATTGAAAGTAATAAACTTGAAATTGAAGATATTGTCTTTAATCCTGCCGATGAATTTGAAAGTGCTGTTGAAATTTATGCTGTTCGTGCAAGTGAAAAACATATTGATCTTGGTTGTTTCATTGATCCAGAACTTGAACAACCTCTTAAAGGGGATCCAACAAAAATCAAAGAAGTTGTCATTAACCTTCTCTCTAATGCTGTTAAATTTACAAGCAGTGGTGGAGCTATTGATGTTGATATCCGTAAACTTGAATCTAATCAACCAGGCATCACTCGTGTTCGTTTTGAAGTCAAAGATAGTGGTATTGGTGTTACAAGTGAACAAAAAGCGAAAATTTTTGAAGCATTCTCTCAAGCAGATACATCAATTACTCGTAAATATGGTGGTACAGGTCTTGGGCTTACTATTTCTGCTCGATTTATTGAACTTATGGGTGGACAGCTTGACCTTCATTCGGAACCAGGAGAGGGAACAACTTTCTTCTTCACTATAGATTTTGAAGAGATTGAAACACGAAAAGAGAGTGCAAAAGGTATCTACTCTAACATTAATGCACTCATCCTAGAATCTGATGTAAAAACAAAAAAACAAGATCAATGTCTTAAAGAATATCTTGATTTTTATGGTGTAAGTTATACAACATTTAAAAACCTTAGTGAGCTTGAAACACTTCAAAACAATGTGAATTATGATCTCTCTTTTATAGACTATGATTATGTTCATGAAGATGAACTAACAACCTATTCGGAACTTAAACAAGAGCTTGTTCTTCTTACAAAATCATACTATATGAAACGCATTGAGAGTATGAATCTTGATATTTTCAAAACTATTTATGAACCTCTTAATAACACAAAATTAAAACAAGCACTTGAAAACTATACAAACGAAAGTTTTAATAACAAAAAAGTTAAAAAATCTGCCAAAAAAGTTTTTGATGCTTCCTCTTCAAGATTTAAAGCAAATGTTTTAGTTGCTGAGGATAATATCATTAATCAAAAACTCATTAAAAAGACTTTGGAAGATATAGGTTTAACTGTTGATATTGCTTCCAATGGTCTTGAAGCCTTTCAAAAAAGAAAAGATGGCAATTTTGACCTTATTTTTATGGATATTCAAATGCCATTCCTTGATGGTATGGAAGCAACACGAGAAATTTTAGAATATGAAGAGGTATATAACCAACCACATGTTCCTATCTTAGCTCTTACTGCCAATGCCCTCAAAGGGGATAGAGAAAGATTCTTAAGTGCTGGACTTGATGAATATACAACAAAACCTCTCGTGCGTACAGAGATTATTAATCTTCTCAACCATTTCTTAGGTGATTATATTGTAGATGCTACAGAGGATAATGCAGAGACAACATCTCAACAAGAGCAAAAAAATCAAGAAGAACTCTCAGAAATTCCAGATGTGGAACTTCCAGAAATAGAAGATTTTTCTCTTTTAGACTCTTTTGAAGAAGAGATAGCTACTGAGGAGTCATCGAGTGATAAAGCAAATATAACAGAGGAGAAAGAGGAGAAAGAAAAAAATGCTCTCAATAATGAAGATAAATCTTCTCAAGAGCAAGAGGCTACTCATTATACAAAAGATATTTTAGTAGCGAAAAAAAGTTCTTTTGAACTGAAACTCTTTTCTAAAATTTTAGATCAATTAGGTTATAGCTATGATCTCATTGGTGATGTTTCAGCTATTCAAGCAAAAACACAGCTCAATAGCTATAAAGTAGTACTTTTTGATAAAGAGTTAGAAGGTTTAAACCTTGAAACACTCTCAGATAGTATTCGTTCTCATGCTAAGAACAAAGGTTTAGAAACAGCACTTGTACTCATTAGTGATGCAGTAACACCAGAAAACCCAGAGGATGAAAAATTTGTAGATGAACATATTAAAAATGTTCTCAATAAAGATTTACTCAGACTTATATTAGAAAAATTTATTTAAGGATTAAAAAAAATGACAAGAACTGACTTAGTGGTACTCGCAGTTGACGATGATATGATAAACCTAAAACTTCTTAAGTCTATGCTTTTAAAAAGTGGACATGTAAAAGAAGTTATAGAGGCTAAAAATGGTTCAGATGCTATTGGTGCCCTCAAAAGTCGTGATGATATTGATTTGATTTTACTTGATATTATTATGCCAATCATGGGAGGTATTGAGATGCTTAAGGTAGTTCGTGCAGATGACAATCTACGCCAATTACCTATCATTGTCTTAACAACTGATGAAACAAAAAAAGCTGAAGCATTAGAATGTGGAGCAAATGGATTTTTAATGAAACCTATTAGAAACAATGACCTCATTAGTAAAATGGCAACTGTAATCGTTTAATTTTTCTACTGAAAAGCAGGGTTTTAGTTTTTAAACCAAAACCTGCTTTATAACCTCTTCTACTCTTGTAACACCCACTATTTTTAAAGACTCTTTTACCTCTTTTGGAATATCTTCCAAATCTCGTTCATAATTTTTCTGAGGAATCAATACTTTTGTCATACCTGCTTTATGTGCTGCAATAAGCTTTTCTTTCAGCCCCCCTATTGGTAATACATCACCAGTAAGTGAGACTTCACCTGTCATCGCAATTTCAGAACGAATTTTTTGAGAACTTAAAATAGAGGCTATAACGCTTACCATGGCAATACCAGCACTTGGACCATCTTTTGGAGTTGCTCCATCTGGTACATGTATATGTAAATCATATCGTTTATATACTTCACTAGGATCGACCTGTATATCTTCTTCTTTCTCTTTATAAGTCAAAGGAATATTATCGAGTGTAATAACAAGCTTTCGTGTATCTATCAATGTTTTCACAACACTTAAAGCTATACGCGCTGATTCTTTCATCACATCACCAAGACTTCCTGTAAGCTGAAGTGTCCCTTTTCCTTTAATACGAATAGACTCTATTTTTAAGACATCTCCACCAACAGCTGTCCATGCAAGACCATTGACAACACCCACAACAGGTACCTTATCTGTTTTTTCTATTTCAAAAACACTTTTATCAAAAAAAGTTTTTAAGTTTTTCATATTGACAGCTACTTTATTAGTTCCCTCTTTGAGAATTTCCAAAGCAGCTTTACGAATCATCTCTGCAACACGGCGTCTTAAATGGCGTACACCTGCTTCACGAGTATAGGAATGGATTAATTCACGAAGTGCAGACTTAGAGATACTAAATTCTGATTTTTTAAGCCCATGCTTTTTAAGTTCCTGAGGAATAAGGTATCTTTTTGCTATTTCAAACTTCTCTTGAGGAGTATATGAACTAAGTGTTATAAACTCCATTCTATCACGAAGAGGAGCAGGGATACGCCCTACATCATTTGCAGTTGCAATAAAAATAACATTAGAGAGGTCAAGATTAAAGTTTAAGTAATAATCTCGAAATTCATTGTTTTGCTCAGGATCTAAAATCTCTAACATCGCTGCAGTAGGATCACCCCTTTGAGAACGCGCAATTTTATCTATTTCATCAAGGACTATAACGGGATTCATTTTCTTGGCATCAATGAGTCCTTGTGTTAAACGCCCTGGCATAGCTCCAACATAAGTACGACGATGCCCTCTTAACTCATTCACATCTTCTAAACCACCAAGTGCAATACGAACAAGAGGACGCTTTAAAGCTGTTGCAATAGAGTTTGCCAAAGAGGTCTTTCCAACACCAGGAGGTCCACTAAAACATAAAATAGCACCTCCTGAAGTTTTCTTTTGTGCAAGACCACGAAGTTCCAAAAGCTCTTTAACTGCAAAATACTCCACAATACGAGATTTTGGTTTTTCAAGTGAAAAATGATCTTTATTTAATTGTGCTTCCACATCTTCAATCTTTAAAGATTTTTTCGCCATTTCACCAAAAGGAATTTCTAATACCCAATCAAGATAAGTTTGAGTCATAGATGCATCAGAAGAATCTGGATGCATACGAGCATAACGCTCTAACTGTTTTTTTATCTCTTTATAAGCATCTTCACCCATTTTCTCTTTTTTTGCTTCAAGTTTTTTACGATACTCTTCTATCTCTTCATCACGAGCAGCATCTACGCCTAGCTCTTTTTGAATCTGTTTGAGTTGCTCTTTTAGAAAATACTCTTTATTCACTTTTTCAATATGAGTATGTACCTTGGAACGAATCTCTTTTTGAAGTTTATTTGCTTCAATCTCTTCAATAAGAAAATCAATTAAATCCAAAAATCTTTTTTCAGTATCTGTTTGAATAAAAAGTTTATATGCCTGCTCTTTTTTAAGTTTAACACTTGAACAAATAAGATCTATAATACGATTATGATCGTGATTCTCCTCGATAGTACGCAATAAATCTGGTGGAAAGTAATTACTCACACTTGCAAGTGTTCTTACTTTTTCCCTTACCACTTCTAAAATAGCATCAACTTTGAGTGAATTTACCTCTTGTGCTTCTATCACATCAACATGTGCAATCAATGGATTCTCATCAACTTTATGCAAAACTTTTGCTCTTGCCAAACCTTGAAAAAGTACCTTCACACGACCATCAGGTAAAGAGACTTTACGCATAATAGAACCTATAACACCAGCATTATATACAGCATCAAAAGTTCTCTCACCTTCATGAGAAGGTTTCGTAGGACAAACAATCACAAGCGTATTTTCCTCTATAGCTTTTGTTGCTGCTGCAATATTTGCCTCATCATTTAAAAATAGAGGTGAAATCATAAAAGGGTATAAAAAAAGTTCATCTTCTGCAATAACAGGCACATCAGCAGGAAACTCTCCATAATTACTTAGTTTCATTATTCTCATCCTTTTGTGTTATATTTTCATCTGTATCAACAACGGAATTTCTGGAAACAACACTTCTTGTATCTGGTAATAAAAAGCCATACCAAGAAGCTGTTCCATCCCCCTCAAACCACTCTCTATACCATGGTGTATTCGAGCGTTTAACTTTATTCCACTCTATCCATGGTTGTGGCTTTAATTCTCTATAGTAAAGAGCTGATTTTGGTTTATCTATTCTATCATACAAAGATGCAATAGTCTCATTTAAAACAGCTTTTGCCAAATAAAGATTTGTCAGCATAGAATCTACCAAATAATAATATTGAGAATTTGGATAATTCCTTTTAAAAAGCTCCCCTGCTCTAATAGTTTCATCTACAAGAACCTGATCTCTCCTTGGATTTGGAAGCGCCATATATTTTGCTTTCACTTTTAAAAATTCTGCAAATTCTCGTTCATTTTCATCTGCATAACGCTTGACATATTCATCTAAAAAATGTTCTGTTAAAAGATACTCTTCATGATACATATGGGAGATAGCAAGAATCATCGTTGCCTCAGGTAAAAGTGGAGAGGCTATATGTTCCCCTTGGAGTGAGGAGTAGTAATCATCTGCCTTATCTAAATTACCATCAGCCACAGAAGCTACAAGCTTTTCATACCAATAGATAGCTGGTTTATTGTACTCATCTATCTCTTTTGTACAGCCATTCATAAACAAAAATGTCCACACTAACACTGCCAATACCATAAATTTTTTTAACATTGATTCTATTTCCCATCAAATTATTTTAGGTGATATTTTAGCCAAAAGATATATAATAGGTATTAAATTTACAAAAAGTTCTAAAAAAACATAATTTAATATCAGCTTAAACAAAGTTGCTATAAAATGTGATTAAGTAGTGTATGGAGAAAAGCCAAACCTATTGTGAAATAGGGACGGAAAGTTACGGATCTCACTTTAGATAGTTTGAGATGGCCGAGCTACCTACCGTAAACTTTGTGTTTATGGAATCTTTTCAATCTGCCTGCGAATCTCACTCAGTTTCAAGCTGTGTATTTAAAGGTATTCTTATGAAAACTTTACAACTCCTCATGATTTTTGGAATAGGCTTTTTAAATAGTAGTTGGGCAAATGATGCTCTTCCTGATGACTGTGGTTATTTTATAGACGCTGTTTCAACAAGGAGTGAGTGTTCTTCTGAGACTCCTGGTATCATAGAATTCACAGGTGAAGCAAATATTTACGATAATCCAGATATAGAACTTGCCACATGTTCTGTTGTTACCCCTCAATGGGTACTAGATGCAACACAAACTTGTGAGAATGGAGATTGTGTCGAAGAACCAGGGTTTACAAAATCTCTCTCTCTTTCTTACGACAATCCACCATCTTCTGCTGTAACATCTTCTTCTCCAACATCTTCTACACAAGACGAAACAATAAATCAAGATACAACACTAGAAGATGCTGAATATGATGAAATTGAATTTTCTTCACAAGGAGATGGAAAAACCTTAACCTTTGAACAAAGTTCTTCTTCTACAAGTAGTTGGGGAAGCATAACATCCTCTTCTAATAAATCAACTTTAAAAGTCAATAGTATTACAAATGCTTGGAATGTTGTTTTTAAAGATGATGTTAATATAGAGATTGGAACACTCAACAGTTCTAGTTACCATTCCCCTTTTACACTCAAAACAGACAACAGTGGAATAGAAAAAATTGCTATAGATTCTATGGTTTATAAAGAAAATAGTGATATTGATCTTGAAGCACTTGAAAGTATAGATATAGGTAGTTTTGAAGTAGGAAGAAGCTCATCAGAAGTTGTTCTCTCTGCAAAAAAAGTAACCCTTGACACCTTAACTGTCAGTAATGTAGGTGATGGAAATGCAAATATCACTATCATAGCAGATGAAGTAGATATTACAACGCTTGATATGGGACAGGGTGCACAAGTAACCATTTTACCATATACAAGTGGTGGTGAAGTAACTTTTAAAGCAAATACAATCAAAGCATCTTCAAGTAGTGAACTTATTTTGTCAAGTGGAGATTATTCAACCAAAACATTTGACATACCTGGAAGTTCTGATGTAAGCTCTGTTAGAGCAAAAGACAGTGATCAAATTATTAACTTCTACATAGATGGAGATTTTAAACCAGGAAACAATCCAGGTATTAACAGTGCTGGAAACAATGGAAACTTTGGTTCACTTCCTCCATATAACTTTAGACTCTTCATCAATGGAGATTTAGAAACAGGTGGAGGGGGTACCACTTTTAACTCTGTTATCTATACAGAGGGTGATGCAACACTTGGAAATCCAACATATATAAAAGGAGCTCTTTCATCACTTCGTAGTATTAAAATTGGTCAAGGTTCTAAAATCTATTATGGTGGAGATACTTCTAATGATCCATTCCAAACATGTGCTGTAGCAGCACCAAGTTCTGACATTTGTTACTCTACACCATATACAGAAACAGCTGATCTGGTCAAAACACCAATGGGAGCACCAACTATATGTACAGGTTTTGGTGGTATTAACTGTAGAAATATCATTCCTATTAAAAATATCTCAGATGGAAACTTAACAAATGTGGAAGTTTCCCTAACCAGTGATGGTATTATGAATGGAAGCTTCCATGATGGTTGTGGTGTTAAAGATGACAAAGGTGAATGTGAAAATGTTTCAGATCATACAGTTGGAGGTCAAATCACAATTTTAGGATATAGTTTCCTTTATACTTTAGATGACATGACAAATGATGAGACAGATTTACGAGCAACTTACACAGAGTCAGCTATTGCGGTTAATTTTAATAATAAAAAACTTTATGCAACTTATATTAAAGATGGTGTTAAATACTATAGTACTGTTTACCCTTGTATTGAAGGTGGAGGTAACAGTACATACCTTACTGGTCCTTTTGACGCATGGGATGTCACAAGAGACAATATGGTAACACCACCATCAGATAGAAATATATCTACAAAAATCGTTACAAAACCATTTAGACTCTCTCTTGCAAGTCTTAATAAAACAAATGATGCCTATGAACCAAAAAATGGTGCTGTAGATGTAGCAATCTATCCTAAAAATTCTACCAATGCTATCAGTAATCATATCATTTTTGATGCTGCTGTTGCTCATATACATGAAACACCTATAGAACTTAATGTCACACAGGCATCTAAAGATGCTATTGTAGGTTTTAAACTTTGTTCACGCTATGAAAATAATGTCACAACAAATACTGTAGATTATCTTGTTTACCCTATGGCTGCATGTGCAACACAAACTGAAGTTTATGAATGTAACGCTACCACTTCTGGAGCACCAACATGGCATATTTGTTACTCAAGTGACAACTTTGCTGTGCGTCCTGAAAACTTTGCTATTACAGAAGTTACAGCACCGATTCAAGCTGGAAATGTTCAACTGTTTACTATACAAGCAAATAATCATGATGATGTAGCGAGTAAAGAGTATAATCTCTCAAACAATGACTATGCCCTTTCCCTTACACAGACACAATATCTTAAAGATGATTCTGTTGACAACTCTCTACATGGAACAGCAACTCTCTCTTCTTTTAGCTTTAATGATGGTATTTCCAATGATACAGCTATAAGCTATGATGATGTTGGTAAAATCAACATTGAACTTGAAGACAGAAACTGGGCAGCTGTAGATGCTGATGATACACCTGCATCATGTGATGGTCGTTATATTTGTGGTGATACAAATGCTACATTTGTTCCAAGTTACTTCGTAATTCTAAACCCTGTAGTACACAACTACAAAGATGCAAGCTACACCTACTTTACATCTGACTTTAATGTTTCTGCAAGTGTTGATGTAACAATAGAAGCAAGAAACAGTGCTGGAGTTATCACTCAAAATTTTGATGCGAACTCTTGGGAAAACCCTATTGATGTCAATTTAACGATTGCTGGAGCACCAACACCTCATATTAAAAATATAGACAATACAGCTCTTGGCTTTAATGGAGGAAGCAAACATATCCTCTACACAGAAACAAATAGTTCAAAAAACTTACTTTTCAACTTCAACAGAGCTGTTAATGTTGCAAAAAATCCAATGAGAGTCAATGGCTCACAAGTAACACTGCACGCATCAAGTAAATATACAGACAGTAGTACGGGAGCAATTACAACTATACAAGAACAATCTCTTGTTACAGCAAATAGTAATGTAACTTTCATTTATGGAAGAACACATGCGACAAGACAAAGATTCGTAGGAGATAACGGTAATGTAAATATCTTCTTTGAAACTTACTGTTACGATAAAGATGTTAATAATATTAGCTGTGATAAAACACTTCTACCAAATGGAACAGCATCCAAATCTATGGATGATCCACGATGGTTTACAAATACACTACATAATGCTACTACACAAGGAGATGCTGGAACAAGCTCACAAAAAAATGGAAGTTCTTATGTAACACAAGATGCGATTACTATAGCAAATCCAACAGTTGTTCATCTTAATTATGATGAGGGCAGAGGTTATCCATATAAAACAACAATGATAAATACTGCATCACATTGGCTTGTTTATGATAAATATGATTCTAGTGCTACTTCAAATGAATACTCTGTAGAATTTACAAACAGTGCACACTCTTGGGCAGGAAAATATGAAACAGATACAACAACAAAACAAACAGCAAAAGACTCTATAAATAGGAGAGTAATGTGGTAAAAAGAGTTGCTTTTACCCTTATAGAGCTTGTATTTGCAATCGTTATTATTGCTATCGCCGTTTTATCACTTCCAATGATAAATCAGGTGGTTGCAAAAAATACAGATCAAGGTATTCTCCAAGAGGCTATTTTTGCAGCAGCAACCGAGATTAACGAAGCAAGAACAGCCTACTGGGATGAGAACTCTATAGACCCCAATGCAAGTCGTGCTCGTGTTATTGATACGGGTGCTTGCGATAATAACGCATCTTCTCCACGATTTCGTTTAATGCTTGGACATATTGCCCAATCTTACCATCGCCGATGTGTAGATAATAATAACACCCCTATTTCAAACGCATCTTCCAATGATAATGTAGAAGCTTTAGATGATAAAGAGCATGATACTCAAGAGCTTTTTATCAATGCTGATGCAACAAGTGCTGGATACAAAGATACCTATACAACTGTTTTGAAAGTCAGTCAAAATGTTGTTTTTGGTGGTAACAGTGATCCAAGTATCAAAAAAATTGATGTTAATGTTTCTACATCCGATGGAAAACTTATCTGTAATCTCAAAACATATAGTGCCAACATTGGTGAAGTTGATTACTACAAGAAGGAATACTAATGAGAAAAAGAGTCGCTTTTACAATGCTTGAACTTGTATTTTCCATTGTGATACTTGGTATCATAGGAAAATTTGGTGTTGAATTTTTAGCACAAGTATATAAAAGCTTTATCTTCTCAACTGAAAATCACAAGCTTCTTGCTCGTTCTAGTTCTACAGCAGAACTAATAGCTTCTCGTTTACAATACCGTATCAAAGATTCAGTAATAGCACGAAAAAATGGGGCTACGGATGACCCTATAGCCATAGGCAGTGCATCTGGAACAGATTATAAAATTTTAGAATGGATAGGTTATGACAGCGATGGCTATAGAGGTATTTGGGATGGCTCTTTTTTCAAACCTCTTTGGAGTGGGATTTTAGATCTTGATGCAGGAGATGCGAACAAACTTGTTTCTCCAGAAACAAACACCTCTGCTATAGATCATCTTGTGCGTGTTTTATCTGATGGAAATTCTACCATTGATGATGTTGCACTTTACTTCCCTGGTTCCGATTCAGATATACAAACAGGATATGGATGGGATGGGAATCTAACCCTTATTAATGACCAAAATGGAACTATGCATCCAGTTACATCAATCAGTGGACATATTGATGAGTTCAATACATCAACAGGGACAAACTTTAGCGATGTTGATATTTATGAATACTATAAACTTGCATGGACAGCATATGCCATTGTTTTAGAAGATTATAATGCTACTGGAAATAATACGGGAACACTAAAACTCTACTATAACTACCAACCATGGAAAGGGGAAAACTACGACTCGGCTGGTACAATAAGTACTATTCTTATGAAAAATGTCAGTACTTTCCAATTTACAGCTATAGATTCTATTTTAAAAATTCAGGTATGTGTAAAATCAGACCTTGTTGAGGAGTATTCCATATGCAAAGAAAAAACCATTTTCTAAAACGAAGACGGCGTCCGGCAATCGCTATTATTATGGCTATTGCTGTTATTGTTATTATGGCAACTATTATGGCTCTCTCCTTGTCCTTGTCATCACAAACAACTAAACAAACAACAGCACTTTATCTCTATGAACAAGCTGAAATGCTTTCAAAAAGTGCAGCAGAGTATGCTTTACTCAAAATTGCACAAGATGGACCTTGTACCCATACCAATGATCTTAATTTTCAACAAGATGGACTATATGATATTAATATCTCTCTTAAATATATCTATCTAGCGCCCTCTCCATGTAGTGCAGATCAAACATATACAACTGTAACTACAGCTGAACAAAATGGTTCTATACTTCTTGATATTTCAGTAAGTGTTGATGAAAATGTTTCTGGTGAACCTATACGCTATTTTAGAAGAACTCTACAAAAACTCTAAATTTAAGCTCAAATATAAACTTTTTAATGATATAATCCAACATATATCACTCAAAAGGATTTACCATGAATATTTCATTAACTGGAAGAAATTTAGAATTAACAGATGCTATTAAACAACATATGACAGCATCACTAGAATCACTTAAAAAATATAACCTTGACATTATCTCAGCGAATGTAATTGCAAGCTCTCAACACAAAAAAGGGAAAGAGCATTTTAATGTAGAGTTTGTAATCAACCTCCCACAAAAACATACTATTGTTATTAACCAAAATGATGCTGATTTATATGCAGCTGTTGATGTTGCTGCTGAGCGTGCAGAAAAAGCACTTCGTCGCTTACACGATAAAGAGGTAGATCATAAAAAAATTGGTCTAAATGAACTAAAAGCTGAAGATGTTGATGTGAAAGAGGTTCAAGAAGATATGGAGGATGAAATCATTCCTGTAGAGCTTGACCTTTACAAACCTCGTGAAGTAGAAGATGTACTTAACGACCTCAAAGAATCTGGAAAAATGTTTGAAATTTTCATCGACAATGAAAATAAAACGCGTGTTCTTTATAAAAGAAATGACGGAAAATTTGGTCTTTATTAATCGTTACATGTAAGAAGGGCTAAGTCCCTTTTTACATCCTCTACAACAGCTGTATCTTGAGCAAAATCAACCCATAAAAAACTACTGCCACTTTGTAAAGTTCCCTTGAGTAAATCACCACTTTTTCTAAACTCTAAATCTAAATTTGCTATATCAAATCCACTTGTAGTTTTTACAAATTCATCAAGTCGTTTAGATTGTTTTTGTTTTGTAAAGAGATAACAATATCCTTTTAAACCTGTCCTACTGACCCGACCTCTTAACTGATGTAGTGTTGAGAGTCCTAACCTTTCAGCACCTACAATCACAACTGTAGTAAGACGAGGTAAAGAGATACCCACCTCAACAACCGTTGTAGCGATAAGAATCTCCCCTTTTTCACGAAAATCTAAAAGAACCTGCTCTTTATTTTTATCTTTTCCATGTGTAACA
>Ga0256828_1000344_pt1 | contig 32178 bp, 25 predicted proteins | sample CV88metaG_FD_185993 | JGI IMG/M metagenome (GOLD analysis project Ga0256828, IMG submission 185993) | Hydrothermal vent microbial communities from East Pacific Rise, Pacific Ocean - CV88 | ecosystem: Environmental > Aquatic > Marine > Hydrothermal vents | place: Pacific Ocean: East Pacific Rise...
ATAAATAATGACAAATCACAAGGAACAATATTATTAGTTGATGATGATAAAATAGAATGTCCTAATGCACAATATACAAATTTATTAAATGTATTTGATGTTATTGAAACACAAAATATTCAAAATCCAACAATAGTAATGTGTAAAGGTAATTATAATGCACCAACAGCAACAATAGAAGCAATACCTAATTTAACAATTACATCTAATTACAATGAAGCGAATGGAACAATAGTAAATGGTGGTTTTAAATTTAAATCAATATCAAATCTAACTATATCATATATTGATATAGAAAGTGGGGATAATAACGGTATAAATATAGATTATTCTCAAGATATAATAAATTTAAGAGATTTAATAATTAATTCAAATAATATGGCAATTTTTGGTTCTCATATAGACAATTCTATAATTATTGAAAATAGTAAATTATTTTCTAAAAATAATAATACTATATCATTAGAAGGATTTGGAAATAGTATTTCAGAAATTTCAAATGTATTAATTGGAAATAATGAAGAAAATACAATAGGTGGAGTTGGAATATCATTAGGAATAGATAATGTTAAAATGAATAATTTATCAATATATTCACATGAAGCAAGTTTAAAAATATTAAACAGTCCAAATACTGAATTAAAAAATAGTATATTATTTAATAATACAGAAGCATCAATTGTGATTCAAAATTCAAATAATGCTATAATAGATAATTCAAAATTATTATCTAATACAGGATATGGTGTTAATATAATACAATCATTAAATACACAAATAACATCATCAGTAATAGAAGCATTCCAAAATGAAGCATTAAATTTAACAGAATCTAATGGCGGATATTTTCAAAATAATTGTTTTTCAACAAATAATAGAGTTTATGATATTAAAATAGCAGAAGATATGAACGATGCAATATTTGATAATGGATATAAAGGAAATTTTTATAATAATGCTCAATATATAGATAATAATAATGATAATATAAATGATTATCCATTTTATATAGTAGTAAATCATAATAAAACTTATATAGATAATAAACCACAAATTGGATGTAACTATGGATTATATAATCCAGAAGATGGAAAAATGTTTTTAGAAACAATGAAAGATTTAAATCCATCTGATAATATTGTAGAGGATAATGCAGTAATTGGAACATCAACAAAAATAACAGCTTATACAAAAAATTCATTAAGTATCGGTTCAAATGGTAATAAAGAAAAAGTTAATTTAATATTAATAGCAGATGTTTCAGGTTCAATGTATAATGCAAATTATGGAGGAATTGTTACTTTAAGCGATGGAACTGTTACTACAAAAAAAGATGTTTTAGAAGAATCTTTAAAATTATTAGTAGAAAAATACTCTCAAATAGCAGATGTAAAATATGATTTAATACAATTTAGTGGAAGTATAGATAAAGATACAGGTTGGACAGATATTGAAACAACACCTGTTCCTGATTTAGTAAAAGGTGGAGGAACTGATTATTATGATGCTTTAACACAAGCAATGGATGTTTCAATGAGAAATTTACCTTCTGCTGATAAAACAATAGTATATTTTATGTCAGATGGAAGCATTTCACAAAATGAAACAGCTTTCTATTCAGATACTAAAATAATAGATACGGATGGTAATGGAAGAAATGATAGTTCATTTTTAGAATGGTGGTTTAAAAGTGTAGTAATGAATCCTGATATATATAAAACTTACACATATGGAATATTAGAACGTAATGAAGATTTAGATGCTGTTTCTATTATAGAAGAAGGATATAAAACACCTGACCCAATTTTAATGGAAACACCAGAAGATATACTCAAAGAATTACTTAAAACATTAGACTATATAATAGATTATAGTTTAGTTGATGATTATAATGGAGCATTTTATATAGACCAATATAGTGGAGAAATATTCGTAAAAGATTCATCTTTATTAAATATAGATATAGATAAGTTTCCAACAATTATTGCAAAAGGGACGGATTCTTTGAATAATTTGTCAATTGAAAAAGAATTTATTATACAATTAGAAAAAGGTATAGATAATGGTGTTAGTACAGAAGAATGTAATGTTTTTGCTGATGCACTACAAACAAGAAAAGAAAATTGTTTAGATACAGAAGGTATTAATTGGGAAAATGAAGCAGTTATAAAAAACAACCCAGATAATGAATTAAATACTTGCAATTTAAATTTAAAAACTTATTTAGAACAAAATGGTTTTAAAACTTGTGATACAGAAATTTGTATTAAATCACAAACAACTGGTAAAACCATTGGAATAAACTATGAAAATAATGCAGAAATAGTAACATTAGAAACAAAACCTTCTAATGCTCCTTCTAATGTAGATAGAAAATTTAAAAACCAAACAGAGAATTTAAATTTTAGCTATTTAGATGAATTAATAACAAAGAATTCTACATTAAATGTTGATTTGACAAATATAGCTAATATAAATTTAATAAATAAAATAGCTATTAATTATATAAAAACTAACAATTCAATAATAAATTTTGTTCCAAATCAAACAGCTGATATTGAAATAGGATATTTAACTAAAAAATATAATGGAAAAAATAATACAATTACAACAAATGAAAATGTAAATAATTTAAAAATAAATTCATTAACATTAACAGGAAATACAAATATAGATTTCAAAGCACAAACAGCAATAAAAATGAATAATATGTCATTAGGTAGAGGAGGAATTATTAATTTAACTGCTCCAATAGTTACTATTAATACTACTGATTTAACAAATTATGGTAGTGGGACAACATACATTAATATAAAAGCAGATGTAATCAATATGAATACATTAGAATTAGGTCAAAATTATATACTTAAAGTAGAACCATATACTCCAGATAATAAATTATTATTTAGAGCAAATGATGTAATTTTTGAAAGTTCTTCAATAATGAAATTAGGAAATGGTTATTATTATATTAATAATTCACTTATAATACCTGGTATGTCTAATGGTGAAAGTATAGAAGCAATAGATGAGAATCAAGATATTGATATATATATAAATAACGATTTATATTTAGGAAATAATCCAGCTATAAATGCAAAAGCAAGAAATGGAGAATATGGAGATTTACCAGCAGAAAACTTTAAAATTTTTATTAATGGAGATTTTAGAACAGGTGGTGGTGGAACAACAATTAATGGATTAGTATATGTAGAAGGAAATGCTGATTTAGGTTCTCCAACATTTATAAATGGTGCATTGTCAGCGAACTCAACAATAACTTTAAATCAGGGAAGTGAAATAATATATGATAGAGGTATTTTAAATACAAAATATGGAGCTTGTCCAGCAATAGCAACCGCAAAACCTGTTGTTTCATTTTTTAAAGCATGGGATAAAGATGCAACCGATAATACAATAGGTGTAAAAATAGTAAATCAACCATTTGAATTAAATATAGCAAGTCTTTCAGATGAAACAACTAATTTAAATGTAGAATTTAATGCTTGGTTACAAGATATAGAAACAGGTGAAGTATTAACTCTACCTAAATTGTCATTTAACCAAAAAATAAATGATGTAGCAACTAAATCATTTAAAATAACAGGTGCATATAAAGATGTTCATATGATGTTCCAAATATGCTCTGATTATGATGCTACAACAAATGAATATAAATTATATAATTTTGAAAGTTGTGAAAGAACTTGTAATTATGATTTAGAAATAACAGACGGAGAACCTTGTGTAAGAACAGTTCAAGGACAAGAAGGTTTTGCAGTAAGACCTAATACATTCGATGTTAAAATATATACTGCAGGGACTTTAAATAGTGGGACACCTGATTTATTAGATAATACAAATAATTTAATATCTGGAAAAACTTATAAAGCAGGAGAAGATTTTGATATAGAAGTAAAAGCATTAGATATAAATGGTGATATAGTTTCAAATTTCAATGAGGATTTTAATATAGAAATAACAAAAGCAAATAATAATATGATAGTAGATGGGGATTTTATACCAAATACATCAAATACTGAAAATAACTCAATGACTTTTAAAGATGGAGAATTATCATTTTCAGGAAGTTATTCAGAAGTAGGTATTATTAATATAAAAGTAACTCCTAATGAAGATTTTGCATCTATTGATGCATCCGTTTCTGATAGAAACTACATAATACCAAGTATCACCTTTCAAGCAGGAAGATTTATTCCATATGCTTTTGAAATAGAAAATATAAATTTAAAAGATATAGAAGGGAATAATAATATTAATAGAGTAAATGGTTGTAAATATAATTATTTAAATGAAACATCAAAAGATTTAACTAATTTAAAATATTCATTAACTATAAATGCAATAAATAAAAATGGAGATATAACAAAAAATTATGATGGAGACTTTGCAAAAGAAACAGATGTTTCATTTGATGTAAACTGGAAAAACATTTCATCAGCAAATATAACAGGTCATGAAAATATGTCAGATACATTTGCAAGTATATTATGGACAGAAGGGACTTATACAACACCTAATGGTTATGAATTTGTTCAAAATATTGATATATTATCATCAATTGGAGTAGATAGAAAAAATCCTTTCGAACCATTTGGTGTTTCATTAAAAGATGAAACAAATATTTATACAAATAATTTTAATATTACGGATAATGAAGTAACTAATACAACAGATTTAGGTAATAGAAGTTTTGATATAACAGCATTAAGACCAGATATATTATATTATGTATACGGAAGAATAAATCCAATTGATACAATCTCGATACCAGGAGGCAATGCAAAAGCATCAATTTATTATGAATTGTATTCTGATACAAATAAAAATACACTTAAAACAATATTAGATACTACTAATTTAAAAGAAAGTGTAAATGATTCTAAATGGTGGAGAAATACTAAACATAAAACTTGTGATACTGTATTAGCAGAAGATTTAGATATATCATTTAATACATTGAATACTAACATAGTAGCAGGAAGTTTCGATTATACAAATGATGATAAAGATATAATAGAAATAGAAAATACTTCTCTGAAAAGACCAATTGATACAACAGTAACAATTAAATTTGACACAAGTAATAGTTTCTTATTTCATGATTCTTATTCTAATATAAAAGAAAGTAGATTTAATATTAGATTTATAGGAAATATATCAAATAATAATAATAAAGTAGATGTTATAAACAACATAGGAAAAAATACAGCTAATCAATCAAGATTTATAAGATAGTTAAACTATCTTATAAAATCTTTTCTTCATTTAATAATATACATTCATCTTAATTTATCAATAATATTCCTACTTTAAAAAAAATTTTTTTTAAAATCTTATAATAAAATTATAAAAATAAATAAAAGGTTTTTAAATGATTTTAATAGTTATAGGAAGTAGTGGAGCAGGTAAAAGCTCTATTTTAAAACAAATAGATTTAGAAAGAAAAACTACGACTACTACAAGAGATATAAGATTAGAAGATGGAGAAGTAGAAGGAATAGATTATTATTATATATCAAAAGAAAAATTTAATCAATTAAAAGAAAAAAATGGCTTTATAGAAACAGATGAATTTGGAGGAGAACAATATGGAACAGAAGTATCTATATTAGAAAATATAGATACAACAGATATATCAATTATTCTAACACCAGAGGGAGCTAAATCATTACAAACATACTGTAAAGAAAATAATATAATTTCAAAAACAGTTCTATTAACATTACCTAAAGAAAAAATAAAAGAACGTTTATTAAAAAGAGGAGATAGACCTGAAAAAATAAAAAAAAGACTCAAAGCAGAAGTAGAAAATCCTATTGCTGATAAAGCACATATTTTAAAAGAAAAAGGTGAATTAATAATAGATTTGGAAATTCCAACAGAAAAATATTCAATGAATGAAGTTATAAAACAAATCAATATTTTAATAAAACCATATATAAAAGAGAAAAAAACTATTAAAAAGCCTAAAAAAGGGCAAAAAAAACAAAAAAACAATTTTAATAAATAATTTTTTTTTATAATGCTCTTAAATATGGAGGTTAATAGTATGAAATACGATTATATAAAAAGAATAGAAAAAGAAATAGAAGACTTTAAAAGCCTTGCTCTCTCTTACAATAAAGAAGGTAAAAAAATAATATTAAATTATATTAATGAATTAATAAAAACAAGAAATAAAATGATAATATTAAATAGAAAAATAGATAAATTAGAAGAAAAAACAATGAGAAAAGATTTTAAAAATCTAATGAAAAAAAATGAAAAATTAAAAAATCAATTAAAAGAAGAGATTTATTTAAAATCAAAATAATCCTTTATTTGTTTTTAAAGTTATATCTATATAATTATAGATATAAAATAAATAAAGGATTTATAAATGGAAAAAGAATTAACTCAAATACTTGATGATAGCAATAATGGCAAAACAAGTTATGAAAAAATGGAATTATTAACAGAAGAAGATTTGATAAATCCAGAAAATAATTCTAAAGAAATAGAAATGGATGAAGAAATCAAATCTTCATTTGAAAAAGGGATGATAAATTTAAAATCCTTTATAAACAAATTAGATGAAGGTTTCCAAAAATTTGAAGATAAAATGGAAGAATGGGGAAATAAATTATTTTAAATATTTGAGTTCTTCTTCAACTTCAATAAATTTTTTATCAAAAAATAAATTTTTATATCCATCTTTTATATATAAAAATTTACTATTAAACGAATTCTTGTCTAAAACTAAAATAGCTACTAATTCTTTATAAGAATTAAAATAACCTAACACAAAATCTTTATTAAAATCCAACTTACTACTATAATTATCAATTAAAATATCAATATATAAAACATCGTCAATTGTTAATATTTCAAAATAACATCTATTTTTCATAAAATAATCCTTATTCATTAATAAATTAAATTATAAATAAAAATTATTTTTTTCTATTTTTCTATTTAATTATATTAATAGTATCAATGTCATTTAATAGTATAGAATTTTTAGAATTAAGTTTTAAAAATTCAGAACCAATATTTAAAGTAGTAATAACACTACCACCAATAATTTCTCTCTTTTCAATATTATTTATATCATAATATTTAATACCCCAGATATTATGAAAAACAAAAATTTTATTGTCTATATATCCTATATATAATAAAATATGACCTTTCTTATGAATTAATGTTCTAAATGGAATGCCATTTTTTTTGATAAATTTAATTTTATTAAATTCAATTTCAGGTAATTTTAAACGTTTCCCTATTTTTGATTGTTGATAAGAATTACGAGGCAAAATTTTTCCAAAAATAAAAAAATAATCTTTAAGAGTTGAAGAACAATCCCTATTATTATAAATACCACCCCACCCATAATTAATACCTAATAATTGATTTAAAATAAAAGATACATTCTTTTTATTAAATTTTAAAGGCTTTTTAGAATATTTAGAATTCTCTATAAAACTTTTAGAAAAAATCAAATTATGATTAATATCAGAATTAGCAACTAAAACAATAGTATTTTGTTTATTTATCTTGAATATAGGTAAAACAGTACCAATATTAACTTTTGTCAAAAAAATGTCATTTTTTTTATTAATTAAAGTAGTTTTATCTTCTAAAATAAAAGCTTTTTTTGATTTTTTTATAATATTTTTTTGTTTTTCCGAAATATATGCGATTTCTTTTTCTTTAACCCAGCCATAAACATTATTATTAGCAACAAAAACCCATTCCTTATCCAATGATTTATTTAAAACTTGTATAGGAGAATTACTATGTATGGAACTATTTTGAAAATAATCAAAAGGCAATCCTTCTCCTGCTTTTTCAGGAGAAAGAGTAAAAGGTTTATCAGTTGGAAAAACTCTCAAATGTAATAAATTTAAACTTATAGCATTTTTTTTAATTTTACCAAAGTTATAATAATTATAATTTTTAATTATATATTCAGCTTCTTTTGCTGAAAAATGATAATAATTTTCAGAATAACCTTTTTTATATTTAAATAGTTTAAAAACCCATTTTATATCATTTTTTTTAACTAAATGTTTATTACTCCAAGGCTTATAATAATTTTTAAAAAGATTAGATGAATTAAATTTATAAGGTTTTATAAATTGTAAAAAAGGTTTAAAAGATTGAGTGTGAGATTTAAAATCATCTAAGATGGTGGTATTTGGAATTGCATTTAAAATACTTACAGATAAAATAAATAAAATAAAATATTTGTACATTATATAACTCTTTAAAATTTATTTTTAAAGAATTATAAATGTTTATTTTAAATAAAAAAAGAAATTTTTAATTTCCTTTCGAAGTTGTAACTTTTTTATTTCTTTTTTTTACAGATTTTGAATAATTTTCTTCTGGAATTTTAATTTTACTTCTAACGATAAATTTAGATAAACCTGTTCCAACTTTAGAAATAGCATCAACAATTTCTTTAGAAGGATTATTAAACTTTTTAGGATTATCAGAAAAAGAAGAACCTTTGAAATCAGAAATAATCATATTTTTAATTTTCTCTAATTCATTGTCATTTTTAGCATTATCTTCTTGTTCTTTTTTATAACTTTCAATTCTATTTTCGTTTATAAAATAATAATTCAATAAAAAATCTAAATATTGTTCTATTTTCTCAGAAAATTCAGAAGGTAAATTCATAAACTCTATTATTTCTTTATTTATATAACCAAGTAATTCATCTTTAAACTCTTGAATTTCTTGTTCTCTCATATATGAAGGAACAATAGGTTTTTTACTTCTATCAACAAATTTAGGAGATAAAGAATGTTTTGAGAAACTATATCTTTCCATTTCTTGTAATTCACTTAATAATTCAAAAATATCAGAAGATATTTTAAATTTTCTATTCATACCTGTATAATCAAATTTTAAATTATATTTTTCAGTTAATTCATCTTGTGTTAATTCTAAATTATTTTGTATAGAAATAAATAATTCGTCAATCGTATTTAAAGAAGTAACTTTTTCATACACTTTATCAATCTCTGCTTTAAAATCACTTGCTTTCTTTGCTTGTTTCCTAAAAGCATTAAGTTCATCAATTTCTTCCTTAGATAAATGTTCCATATTTTCTAAATCTTCAATTTCTCCTTCTGCTTCTAATATTTCAACTTCTAACTGAGCCATTAAATCATTAAAATCTTCATATAATTCAATACTTGTAACAGCAAAAAAAGTTTCAGTTATATCAACATCTCCATCTTTTTTATAATCAGCATATCTTTTAGAAATTAAATCAGAATATTTAGATTTCTTTTCAGAAAAATAATTTGCGAAATTAACAACAAAGTTTTTTGAATTTTTACTAATTAAATTTTTAATATAACTATGAATTGCTTTTTTAGATTGCTTTAAATTTTCTAAAAACATATATATTTCAATATTATCAACTACTTCATCAATTTCTTTTCGAGAGTAATCAGAAGGAATATCTGCATAAACAAGAACATTATCTTGTATTAATCTTTCATCAATTTTTAATAATTTTGTTTTACCACTTAAAGTCTTTTCAATTTTATCAGCAAAAACTGATTGGACAGTTTCGCCTCTTTCTTTTCTTAATTCTAATAATTCTTGTCCTTTTCTAAAAGTTTCCGAATTAATTTGAGAAGTAGTAATATCTTCTTTTTGTCTCTTATTAAAATCTAAGGCAGCAGTTTCAATGATACCTTTTTCAATAAAATCTACTGCTTGTGTAGTTAAATTAGTTTTATTTAAAAAATTATACTTTTCATTAAGTAAATGTAAAACAGCTAACATTCCTTCAATAGCAACATCACCCATTCGTAAAGTATCTTTTGCAACTAAATTATTATGAACTTCACCAATAGAGAAAACATTGACACCATTTAACTTTGAGAAATCTTTAACATTTTGAATAATTTCAGTAACAAATTCAATACTATAAGAAGTTTTAGAAGCAATATCTTTTATCATACTATCACTTATTCTATCAAGATTTTCTGGAATTAAATGTATAACCTCTTCTGCATAAAATCTGTTTGTATAAGAAGCACTAACATCTTTATTTTGAACAATAAATTTTTCTAAATTATTTTCTATTAAATTAATAAAATCACTATATAATGTTTTTACATGTTTTTCAGCTGCTCTTGCAGATGGTTTTTTTCCTTGTGCAGGTTTATAAGGAAATGCTTCTGATAATAAATGTTTAATTACACTTTCTCCATCAGGTAATTCTAAATGTTTATATTTAATATTAACATAATCAACAAAAGTATTAATATTTTCAGTAATTCCATTGTCAAATCTATATTTTTTAATAAATTCATTAAATTCCTCATTAAGTAAAGGTAATTCATCTAAACCATCTTGATTTTTCTTCATATCAGAACCAGCAGGTTTTAATTTATGTAACATCATTTTAATATATTTTTCACTTAATAAAGATTGAACAGAATATTTAGGTTTTACAGATACATCTTTCTTAAATTGTAACCATTCTTTAATATCATCAGTAGATGTTTCTCTAACATCTTCTAATAAAACAGCATCTAAATCATTTTCTTTATCAATAAATACAAGATTATTGTTTGATACTTTTAAAACAAATCTACCACTTTTATCAACTATTTCTCTACCATCATATAAATCTTCTAAAAATTCCTCTAATGATAAATCATTACCATAATAATTTCTAAATTTAACAGTTTCATTTGCCAAATTCCCAATAGCAATAGGTAATTCAATAGATGCATATTGTTGATTCTGAGTTCTAACAGCTTGAGATGTTTTTGCAGTATCATATAATAACATTTCTTTATGTATATATTCAAATGTCTTAGGAAAATTACTTCTTATTAATGAATAGTCATAAGATAAATTATGAGCAGATAATAAAGATTTTTTAGAAGATGAAAAATATTTATATAATTTTTCATCAAGTTCTTTTAATAATAAACTATTTTTTGAATTTTTTACAAATTCATTATTTAAATGAGTTAAACTTTCTATAAAAGTAGGAATATTTTCTAATAAATCTTTTGTATAAGCATGAAAGTGAGTTCCTATTAATTGTTGATTAAATATAACTTCATCACCCTTAATAACTTTTGAAAATATTTCAGGATAGTATTTTTTACTATCATTATAATACAATTTCTGTTCAGAATCATTGAAAATTAAATATTTACTATCATAATTTCCATTTTTAACTTCTTCTTCTTCCAAATAAACTAAATTATCTAAATCTTTTTTATCAAGTAATATTTCCCTTCCATGAGAATTAAAACATCTTTTATTAAATTCCTCAATATCTAACTTAGAACCTGTTCTTTCATCTATTTTTAAAGTTAAAGTACTTATTTCTGGAATTTCTTCTGACATAGCAAGACCAGTCCCTTCAATATCCAAAATATTATAAGTTTCTAAATCATATCTATACATTAAACTAATAATAGTTGCCTGAACTCTTTGAAATTCAATATCACCATATTTATTATATTGAAAATAAGGTTGCTTTTGTAAATCTTGATTTTGAATATGCTCTACATTATTATGATAATTTTCTTCAATATATTTTTCATTATATTCATCTTGAGATTTATCTTTTTCAATAAATTCATCTTTATCATTAACCCTTATATCATTTAAAATCATAGCACCAGAAGTCAAAGTTTTAAATCCTAATGAAGCCTTTTTACCTTCTTTTCTTAAATTTAAATATTTTTTTAATACTTCAATAGGGAAAATTAAAGTACAATCCATAATTTTAGTATCTAAAGTAATCCAACCAAATTTACTATCTTTTATTTTTCGTTCAAGAGTTTCAATTTGAAAATCATCTAAATAAATATAAGAACTAATACCTTCATGTCCAGCAAAAGAACTTCTTAATAAAGTATTTGCTTTCAATATAATCTCAACATTTTCAGTTGGATGAACTTGTATTCCTTCGTCTTCTTGTTCTTCTTTTTCTTTTTCTTCTTCTAATATTCTCACTTTTCCATCAATCCATTTTACCAATGATGACATTTTTTTGAGAAATTGTTCATCAGTCGAATTATCTAAATCTTCAATAAACCAACCTGCTGCAACTAAGTGACCTGCATGACCTTGTTTTATATTTAAAATTTTATTAATTTCTTCAACACTATCAAAAATTTCTTTTCTTGAATATATAGACCTCATAGACCCACTAATTCTTTTACCATCAGTATTATCCATTATTGCTCTATAACCATTATTATCTTCATTTAAAGCAATATTTAATAATTTTCTATTAATATATTTTTGTTCAGGTCCTTTTTTCTTTAATAATATTGAAACTCTATCTGTTTCAAGACCAAGTTTTTTTGAATCCTCAACAAAATTTAAAGGCTTTTCTTGTATTTTTTTAACTATCTTCACTTGAACTTTTTTAAGTTCTTTAAAAACAGTTTCAATATGCTCTAAAAATTTAGTTTTAAAAATATTTTTATAAGGGTCATTAGTTAATTCAATTAAATAAGGTCTTAATCTTGCAATATAATTTTCATCTTCTTCTGTTACATTAAAATTTCTATGCATATCAGCAAAAGCTTTATTAAAATTCTTTTCATTTAAAGAATATTGTTCCTGATTATCACCGAACAATTCCTCAAATAATTCAATATATTGTTTTGCAATAGAATTCAAATATAATAAATTATTACTCAATCCATTTGCTTCTTTAAAATCAATTTCAAATAACTTTTCAATTTCTTCTGGAATAACTCTTTTTTTAATAAAAGGTTTCATATTATTAACAACATTCATAGTTGTAGATAAAGAACTTAATTTATCTCTATCAAAAGCTTTTACAGGATAAATACTTATATCACCATCAATTTGGTCAGCAACACTTGAAAATTTATTATTATTAGAAATAACATGTTGTATTTTTTCAAGGCTATCAGTTAATAAAATATCTTCTGATAATTTTTCGATAGTATTAGATAATAAAATCCCACCTACATGTGCCCCAGATATATTTTTTTCTTTTTGAAAATAATTTGATGGTTTATATTTAGGATTAACAATTTTAACTTTATTTCTATATCCTTCAGGAACTAAATTTTCAGAAGGAAGGTGATGGTCAGTAATTAAAATTTCAGCATTTGGTAATAAATCAATGATTAAATCAATTTCTTTTTTATCTAATGACATACCATTATCAAAAGTAGCTAAAACTTTTATCTCATCAGGGTTTTCAATTTTACCAGTTTTAATCATTTCTGCAATATGAGCAGCATTCAAACCATGTGATAAATTTGAATTAGGTAATATTTTAGCAGGTTCTATTTGTAAATTAGATGAATATTCAGAAGGTAATCCTCTTTTAAATACACTAAAAGAAGCAATTAGAGTATTACCATCATTGTCGTCATCAGCTATACATAATATTTTTTCTTTATTTTTAATAGATTTTACAAATACATTATCAACAGCATCTTGCATACCATAAATTTTATCTAATTCTTTATGAAATTTTTCAAGATATAAATCAATGTTGTTATTAACAACATCTATTGCTTTTGTATAATTACCATCAAAATTTTTCTTAACTACTTTTTTTAAATCTTCAACTAAAATAGTTTTTTCAGCAACCTCAAAATCATGTTCTTTTATTAATCCCATATTTTTAATAATTTCTTTTTTTAATTCTAATAATTTTTCATCTTCATTAATCTTATCATCCCAAAAATTATCAAATTCTTCCTCATATAATTCTTCATTAAGTTCAATATCTTCATCAATCTCATTATCATCAAGTAAATGTCGTTGAGAAGCATAGTTAGAAACACTCCAACCACCTTTTGTATCTTGATATATATCTAATTTATTTAAAATATCACTTTTAATATCTTTACCAATTCTTGACATCATTTTATTAGCAATATAGTCAAAAACTTCTTTTGGAACCTGAAAACCTTTTATTTTTGAATATTCCTCATAAAGTCTATTAATACTATCTTGTTTATCAGGAGTTAATTTTCTATGAATTTTCGGAAATACTTTTTCAGTTTTATATAATTGAGTGATTTTTTTTGCAAAAGTAGTTTTATATAAACGAAGTGTTTCTTCCAATATATCTGTATTAGTTAATAAAGTTTTACCTTTTCTTTTAATTGTTGAATTTAATATCTTTAAAATATTACTTGATGTAAAAGAACGTTTTTTTACAATTGAATATATTTTTTTTTGTAATGAATTTGAATTTATATCTTTAGGCATGAAATATTTTCCTTAATTTAATCTATGTTATATCTAAAAATTATAATATTTTAAATAAATATAAAAATTAACCTTTATTTTTGTTGAGTATCTAACATTTCCTCATAAGTATAACTATCTTCAATACAAGCACTAAAATAAGAATTTAAGTTTTTTAAATAAAATTTTCTTTCTTGTCCTTTAGAAAAATACAATTTATATACAAATTCAGGTGTTCCAAAAATTAAAACATCACTATCATACCACATACAATTCTGAACATCTTTATATTGATTATTATCATTTGAAAATTTTAATTCTTTTAAATTATTAGATACCATTTCATTAAATTCAGAATGGATTTCATTCATAGAAGTATTAAAATCATTTTTAATCTGATAAAAAATAAAAAAATTAAAAAATAATATTGAAATTATAAAAATACTAAGACCTAAAAAATAATTCTCTTTTTTAATAGGTTTGAAAATTTCAAATTTTTTAAAGTTATCAGGTACAATAACAGTATAACTATAAATCTCAGTAAAGGATTGGTAATTATTTCTTTTTGAAATTAATAAATTAAATACATATAAAGATAAAGTATCAAAAATTAAAAGAAAAAATCTCAATAAAGATAATTTTAAAGAAATCTTTTCACCATTATACTTACACACTTTAAGTTTCATTATATAATTTCCAATAGTTTTTCCTTCAAAAATCAAAGAAGGTATAAAATAATAAGATAAAACAAATAATAAAATAGGTAATATGGATATAAAATCATTAAATTTTATATCAAAAAAATAACCATATGAAAAAATAACACCTAATATAATAAGAAAATCAATTAAAAAAGATAAAAATCTTTTTATTCTAATAAATTTCAAAATAAACCACCTATAAATTTTAATTTTTTTATAAATTGTATTATATCGAATTATTAAAAATAATTAAACAAAAATTAATAATAAAATAAATTTTAAATAATATAATAAATAGAAAATAAATAAAGGAAAAATCAAATGTCTGAAATTAAATACCATGACCCTCAAAAAGAATTATTACACCAATACATAGAATATATGATTAAATCAGAAGGAAGTGATTTACATATAAAACCAAAAGCAAAACCATATATTAGAATAAATGGAGATATAGAAGAAATATCAGATGCAAAAGTTTATACCAAACAAGATACATTGGACTTAGCAAAAGAAATGTTAAGAGGTGATTTTGAAAAATTTATAGAAGAAAAAGATATAGATTTTACATACACAGTAAACGAAGATATAGAAGGTTTAGAAAAAACAGAGAATGATGATGATGAATTTCGTTTTCGTGTAAATATTTTCTTTCAAACAGACGGAGTATCAATGGTTCTTAGAATCATTCCAACAAGGATTTATACTTTGGATGAATTAGATTTGCCAAAAGGTCTAAGAGAAATACCAAAAAAACAAAGGGGATTAGTATTAGTTACAGGTGTTACAGGTTCAGGTAAATCAACAACAATGGCAGCATTAATCAATGAAATAAATGAAAATCAAAAAAAACATATATTAACTATTGAAGACCCAATAGAATTTATTCATAAAGATAAAAAATCTATAATAAGTCAAAGAAGTATAGGGCAAGATGCAAAATCATTTGCAAAAGCTTTAAGAGCTGCTTTAAGAGAAGACCCAGATATTATTTTAATTGGTGAAATTAGAGATGTTGAAACTGTTGAAATGGCATTACATGCGGCTGAAACTGGACATTTGGTTTTTGCAACATTACATACTCCTAATTCATCAGAAAGCATTAAAAGAATAGTAGGTATGTTTCCACCAGAAGAACAAAGTAGAATTAGATTTGTTTTAGGAAAAGCAATAGAAGCAATAGTTTCACAAAGATTGATAAAAAATAAAAAAGGTGGAAGACTACCAGCAATAGAATTATTATTATCAACACCAAGAATTTCACAATTGATAGTTGAAAATAGAGATGATGAAATAGAAACAACTTTAGATGCATTTAAAACACAATATCATACTCATTCGTTTGATGAACACTTGTATCAATTATATAAACAAGATATAATTACGGAAGAAAATGCATTATTAAATGCTTCAAAACCAGATAATCTTAAATTGAAATTACAAGGAATTGGAGCAGATGAAGATGATGAGACAGGTAATGAAGTAAAATCATCAGGTATAAAACTTAAATTTAAATAAAAAAGAAGAACAAATGAAAAAAAGAATTATATTAGTATTAATATTTATTGCATTGACGATAAATATACAAGCAAATGAAAAAAATAAATATTTATTTGAATTAAATAAACAAATATACACTTTAAATAACTTTAAAGTACCAAAATATAACTTTAAAGAACATTATTACTCAGAAAATATTAATACAATTAAAAAATTTGCAAAACATAAAGAATTATATGAAGAAGCGATTTTAAATTCTACAGAATATATTAAAAACAAAAAAGAGTTTGAAACAGCTTATAAAAAGTATGAAGAAAAAAAAGGTGAAAAACTTACAGAAGTAGAAAAAATAGAAATTGCAATATATTTATGGAGAAATATTAAATTTAAAAATTATAAAATATCAGAAAAAATAATCAAAAAATATTATGATGAAAATATAGAAGAATTTACTTTTCCACCTGCAATAAATGCTTATTTTTTAATGTGTAATACATTAGAAGAATATAAAGATATATTAGAAAAATTAAGATATACATCAAATAAAAGAACAATGTTTTATAAATTATTGAAAAAAGAATATACAAAACAAAAATTTGTAGACCTTGGGTGGAGAAGTGAAACAAATTATTTAAAAACATTTAAAAACCCAGATATATTTAAATACTTATGGTCTTTGAAACCAGGAGAATTAACAGAAAAAGAAATTTATTTACCAAAAAAACAAAAATATGCTATATTTATGTTATTAGGAAAAAAAGATTCATTTAAACAAAAATATAAAGAAGCAAAAAAAAGAATTAAAAATAAACTTAAAAATCAATTATTTTTAAGAGATTATTCAAATTTAAATATTATTAAATATGATTTAAAAATAAATAAAAAATATATTAAAGAATTATCAAAATGAGAAATATTTTAATATTATTTATTTTATTAACACAATTTTTGTATGCGAAAAATATAACAAACTATACACAATTACCAAAAGAAAAAACATCAGAAGAAATTTTTTATAAAGTTTGTTTAGATGGTGTTGTGTATTGGGTATTATCATCTAAAAATCCAGAAACTACAAAAGATGGTAGAGGAGGGTTGGCATTATATTATGATAAAAAAACTCTTCAACCGAAAAGATGTATTTTAACAAAAAATAAATGCTTCAATGTAAAAGCAAAGTTAGGAAAAAACATTTCAAAAGTTTGTTTCAAAAATTTTAAAATTATAAAATAAAGGATTTCTTTGAATAAATTACAACAATCATTTTTATATACAATTTATATAATAACAATTTATTATACAATGAATATAATATATTATATATATTATCAAGGAAATTATTCGATTTTTTTATCAAAAGATATGGTTCCTTGGGAATATTATTTTTTAAATGTAATAGGAACATTAATTATATTTACAATAACCTTCTTATTAGTTTTTAACTTCCAGAAATATATAAAATATTCTAAAACAAAAAATATAAATGATTTATTTGACGAAATAACTCCAAATAAGTTCCAAATAATTTTAAATTTAATATTATTAGAATTAATTTCGATTTTATATATGATAAATTTTAAATTAGTTCAAACAATAGATAAGGTTTTAGATTTTTACTGGATAAAAAAAGGAATAACAGGTTTAAAAACTAATACAAGTGAAATACAATCTCAACTATTAACAGAAGATTATATATATATGTTATTACCTCTCATATTTTTATTATTTATAAAATCAAAATTAAACAAAAATATATTTAAACATCTAAAATATACATTAATAACAACAATAAGTTTAATAATTTTAATATTCTATTTTAATAATTTCAATGATGAGAAAAAAATAAGTAGTATGAATCCAAATTTATTAAATCCTTTTATACAATTATATTTTGATGCAACGAATTTATTAAATTCAAATTCTATTCCAAATATAAATTTTGATAAAAAACAAATAAATTCTTTAAAAATAATAGATGAAAACTTATTAGAACCATCAAAAGAAATAATAGAACTTAAAACAAATTCAAAACCTAAAAATGCCATAATAATATTAATAGAAAGTGCAGGTTTCGAATTTGTATTTAATACAAAAGAAAATCAAAAAGATATAAAACAACCTATGCCTTTTTTATATAAATTATCACAAGAAGGAGTCTGGTGTAAAAATACTTATTCTAATTCTGCTTCAACAGGACAAGCTACTTTGGCGATAACAACAGGCTTAAATTTATATGCTGGTTCAGACACTGTATATTCTAAAACATTAAATTTTCCAACAATAAATAAATATACAGATAAAAAAGTATTTTTCGAACATGCAAGTAATATGAAGACATGGTTTCCATATTACTTACTTAAAAATAATAATATGAAAACAATAGATATGTCTGATATGAAAAAAAAGAATTATCCAATAGTAAAAGATTTGGCGATAGATGAAAATTATGCGTTTAATGATTTTATAGATAATTTTATAAAAGATGTAAAAGAAGGAAAAGAAACAATAGGATATTATTTAAATTACTCTACACATTTTCCATACTTTTACTATAATAAAGGGATATACAAAGCAGATAATAAAAAGGAAAATGAAGAATTAAAAAAAGCTTCAAATTCAAAAATTAGTAAATTAAAATATTATAAAGCTTTAAACTTTTATGATTTAAAATTAAAAGAAATGTTTGACAAATTAAAAAAACAAAAAATATTAGATGATACATTAATAATTATATTAGGAGACCATGGACAATCATTCGGAGAACATGGTGTTTGGACACATGGTGATATATATAATAATATAGCAAAAATACCAATGTTGATATGGCAACCGAAATATATTAAACATAAAATTATCTCAAAATATATATCACAGGCAGATATATTTCCAACAATTTTGGACTTATTAGGAATAAAATATGATGAAAATAAAATTCAAGGAATTAGTTTATTAAAACCAATTAAAAGAAAATATATATATACGAGAGGATATCATTATCAATTAACAGATACAGACAAAAAATTAAAAATGGTATTAAATAATACTAATACAGAATGTGAAATTTTTGATGTAAATACAGATAAAGAAGAAAAACACCCCATATCTTGTAAAGGATATGAAAAAATGAGAAATATATTATATAAATATATAAATTATCAAAAAAATATTTTAAGAAAATATAAAGAAGAAATAGAAAATGGAAAATAAATACAAAATATATAATATAATAAAACAAAAATAAAGGGTAATATAATGGATTACAAAGAAGCTTCAACAAAAGCAATTGAAACAATAAATGAATTATTTTTATTAGAAATGAAAAAAAATTTTCCAAGTGAATTATTTGAAACATATAAAGAAATACTAATGAAAATGGTTAATAAAGAATTAACTCCTATTTGTACTGATATAATGAAAAAAAATGAAGCAAAACTTAAAGATAAATTAGAAGAAATAAATAAATTAGAATTAAATAAAGAAGAAAAACAAATAAAATTTAATGAAGAATTAAATTCTTTATTTAATTTTTTAGGAAAAGCAAAAATGATGCAAAAAGCATTAATAGTACAAAAAAATGGAATAAATTTTATAAAATTTAATGAAGGTCAATTTTCTGAAAAAATCAAAAAAAGACAAAAAGAGATTAAAATATTTGAAAAACTGAAAAAACAATATGAAATAGATTAAAAGAAGTTCTTCGCAATAAATAGCGAAGTCTTCTATACTTCTACATACAGAAAATAAAATAAACTATATTCATTTTAATGATTATTTAAATCTGCCTCTGCTTCCTTAATAAATAAATCTTTTTTAATATTTATATAAATTATTAATACAATAGCATTAATAAAAGTAGATAACACGATATTACCTAAAATAACAGCTTTAATTACATCATAATTCAAAGTAGTTTCAGGAACTAATGAAGATAAAACAATAGATAAACCACCTTGAAAACCAACGAAAGTTAAAACTACCCACCAATGAAAAGGGATATTAACTAATTTTTCACTTTTATTAGATATAAATGCTATAACACCCATTAAAAAACCTCTAATAATAAGAGTTGCTAAAACCATTTTAATTATAACATCAGAATATTTTATCATTAAATCATAATTAACTAATAATAATTCCCCTAAATAAATAAATAAAACAGTATTAGCCATTAAAGCAAGAAATTGAATATTTTGTTTAATATTTTCACTATTTGCTCTTTCAATAATATTTTTTTCTAAAACAGAAATCATTACATTTTTTCTTTCAGGACTTGTTAAATCAGTAGAATTCTGAATTCTTTTTTCTTGAATAGAAATATTTTTATGTAATAAATCATCAGCTTTACCTAATAATATTTTAACAATAAAAATACTTGATATAACAGCAACAATTCCAGATAAATGAAAATGAGAATGAGAATGAAAAATAAAATTAATAAATAAATAAAAGTTTTCTGCAACACCAAAGCTAACTAATCCAACTAATAACCAAGAGCCTAATTGCCAAATAGGATTTTCTTTTACCATTAATAAAAAGAAACCTAAAAACGCAAAAATAGCACCAACTAAAAGAGACCCTAAAATAACTGCAAATGCAGTAATTGAAAATCCACTAACTGTTAAAACATCACCAACCATTAAAGGTAAAGCTAAATAAACAGCAATAGTTACTGCCGTTCCATCATTAATTAAAGATTCTCCTTCAACTAATGTCTTTAAAGCAGATGGCAAGACAAACATAGAGAAAATAGCTACAACAGCAACAGGGTCAGTAGCAAAACAAGCAATATATGTAAATATAATTTCACCTGTTCCCATATTATGACCATCAAATACCCAATCTGAAATTGCCATTCCAAGTAAAACAGACATAATAACAGCTACAACAGCTAACAGAAAAATACTAATAGCATGTTTCTTAAATTCAGAAATATGTATTTCCATAACATCTGCCATAAGTAAAATAGGTAAAAAAGCAAGTAATGTTTTCGAAAATTGTTCTTGATTTACTTCAAATAAACTTAATTCTGGAAAAAATAACATTAATAAAAAACCTAATGACATTAACCAAATAGAAGAGGGTAATTTTAAATATTTTTGTAAAATTAAAGAAAGCATTGCTAAAAAGACTATAAGTGGGGCAGTTATCATATTTTATTCCTATATTATTTATTTAATTTAAAGATTATATATTATTTTTACTTAAATAAAGGTTAAAAATATATTTTATTATTATAATAAATTTATCTAAATAGGAATTACTCCTATTTAAGATTTTTTTTAAATAAAGGAAAACTAAATGAAAAAATATGAAACATATAAATGTTCTAAATGTGGAACAACAATAGAAATACAAAATCCAAAGACAAAAAAGATAATAAAATGTTGTGAATTAGAAATGAATAATATTACAGATAATTTAACAGCAGTAAATTTAATGAAAGCTTTTTCAGGAGAATCACAAGCTCGAAATAAATATGAATTTTTTGCAGAAATAGCACAAAAAGAAGGATGGCATTCAATCGCTAAACATTTTTATGAAGCAGCAGAAAATGAGAAATATCACGCAAAAAAAGAATTAGAAATGTATAATAAATTAATATATGGAATGGATATGTATGAAACTCTTAAAAATCTTGATATTGCAATAGACGGTGAAAATTATGAACATGAAATAATGTATCCAGAATTTGCAAAAATAGCAGAAGAAGAAGGATATAAAGATATATCAAGAATATTTAAAGCAATAGCAAAAGTAGAAGTAGAGCATGAAAGAGAATATAATGAATTAAAACAAAAATTAATAGAAGAAGGTTTCTTTGAAAGTAAAGAAGAAGAATATTGGGTTTGTGAAATATGCGGTCATGTCCATAGAGGTAAAAAAGCACCAAATAAATGTCCGTTATGTAAAGCAGATAAAGAATATTTTAAAAGAGAACAATTATATTAAATATATGATATAATTGTTTTTAAATATATTTAATGGAAAAATAATGGAAAAATAATGGAAAAATATAATATAACCGAATTATTAAAAAATAAAAAAATAAAAAAAACAATACAAAGAATGCATATATTAGAAACAATTAACAATAAAGGACATATCACTTTTGAAGAACTTAGAAAAGAAATTCAATTAAAAGTTCCAATAATGTCTTTATCAACAATATATTTAAATATAGATTTTTTATTGAAAAATCAAATAATTAATAAATTAAATATAAATAAAAATACTTTTTTTGAAATTAAAGGAACACATCATTTTCATATAATAACAGAAAATGGTTTAGAGGATAAATATATATCGAAAGAAGAAGAAGAAAAATTAAAAAAAATTTTAAATATAGAAAATATAGAAAATATAGATATATTTATTAAACAAAAAATATAAAGTTAAGTTATTTAAAACATTCTACAACTTAAAGTAGAAGTTTTAAATATATAGTTATAAACTATGTTTAGATAAATTTCTTTTTGATTTTTTTGTTAATAAAGTAGGTGTTAAATCTTCGACAATGTTTTCTTCATTTTTAATGCTTTTATCTTTAAAATTAGAATTTTTTTGACCTTTAAAACGATGTTTTTCAGCAATTTGTTTTAAATCTTTTTGTTTTGCATTTTCAATAAACAAATCTATATATTTCATTTTGTCATCATTATTATATTTTTCTTGAAATTCTTTTTTTAAACTATCTTTATCTATTTCAAAATCTAAATCTAAAGCTTCAAATTTTTCTAATACATCATCTAATTTTTTATCAAGCTCCTTTGGATGTTCTTCTTTTCTATATTCAAGAAATTTTTTAAAATTCTCTTGTGAAACATCTTCTTCGTCTAATATTTTTAAACTGTCTTCAACTACTCTATAATCACCATCATTTTCTAAAATATAAGAAAAATATTCATCAAAAATTAAATCTAATTCAGATTGTTCATTTTTATCTAAAACATCAGAATATTTTTCTTTTATAGATGTTATTTTCCCTTCTAATTGCTCTTTACTTAAAGTATTTTCATTTTCATTAGTTTCTTCAAATTCCTCTTTAAGATTTTCATCAAAATTAAAGTTTTGTTCTTGTTGCTTTAATTCTCCAATTTTATATAAACGAGTCTTAGTTAAAGGCATAGAATGTAATTCATCAATAATATCTTCATTTGAATGTAAATATAGTTTTAAACTATCTTTATCTAATTTACCTTCTTTGTAATCATTTATTTTAGAATCTAAAATATATAATCCTAAAAGAAGTTTACTATCTTCGGATGTTAAATCCTTATTAGAGAATTTATTCATTTCACTTTCTATATCACTTGATATTTTAGAAATAATACTATCATCAATATCTAATTTTTTAGAAGACATATTAGCAGAAAAAGAAGAAAGATTACGAGGATATCCTTCTGACATTGTAAATTCTTTGAATTTATTTATTTTATGATTTAATTCAATTTCATCTTTATAATCAATATTAGTTTTGACTTTCTCAAAATTATTTTCATTAATAAATTCAACCTCATCAGTATAATAACCATCTTGATTAATATCAGTTGTTGAACTCTCTTTTATATCTTTATTGTTATCTTTTTTTTGTTTAGAACTTTTCTTAAGTAATTTAGAACCAGTATTATGTATAATATCTTTATTGTTCTGAAAAAATTCATTAATATCTTCAAAATCCTCTTCTGCATTATTATCAAAAATATCCTCTAATAATACTTTATCAGATATGGTTAATTTTTTCTTAGAATGAATGTCTTTTAATTTTTGAAAAAATTCTTTTTCTTCAATTGTTAAATTGTCAAAATTTATATTATTTTCATCATCAAATAAATTATCTAAACTTTCTTCAATATGTTCATATTTCATAAATATACCTCTTTAAATATTGTAATATATTTATATTATAATAAAATATTTTTTTTTAAAAGTATGGAAGGATTTTTATCAGGTTTAGCAGAATGTTGAGTTGCTAAACCATCGCCATTTATTTCAGAGAGCTTAACGAAAGATGATAAATAAAATCAAATATATTTTAATTATTAGAAATTAAATGTGTCTCAAGTTTTTTTAATATTTTTATACTTTCCTTAATTGCATCTAAATCAAATTCATTATTTATAGTCAATATATTATTACAAATATCAACAAATTCATCATATATTATATTTTCAATAGGCATAGAATGATTGCTTAAACGGACTGGCTCAAAATATTCAGATAATATAAACTTGTCCTTATATTCTTCACGTTCAATATCATTAAATATTTCAGGCATATCAGAAACATTGGCAAATTGAATTAAAGCAGGTTTTTTAATTTCATAACATAAATAAGAAGAAACAAAATAGTAATCAAAGGAATTTTTTAAATTTTGAATTTTTTTGAAAATATTTCTAATACTCTCATCAGAAATATCAATAGTAAAAAAAGTTTTTGTATTATAATCATCATAATCAACAACTATATATAACCCTTTGAATTCTAAACCAAGTTGAGTTTGTTCATCTTGACTTAATATTTGATTTAATACTTTATATTTAGATTGCATAAATAAAGCCTCCATATTTAATTAAAAAAATATTAACTTAAAATAACTTAAAAAGATTTGAAAATCATATTATTTAATCCAAGAGGTGTCGCACCAGAACTACTTAAATTATTAGATAATAAAAAATATTCTGGAAAAAATTTAGCAAAAAATAAAATATTATTTGACATTGATTTTTTGTCAGAATAATAAATATGATATAAAGGAATATTTTTTTCATAATCATAATTTAAATTATTTAAATTAAATTTAATATTAGAAGGATTGAAATAATTTTTAAAAAGTGTAAAAAATAAAAGCTGTTTTGTGAAAGAAAAAAATTTCATAGAATATATATCAGTAAAATCATCAAAAGTTTCGATTTTAAATTTTTTGAAGTTACCTGCTGCCATACTTATTTTAATATTTAAATCATTATATTGTTTATTTAAATATATATCAGACAAAATATTTGGATATACAAATGATTCATTTATACCAACATCTGCAAATGGATATAATTCCTTAAAAGTTTTAATAAACAAATAATTATTAATTAAATATTTTTTATTATTAACTTCTAAAATACTTTCATTAAACGAATCAGTTATATTTAAAGTAAATATATGATAATCTCTATTAATGTAATGTTCGTAATAATTATTTGAAATATCTTTCTCTAATATATTTTTAACCATTTCTCCATGCCAATTATCACAATCATTATTATCAAATTTATCAAAAATAAAAATAAGTTTTAATTCTTGTTTTTTATTAATATAAGAAAAATTTTCTTTAATAAAAGTAGAATAATTTTGAATATCTTTTTTATCATAAAAATGTAAAAGATTATAAAAATGATTAATAAATGTACTTAATATATATAAAATTAAAAACATTAATAAAAATGTAAAAGATAATTTTAAAACATTCAATATATTTTTCATATATTGAATATAATAAAATTAATTTTTTTTTAAAAATTCATAAATATTTTTATTCTAAATCTTTGAGAATATCGTCATATTTTTCCATAAGTTCTGAATAATCAATATTATTATATTTTTCATCATCTAAATCTTTTTCTTCTTTTTTTATTCTAATTGGAAAAGATAAAGCACCTGTATGGTCTACTTTAAATAATAAAGGCAAAGGCAATTCATCAGTATCATTGCTATATAAAAAATTATTCAAATCATCAGCATCACTATATAAAACATTTATATCTAAATCAGATACATCCACTTTAAAAAAATGTTTATATAATTGAATTATATTTTTTTTAGGTTCAGGAATTAAAATACTTAATTCATCTAAATCATCAGTTAATAAAATAATAGAAGACTTTTCAGATTTAAAAATATTTTCTAACTCTTTATTATTATTAATTAACATACTACTTAATTCATATAAAGATAATAATTTTTCAAAATCATAAAGTGAAGCAATATTAGTGATTTCATTATGTTTAATTTCAACAACTATAGGATTATCACTATTAAATTCAATCTCTATTTTATCTTTTAATTCATCAAAAGGTATAGTAGATATTTTAATATATTTTTTATCAATACCACTAAATAAAAGACTTGCTTCATCTATTATATTATCACTTTTCTTATATAAATCTTTTATATTTTCTACAAAGATAATAACACCATGTTTTGTATTTTTTATAAAATCCCCTAAATCATTTACATTATCAATTAAATTTTTATTTAATTCATCATTTGATAAAATATTCATAAATATATTCCTTAAAAAATTATTTTCAAAAAAAGTATAAGCTTTTTTTAAGTTTTTATTGTCAATTTTATATTTTCTTTGTTATAATTATAATCTAAAATTAAAATTAAATTAAGGAATAAATAAATGGAAATAAATTGCCCAAAATGTCAAGTAGGAACAATAGTAGAAAAAGAAAAGTTATTTTCTTGTACAGAACAGAGTTATAATAGTGAAACAAAACAAAACGAAGGTTGTGATTTTGTATTATGGAAAAACCAATTTGGTGCTGAATTAAATATGGAAGATGTTGAAAAATTAGTAAATGGAGAAACAATTACTAAAAAATGTATTTCAAAAAATACAGGGAAAGAATATGATGGTAATCTAACATTAGATGAAACGACATATAAAATAGTATTATCTTTCCCAGAAAGAAAAGAAGCAGAAGTAGATAAAAATGGAATTTCAGAATTTTCAAAAGGGTATAAAAAAGGAGATGTAATTGTTTGGAAAACAATCGCAGGAGCAACAATAACATACGAAGAAGCATTAAAACTATTTAGTGGAGATGTTATTAGAAAAGAAAATATGAAATCACAAGCAGGTAAAGAATTTAGTGCTAATCTTTCTTTAAATGAAGAAGGCAAAATAGATATGTCTTTTGATTAAAAAAATGAAAAATTTACTTATTAATATCTTAAATATATTAAAAGAAATGGATAAATCTTATTCAAATCTTTTAAATATTTTAATAAAATCAAATAAAACAAAAATGGAGAAAAAATGATTTATGTTATAAAAAGAGATGGAAAAAGAGAAGCTTTAGACATCACAAAAATTCAAAAATATACAAAAACAGCAGTAAAAGGTAAAAAAAATGTAAGCCAAAGTGAATTAGAAGTAGATGCTCATATTCAATTTAATAAAAAAATTACAACAGAACAAATTCAAGATATTTTAACAAAAACAGCAGTTTCAAAAATAGATATAGATAGACCAGATTGGACATTTGTTGCAGCTTCATTATTTGTTCATAATTTATATCATATGGTTGGAAAAACTTTAAATGGTCAAAAAGGTTCTAACTATGGACATATTAAAGATTATTTGGAATATGGAGAAAAAGTAGGAAAAATATTTAAAGGTTTAAAAGATAAATTTTTATTAGAGAAAATAAATGTTGAAATAGACCCACGAAGAGATGATATGTTTACATATCTTGGTATGAAAACATTATATGATAGATATCTTTTAAAAGATAAAGATGGAAAGCCATTTGAATTACCTCAACATATGTTTATGGGTATAGCAATGTTTTTATCAATAAATGAAACAAATGTAGAATCTTTACCAAAAAATAGTTTTGAAAGAAAATTGATAGATACTTTAAATGGTATTGATGTAGGGTTATCACATATTCATACAAATACTTATTCAAAAGAAGACATTCCAAAAATTATAAGAACATTTTGGACAATCAAATTTTATCATATGATTTCTAAATTTGAAGTAATGTTGGCAACACCAACTTTATCAAATGCAAGAACAACAAGACATCAATTATCAAGTTGTTATATAGGTTCTACACCTGATAATATTGAAGGAATTTTTGATGCATATAAAGAAATGGCATTATTATCTAAATTCGGTGGAGGTATAGGATGGGATTGGAATAATGTTAGAGGTATAGGTGCTGCAATAGATAATAATAAAGGAGCAGGTGGTGGAACAATACCATTCTTAAAAATTACAAATGATATAGCAATAGCAGTTGACCAATTAGGAACAAGAAAAGGAGCAATAGCAGTATATATGCAACCTTGGCATATTGATATTCTTGATTTTCTTGATTTAAAAAAGAATTCAGGTGAAGAAAGAAGAAGAGCACATGATTTATTTCCAGCATTATGGTTAAATGATGAATTTATGAAAAGAGCACAAAATAATAAAGATTGGACATTATTTAATCCATATGATGTTCAAGAATTAAATGAATTATATGGAGAAGAATTTAGAAAAAAATATGAAGAATTTGAAAAAGATGAAAGTATTCCAAGAGAAAGAATAAATGCAAAAGAATTATGGAAAAAAATATTAATTTCTTATTTTGAAACAGGAACACCTTTTTTAACTTTTAAAGACGAGGCAAATAGAAGAAATCCTAATGCACATGAAGGCATTATAAGAAGTTCTAATTTATGTACTGAAATTTTTCAAAATACTGAACCAAATACATATAAAGTAAAAATTAAATTTGAAAATGGTGATATTGAACTATTTGATGAAGAAGAAGAATTAGAGTTAGACAATGGTATTACAAAAACAGCAAATAAAGTAACATCAATAGACACATATAAAAATAGAAAAATTTATTTTGTTGATAAAGTTCAAGTAAATGGTAAAACAGCAGTTTGTAATTTGGCTTCAATTAATTTATCAAAAGTAAATAAAAAAGAAGACTTAGAACAAATTATACCATTAGCAGTAAGATGTTTAGATAATGTTATAGATTTAAATTTTTATCCAGCAGAAAAAGTAAAAGAAACAAATTTGCAAAGTCGTTCTATTGGATTAGGTATAATGGGTGAAGCACAAATGTTGGCTGAAAATCAAATTTTTTATGGTTCAGAAAAACATTTTGAAAAAATAGATGAAATAATGGAAATAGTTTCTTTTAATGCAATTAAAGCTTCGCATGAGTTGAGTAAAGAAAGAGGTTCATATAAAACTTTTGAAGGTTCTAATTGGAACAAAGGTATAACACCAATTGATAATGCTAATGAAGAAGCAAAAAAATTAACAACAAGACCATTTATTTATAATTGGGATGAATTAAAAGAAAAAATAAAAACAGGTATGAGAAATGGGTATTTAATGGCTATTGCTCCTACAAGTTCAATTTCAATATTAGTAGGAACAACACAAACAATTGAACCAATATATAAAAGAAAATGGTCTGAAGAAAATCTATCAGGATTGATACCTGTTACAGCACCAAATTTAAATGTTGAAAATTATCAATATTATACTCCTGCTTATGAAGTAAAACAAATAAAATTAATTGAAGCAGGAGCAGTTAGACAAAAATGGATTGACCAAGGTCAAAGTTTAAATATTTTCTTAACTTTGGATAAAGCATCAGGAAAAGTATTAAATGAAATCTATATGAAAGCCTGGAAACTTGGACTTAAATCAACATATTATTTAAGAAGTGAATCTCCATCAGAGAAAAAACAAGATATAGCAGACCGTTCAATGGAATGTGCTGGATGTCAATAGGACAAAAAAATCAGTATAAATTTATAATAAAATTTTTACTGATTGGTGGCATAAATACAATAATTGGATATACAATAACAAGTCTTTTTTTATATATGGATTTATTTAAAGATATAATAAATTTACTAATAGCTAATATAATAATTATTACAATAAATTTTTTCAATTATAAAAAAAACTTATTTAAAATAAAAGGAAATGTAAATAAATATATATATAAATTTTTAATTCTATATTTTATTATTTATATAATACAATCTATTATTCTAATAAATATAAATGAATTACCATTTTATATTCAAAGTGCAATAATATCAATTGTATCAGCATTGATTTCATATATTGGACAAACAAAATATGTGTTTAAAACAAAATAAAAATTATATTAATTCATTATTAATAAGCATTGTATATTTTTCTATTCTATTAAAAAGTGGATTATTGATATTAAATGGAGATGTATATTTATTATTACAAAATACATATGATATTCTTTCAAATAATCAAATATTATATAAAAATATATTTGAAATAAATTTTCCAACAATATATATATTCAATATAATACCTTATTATTTTTATAAATGGTTCAATATAGAAATGATATATTCATATGTTTACGAAACAATAATGATAACATATTTTATATTTTATTTGATATTAAAAATCATAAAAAACACAAAATATGAAAGTAATAAATATATATTCATATTAAGTACAATATTATATATTTCAGGTGGAGAAATAGGACAAAGAGAATATTTTATATTTATATTAATGTTACCATATATATATGCAAGAATCATATATATAGAAAATAAAAAATATAATATAAATATAAACTTTCTGATTCTTTTAGCATCAATAGGAATTTTAATAAAACCATTTTATGCTATTGTTATAATCTTAACAGAACTATATATCTTATTATCAAAGAAAGATACTTTTAAAAATGTATTAAAAATAAGTAGTGTTTTTTTATTTATAGGGATTATATATATATTATTATTATATATAATTTATCCACAATATTTTGAAATAATAAAATATTTCGATGATTATAAACAATTAAATTTTCAAACAAATTATAAAAATTTTAATTTTTTAATAATAGCAATTATTATTTATTATTTAAAAAAAGAAAATAAAATATTAGAAATAACATATTTATTATCATTTGTAATTGTACTATTTTTACAAAATAAATTTTTTACTTATCATTTCCTACCATCAATATTAATGATTATATTTATAATTAATAAAAATAATATAAAGAAAATATATAAAATATTATTAATTATATATTTATATAAATTAATATGGATAATAATGATAAGTACATATTATTCAACAAATATAAAAACATATATAGAAAATGAAATTCCTCAAAATACAATGATAATAAATGGAATAACAAATTCAACAGTTTATATATATTATTTACATTATCACAGTTTATATTCTCAGTCTTCTGCATCAATATTAACCAATGCGGATAAAAATTTTATGAAAACAAAATTATATAAAAAAAATTATGATATTATAAAAAAAGAACTAAATAGAACAGAATATATTTTAGTAGATGCTATTTTTTATAAAGAAATGACTAAAAATTCAGATTTATTCAAGAATTTCAAATTTTATAAAACAATAAAAAATAACTATATAAATAATATTTTATTAAAAAAAGGAAAGAAATGGAAAACCAACAATATATAAATATGTCTAATTTTGAAAATATCCATTTTTGGTTTAAAGCAAGAAGAAAAATATTAAATTTTTTTTAAAAACAAGTTATAAAAAAAAATAATATAAATATATTAGAAATAGGAACAGGAACAGGAACAGGAGGTAATATAAAATTACTTGAAAAATATGGGAAATATCATGGAATAGAATTTTCTGAAACAGCAATAAAAATAATACAAGAAAAATTTCAAAATAAAATAGAAATAAAAAAAGGAAGTTATCCAAATACAATTTTTAATAAAAAATTTGATTTAATAGTTTTATTCGACGTATTAGAACATATAGAAAAAGAAGAAGAAACTTTACATGAAATAAAAAAAATTTAAATGAAAATGGGATATTGTTTATAACCGTACCAGCATACAATTTTTTATGGTCAAATCATGATGAAATACATCATCATGAAAGAAGATATACAATAAAAGAATTAGAAAAGAAATTAAAAAA
>Ga0256828_1000345_pt1 | contig 32155 bp, 33 predicted proteins | sample CV88metaG_FD_185993 | JGI IMG/M metagenome (GOLD analysis project Ga0256828, IMG submission 185993) | Hydrothermal vent microbial communities from East Pacific Rise, Pacific Ocean - CV88 | ecosystem: Environmental > Aquatic > Marine > Hydrothermal vents | place: Pacific Ocean: East Pacific Rise...
GAGTTTGTTACCGAAGCGATGACAATACCGGCGGCAGAAGTCTCTATGGAGAGTTTCTGGTCGCTGACAAGCTGGGAGAGTGAGAGGGTAATGGCATCGACATCGGTGATCCCTGAAAGGGTGGAGATGACATAGACACCAATATTGCCGTAGTGTCCCTGTACAATACTGATGGCACCGTAAATAATACCAAAAAGCAAACCAAATTTGAGCGCTTCACTCAGTTGCAGCGGGTTTTTGGCGATATCTGTCTCTTCCAGCGCAAATTTGGCTGTTTTGGAATGTTTGTATAGAATATAGACGAAAACAAAACCGCTCAAACTTGCGGCAGCATAGGGAAGAATCAGTGCCAGAGCTACTTTCTGGTTTATTACAAGTGCTTCAAAAAGTACACGCAGGTACATCAAGGTACATGCCATGGCAATACCCGCAGTAAAGTTGTTGACGTACTCTTTCTGTCCGGTATACATCCGTGAAAGAGATATGGAGACTGCGGTGGAGGAGATGAGCCCTCCGAAAAGCCCTGTCAGAAGCACCCCTCTTTTATTCCCGAGTATTTTGATGGCCACATAGCCTATGAATGAGATGGCAGCGATAATGACAGCCATCATCCATGTTTTGTAAGGGTTGAAGAGTTTGTAAGGCCCTATCATCTCATCGGGAAGAACAGGCAAAATCAGAAATGTCATTGCCAGAAGCAGTATAGTGGCATTGAGGTCGGAGAGGGTAATACTTTTCTCGATAATCTGCAGGCGCGGTTTGATCTCAAGAAGGACAACCATCAGGATACCTGTAAAGATGGCATACTCTTCCAGATGCATATAAACCATAAGTCCTAAAACATAGGTGATGATCGCTGCGATCTGTGTGGTCATTCCCATACTTCTGTAAAGGTTTGCCTTGATATAGTATGAGAGTCCTACAAGCCCTGTTACAGCGAATGCAAGGATAATTATGAGCTCCGGAAGTGATTTGAACATCCATGCAGAGAGGTACCCAAGCAGTGCAATAAGCGCAAAGGTACGTGAACCTGCAAAACTGTTTTTCTGAGATTCCTCGTCTTTATAGATCAGGGTCATTGTCCTTTGAAACCCTATCATGAAACCAAGCAGGATAGCGATCAGAAGGGATTTTATTATCTCGTAATCCATGACACTCCTTTTATTCTATATTTTTTTTTGCCACAATCCATTCTACTGTTTTATAGAGTTCAACGACCAAAAAGAGTGGAAAGGATATTTCAAAAATCAACAGCCATTCACTCCAGCCAAGCGGAACGGTATGCAGCGCATCCTGAAGGAACGGAACATAAATCGCCGCTACCTGAAGGGAAACGGTCGCCAGCCATGCCGCAATGATCCAACCGTTGCTGAAAAAACCGAATGTATAGACAGGGGCGCGGAGTGAACGGTAGTTGAAGACATTCATCTTTTCCAAAATAATGATCGCCGTAAATGCAGTGGTCTGTGCCAGTGCCACAGCCTGTGGCTGGGGGAGCCCCGATGTCAGGTAGTGGTGGAATATCCAGAGAGTTGCAGAACCGATATAGGTTCCAAGCAACAGTATCATCAGAATACCTCTTGGTTGCAGGAATGATTCATCCTGTGCGCGGGGAGGGCGATGCATAGTCCCTTTTTCCGCTTTCTCCATACCCAGTGCCACAGCTGTCATACCGTCGGTAACAAGGTTCATCCACAAGATCTGTACAGGCAGGAGTATCAAAGGCCCTCCCAGCAGAATATTGACAAAAATCGCAATCACCTCTCCGATATTTGAAGAGAGAAGGTAGGTTACGAATTTTTTTATGTTGTCGTATTGCCTGCGCCCCTCTCTGACGGCATTGATAATGGAGGCAAAATTGTCATCGAGCAGTATCATATCTGCAGCACTTTTGGCAACATCGGTTCCCCGCATACCCATGGCAATACCGATATCGGCCTTTTTGAGAGCGGGTGCATCATTGACGCCGTCTCCTGTCATGGCAACGGTGGAACCGCTCTCCTGGAGTATGCGGACAATACGCATTTTGTCCGCCGGGGTTGTACGTGCAAAGAGTGTACCCTCCTTGAGATGGTTCTTCAGTGCGGCATCATCCATCTTTTCAAGTGCGCTGCCTGTCAGGGCATGTTTGGTATCAAGCCCGACTTCAGAGGCGATGGCAAGCGCAGTCATCGGTGCATCACCGGTAATCATGATAATTTCAATACCGGCTTTTTGGGCTGTAGATATGGCCTCGGCTACTTCAGGCCTTGGCGGGTCGATGATCCCTACCACGCCAAGCAGGACAAGCTCTTTCTCCACGGCATCGGCATCGAGAGCGGTTTTTTTGGGAAGGATACGTTTTGCAAGGGCAAGTGTACGCAGCCCGTTTTTTGCCAGTGAATTATAGGCATTTTCAAATGCTTTTCTCTCTTTTTCACCCAGTGGTCTGATATCGGTTCCGTCCAAATAGAAATTGGAACGTGCCAAGATAACTTCGGGAGCCCCTTTGGCATAGAGAATATTTTTACCATTCTCCCGCGTCATTACACTCATCCTTTTTCGTTTGGAATTGAATGAGAACTCTGTCTCTATTTTTTCCTTGTCCACGGTAAGCCAGGCTTTATAGGCTGCAACGATGAGGGAAGCCTCGGTAGGCTCTCCGCTGATCTTCCATCGGTTCTCTTCTTTACTCAATGAAGCATGGGTGCAGATGAGCCCTGTTTTGAGTAGTTCCATAAGATCTTTGTGCTTTTTGGGGTCAATTTTTTTACTTTTTTGTTCAAAATGTCCTTTAGGGTCATATCCACTTCCGGTCGCTTCTACCTCGCCGCTGAAAAGCCATATTTTCTGTACCGTCATCTGATTCTGGGTGAGAGTACCTGTTTTGTCTGTGCAGATCACATTGGCGCTTCCCAGCGCTTCTGCCGCCTGAAGACGACGCAGGAGCGCTTTTTGCCGTACCATCGCTTTGACACCCAGCGCCAGGGTTATGGTAACTACAGCGGGTAAACCTTCCGGTACTACGGCCACTGCCAGAGAGATACCGGTAAGGAACATTTCTGTCATATCTTTGCCCAGAAGATAGCCTGTGATCGCGACAAAAGCGGCAATGGCAACGGAAAAGATTCCCAGTTTTTTACCCAGTATCGCCAGTTTTTTCTGCAAAGGTGTCTGCTGCGTACCGACTTCACTGGTCATTTTGGCAATTTTTCCAAACTGCGTCTCCATGCCGGTGGCAACCACAATGCCTTTTGCATAGCCGTTGACAATATTGGTCCCCATCCATGCCATGGAATGCTGTTCACTTAACGGGCTGCCGGGAGGGGAGGCTTCCGTGCGCTTCAAAGATGCAACGGACTCTCCTGTCAGTGCCGATTCGTCCGCTTTGAGGTTCACGGCTTCAACAAGCCTGATATCCGCCGGTATTTTATCTCCGATCTCAAGCAGTACGATATCGCCGGGGACAAGTTCGGTCGAATCAATACTTTTTTTCTCCCCGTCCCTTAGAACTTTACAGTGAAGTGAGAGCATTTTTTGCAATGCTTCGATGGCTTTTTCCGCTTTGAATTCCTGAATAAAGCCCAGCATACCGTTGAGTATGACGATGATCATAATGGTAATGGCATCGCCCTTTTCACCTATGCTGAAAGAGATAGCGGCTGCAATGAGCAGAATGATGATCAACACATCTGTAAATTGCCTGAAAAGTATCCACCACCATGTTTCCCTGTGTACGGAACGTATGCGGTTTGGGCCGTAATGAAGCAGGCGTTTCTCTGCCTCCTCTGTCAAAAGCCCTTTAGCCGGGTCTGTAGCGGTAGCTTTTGCCACATTCCTGGCTGTCTGTGCATACCACAATAGCTCTTTCTCTTTGACTTGTTCCTTTTTGTCTTCTTTTTTACCGTGCTCTTCAGCTGTTTTTTCGAGCTCCTTTTTCCAGAAAGATACCATGAGGGAGAAGAGAAGCGGGACAACGATGGTAGAGACGGATGAGGCGGCTACAAGAGCTGTAAAAAGATCGATGTCTATCAGGTTTGCATCGAGCAGGAGTTTTGCAACGATAATCTCTGTTGTCAGGCGGGCATTGAGCCCGATACCTATGGTCCATGCTTCTTTTACATTCAACTGCCCCAAAGGAACCATCAGAAAAATACCGATGAGCTTGCCTGCAAAGGCAGCAAGAAAAAGAAGTATGGCCAATTCGGGAGCTTTGAACATGTCTCCAAGATCGACACTCATACCTATCCAGAGGAAGAAGATAATACCGAAAAATCCGTAACTGACAGCCCGTACGGCTTTGGTTGCCGCTTCACCGACTTCCTTGGACGCGGCAAATACCGGATTCATCAACATTCCTGCGACAATGGCACCTACGATCAGCCCAAGGTTGGAATGCTCTGCAAAACCGCCAAAAACAAAAAGTACGATGATCGTCAACAGAATAAGGTTGGAAACTTTTATCTGGAGCCATTTTGAAAACGGAAGGAGTATCCATTTGCGGACGATCCATGCCGCAGCGGCAAAAAGAAGGATATTTAACGAGAGCGATACCAGTTCTTTCGTGTCATTGCCCAGCAGTCCGCTTTTGTCTCCTATCCACAAAGAGATGAAAGCGATGAGGAATACTTCTATCACATCATCGAGAACACCCGCACCGACAATATAGTTCCCGACTTTTGTCCGGATCAGCCCGAACTCATCCAGTATGGGGACAATTACGGCTTCTGCGGTGGGCATACGCGTCAAACCTACGACAAAAGAGATCATCCAGTCGTATCCGAGGTAACGCATGATCCCTATGCCCAGAGCGAAAGGGACAAGTGTATTGAAGACCGTTGCCAGTATGATGTTCCGGCTTTGGGAACGCATCTGCTTCATATCGATCTGCAAGCCGATGAAAAAGAGCAGGAAAAGTACTCCCAGTTCGGCAAGTGCAGTAAAGAGTTCGTTGAATATGCCTTGAGAAAGCATTTCCCCTATGGGGGTGTAGTGTGCGCCCATAGCAACGAAAAGTGCTGCAAGGATACCGGGTATTTTCAAACGTTCCAGAAAACCGGCGAGAATATAGGTCATGCCAAAAAGCAGTGCCAACAGCAGTAAGAACTCACCCAGTATCTGGTCGCTCATTCTGTGCATCCTTTCTCAAAGATATTAAAAGGGCGAAACTACCCTCTGTTTTCTATTAATCATATCATAAATCCAATGTTAAAGTATAGGGCCTTTTCCTCCAGAGATGGAATGACATACATGACAGAGTAGTGTTTCAGGACTTGTTTGGAAAGTTGTAAGGTTCTCTTCACTCCCTCCTGTTAGAAAAAGGGATGAGAGAATTTGGTTTTTAAATATTTTGATAAGTTTTTTTATCTATTTATTTTTCAGTTACTTTTCCGTATTCGGATATTTGACCGAGATTGACATTTGGTTGAGTCAGCAGGTCCCTGTCCTGAACAAAAACGTTATAACCCTCTTTACAGTTTAAATACAGCCATTGCTCTGAAGGGTGTGATGGATAGTTTATTTTTTTAAAGTGGGTATCTTCGTCAATGCAGTAAGTTTCAAACCTCGCTTTTTTACCATTTAACGTATAGGAGCAAGAACCTTCAGCAAGATATATTTCATTTTCAAGCCTATCTCCCTTTTTGAACTTTTGGCCATTGATCGTTGTATTGTTTTGAACTAAATAACTTACTCTTGGTACAATGGAATAATAGTTGATAAGGCTGATTTTATCCTTCGACCAGGGATGGTAAATGCCGGATCTGATTGTACATTTTTTTCTCTTATCCATACGTCTCAATGAGGCATAACCCATCATTTTATGCCAGTTGCTCTGGATTCCCGACTGAACATGAATGACTGGTTTTGGATATTCTCCACTCCAAAAATTGTAGGCGATCATAGTATGTGTAACCCCGTGACGAGTGATGGGAAGCTGATAAGGTTTGTCACCGGCATAAAGATATGCCGTAAAAACAAGTAAGAATATATTTAGAGATAATTTCATTTTTCCTCCACTTTGGAACCATAACGGCTTTATAGGTAATTCTAACATAATCGATTTCAATTGATCATTATCTTCTTTTCCTCTTGTTTTGTTTGGTGGGTGTATTTGCATCTCTTTTATCAAGTTTGTCCAGTTTCTCCTGAATACGGTTGCCGATCATGGCAGCGGAAGTATTGGAGTTGTGTTTTCCGCTTTTGGGCTTCTGTCCGTCTGCTCTCTTCTTTTCACCCTTTTGAGCATCTGTTTTCTTATTGCTGTTCGCATTGGAACGGTTACGTGAATTTCCGCCTCTTTGTTTCTGTCTGCCGCCTCTACCATTTTGAATAGGTTCTGCCATAATGCTGGGGTCTGGAGTGAAGGCTTCAATATGCACTTTCTTGATCTCGGATTTAATGAACTTCTCAATGTCAAAAAGGAGTTTATGTTCGTCCACGCAGACCAAAGAGACTGCTTCACCGCTCTGTCCTGCACGTCCGGTTCGGCCGATGCGGTGTACGTAGTCTTCAGGCACATTGGGGAGTTCAAAGTTGACCACATGTGGGAGTTGATCTATGTCGATCCCTCTTGCCGCGATGTCTGTTGCGACAAGCACACGAATCTCACCGGCTTTGAATGAAGAAAGTGCTTTGGTTCTGGCTCCCTGGGATTTGTTACCATGAATGGCGGCAGCTTTGATCCCCGCTTCTTCAAGCTGTTTGGTGAGTCTGTTTGCACCGTGTTTGGTACGGGTGAAAACCAGTATCTGTTTCCAGTTTTTAGTCTTGATGAGCTGTGAGAGGAGTTCTCTTTTTCTGTTTTTATCTACGAAGTGAACGACCTGGCTCACCTGTTCGGCAGTCGTATTTTCTCTTGCCACTTCTATGAGTACGGGTTCTTTCAAAAGTCCTGCGGCAAGGTGTTTGATCTCTTTGGAAAAAGTTGCGGAGAAGAGCAGTGTCTGTCTCTGCTTTGGCATCATCTTCATCAGTTTTTTGATATCGTGGATAAAACCCATATCGAGCATTCGGTCCGCTTCATCGAGTACCAGTGTCTCCAGTGCAGAGAAGTCTATTCCGTTCTGAGAAGCAATGTCAAGCAGTCTGCCCGGTGTCGCGATGACGATGTCCACACCGCGTCTAAGGGCAGCCAGCTGAGGGTTGATGCCTACACCACCGTAAATAACCGTAGAAGTGTACTTCATGTACTTCCCATAGGTCTTGATGCTCTCGGCAACCTGTGCGGCAAGTTCCCGGGTAGGGGTAAGTACCAGTACACGTATCTGTTTTTTGCCCATCTTCGGGTTTGTTTCGGAGAGTCGCTCCAGCAGGGGCAGTGTAAAACCGGCAGTTTTTCCTGTTCCGGTCTGTGCCGCGGCAAGTACGTCTTTCCCTTCGATGACAACAGGGATTGCCTGTTTCTGAATAGGTGTTGGGGTATCGTAACCCTGATCTTTAACCGCTTTGAGAAGGGACTTGTTCAGCCCCAGGTTTGTAAATGACATAAATATCCTATGTGTAACGCTCTGTGTAAGAGCATATCTGAGCCTACCATTACAGTTATAAGGTCGATCCTAGGCTGAGTTGTTGTTTGATTTGTAGATCTAAAAGAAGATCAAAAAAGAAAGTCGTTGACCGATATACGCTTAAATTAGTAGGGCATTATAGCGTAATTTGTTAACCGTTTACATAAAACGGGGAAGTATGGGGATGAGATATTTTTTTGGCTGCTTTGTATTGTTGATTTTATTACTTTTAAAGAGTACAATAGCAGGAGTAAAGCAGACTTAGTATGAAAGGTAGAAAAATGGCAACAGTATGTTCGTATGGTGCGGCAAAAGTAGTGACCGGTTCATGTCATCTCTTCAGCAGGGAAGGGGGATCGGATATCCTTATTGATTGCGGTATGTTTCAGGGGGCGGAGGAAGACCGTAACTATGAAGCGTTCGGGTTTGATCCCTCACAGATCGATTTTCTGCTGGTAACACATGCGCATCTTGACCATATAGGGCGTATTCCAAAACTGGTCAAAGAGGGCTTTAGCGGGGTAATCTATGCAACAGATGCAACACGCGACCTTGCAGAGGTCATTTTGCTCGACAGTGCGAAGATCATGAAAGAAGATTACCTGACACAGTATAAAAAAGCGCAGAGAAAGGGCAGGGAGGGGGAGATTAAAGAGCCTCTATACACCGAAGACGATGTTGCAGCCGCTTTTGAACTGGTATGGCGTTACCCCGAATATAATGAACCGTTCAAACCCGAAGAGGGGCTTGAAATCACTTACCGTAATGCAGGGCACATTCTGGGGTCTGCTTTTATCGAGATTGCCTATGAGGAGAGAGGGGTTGTCCAAACCATTGTCTTTTCCGGCGACATCGGCAATGACAACGATATGGTCCTGCCGGACCTTGAAAAATGTTCGCTTGCCAACTATCTGTATGTAGAATCGACCTATGGAGACCGCAACCACCAGAGTGCGGAGATCAGTACGGCGGAGTTCAAACGTGTCATCATCGATACGATGCATAACTGGGGAAATGTACTCATCCCCTCATTTGCCGTAGAACGGACACAGGAACTTTTATGTATTCTCAAAGAGATGCATGACAGAAAAGAGTTGCCAAAATGCAAAATATTTCTTGACAGCCCCATGGCGACCAGAGCCACGGAGGTTTACAGAAACCATTCGGGGCTTCTGAGCCGGGAGTGCCAGGATATCAAAGAGCGTGACGGTACTATTTTCGATTTTGAACAGCTTGTCTATACGCTTGATGTCGAGGCATCCAAAGCTATTAACGATGTGGAGACACGTGCCATCATCATTGCTGGCAGCGGTATGTGCAATGGCGGAAGAATACTGCACCATTTTAAAAACCGCCTCTGGAACAGGAAAAATGCGGTTATATTTGTAGGATATCAGGCTGTCGGTACCCTGGGGAGACATATTGTTGACGGTGCACGCTGGGTCAAGATCTACCATGAAGACATACTGATTAAAGCCAGTATCTATACCATTAACGGATTCTCTGCCCATGCGGACCAAAGCGCCATTGTCAAATGGATCTCCCAAATGGATGGGCTGAACCGTATTTTCCTGATTCACGGAGAAGAGAATAAACAGGTTATCTTGCGCAGTGTCCTGGAAAATGCGCTGGAGCAGAAGGTCCATATTGTAGAGCCCGGAGAGGTTATCTACCTTTAAAAAAGAGTTGAAACGCAAAAAGAGACAGAAGGTATCGTATGAAAAAAGCCAATAAAAAACCTGACAATACCATTTTACCGTGGCAGCATCCCAAACGCGCTACGGAAGACCCGCATGCAAAAAAACTGACGAAAGCGCTCATGGAGAGCCCTACCTATGTCATGGCGGAGGAAGATACGGAGTTTTTAAAATCCGATGTTGCAAGAGGTGTACGCCTGGAGCTCGATTATCTCAAGGCAGAGACCAAAATGGATGAGTACGGGATAGAGCATGTCATTGTCGTATTTGGAAGTGCGCGTATCGTCGAACATAAAACGGCGATGCAGGAGCTTAAAACCATACAGAAAAAAGTGGTTGACGACCCCCAGTCAAAAGAGCTTCTGAGGCAAATGTACACGGCAGAGCGGATGGTGGAGAAAAGCATCTATTATGAAGATGCAAGGATCTTTGGAAGTTATGTCGGCAAATGTGGAAAAGGTACTTCAGACAACCGTATTATTCTTATGACGGGAGGCGGGCCGGGCATTATGGAAGCGGCGAACAGGGGGGCATACGATGTCGGGGCAAAGTCGATAGGACTCAATATCAAACTGCCGCACGAACAGTTTCCCAACCCCTATATTACCCCGGACCTCTGTTTCCAGTTTCGCTATTTTGCAATACGGAAACTCCATTTTATGAATCGTGCAAGAGCACTGGTCGTCTACCCCGGAGGGTTTGGTACTCTGGATGAACTCTTTGAAATCCTGACGCTTGTACAGACACACAAAGCTGACCCCATACCGATCGTACTGGTAGGGAAAAGCTATTGGCACAAAGCGATCGATTTCAACTTCCTGGTGGAAGAGGGGGTGATTATAGAGAGAGACCTGGAGAGTTTTATCTATGCCGAAAATGCCGCTGAAGCATGGGAGTATATTTTAAATTGGCACAGAAAAAGAAAACATCCCCTGCTGCACGAAGGGGAAGAGAACGGCAAAAACAATCACGACGGGCAGATCGGGAATGAAGATGATTTCAACTGTTAATGATTAAAGAGTAGAATAAAAAGAGAGAACAATGAAAGGCAGGAATCTAAAATGGAAACTCCAAAAAGAATTGTAGTCGGTATAGATGTATTTTCCAAACCGGGAAATATTTTGAAAAGAGCGGTCTGTTTAGCGAAAGCATGTGGCTCGAAGCTTTATATAGTCTATGCGGTAGAGACACCTATGTTATCCATTCCAAGCTATTTTGGTTCCAAAGAGATTACCATAGATACGGATGGGATTAAAAAGAGAATCGGGAAAAAGATGAAAAAATCCGATCCAGAAGGTAGCGTACCTTTTTCTGTTTTCATCAAAGAGGGGAATGCCGATGATATCATACTGTATGAGGCAAAACTGATCAAGGCAGATATGATTGTGATTGGTGCAAATACAAAAAACAGAAGGTCATTTCTGGGAACAACAGCTGAAAAGGTAGCCCAACAGAGCCATTTGCCCGTACTCGTTGTCAGAAACAGTGTAAAAGAGCCTTACCGAAAAATACTCGCTCCGACAGATTTCGGTATTCAGTCAAAACAGAGTATTCTGTTCGCTAAAAATATCTATCCTTCCGCTAAAATCAAAACGGTACATGCCTATGAATCGTTTTATACGATTGGAATCTATACTGCCGGAGTATATACGATGGAAAATCTGGATATCGGACAATACAGCGATGCTATTAAATCGACTGCAGAGAGTAATATGAAAGATTTTATAGAGGAGGCCGGCCTGAAAAAAGGAGAAGTGATAGACGGCGATGTCAATAGCAGGGATGCGCTGGTCGAGTATATTAAAAAAGAGAAACCGGACCTTGTCGTGATGGGGTCCCGCGGTACGGCGGGCTTTAAAGCCCTGCTGGGAAGTATGGCTTCCTATATTTTAAGAACCGTCAAGTCAGATGTATTGATCTATGTACCATAAAATGTGGCAGCCGGCAGGCAGCAGAGATTAGAACTCGAAACCGCCGCCTTTGCCTTTGCTCATACTGTCATAGACAGCTTTGACATAACTCTCCCGTATTTCGCATGAGAGCAGTTTTTCACACTGCATACAGCTTTTTACCCGCTCTTTTTCCTGGCAGGCTTCAAGCTGTGCCTTTTTCTGCCTGAGTGCGATCTTCCACTCGTCCAGTATCTCTTCCGCCATTACTGCGTTATTCCGTAAGCCTCTTTGAGTGCATTTATCTCATAGTTGGAACCAAAGAAACACGGGCTTGTATCGTGAGGGTGGGAAGGTTCAAGTTCCATCAGCCTCATCCCCTTGTCATTGATAGCCTGGCCTCCCGCCTGTTCATAGATGAATGCAAAAGGGATAACTTCAAAAAGCTGTCTCAGTTTTCCATCCGGTTTATCTGTTGTGCCCGGATAGGAGAAAATACCGCCGCCTTTCAGGAGTATCTGGTGGAGGTCGGGAACCATGCCGCCGGAGTATCTCAGGCGGTACCCCTCTGCAAATAAACCGTCTATAAAGGCTTTGTGTTCTGTGGCCCAGTTCTGCTGTGTACCTCCCGGCGCATTGAGTTTTCCTTTTTCGTTCAGGCTAACTTCTTTGTCTATGAGGTTGAAGAACTCGTCATAACTGCGGTAGTGCATCGGCTTTTTGTCTTTGACCGCTATCATCAGTTCGATACGGGGCCCATAGACTACATATGCGGACGCCACAAGGTTCTGTGCTGTAAGCTCCCCTTCATAAATACCGAAAATAGAGCCTACCGAGAGGTTGACGTCAACAAGGCTTGAACCGTCGAGCGGATCATAACAGATCGTATATCGCCCCTTTTCATTCATTGGCATTACACCCTCTTTTTCTTCACTTACAAGGGCTTTTACTATGTTGACACTTTTAAAAGCCTCTTCGATGAGATAATCGCTCTTGACATCGAGTTTCAGCTGGTCTTCTCCGGATGAATTGCAGCTTTCGCAATATCCCAGGTCTTCGTTTTTGATAATATTGTCTATTTTAAAAGCAACTTTCTTAATGGTGTCGAAAATGGTCTGCATCTATATCTCCTTGGCGTTGTTTGTGATCCACTCTATGATCTGGGCTGTATCGTTCAGGTCAAGCAGCCGGATGTGTTCAGGTATGTCGTATGCCGACAGGTCAATACTCTCATCAATCGCTATCGCTTCGCTGCATGAAAAATAGCTCTCGTCTATTGCGTTCCTGAAGATCGCAATGCGGGGAAGCGGAAGGGTTTTCAGCCCCTCTACAAGCAGGATATCGAATCTATCTATCATCGCAACGATCTCATCCAGGCTTTTCTCTCGTTTGGAAAAGTAGGTGGTACGGGTAGGGGAGGTAACGACGACCTCCGCACCTGTCTGTGAAAATTTGTAACTGTCTTTGCCTTCTACATCGAAGACCGCTTTGTCTTTCGGGTCATTTTTGATAATGGCAACCTGTTTCTCTCTGATAAGTACTTTCGCCACCTTTTCTACAAGTGTCGTCTTTCCGCTTCCAGACGGACCTGTAAACGCTACTGCTACTCTTCTGCTCACACCTATCCTTTATCCTGTTCCAGTAAATGCCCAGGCTTTGATTGAATTCTCCAATTATACTTAAAACTTTATTGAAACTATGTTAAACTCTTGGGAAATAATAAGGAGGCAGGATGCACAACATTATAGTGTTACTTAGTGTTATGCTGCTACTTTCGGCATGTACCTCGAAAGAGGAAGAAGCGCTTTCCAAAGAGTATAAAAAAAACAGTTTTTACCACCATCAGCTTCAGAAAACGGAAAAAGTACAGTTGTATGACGGCCCCGTTACCAAAGCGGTACTGACGGCTACCTATCTGAATGAAGAGAGTAAAGACAAAACCTATAAACCGGATGAAGTATTTATCATCGGCGTATATATTGAAGATGAAGAGAATGATGGTGCGGAGTACGAGGGGTATTCGCTTACGCTCAACGGAAAACCTCCCAAAACAATACAGCCCCTTGAGGAGAACGACCCCCTGCTGAAAGATATCTCTTTCAAGTCGGACTGGAGCTATTTTTACCTTGTTACGTTTCCCTATACGCCTGCCAAAAGCTTTAAACTTCTGTTTGAAAGCGAAGCCTACGGCAAAGGAGAACTCCATTTTGCCAAGGTGGCGAAATATGTCCTGAGCAAGAAAGGTTTCTAGCCTTTCACTTCCTGAATGTATCGGTTTTTGCCGGATCGGTCAAAATTTTCAAAAGAGGCAAAAGGCGTGTCGAGATACCCAGTTTGTTCAGATAGATGACATAGTTGGTCAAAACCCTTTTCCCATATTCCCGGGCTTCGGCATTGCTTATTTTTTCCATACTCAAATAGGGTTCAAACGGGCCTTTCCGGAAGTAGCTTCTATTGGTGATAAGCCTTTTTGTAAAACCTATGCCCCCGTTGTATGCGTAGGCTACAAACAGTGGGTGGAAAAGATATCTGTTCAGGTAGCTAAGATGGTAATCGGCATATTCGATCGCCTTGTTCGGATGGAACATCATATCCAGGTCGATATGTTCCCCCTTCTGTTTTGCTATGTGCTCAATGAGAAAGGGCATGAACTGCATCATCCCAAGGGCAAATGAACGGGAGATGGCAGCAGGAATAAAACGGCTCTCCTGGCGTGCGATCGCATAGATGAGTGCCTGCCTCTTTTTGGGAAGTTTTTTCATTGTCTCCCTGTAAGGCATGGGGAAGTAGGATTTTCTGAAATTACACGCTTTTGCTTTGAGGTAGGTATGCATCCCTATGGTCTCCTGTGATTCACAGTCTTCCGCCAGGTCTTCAAGATCTGCATCCGGCGCGTTCATTTTCGCTTTTATTCTTGCCCAGTCTATAGGGTCTTGCGCATCGATACCCCATACACTGCTTTTGTGTACGACAGGAGTAATGATCGTCCTTGGATAGCTTCTGTTTTCCATATCTGCGGCAGTCAGCGTATACATATTGATATGGTAACTTTTCAGGAGCCTGTTGAGATATGATTTGTCTTTTGTTACAAGATAGAGCCAAAACAGAGTTTTGTCTTTTTCCCATCTCTCTTTGTAGAGCTCATGCGCTTTGTAAAAGTTGTCCGCAGCTTTTTGCAACTGCCTTTTCTCTACCTGTTTTATAGCGGTTGCAAAATATCTGTTTGCCTCTACTTTCTCTCTCCATGCCTCTTTTGCTGTGGAACTGACTACGAGCAGAGGTCTTGGCGCAAGTTTGGGAATGAATCCGGTTTTCTTTTTGTAGGCGGTTTTCAGCTTTTTGTTCAGGTGGTTGACATCGTGAATGATGAATTTGGCTTCCGATATGGTCGTAGATGGCTGGGAAAGGAAACGCCAGATGTAGTAATCTTTCTCTACACTCCTTGGCATTTTATGTACTTCTGAGTAAGTCAGCCTTTTTGCCTGCAGCAGCGAAGTACTCAAAACAAAGCCGGCAAGCAGCGTCAGGAAAAAATACCGGATATTCATCATTGCTAAAGAACGGCGCGGATCATAAAGTTGTCGAGCAGCTGAAGTCCCAAAATAATGACCAGAGGAGAGAGGTCTATTCCTGAAAAGATGACAAAAGGCATTTTACGCCTGATAAAATCGAGTGCAGGTTCTGTCAGTCGGTAGAGTACCTGTACGACAGGGTTTCTGGGATCGGGACGGACAAAACTGAGAAGAGCGGCGATTATAACGATCCAGATGTAAAGATTGATGACGCTGTGCAGTGTTTGTACAATAGCATAGATTAATGCATTCATGAAGCTACCTCCAATATATAAGATTTGATAAGCGGATAGATCTCGCTGAGTTCGGGCCCCTCTTCGGCACCTGTTAGCAAAAGTCGAAGTGGTTGAAAGAAATTTTCGCCTTCAAGGCCGCTTTTGTCCATAAGATAGTTTTTAAATTCTTCAAAAGTCTGGATCATCGGTGCTTCGGCAATGATTTTTTCCAGTACTCTCATCTCTTTGCCCCATTCAGACTCGAAGTCCTTTGGGGAAAAAACAGGTTTGATCCTGCTTTCGAGTTCGTTGATCGTACTTGCCTCTTCAAGGTAGAGTTTGGCAAGTTTTCCTATCTCTGTATCGGCAAAGCCAAAGAGGGAAGAGAGCTTTTTGTCATCCATCATGCCAAGATGTGCACGGTTAATGGAACGAAGTTTGTCAATATCGAATTTGAGAGGGGATTTTGAAAGATTTTCCAGCTTGAACCATCTAATGGCTTCGGGCAGGGTAAAGATCTCGGAAGGGGTCTCGTTACCCAGCAGTATAAGGTAGTTGGCAATGGCATCCGGAATGAACCCCTGTTCAAAGAGCCATTTGAGCGAACCTGCTTCGTCCTCTTTCATCTGTTTGCCTTCTGCGTTCAAGATAACGGGCAAATGGGCATAACGCGTCTCTTCTTCATAGCCCAACAGCTCTTTAATATACTTCTGTCCGGGAGTATCGGAAAGGTGTTCCTCTTCTCTGATGATCAGTGAAATACCGGAGATCATATCGTCACAGGCAGAGGCAAAAATATGTGTAGGCGTACTGTCTTCGCGGAGGATGACAAAACTGTCCACTTCCTCTGGAACAGCGATACGCTCGCCTTGGATCAGGTCGTGAAAAACGATATTGTGTTCAGGTTTTTTAAGGCGTATGACAAAGGGGGTTTTCTCCTCTTTGAGCCTGCGAAGTTCTTCGGCACCCACACTCTCGCAGCGTCCGCTGTAGCGGTAGGCAATATTCTTCTTTTTTGCTTCTTCCCTGTCTGCTTCCAGCTGTTCCTGTGTGCAGGTACAGATGAAAGCTTTCTTCTCTTCCAGGAGTCTTATGGCGAGTGTCTGGTGTATGTGGAGGTTTTCGCTTTGGTGGCCTGCCCTGTCATGTATCAGGGCGAATTTTTCCAGTATCTGGAGTATCTCGGTATCTTTCCCCTCAATGTTCTTCTCTTTGTCGGTATCTTCTATACGGACAATGAAATTGACATCTTCCTGTTTGGCAATTATATAGTTGAAAATGGCTACACGCAGGTTTTCTATGTGCATATCGCCGGTTGGCGATGGGGCAAATCTTAGCATTGGCTCAACTCCACTTGTGCTTGTATTTCAGTAACGCTATTATAGGCTTTTTTACTGAAAATAACATCAATAGTATGGGAGAATACGTTGATGCTGAGATTAATTAACTTTCTATATAATTATAAGAATTATAATATGAGAGGATATGATGGACAAAGTAGATGAAAAGAGCAAAGAGGGTGTAAAAGATCCTGAAGAGATGATGAAGGGTCAAAAACAGGTAGAGGGTGTATCTGTTTATGCACGCTATGAAGATGTAGACCAGGAGCAGCTGCAAAAAGATATTGAAGAGGCAAAAGCATCGCTGGGCCCGGTAACACAGGAGGATTTTCAGCATCTGCTCAAACTGGAAAGATGGGGAAAGATCGCAACGTTTTCAGGATATGGGCTGATCGTTCTTCTGAGTCTGCTTGAATCCTCTGCACATGGCCTGAATCCTATGCTTTTCTGGAGTGTGGCGGTAGTTGCCGCATTTCTTATCAGCACCGGGAATGTGGCACGCTGGGCAGATGTGGTCCACCCCATTCTGCACGGTGCCTATGACAAAGTCCCCAATATTCCGGAGCGTTATACCAAAGCGGTTTTTGCCAAAGGCCACCGCCGCTATCTGGACTGGCTGGACTGGATCAAACCCGCAGCGTGGGAGTTCGAACACAACATTATGCACCATTACCACCTCGGTGAGCTGGATGACCCGGACAATGTCGAGCACAATGTCAAATGGCTGACCCAGTCTAAAATACCTATGTGGCTGCGTTATGTGATCATGTACCTGTTTGCCGGTACATGGAAGTTCACCTACTATGCGCCAAATACTTTGAAAATACTTGAGAATAAAGAACGGAGAAAATCCGGGCTGGAAGAGATAGAGAAACAGGTCTGGAGTCCAAAGAAGAAGAACGGGCTTATTTTGTGGATGGATTATCTGCTGCCGTATATTCTCATTAAATTCATTGCCATTCCGGCACTTTTTCTGCCGCTTGGTACCGAAGCGGTATTTAATGCGTTCATCATCATACTTATGGCGGAGTTCTTTGCGAACCTTCACTCGTTCCTGGTGATCGTTCCCAACCACTCGGCGGAAGATATCTATATGTTCAATGAGGCGCATAAGAGTACGGGAGAGTTCTACCTCCGCCAGATCATGGGCAGTGTCAACTACAATACCGGTTCCGATCTCATCGATTTCCTGCATGGTTTCCTGAACTACCAGATCGAACACCATCTCTTTCCCAATATGCCCCAAAGCTTTTATCAGAAGTTACAGCCTATAGTGAAGGATATCTGTAAAAAACACAATCTCGAGTACAGACAGGAGAGTGTCTTCAAGCGTATTAAAATGAGTATGGAACTGATGGTAGGGAAAACGAAACTGCTTAGAGTTGATGGGATTTAAAGAAACTTAATGCTTCCGGGAAGAAGCGATAGTAAATGATTTCGGCAGTATATGTCTGTTTCTATGCTAAAATAAAAATAAGAAAATTAAAAAAGGTTTATCCCCATGCCGAAAAAGAAAAGCACAGATACGGTTCAGCTTCATCGGCCGAAAATAGGTTTTAATGATATTGTCGGACATAAGCAGATAAAAAAAAGACTCAAAGCGATCATGAGAATTGTGAAAAATCCTGAATTGCTGGAACGTTTCGATACCCAGGTACCCAAAGGCCTGCTTCTTTACGGCCCAAGCAGTGTAGGGAAGAAGATGCTTGCCAGAGCATTTGCGAAAGAGGCCGGGCTGCCTTATTATGAAATATCGGGTTCCGGGCTTTTCGATCTGGACCATATCAAAGAGGTTTATGCTGCAGCTGTCAAACATGCCCCCTGTGTCGTGATTCTCGAAGATATCGATATAAAAGGAGTGATACAGGGAGCGATTACAAATGTTTCGTTCTCCGATATTGCCAAAGTGCTGGAGTCGACGGGGGATGCCGTGGTATTTACCATTGCGACGGCAGAAAATATGGATGAAATAGATCCTGTACTGACATCTCCCCAAAAGCTTGATTTTCTTCTGGAAGTTTCCAAACTGGATAAAGAGGCAAGAAGATTTTTCATAGAAAAAATTATGAAAAAACCCCATGACCCGAAAATAAATGTGGAGCGTATCGTGCGCTATATTACCGGTATGAGTGCGCTTGAACTTGAGCGGTTGGGACGTATGGCTGCATTGAACGTAGTGGAAGAGGGGAAAGAGGTGATCACCGAAGAGATACTGATCGAACAGATCAATATTATCAAATACGGTCACAAGATCAAAAAGCAGATGGTCAAAAATCTGGAAGAGGAACTCAAAATGACCGCCTACCACGAAGCGGCGCATGCCGTACTCTCCTCTCTGCTTTTGCCGCACATCAAAATAGAACAGGTAACCATCGCGCCAAGAAGTAAAATGCTTGGATTTGTCTCTTACAATGCAGATGATGAACTCTCCAATATTACCAAAGAGGATCTTTTCAACGATGTATGCGTACTGCTTGCCGGAAGAATAGCGAAGATCAAAAAGGTGGGCAGTGATGCACGTATGGACAGTGGAGCAGTCAACGACCTCTCCGAAGCGTCTCTACAGGTTTATGCGGCCATCAGTAATCTGGGTATGGATAAAGAGCTGGGGTTTATCAATATCGATTCCATTGCAATGCTTGACAGTGATTTTTTAAGCCAACAGCTTGAAAAAAGGTTTCTTCACTGGATAAAAACAGCAAAAGAGCGGGCAGAAGCGCTTGTAGACAAACATTGGGATATTATTGAAAAACTGGCACTCAAACTGATAGAACAGGAGATCGTAGAGAGCGATGAACTTGCCAAAATTATTGGCAAGCGTAAAGTTTCACATAAAATTCCGGATTCGCTCTAAATGCATATTTCCTGTTTGAATTTCTCCTGATTGAGTTTTTTGATCAGTTTGGAGGAGAGTTCACTGTAGCGGCTGTCTTCCAGGTTCAGTTTTTCCTGGATCTTCTTTGCCGGGCTTTCAGCAGCCCATTCGGCTAACAGCTTGAACTCTTTTTTGGTAAGTTTGGTTTTAAGTACCGCTTTGAGTTCCCCTTCCTCTTTGAGAGGATTGACAAGTATCCTGATATGTTTTTCTATCTCTTGGGTCAATGTAGCCACGCTGTTTTTCCTTATGTTGTTGTTTTTCAGAAGCTTCTGCACTGTGCAGAAGAATATGTTGCTATCGGCTTCGATGATGCTTTTCGTATGCATCGTCAATCTCTTTTTGCATGACTTCATGCAATGTCTCAAACCATTTCTCATCGGCACGTTTTACATCGATCGTAGGCAGAAATTTGTAGTGTACCACACCATTGTGCCCGGTTTTTTCATGTTCGTTCAGTACCCATTTGCTTCCTGTGATCACAACCGGTTGAACTTTCAGTCCCAGTCTTTCAGCTATCATCTTTGTCCCTTGCTTAAAAGGAAGGAGGGACTGTCCTTTTGCCCTTGTGCCTTCCGGGAAAATGGCAACCTGCCGGTTTTTTGATTCTCTGGATTCTTTGACATCTTTTAGAAGTTTGACAAGTCCGGCTTTGCTGCTTCTGTCAAGGGAAATCATATCGCTGTCTCTTAAAAGGTTTCCAAACCAGAGAGTATCGAAAAGTTCTTTTTTTGCAACCCATCGCAGGTGGTTGTTCTGCAATGCTTCCATAGCAACGATATCGATGATTCCCTGATGGTTCATGACATAGATGTCCGCATCTGGGTCCATTGTGCCCTCCTGGGATAATTTGCCGCCTATCATGAAAAGAGTCAGGCGGTTGATATGATGGAGAATAGTATGTTTATACTGCCCAAAAAGCATGAGTGCAGGTATCATGAGAACCGCTGTATTGAAAGAGATGACAAGCGCACCCCAGTAAAATCTAATTTTCGCAAAGATCTTCATTCTTGATCCATCCTATTATTCCTTTTTTGTACTCCACCTTTTTAAAATCACCTCTTTCCCCAAGAAGCATAGTGTTGAAATCGCGATCGACATTGGTACTGACGGTACTTGTATAGGTTGGCAGTATATAAAGCGGCGCTCCCTGTTTGACACAGATTTTTTTGTGGGGGATATAGAATGTCAAAAGGGTAATAAAAGAGACCACGGCCAGTACCAGGTAGAAGAAATCCCTTTTAAAAAGGAACATGATAAAGAAGAAAAGTACCAGTGTAATGAACGTATACTTTTTCAGTTTTTCAAAACTGTCCTCCGTAGGATTCAGGTCTGACTGTGCCGTGACACTGGCATCGGCAAGTTCTACGGGAATTTCAAGAAATACATACTGGTTCTTTATGGTATTGAAATAGGTGAATTTCAGCTTTTTCTGTTCAAGTGGAAGCACTACGTAAAACTCGGCTTCCACTTTGGCAAAGTGGCGTTTGAGGTCTTCTACGCCGGATTCTATCGTACTGTTCAGTTTCATATCTTCAAGATTTGCTTCAAACGCTTCAACGGAGAGTGTAACCAGATGGTGTTTTTCATCATAGTTGGAAACCTGGTAACTTTTGATCTTCATATCGGCAGCAAGGACGCCACAGAAATCTTCTCTGCTTTTAATGGATGTCAGAGCAACTGTTACAGGGGCAAGAGAGAGATCTACACTGTCCGATACGATAAAAAGCCGTGGAATATGTATATCTGTTTTGGATGCTTTGAAATAAAAAGTATAAAAGCGGTCATTTCCGTTACGAATGACAAGCGGTTCTTGAAATAGCGGTTTTCCCCCTTCTGCCGTATCGAAGCGGAACCGGGGATGGTCGTCTCTTTGTGTCGTATTGATGACCGTGACCGGGAAAAGCTGATTTTCATAGACTTTTTTGGGTACATAACTGTATTTATACCCCTCCTGGGCACAGAGCAGGGCAGTTATGGCAAAAAAGAGTATCCACACATACCTGAGAGAGCGAAAGAATGACATTAAACTTCAAAACCCTTGAGCATACGTATACCGTCTTCACTTCCGAGTATCGCTTCCAATGCTCTTTCTGGGTGAGGCATCAGGCCAAAGACATTTTTCTGCTCATTGCATACGCCGGCAATGGAAGTGACCGAGCCGTTGACTACAACGGGATTTCCCTTCTCGTCCGAGTAGCGTAAAAGTATCTGCCCGTTGGCTTCAAGCTTTTTAAATCCATCGTCGTCGATGTAGTAGTTGCCGTCCGCATGTGCAATGGGAATATTGAGGACTTCACCCTTTTCGCACTGGTTCAAAAAGGCATTGTCATTGTTGATCACACAGAGATTCTGGTGTTTTGAAATGAAGTGCAGATTGTTGTTGCGTTTCAATGCACCGGGAAGAAGCCCCGCTTCGGTAAGGATCTGGAATCCGTTACAGATACCGAGTACCTTGCCGCCATTCTGCGCATATGCCGTGACGGCTTTCATGACAGGAGAAAATCTGGCAATGGATCCTGAACGCAAATAGTCTCCGTAGGAGAAACCGCCGGGTACGACTACCAGGTCTATCTCTTCGGGAAGTGTTTCCTCTTCATGCCAAACAAGTTCTGTGGTATGCCCCAGTTTTTCAAATGCATACTGTGTATCGAACTCACAGTTGGTTCCCGGAAATCTGAGTACTGCTACTTTCATTACGCTATCTCTATAGTATAATCTTCAATAACCGTATTTGCAAGAAGTGTCTCGCACATCTCTTTTACTTCGGCTTCGGCTTTTGCTTTGTCATCCATATCGAGTTGAAGGATGATCTGTTTGCCTATACGTACATCGGAAACACCCTCGAAGCCTAAAGAATCAAGTGCATGGTGAGCCGCTTTTCCCTGAGGGTCGAGTACACCCTCTTTTAAAAATACATTTACTGTCGCTGTCATTATCTGTTTCCTCCTAAAATTCTGTTTAATACCTCTTCATAAGCGACTTTCAATCCGCCTAAACCTTCTCTGAATCTGTCTTTGTCCATCTTTTCTCCACTCTCTGAATCCCATAGCCTGAAGTTGTCAGGGCTGAGTTCATCGATCAGAATGATATTGCCATCCACATCCCTGCCGAATTCAAGTTTGAAATCTACAAGCGTAAGGTTTCGCTGGGCATAGAAATCTTTAAGAAGCGTATTGATCCTTCTTGCCATATAGCGGATGTATTCAAGTTCGGAAGTATCTTTGACCAGTTCAAGAATAAGACAGTGCTGGTCGTTAAGTTTCGGGTCACCCAGCGCATCGTTCTTATAATCGAACTCGACCAGTGTGAACGGAAGTACTTTACCGTCTTCAATACCCAGATTCCTGCTCAGGCTTCCCGTCGCTATATTTCTGACGATCACTTCAATCAGAATGACATCTGCTTTTTTGTGAAGCATATGGTTGTCATCGAGCATCTCTACAAAGTGTGTCGGTATCCCTTTTCTATTAAGAAATTTGAAAAGTTCTGTAGAAATTTTGTTGTTCAGTGCGCCTTTTCCCTCTTCACTGGACTTTTTCTCTCCGTTGAAAGCGGTCAGGTCGTCCTTGAACTCTGAAATGTAGAGCCCTTCATCTTCTGTGGACCAGATCTTTTTTGCTTTTCCCTCGTAAACCAGTGCCTTTTTTTCCGCCATTATTTTTTTCCTTTACTTGTAATGATGAGTGCCTTGAGAATATCTACACCGCTTTTTAACTGCGCATCTTTATAGAGCATATCTTCCGTAATGACGCTTTTGTTGTCATCTTCCGATTTTGTACTGTTACTGTCTGTGGCATTGGTGTCTACCCTGATGGTTTTGACCGTTGCATTCATATCGATTTTTTCAAGTTCGCTTTCAAGATGTTTTTTAAGGTTACGTTCCTTGAGGTAGAGCGGATCCTCTTTTTTTGCGATCTCTCCGGAATGTACGATAATGTCAGGTGTAACGCCTACCGCCTGGATCGTACGTCCGCTTGGGAGGTAATAGCGTGCTACCGTAAGTTTGAGCGCTTCCTCTTTCCCTATAGGCATAACGATCTGCACGGAACCTTTTCCAAACGTCTTCTCTCCTACAATGATTGAGCGGTTGAAATCCTGTAGAGCGCCGGATACGATCTCGCTTGCACTTGCAGACCCTCCGTTGACCAGAAGTACGATCGGTGTTTTTGTATCGGAATTCTCTTTATGTGCCCTGTAGTAGATGTTTTCATCTTTCGCTTTTCCCTTCTGGCTGACGATTACACCCTTGTCTACGAACATGTCTACAAGCCCTACAGCCTGGTCGAGCAGGCCGCCCGGGTTATTTCTAAGGTCAAAAATGATCCCTTCCGCACTGGGGTTCTCTTTGATCGCTTTTTTGACACCTTCAACAACTTTCTGGTCAAAGGAAGTAATATGTATATAGAGTATCTTTTCGCCTTTTATGTGTTTGACATAAACGGACTGGATCTTGATGATATCCCTTGTGATCTTTATTTTGATCGGTTTGGGTTCATTTTTTCTGATCATTGTCAGGACAATATCCGTTTTTGGCTTCCCTCTCATCAGTTTCACAGAGTCGTCTATGCTCATTCCAATCGTTGCTTTGTTGTCGATTTTCAAGATGATGTCGCCGGCTTTGACTCCTGCCCTGAATGCCGGTGTTCCTTCCAGCGGGGCGATAACAGTGAGCGCGCCGTCCTTGATGCCGACAGAGATACCAAGCCCTCCAAATTCACCTTTTGTCTGCACCGTCAGGTCTTTGTAGGCTTTTGTGTCCATAAAGGTAGAGTGTGAATCGAGGTTGCTCATCAGTCCTTTGAGGGCCTTGTCCACCAGTGTGGTCGTGTTGACATCATCGACATACTCTTTTTCAATAATATTGAGAATCTGCGTAAATTTGATATAGGCTTCCAGTTTCTCTTTTGCCGTAGATTCGGCGGAAGGGCTTTTTGCCTGTGCAAAGCCGCCAAACAGATAGGCTGCTGTCAGGGTAGAGAGTAAGCCTGTAGCAATGATTTTTTTACTTTTTTGAATCATAAATAATTTCCTATGGAATGAAGAATAAGTTCATTATTTTATTTAAAAACGTATAAGAGTTCGCTTTTATACCGTTTTTGGCAGTCTATATTATGGAGGTAAACCTAATTTAAACAGTACTGTATAAATAAAATTATGAAAGAAACTTGACATAAAGTGACTAAAGTTGTATAATAGGCAAGATTAATTAATGAAGGAGTCATTCCATGAGTATATTAGAGAAATTGACAAATCAGATGCAGGGTACGATAGAGTCGGGTGTATCGCTTGCACTGCACAATAAAAATCAGGAAGTAGAACCGGTTCATCTTGTCTGGGCGCTTTTGACGAACAGTAATTCCATTTTACATCAGGCGCTCAATAAAATGAATGTGGACAAAGCTGCTATAGAACTGGAAGCCAAAAGTGCCGCCAACAGGCTGCCGACAGTTTCGACGGTGACGAAAGAGAATATCAAACTCTCCCAGAACCTTGTGCGTTCTTTACAGAATGCAGAAGGGGTCATGACGGCCAATGGCGACCAGTACCTGGCAGTCGATGCCTGGCTGCTTGCCAATGCAGACGAGAGTTTCATTAGAGATATTCTGGGTAAATATGTGGATATTTCAGAATTCAAAAAAACGCTGGAATCCATCCGCGGCGGAAAGCAGATCGATTCGCAGAGTGGGGATGAGACGCTTGAAGCGCTTTCTCAGTATGGTGTGGATTTGAACCAGAAAGCGCTGGACGGAGAGCTTGACCCGGTAATAGGCAGGGATGAAGAGGTTCAGAGGGTAATGCAGATCCTCATCAGAAAGACCAAGAACAACCCTATCCTCATCGGTGAACCGGGAACCGGTAAAACCGCCATTGTCGAAGGGCTTGCACAGCGTATTGTCAACAAAGAGGTACCGCTGAGCCTGCAAAATATGCGTGTCATCTCACTCGATATGAGCCGTCTGATCGCCGGTGCGAAATACAGAGGGGAGTTCGAAGACAGGCTCAAAGCCGTAGTCGATGAAGTCAAAGAGGCTGCCAATGTCATTCTCTTCATCGATGAGATCCATACCATTGTAGGCGCGGGGGCGAGTGAAGGAAGCATGGATGCGGCAAACATCCTCAAACCGGCACTGGCACGTGGGGAACTGCATACTATCGGTGCAACCACGCTCAAAGAGTACAGAAAGTATTTCGAGAAAGATGCGGCGCTCCAGAGACGTTTCCAGCCGGTGAAAGTGGATGAGCCGAGCATCAATGAAGCGTTGCAGATCCTCAGAGGGATCAAAGACAGGCTTGAGACGCACCACAATGTCATCATTACAGACGGTGCGCTGGTGGCGGCGGCAAAGCTGTCGGACAGATACATTACCGACAGATTCCTGCCGGACAAGGCAATCGACCTCATAGACGAAGCGGCGGCGGAACTCAAGATGCAGATCGAAAGCGAGCCGACAGAGCTTGCCAAGGCAAAACGCCAGATCAGTACGCTTCAGGTAGAGAAAGAAGCGCTCAAAATGGAAGAGAACGAGAAGAACGCCTCACGTCTCGAAGAGATAGAGAAAGAGTTGGCGGACCTGGAGGAGAGAAGGGTGTCACTCCAGAACCAGTTCGACAATGAAAAAGAGGTCTTCAACCAGATCGCAGAGGTCAAAAGTGCCATTGAATCGCTGAAAAACCAGGCGGAGCAGGTGAAGCGTGAAGGTGACTTCAACAAAGCTGCCGAGATAGAGTACGGGCAGATTCCTGCAAAACAGGAAGAGCTCAAAGCACTGGAAGATAAGTGGACGCAAATGATGGCAGAGGGAACACTGCTGAAAAATTCTGTGGATGAAGAGATGATCGCCAGTATCGTAAGCCGCTGGACGGGTATTTCGGTCAATAAAATGCTTCAGGGTGAAAAAGAGAAGATCCTTGCCATAGAGAGCATCCTCAAAGAGGAGGTCGTAGGGCAGGAAGAGGCACTCAAAGCCGTGGCACGTGCCATCAAGCGTAACAAAGCGGGACTGAGCGATGTGAACCGTCCTATCGGAAGCTTCATGTTCCTCGGGCCTACCGGGGTCGGTAAGACACAGGTTGCCAAAACGCTGGCGAAGTTCCTCTTCGACTCGGAGAAGTCGCTCATCCGTATCGATATGTCCGAATATATGGAGAAGCATGCGGCCAGCCGTCTGGTCGGTGCACCTCCGGGATATGTCGGGTATGAAGAGGGTGGACAGCTGACCGAAGCGGTCAGAAGAAAACCGTACTCCGTCGTACTCTTCGATGAGATAGAAAAGGCGCACCCTGATGTATTCAACACACTTCTGCAAGTACTCGATGACGGCCGTCTGACAGACAACAAAGGGGTCACGGTGGACTTCAAGAACACCATCATCATCATGACCTCAAACATCGCGTCAGACAAGATCATGGAGTTCAGAGATCCGGAAGACAGAAGAAAAGCGGTCAACGACGAGTTGAAGAAGAACTTCAAGCCGGAGTTCCTCAACCGTCTGGATGATATTGTCATCTTCAATCCGCTCGATCTGGAAGCGATTACCAGCATTGTGGATATCCTCTTCAAGAGTATCCAGGCAAAACTGGCGGAGCGTGATATCAGCATTACGCTTACACCTGCTGCCAAAGCCTACATTGCCGAAGCAGGATTCGATCCTGTCTATGGTGCGCGCCCTCTGAAGAGAGCGTTGTACGAGGTGGTGGAAGACAAACTGGCAGAGCTGATACTTGAAGACAAAGTTGTCGAAGGTTCGGATGTCGAGTTCGATGTACAGAATGGAGAGATAGAGGTGCATATCAGCTAAGTATCTGATACGGCATCATATCTTTCAGGGCACAGGTATTCCCTTTTTGGGGAATACCTTTTTTTATGCTTTTTTTAAAGCCTACCTGCTGAATTCAGGAGGATAGATACCATATGCCTGTAACTTTTTTTCTTCACGGATAAAGACACTGTTACTTACCCATACGGCAGAAAAAACTTTAAATCCGTCTTTTTTAATGATATGAAGACTGAGTAAATGTTTTCCATGATTCATTGTTTGTTGAATATGAAGTTTTGGGAACTCTTCCAAGAGATGGCCGGTACTTACATACCAGCTGAAACCGGGTTTTTTGTCGATCTCCAGTACCCTTCTGTTCCCCAGTGAATCCATCTCTACGTATGCCGGATAGGTTTTTTTATAGTATTTGTTCTTAAACCTTTTTTTATATTCTGAGGCAGAGAGCCATTTGGAAAATACTTCCTTCCGTTTTGTTTTCATGGAGTTGTCTACTTTGGAAGCCTTTACAAAAGAGAGGGCATCTTCTCCCTGCGTATCGCTACTGCATCGGTTTACCGAAAAGAGTATGATGGCTATCCCCAATAGGGCAATCACTGCTTTCTTCGTGTTCATATCTCTGTCCTCCTAAATGGATTGTTTTGCATTATTATATCAAACTCTGTGGACGATAGATAAAAAGGGGGAAATGTACTTATTGGGAAAAGAATGAATTTAAGCTATCTTATGCAACAATAAAATATTCTATATAAATGGAGGATATGATGAAAGGTTTTAAAAAGTTTTTTTTGGTTCCGCTTCTGGCTGTTTCCTTTTCCTCACTTGTCAGTGCAGATGATGTGGTCGATACGCTGAAAGAGGTGATCAAGTCCTATGAAAATGGTGAATACAGTATGGCAGTGGAAGATCTCAATTATGTACTGCAGCTTATTCAACAGAAAAAGAGCAAAGGACTGGAAGCCTATCTGCCTGAAGCACTTCCGGGATGGAGTGCCAAAAAAGCACAATCCGTAGCAGCCGCTTCGGCAATGTTCGGCGGAGGTATTTCCAGCTCCAGAGAATATACGAAAAATGATTCGAGAATTAAAGTAGAGATCATTACCGATTCACCGTTGATGCAGAGTATGATGGGACTCTTTTCAAATCCGATGTTCGCCACGGCAGATGGAGGGAAACTGGAACGTATCCATAGAGAAAAAGCCATTGTCAAATATGATGAAGAACAGAAGAACGGAGAGATCACGATCATCGTAGCAAAACGTTTTCTGGTAAAAGTGGAGGGTAGAAGAGTGATGGTTGATGATTTGAAAGCGTATGCAAAAGCGATTGATTTTTCAAAACTGAAAAAGTTGCCATAATTTTTTTGTTAAAAGAAGAAGTAGGTTTATAATCTTAAGCAAAGATACAATGGAGGGAATGTATGAGGGTAGTCAATACAAAATAAGACTTTTTAAAAAGGAGGAAGAATAAAAAGTTTTTGCATCTCTACTTAAGATATGACGGAAGTATATCTAAATAAGATAAAATTAGTCTTAATTAGAAAATAAATTATAAAAATTATCCTTAAATTATTGGCAGACCAGCCAGTTTTCCAGTTTAAATATCTCTTCTGTTGCCGGCATACCCTTCCATCCGGCGGATTCAAGATACATCATTTTCCCTCCAAAATAACCTACAATATATTTTTCTTTATAGATAGGGAAGGTACCGGAGTGGAACATGGCAAAGATATCTTCATGGTTTTTTGCCGTCTCATAATAGGAAAAATCAAAACTGTGTAATGCTGCCAATGCACTGTGAAGCATTTCGTTCTTACGCATGGAGGCGGAGAGGATATAGTAAGCCGGATAGCTTACCGCAGGATCTTCCACTATATCGCAAATATAAAAACGTTCTTTCTTTTTTGTATACATTTGTCTCTTCCTGTCTGATTTAACGTTATGATATCCCAATTTTGAAAAGTGCATTGAAAATCTGTCATATTGTCATGTTTTTTATGGGAGGTAATATTTCGGTAATGGTTCTTTGTTAGCATTGGAATTAAGAAAAAGATACGGAGGATGAAATGCAAAATGTAACAGAATTAATCGAAAAACAACATCTTGACCACACCCGCACGTATGAAAACCTTTTAACAAAACGGTATATCGAGAATAAATATGGTGAAGGTGGACTCAGATATATCCTCAATGAGATCCATAAACACTATGATTCCCTGATCAAAAGTTATAAACAGGAAGTCATAGAGAACCATAAAGAAAAAGAATTTACCAACGGATTCGATGCATGGAGTCTACTCAAAGTGAGTATAGACATGAAGTATGCCGCCAAACTCAGACAGATCAATAGACATTATGTTTAACGGGAGTATGTGAAACCCTCTTTTGTCATCTATCGGGGGTAGCGTTGATGATCTTCTTCTCTAATCATCAGATACCTTCTTCATTAAACATATCCAACACCCATTCAAGATGCAGTCGTACATGTTTTTGGTTGAATCCAACTCCTACATTGATTGTTGTGATACCAAAGTTCTTCATAATTGACAAAGATTCTATAAAAAGTACCACCTGGTGAAAACTTAAACAAATTTAATAAGTAGGTGAATGTGGCTTAAGTGCCGATGTAGTCGATGTTTGTGATTGGTTGCGGGAGAAGGATTTGAACCAACGACCTTCGGGTTATGAGCCCGACGAGCTACCAAACTGCTCTATCCCGCGACAATTAGAAGTGTGAGATTATAGCTTGAATTTTTATATTCAACCTTAAATCCTGATGGATGGGGTAGAGGGATTCGAACCCCCGAATATCGGTACCAAAAACCGAGGCCTTACCGCTTGGCGATACCCCAATCGTTAAGCTCAACTGCTTATGTGGACGGCATTATAGCACCAAATATTTTACTTGTCAAGAGTTTTTTGAAAAAAATTTGTAAAATTTTAAAAAATATAAAATCCTTCACTTTTCAAGTTGTTATAAATGCCCTATATGAGACGATATATCGAATAATTCAAGCTTTAACTGTCAACTTATTACATTTCTGATACCATTAAGCAGAATCATTCGTGTAAAAAGATAAATAGGGGAAAGCATGGAAGGAAGAAGATGTATGAAATTTTAACAGTCGCACTGCTTTTGGCAATGTTTCTGGCAATGTTCCGTTTTTTGAAAGGCCCTACGTTGAGCGACCGGGTCATCGCCTTCGATGTCATAGGGATTATGGCTGTCTCTCTGCTGGTGATCCTCTCTCTCTATTTCCATCGTGCAATCTATCTCGATATCGCCCTGGTACTGGGTGCCATCGGTTTTCTCGGAACGGCTGTCTTTGGACGTTACATTGAAAAAGGAATTTAGATGATGACACTCTTCGGTTTTCTTTTCATTACTTTGGGAATCACCTCTTTTCTCATAAGCGCCATTGGGCTGCTTCGCATGCCCGACCTCTATTCCCGCATCCATGCAGGAGCGAAGTCTCCGACTTTGGCAACACTTTTCATTGTCCTTGGAGCAATCTTTCTCGAGCCGGCATGGGCGCCCAAACTGCTGCTGCTCGCCTTTTTTATACTGGCGACCAACCCGCTCTCCTCATCGGTGATCGCCAGAGCTTCCCACAAAGCGGATCTACCTTACCTGGACACAAGCGGGGTCGATGGTTTGAAAGCGTATGATGAAGATGCATCCAAGGGGGAGAAATGACAGGCCTTATCGTACTGTTTACCTTTATCGCTGTCATTCTGGTAGCTTTTATGAGTATTGTGCAAAAAAGCCTTCCCGATGCGATCATCCTCTTTATGGGGGTAGGGTTGGGGGCTGTCGTGCTCTTTTTTGTATTTCAGGCGCCTGATGTGGCACTGACCGAAGCGGTTATCGGTGCCGGGATCAGTGCATTGATCTTCCTGATGGCACTCAAACACCTGGGAGAGGAACGATGAATTTTAAACGTGATATCCCGACCCGGACCTATAGTGGCTTTGCACTGAGTACGCTTTTTATTCTGACCATTTTCAATATACTGCTTGAAACGGGTGTTACGAAGACACAGCGTGCCGGAGATGCACTGCTTGCCCTGAATGGGAAGGAGGGGGTTGCCAATGCCGTCACTTCCGTAGTGGTGTACTTCAGAGGGTTCGATACGCTTGGTGAGATCGCCGTACTTTTCATCGCTGCGCTTGGCATAGGGCTGATGTTGCATGGGAACACAAGAAGTACACATGAAGAGAGTAACTACATTTTACAGAAGGCTTCCAGGCTGCTCTTTCCCATGATCATGCTTTTTGGCGTCTATGTAATGGTGTACGGCCATTTAAGCCCCGGAGGCGGTTTTCAGGGCGGGGTGATCATCGCGTCAGGTATTTTGCTGCTTCTGATCTCTAATGAAACGTTTGAAATACCGCATGCTGTCATTTCTGCGCTTGAAACGTTTGCCGGGATCTCCTATGTCCTCATCGGGCTCATCGGGCTGCTCGTACTCGATAAATTTCTGGGTAACTTCCTGCCAAACGATATGGCGCAGATGGGCAGGCTCTTCTCCGGAGGTATCATCCCCGTCATCTACATTGTCGTCGGGATAAAAGTGGGGAGTGAAATGGGCATGATCGTACAGAACCTGATCAAAAGGAGTGATGATGATTGATGCGCTTTTGAGTTACCTGAACCAGGAAGATGTCATCAGGACACTGGTCGATACCGGTTCGATGATACTTTTCTTTATAGGGTTTTTCGGGCTTCTGACACAGCGGCATATCATCAAGATTTTTATGAGTGTCTCTGTGATGGAGGTTGCCGTATTTCTCTTTTTTATCGGCAATCTGTTCCATGTTGGTTTTACCGCGCCTATTTTGGGAGACGGCCATGATGCCTTCGTATCGATGAACGATCCCATCCCCCATGCGATGATCCTTACGGCTATTGTCATCGGCATGGCGGTCTTTGCACTGGGTGTGAGTTTTGCGATCGAGTACTACAAGCTGACAGGCAGAACCGATATCAACGATATCAGTGAAATGGGGGAGAGATGAGCAGTATCTATTTTGTAGCGCTCCCTCTGCTGTTCGGTTTTGCAACGCCGCTGCTGAAAAAACTTGGAAAGAACGGTGTGGCGTATGCGTCGACAGGTATGCAGGCGGCACTCTTCCTGCTTGCAGTGAATTTGGCGGCGACATCCTCCTGGGAAGTCGAAGTGATCTCCATCAATCCTCCGCTGGGTATCTCTTTTGTATTGAACGGGGCATCGCTATTTTTTGTCCTGCTTTTTACCCTTTTGATGCTGCTCTTCTCCCTGTACTACATGGGAATGAGAAAG
>Ga0256828_1000346_pt1 | contig 32038 bp, 31 predicted proteins | sample CV88metaG_FD_185993 | JGI IMG/M metagenome (GOLD analysis project Ga0256828, IMG submission 185993) | Hydrothermal vent microbial communities from East Pacific Rise, Pacific Ocean - CV88 | ecosystem: Environmental > Aquatic > Marine > Hydrothermal vents | place: Pacific Ocean: East Pacific Rise...
CAGCGGGTATTATTGCTGCTATCATTGCAGCTCGTAATGCTAAAAAAGTGCTTCTTTTAGAGAAGCTCCCTGACATTGCAGCAAAACTTAAAGCAACGGGTGGTGGACGCTGCAATCTTACAAATACTCTCTCTAATGAAGAGTTTATGGCTCATTTTGGAAGAGATGGTAGATTTATGCAAGATGCTCTACAAACTTTTGATCATAAAAAGCTTATAACTTTTTTGCAAGATATAGGCATAAAGACTCATGCACCTGATGGTTTTCGCGTTTTTCCTACATCACACTCTTCTTTAACTATTATAGAAGGTTTGAAAAAAGAGATGCAACAACTAGATATTGAAATAAAATGCAATCAAAGAGTTACCCGTCTTCTTTCAACAGGCAGACATATTGATGGAGTACGAACAGAAAATGAAACTTTTTTAGCTCCAAATGTCATTGTAGCTACAGGTGGGCTTGGATACCCTACTCTCGGCGCTGAAGGGGATGGTTATAATATTGCGAGTGAGATCGGTCACAAAATTACAGAGCTATCCCCAGCTATGATGCCACTTAAAACACAAGAAGAGTGGGTGAAACATTGCCGTGCTGATACTATTTCAAAAGTAGAACTTCGTGTAGCTATAAAAAAGCATAAAAAGCTACGTGCAAAAGGTGACCTTATATTCACAAAAACCGGTATACGCGGTCCTGTTGTTCTAGATTTTGCAAGAGAAGTCACACCACTACTTAAAAAGTATGGTGAAGTACCAATTATACTCAATCTAACAAAAGGCAAAAACGAAGAACAAATTCGCCAACACTTTAAAAAAGAGTCCTTGCGTGAGGATATTAAAACTGTTCTTGATCTTTTAAAAACTCTGCTTCCTGAGCCACTTTCGCGTGAGCTTTGCAAACTAGCAAAAGTTGATCCAAAGAGTAAATATAAAAAACTTGAAGGTAAACAGCGAGACAAACTCATTACACTGCTAGTATGGACTCCCCTTACTATTGTGGGGCATGATGGTTTTAAAATGGCAATGATTACTCGGGGTGGAATCAGTTTAAAAGAGATAAATCCAAAAACAATGCAAAGCAAGCTCATTAACGGACTCTACTTTTGTGGAGAAGTTATGAATCTCGATGGACCTTGCGGAGGTTATAATCTTCAATGGTCTTTTGCTAGCGGATATCTGGCTGGTCAATTAAAAAGCTAAAAAATCACTTTTGAAAATATCGTATTGAAGCAAATCCATATACGTTACTCTCTTGTAATATAGCTACTTCTTTATGACCTATAATCCCACCAAGCGCAAAAATATCAATATCACACGTGGCATTTATATCTTCAAGATCCTCAATACCTTTTGGCTCACCCTTTCCCGGAGTAGCAAAAATTGGGGAGTACGTAACATAGTCAGCACCCATGGCCTTTGCAAGATATACCTCATCATGAGTATGTGTTGATACAATAACTTCAAGTCCCAACTCTTTTGCATCAGTAATGTCATCAAACTGTTTTGATGTTAGATGCACACCTACTGCACCAAGTTTAGCTGCTAATTTATAATCTTGATGTAAAAAAGCTTTCAAACCCTGAAAATTTTTACATACATCCAAAAAATGATCTGCTTGTGTAGCATAATGAGGATTATGTTTATCGCGATAAAGCACAAAATCTACAGGATATTTTGTAAGCTGTTCTTGTAAAATAGAACGAAAAACAGCAGGCGTGTCTGTATGATATTCACGTGAAGTAATTAGATATTTTTTCATAACTGTTTTTTTATAAGGGGATTTGCAAAGTCAATATGCTTAACATCAACATCTTTCTCATAACGCTCAGCCATAGTATTTATATGATATTGCAGCCTATTTAACAGATATAGTTCAGGCTCCGTATATTTGTCTTTTGCCTGTTGAATATACTCTTGTATAAAAGCTAACTTTGTATTTTCATTATCAAAATCTATACTCTGTATAATTTTTCTATTTTTTTCATAAAGTTCATCACCACATGAAGATAAGAAATCATAACTTAGATCCATTGTTTTTAGATTATGATGTGCTTTTGAAAATGAAAAATGGTTATAAAGCATACAACCCACGAAATATTCTATATCAGATGGTTCATACTCTGAATACTGATTTGATTCATCACTAAAATGTTGATGCCAACTATCTAATACTGTTGTGATTTTATTATCCATAAAACACCTTGATCTTTTTTAGAATTATACAAAAAAAATGCTATACTTCTTCTATTATGGTTCAGCTAAACACCACAAATAACAAAACTTTAAATATTATACTGGCAAATACGAACAAGGCCTTACGTGAGGTACTTCAACAAAGCAATCCAAAAGAGTTACTCTCTTTCATACAGACAAAAGACCTTGGTTCTGTTTTAGAATCTCTTTTAAGAAACAATCCACAGAACAAAATACAGAATCAAGAACTATTGCAACTCTTAAAAAACAATCCAACACTTAAAGAACTTTCAAATGTTACAACAACACTAAAAAGTTTACAAAATATACTGCAAAAGAATCTTCAACAAAACCCAAAAAATCAATTTTCACATTTATTTAAATTACAAAAACTACTTATTACAATTCTTAGTGATACAAAGAACATTGATAATGCCCTACTAAAAAATAAAATTGAAAACTCTGGAATATTTCTAGAATCAAAGCTCAAAAACTTTACATCTCCACAAGTAGAACTTAAACTACTCTTACAGGACTTAAGCACTACACTACAAAATTCAAAAGTCCCAAGAGCCCAAACTATTGCACAAGAACTCAATACATTAATAAAAAGTGAACTTTTTTCAAAAACCTCTGAAAATCCAAAAGTTCTCACGCAACTTACACAAAAGCTTGACACTCTTTTAGAAAAAACTATAAAACAGATGAATTCTGACTTTGATAAAATGCAACATCCAAAAGATATACTCTTTACAAAAGCTACAGAAGAGTTATATTCAAAGATCTCTCTACTTAATCATCCAACTAAACTACAAGAAGCACAAAAAATTCAAGAACTTTTTTCCAACGATCTAAAACATATTGTTAAAAAATCTCTTGAAGAGCTACAAAATACAGATCTTACACAAAAGCATGAGATAGTAAAACAACTTGATAAAATAAGTCTTCAAATTGATTACTATCAGTTACTCTCACATCTCTCAGATGCTTCAGCTATCTATCTACCATACTCTTTTGATGCACTTGAAGATGGAAGTATTAGCATAAAAAATACTAAAAATGGGAGATTTTTTTGTGATATTGATCTAGAACTAAAAGAGTATGGAAAATTAAAACTTCGTCTTGGTATCTTTGAAAAAAATCAACTTAATATAAATATAGAGTGCCAATCAGGAGATTTACAAATAATACTACAAGAAAATCTAAAAGATTTAAGAGAAAATCTTTTTAATGTAGGAATTTATCCAAAAGATATACGTTTTTTAAATTATGAAAAAGAGGATATAAACTATGCCGATACAGATGATTTAACACTTGGCTTTGAGGTTAAAGCATGAAAAAAGAAGAGGCCGTCGCACTTAAATATGACAAAGAAAAAAACAGTGCACCAAAAGTTACGGCAAAAGGTAGTGGTAAAACAGCTCAAAAGATTATAGAACTTGCAGAATTAAACAATATCCCCATTAAAAAAGATGAAGATCTTATTGAACTACTTTCAAAAGTAGAACTTGATAAAGAGGTACCTGCTGAGATGTATAAAGCTGTTGCAGAAGTTTTTAGTTTTATATATAAAATAACTAAAAAATCAGAATGATTCTTCTTGTAAAAGTTTAATATAGCTTGCTTCATCGACAGGTTTACTAAAAAGATAACCTTGAAAATATTTACATCCTTTTGCATCTAAATATTCAAGCTGATACTGTTTTTCAACTCCCTCAGCAATAACATGTTTATCAAGAGTATTTGCCATTGCTATAATAGTATCAATCAATGTTTTTTTAGTCTCATTTTTCTTAGGTATTGTATCTATAAAAGTTTTGTCTATTTTTATTGTATCTATTGGAAGTTTTGCAAGGTATGCCAAGGATGAGTATCCTGTACCAAAATCATCCATACTAATTTTCACACCCAATCCCCGTATTTTTTTGAGCATTTTTAGTACAAATTCAATATCATCAGCCATAACATATTCTGTAATTTCAAGAACAAGTTGATGTGCTTCTATACCACTAAGTGCTTTTCTGACGATATTGTAAAACTCGGGTACTTGCAGTTGTTTTAAAGAGACATTAACAGATAAATGTAATGTTTTTAAGGGCTCATAATTATTGAAATTTTTAAGCACTCTATTTGCTTCTTGCAATACCCATTCTCCTAACTGAATAATAAATCCATTATCTTCGGCAAGCTGAATGAAATGAATTGGGGTTAAAAAGCCCTCTTTTGGATGATTCCAACGGATCAATGCTTCAGCACCATAGATTTTTTTATTTGCTATTTCAACTTTTGGTTGGTAATAAAGTTCGAATTCACCTCTCTCAATAGCATGCAACATATCTTCTTCAAGTTGAATCTCATATCTTATTTTTTCATTCATATCTTCTGTAAAAAAACTGAACATATCACGTCCAAGTTCTTTTGCCCTGTACATCGCAATATCTGCATTTTTAAGTAATTCACCTTCATTATTACCATCTTTAGGATATAGTACAACTCCGATACTTGTTGAAACATTAAGTACATGCCCATCTATTTTCCATGAATTACGAAAAAGAGAAATTATTTTCTCTAGCATAATTGAAAGCTTGCTTTCATCAATATTTGTAAGGACGATCACAAATTCATCACCACCCAAACGAGCAAATATATCTTCTTTGCGTAATTTTGGGGCAACACGAGAAACAACTTCTTTAAGTAATCTATCTCCAAAATCATGCCCGTGCGTATCATTAATATTTTTAAAATGATCTAGATCTAAAAAAAGCAGTGCAAAATAACCTTTTGTTCTTTTATAAGAGATTATTAAACGCTTTAACTCTTCTTCAAGTGAAAAACGATTTGAAATTCCAGTAAGTGTATCATGCTTTGCCAAAGCACGAAAACGTGCTTCACTTTGAGCAAGTCTACTTTGTGATTTTTTTTCAAGCTCCTCATAAAGATCATGCATCTCTTTTGATGACACTTCCAAAGTATGTTCTAAAAATTCTCTATCTTCATCACTATCTTTATATGCACGATCAACTATCTCTAAAAAAACTTTAAAATCTTCTTGTGTAAGATCTCCGTTTATATACCCAATCTTTTTAAGCTGTCTTTTTAAGAGCCTATGCATCACTTTCCCAAATTAATGTCAATGTCATCGTCTGATTATGTAAATCACATTTCCCGGAAGATAATGGAGATATCTCTCCATATGAGTAAAACCCTATCTGCTTTGTTTTTGAAGGAACAACATCTAAAATTGCTTCAAGTTCTTCTTCAACTCTACTTTTAAGAACAAGTCGTCTACCAACACAACTAATTGCAAGAGAAAGAATCTCCTCATCTTTATAATTTTCAAGATTCAAACTCTCTGCTGCCTCACTGGCACCATCAATAAGACGATTATAATTTGCTTTCATTAATGTAACATGTGAACCTTCTGGAATGTCACCTGCAAAAGTAATGGATTGATCTGCTTCATTTACTGCTAGAATTGTTCTGACCTTGCTCTCTTTTGAATCCGCTTCATCACGAATTTCCAATGGAAAGAGCAAACCTGTTGCCGGTAAACCATCTGCTTTTTCACCTAAATATTTTTTGTATATTTCCAAAGCTGGCTGCTTGTCTAATTCATATAAAATACTGTCTTTGCTCTTAGTCACTACTCTATCGATTCCCAATCTATCCCATCCACCTTTAGAAGCATGGGCAAAATGAATATTATCCCCGTAAAATCCAACAGCACAGACAAAATTACTTACAAGCTTTTTATTTACAAGTACCCATGTAGATTCAAATCTATCATCATCCGCCGCCAAACCACCAGTTACAGGTATATTTGAAGGGATAATAGAAGATATACCCTCCGTTAACTTAGAACCATTTGCATTAAGTCCATCAGAAAGAATAAAGATTCCCTTTAAATCATCCTTGAATAAACCTTTTGCAATTTCTACACCATCTGCATAAGAATTTTCAATTGAAATAAGATTACATAAAGAGTGTCTCAATTTTGTATGTTTAAACTGTAGTACAGAAACCACAACAGAATCTTTATAAAGTTCGTCATAATAAATCTCACCAGCAGTCGAAGCACCAATTATAACTGATTGTGAATATGTTTTAGCCAATTCATCAATAGCATCTCTTACACAATCAATCTTTGAACTTGCAAAAACAACAATAAGAGTATCTGGAGAGTCAAGACTGCTCTGTAGTTTTTTATTCCATTTATTTGTATAAAGATATGTTTCTAAAAGCATGATGAATCCTTTACAAACTAGTATATCCCTTTAAAGATTAAGTGATAATTAACCTATTTTAACTCACTCCAATTATCACCAATATTAAGAGATGCTTTTAATGGAATATTCAATAACATAATATCTTGCATAATATCACGAAACCTTTTACCAAGCATATCTGCTTCATTTGCATCTACTTCGAAAATCAATTCATCATGAATTTGTAATAACATCCTTGCAGGTAAGTTTTCGTCTAAAATCACATGATGAATTTTATTCATACTCAACTTAATCAAGTCTGCTGCACTTCCTTGAAAAACACTGTTTACAGATTCTCTTTCATAAGCAGCTTTAAACATAGGTGTTGCTCTTTCATAATCAAAATACCTTCTGCGTCCAAGTAGGGTTTCAACATAACCTTCCTCTTTAGAAGCTTCTACAATTGATCGAAAGTATCTTTTAACAGTAGGAAATGATTCAAAATATTTCTCAATAATTGCCTTTGCCTCTTTTGTTGTAATGCCTAAAGTATCAGAAAGTTTCTTTTGTCCCATTCCATACAAAAGACCAAAATTAACTGTTTTTGCGATATTTCTTTTAGCTTTTGCTTCTTGCGGACCAAAAAGGATAGTGGCTGTTTGAAGATGAATATCTTTATCTTGTTTAAATGCATCAACAAGGGTAGGATCTTGTGAAAAATGTGCCAAAAGTCGTAATTCAATTTGGGAATAATCTATGCCTATAAGTTTTTTACCCTTACCTGCGACAAAAGCCTCACGAATTTTCGCTCCCAATGGTGTACGAGTAGGAATATTTTGTAAATTTGGATTTTTTGAACTCAAACGTCCTGTTGCTGTTCCGGTCTGAACAAAAGATGTATGAATTCTATGATGTTTATCTTCAAAAGCAAGCTTTAAAAGCGGATCAATATAAGTTGAGTAAAGTTTATAAACTTCACGGTACTCCAAAAGTTTCGGAATAATTTCATGCTTATCTTTTAAAGAACTAAGTACTTTTTCATCAGTTGAATACCCTGTTTTTGTCTTTTTACCAACAGGTAATCCAAGCGTTTCAAAGAGTACAACACCAAGCTGTTTTGTAGAGTTAATATTAAACTCACTTCCTGCCAATTCATAAATACTTTTTGTTAAAGCTTCAAGAGTTGTTTTTACTTCAACTAAAAAATCTTCTAAGAAGTTCACATCAACTTCTATACCACGTTTTTCCATATATAAAAGTGTATTTATAAAAGGAATTTCTACATCTTTTGCTTCATCTATAAGATGGAGTGCATTTTGAAGCTTTAATTTTTGTAAAAAAAGTTTATAAAGTTTTAGAGTAACAAGGGCATCTTCAGCAGCATATCTACAAGCATCTACAAGTTCAACTGAAGCAAAACTTTCTCCTTTTTTCACGGTGTCTTTAAAAGCAATCATTTCATGGTTTAAAAGTGCTTTTGAAAGTTTATCTAAAGAGAGTGCACTCTCAGGGTTTATAAGCCACGCTAAGATCATACTGTCAGACTCTATTGGGAGTGAATCAACACCTAAAAAGCGCGTTATAAAATGTAAATCAAATTTAATATTATGGCCTACGATCTTATATTTAAAAAGATGTTTTATTGCTCTTTTAATATCATTTACAGCAATTTGTTCTTCCACTCCCAAATATGAATGTGCAAAAGGTACATAATAAGCTTCATTTTCATTAAAACAAAAACTAAAGCCTACTAATTTGTCTTTTTCATAGTCCAGTCCTGTTGTCTCTGTATCAAAAGCGACAACGGTACTATCATCTATATTCTCTATTATCTCAAAAAGCTCATTAGTATCTAAAAGTAATTTTGTTTCATACTTACTTTTAGAGACTGCCTTTTGGGAAGTATTGTCTGCTTTTTTTACAGCTGCTACTTTTTTCTCTTCACTTACCATATTTTTTGCATGTAAAGTCCGTACAATTGCATTTTGTTCATACTTAACCAGTTCATCATAAATATTTAAAAATGGATTTTCTATATTCATTTTGTATGCATCAAAATCAAATTCTTTACAAGAAAAAACATTGGGATGTAATGTCACAAGTTCTTTTGACATATAAGCAGCCTCACGCGACTCAATGAGTTTTTTCTGCGTTGCTCCTTTTATCTCATCTATATGCTCATAAATAGAGTCTAAATTACCATACTCTTTTAAAAGTTTCTCTGCACCAACTTTTCCTATTCCTCTAACACCAGGAACATTATCTGCACTGTCACCCAAAATTGACTGGTAATCAATAAATTGTTTTGGTGTCACTCCATATTTTAGATAACATGCTTCTTCATTGACATACTTTTTTTTAATCGCATCCACCAAGATAACATTATTATCATCAATGAGCTGACAAAGATCCTTATCATGGGAAACTATTCTTACCTTGTAACCTTTCTCTGTTGCACACTTTACAACTGTTGCAATAATATCATCAGCTTCATAACCACTTTTGCCAAGTGTTTTATACCCCATTTTATTAATCCACTCAATTGCAACAGGAAGCTGTTGCGTGAGCTCTGGCGGAGGGGCTTGACGATTTGCCTTATAATTTTCATCTATCTCATTACGAAATGTATCACCTTTTGAATCAACAGCAAAAATTATATAGTCACTATCATGCTCTTTTTGCAGAGTTGATATAAAATTTGTAAAGCCAGTTAAAAGTCCGGTAGGAAAACCGTCTTTCGTTTTAAGATGTTGTGGAAGTGCATAAAAACTTCGAAAGAAAAACCCAAAAGTATCAATAATAGTAACGGTTTTACTCATTCAGCATCCTCTACAATATCAAGCATTTCATCTATAACATCTTCTAAAATTTCATGATTATAACCAGAATCTCTTGCTTTTCTAAGTCCAAAATTAATTGACTGTTCACTAAAAGGTTTATTAACCGGCAATACAGTTTTTACAATATGCAAGGCTGTAGAGAACTCTTTTACATCTTCTGGTGCTGCAGCAGGATTGTCAGAATAACGGATCATTTCAACGAATTCATCATCAAAATTCCAATATTCAAAAATATGAGCTGTAACTTCTGCACTTGTAACCTCAACATAGGACTTTTCAACTTGAGCAAGGTTATTTGACATCTCTACTTCAGATTTAAAACTAATATCTTCATCCTCATTAATAACATCACTTGCTATTAAGATTTTTCCGGTCTCCTGTAAAAACGCTGCAAGATAAAGTTTTTCTGCTTTGTTTTTATCTATATGTTTATACCACTTATTGATTAAAGTTGCCTGCATTGATGAAATTTCTGCAAATTTTTCACTTGTTATACCATAAGGTTGCATATCAACATTCAATAATTTTCTTACAGCATTTCCAAGTGCAATTGTTCGTGTCATGCTCATGCCAAAAAGACTTACTGCCTGCGCTACATTTGTAATCTCTTTACCAAAGCCATACAGAGGAGAGTTTGCAGCTTTTAAAAGGTTGGCTACAATCATAGGATCATGTTCAATAACTTTTGCCAGTTCAACAACACCAGCTTCTTCATCTGCATAAATTCTATTGATATCTGCAATGGTCTTAGAAAGAGGTGGTAAAGATTTTATACTCTGAACAATCGAACTCTTCATCATTTTAGCCTTTTATTTTTTTATTTATTATAACATATATACAATAGTTTTAAATAGATATAAAAGAGGCATATTATGTATAATAATAAAAAAGCATTTGGTCTATGGAGTGCAGTATTTTTAGGCATTGGTTCTATGGTTGGAGCCGGTATTTTTATTGTTGTTGGACAAGCAGGTGCAATTGCCGGTAATCTTGTGATCGTATCTTTTTTAATCGCTGGTATAATAGCTCTTTTATGTGGCTATTCGCTTAGCAAGCTTGCAATTACTTATCCAAGTCGTGGTGGGATTATAGAGTATCTTGTACAATCTTATGGTGAAGGTTTTTTTTCAGGTTCTCTGGGGATACTCTTTTATATCGCACAACTTGTAGCACTTGCAGCAGTTGCTAAATCTTTTGGCACCTATGCAGCAACATATATGCATGAAGGTGTTACTTCTTTTTACACAAATGTATTTGCTCTGCTAATTCTTGGAGTATTTGTAATAATAAACCTTTTGGGTGCCTCTTTAGTTGCGAAATCAGAATCATTTATTGTTATCATAAAGCTCTCAGCATTGGCTATTTTTACTTTTGCTGCCCTCTTTTATATAAAACCAACTTATCTTACTGTGAACGATGCACCAAGTATAATTCATATTCTTTTTTCCCTTGGCCTGACCTTTTTTGCATTTCAAGGCTTTAGTGTCATAACAAACAGTGTTGAAGATATGCAAAATCCTAAAGAAACAATGCTTAAGTCAATGATACTTTCCATTACATTGGTCGGAATTTTATACATGACAGTAACTATCAGTGTTTTTGGGAATCTTACACTTACAGAAGTCATCAAGAGTCAGGATTATGCACTTGCCGAAGCCGCAAAACCAGCCTTTGGAGAGATAGGATTTAAGCTTATTGCCGCTACTGCTCTACTAGCTACTGCATCAGCAATAAATGCGACACTTTATGCTGTTACACAATTAAGTTATAGCTTGGCAAAAGATGGAAATCTTCCAAAAATTTATGAACGTAATATTTTTCATAACACGGAAGGACTTATTATTTCATCACTGTTAATTGTACCTATGATCTTATTTTTTAACCTTGGAGAGATTGCTTCAGTTGCAGCAGTTATTGTCTTACTTATTCAGGGGTTTACACATACAGGGCATCTCTTTAAAATAAAAGAGACACAAGCAAATCTAACACTTATTCTTCTGGCAATCATAGGAACATTTGCAGCTGCAGGATTTGCTATTTTTTATACATCTCAAAAAGTAGATCATTTTGGACTCTATATTGTAATGACATTTATATTATCATTTGTTTTAGAAGTTCTACTCCGTCTTTTTAATGACAGAACGATCAAAAAACAAATTCTTCGAGAGATAGAAAAAATAGAAAAAGAGATCTAAGCTCTTAATGGCACTGTAAAATAGTCCGTAACGGATTAGTCAAATAGTCATACCCATTATAAACAGTAAAAAGACCATATAAAATAACTGCTACAGAAGAGAGACTCATCATCATATTTCTAAAACTTGTTGCCGATGCAAGTGAGGAGAGAAATCCAAGTGAGAACATTGCTGGAATAGTACTAATTCCAAAAACAAACATTACTAAGGCCCCATAAAAAGGACTTGCTGTACTTGCAGCTGTAATAGCAAAGAAATAGACAAAACCACAAGGAAGGAGTCCATTTAACATCCCTAAAACAAAAAAACTCACATTTGATTTAGAATGGAGTATTTTTTGAAACGATTTTTTATAAAAATTCGAAGATGATATAGAATGTTCAATCATAGTCAAAAATTTAATTCTACCCATTAAAGAGAGACCAGCTAATATCATGACAATTCCAGCAACAATTAAAAGTGTTCCATTCGCTGTATTTGAAAATGTCGCAACACCACCAATAGCACCAAAGATAGTACCTAACACTGTATATGTTAAAACCCTTCCAAAATTGTAAAGTAGATGAGCAACTGTTTTTGAGACCTTCGAACTTGCAGGTTCAATTTTTATGGTAGAGTATGCAAGAACAATACCTCCACACATTCCAATACAATGGCCAAAAGAGCCTAAGAAGGCTATAGAAATAATTGTAAAAAGACTGACTGTATCCATTATTTACCTAACAGTTGTTTACGAATTTTAGGATCTTTCATCGTCTCTCCACGCAACACTTTTAAGCGCATAGTTTCAAAATCAATCATTCCATCACCCTTTTCCTCATAAGCACCAAATCCGTATCCCATAGGTGTTATTTCATTAATTGTATAGTATGCTTTTCTTCCGTCAATCCAACGATTTGTATCACGACTTCTAACCCAGATTACAGCATTTTTTTCAAATGCCTTACCATTTAACCACTCAACGAAATCTCCATGATCATGAAAGAACCATGTCTTACCATCAGGTCCAACAATTTGAGATGCATAAGTAAGATCAGTAATCACCATACCACAAAAACTGTCTTGGCATTTATTGAGTTCCATTTTTAATGGTACCTTTTCCAAATTACCTTCTTTTATTACAACCATTTTTTGTGCCTTGCCAAGCGATAGGAACAAAGCTACAATAATACCGACAATTACTACTATAATTAAAACTGGTGCGATTCTTTTCATACGTTTATTATACTCCCTTTGGGTTAATCTCTTCTCTATATTTGATGATACTTTAAAAAGAGCAAATCAAAAAGTAATTTTTTAAAATATTTTATTGCCTCTTTTCATAGTTCAATTTTAACATAGATTTTATAGATATCGTAGTAAAATATTTTACAGAAGCTCGTAAATAAAGGCAATACAATGAAAATAGAAGCCAACTTAGTAGATATCCATACACAAACTATTTATCCTGCAGAAATCATAATTAAAGAGAAAAAAGTTCATTCTATTAAAAAAATAGATAAAAAGTGTAACTTTTATATTCTTCCTGGATTTATTGATGCGCATATTCATATAGAAAGTTCTATGTTGATTCCAAGTGAATTTGCGAAAGTAGCTATTAAACATGGTACAGTTGCAACAGTTTCTGATCCTCATGAAATCGCAAATGTATTAGGAGTTGATGGGGTTGAGTTTATGATAGATAATGCCAAAGAATGTGGTTTCAAAATCTACTTTGGAGCATCACCCTGTGTTCCGGCAACACCCTTTGAAACAAATGGAGCGACACTTACTCCTGATGCAATAGAAAAACTTTTAAAAAGAAATGATATCTATTATCTCAGTGAAGTGATGAATTTTCCGGGGGTTATAGCGAACGATATAGATATGCATACAAAAATCGCTCTTGCAAAAAAATATCATAAACCTATAGATGGTCACTCTCCGGCATTACGAGGAGAAGATCTCCAAACATATATCAATGCAGGAATTTCAACAGATCATGAAGCTTTCACATATGAAGAGGCGAAGGAAAAACTCCAAAGAGGAATGAAAATCCAGATTCGTGAAGGTAGTGCTGCAAAAAATTATGAAGCACTTCATCCTCTTATAGATGAATATTATGAAGATATGATGTTTTGCAGCGATGACAAGCATCCTAATGATCTGGTAAAAGGGCATATTAATCAATTAGTTATACGCGCATTAAAAGATGGTCATAATTTATATAAAGTTCTCCAAATGGCATCGGTCAATCCTGTTAAACATTATAATCTCGATGTAGGACTCTTGCGTGAGGGGGACAATGCCGATTTTATAGTGGTAAAAGATCTTGAAAACTTCACGTTATTACGTAGCTGTGTAGATGGGGAAATTCTGTTTGAAAACGATCAAGTTTTTCTACAGACTCCAAAAGTTAAAAATATCAATAAATTCAACACGACAAAAAAAAGTATAAAAGATTTTCAACTTCATAATCAATGTAAAGAATATAAAGTTATTAATGCCATAGATGGCCAACTTATTACAAAAGAAGAACATCAAAAACTACAAAATATACATGGGAATATAGAGTGTGACATTCAAAAGGATATTTTATTTATCAGTGTTGTCAATCGCTATGAAAGTGTAACTCCTGCACTCTCTTTTGTTCACGGATTTGGGCTTAAAGAAGGAGCAATTGCTTCAAGTGTAGCACATGACTCACATAATATTGTAGCTGTCGGTTGTGATGCTCAAAGCCTTACTTTAGCTATCAATACAATTATTGAATCAAAAGGAGGTATAGCAGTCGTAGATGCTAATCAACATCTATTGCATCTTCCACTTGAAATTGCAGGACTTATGAGTCAAAGAGATGGATTTAGTATTGCAAGAGAATATGAAAAAATAGATAAATTTACAAAAGATAAACTCGGAAGCCAACTTCATGCTCCTTTTATGACTCTTTCATTTATGGCACTCCTTGTCATACCTGATTTAAAACTCAGCGATAAAGGACTATTTGAAACGAACAGTTTCCATTTTACGCAGGAGTGTTCATTATGAATCTTCTTAAAAGGTTTAAATTACAAGAACACAATACTACTGTTTCTAAAGAATTTATTGCAGGAATGACAACATTTTTTGCAATGCTCTATATTATTCCCGTAAATGCAACAATTATGAGTACTACAGGCATGCCTTTTGATGCATTAATAACAGCAACTGCACTCATTACAATTATAGCAACGCTCATGAATGGCCTTTGGGCAAATACTCCAATTGCAATGAGTGTCGGAATGGGGTTAAATGCCTACTTTACATTTGGGCTCGTTCTTGGGATGAAAATTCCCTGGCAAAATGCTCTTGGAATTGTTTTTGTATCAGGTATTATATATGTAATTATTGCTCTTACACCTATAAGAGCCTGGATTATAAATACTATTCCACTAGATATCAAACGTGCTACAAGTGCTGGAATCGGTGCTTTTATAGCATTTATTGGTCTTAAAGAGATGGGAATAATCGTAACTTCTAAATCAACACTTGTAACACTGGGGCATCTCGACAATCCACATATTTTATTATCCATTTTTGGTCTTTTTGTTGCCTTGATCCTTAGTATGATGAGAGTTAAAGCAGCCCTTATTCTCTCTATTATTCTAACAACACTACTCTCCTGGATATTAGGTATCAGCCAAATTAATGACACCTTTGTATCTATGCCAGCATCTATTGCACCTATCGCTTTAAAAATGGATATCAAATCAGCACTTTCATTAGCTATGTTACCTTTAATTGTAACATTTCTAATTACAGACATATTTGATACAATAGGTACTTTAATTGGGATTGGTCTACGTGCAAAACTTTTTAAAGAAAAAAATTCTATTGAGTTGCAAAAAACTATGGAAGCTGATGCTGCTGCCACTGTTGTAAGCGGTGTTATGGGTGTTACCAGCAGTACGGCATTTATAGAAAGTGCAGCAGGTGTTGAAGAGGGTGGAAGAACTGGTCTAAGTGCTGTTTTTACAGCACTTTTATTTATTCTGCCACTCTTTTTCCTTCCCTTTTTTAATTCAATCCCATCATTTGCAATATATCCTATTTTGGTAGTTGTGGGAAGTTATATGTTTAGTGAATTAAAAAATATCAACTATGAAGACAGTGCAACTAAATATGCTACTTTTTTTATTGTTTTAATGATGCCTTTAACCTATTCCATCACAAACGGTCTAATGATTGGAGCATTTATTTATGTTCTTATAAAACTCTTTCAAAAAGAGTTTAGTGTTTTAAAAAGTGCTATGGGATTAATGAGTCTTATTTCTATAGTTTTATTTTTTATATTATAGCTCTTGTTCCTGAGCTATAGGATGATAAACGGCTACTGTATTTTTAAGATCTTCTCTTTGAATATGTGTATATATTTGTGTTGTCAATAATGATGCATGCCCTAATAGCTCCTGTACCACCCGTAAATCTGCACCACCACGAATAAGTGAAGTGGCATAAGAGTGTCTCAAAACATGTGGGGATACACCAAGATACTTTTGCGTAATTTTATAGGCAGATATTCGACTTAATTTACCTCCCTTATAATTACACCAAAGATAATCCTTTTCATAAGGTGACTCACGCAAGTAAATATCTATTGCTTCTTTTGCAATATTTGCTAGAGGGACAATACGCTCTTTTTGGCCTTTTGCATGGCGTATATGCAACCACTCCTCATCAATATCATTACGTGAAAGTTCCAATGCTTCACTGATGCGTGCTCCACTTGCATATAAAAATAATATAAGTGCATAATCACGCAGACCGATCCAATTTGTAATATCTACAAGAACAAGTCCCTGTTGAATAGACTCATAAGAAAGAAACTTTGGTAAAAGCTTGGGAATTTTAGAAAGACGTAATTTTGTTTTATCTTGTAAATAATGAGATTTATAACAAAAATCAAAAAAAGCATTGATCGAAGAGAGTTTTCTATTGAGTGTTCTTTTATTTTCATAAGCATCAAGTGCTTTTAAGAGCATTGATGTATCAAGTTTTATCAGTGATTTATTGAGTTTTTTTTCAAAAAAAAGCAGATCACTTTTATATGCATCAACACTTTTTTTTGAAAGCCCTTTACTTACTGTTATATATTCAATAAAAGCTTCTAGCTCATTTGACATTATTCTACTGAAATTTTCTCATCATCAACGTAAAAAACTTTGTTGCCAACAAAAACAAAACCATCATTGATATCTACTTCATGAACAGTATAATCAAATGTCTTTTTATTAACAACTATCATATAACCCTCTTTTTCAAGAATATAGAGTTTATCTTTATAACTTATCATTCCAAGAAAATGAGCAAAAGGAAGTTTAATTTTAGAATCTACCTGTAAATTAGGTGTTAGAGCTATGATCTCACCTTGCTTTGTTGTAATATAAATAAGTTTACCATCAAAGACTATATTCCGTATTTCATACTTATGTCGGAACTCTTTTTGTGCCATTGCAAGAAGTTTATATGATGTTGCAGACAATATCTTATTGTCTGCAATATTAAAATAAATAATATTATTAAAATAATCTTCAGAAGAGACTATGACCGTTCGGAGTCTCTTTTTCATTTTTGAGTTAACTATAATAACTTTTCCATCAAGTGTTGAAAAAATCACCAAATCATTTAGGAAAAATGGATTAACAATGCGTGAATCATTAGCCACAACTTTACCACCTTGCTCCTTAAATAACAACTCTTTGGTTGCAAGATCATAAAGAGCTATATCATCATTGGCAAAGAGAACTGCAAGGATATTCCCTTTTACACTTGCACCCGCAATCGTTTTTTTAACATTAATATAAGAGAGTGACCCATCTTCTGTTGAAGTCAAAGTTATATTTCCATCTATTGAAGCAGAAAGTAGACGATCATCACTAAGAGATATAACCCTTTGATCTTCAGCAACAGTAACATTAAGTTCACCATTTTTTGAAAGGACTCTTCTATTTTCCAAAAGTGCTACATTATCAGAAGTATCTATAACATTTTCATCCATAGAGGCAGTTTTATGCCAATCTTGTGAAAGTTTTTTTGGTTCATAAACCTCTTTTGAACTACATGAACTAAAAAGAAGAATAAAGAGTGATACGCATAATATAGAATACTTCAAATTTATTTTACCCCGTAATGTATTAAAGCATTTGCAACTTGAGCTAAAGGAGATTTATTACTTATCATCCCCAATTGATTATGTGCATCTTCAACTTTACCTTCATTCATTAAAATAACTGCAGCCATTACTGTTGCCAAATCTTTATAAATTGCCTCTTGCTTCTCAGAATAACTTTGCAATGCATTTAAATTATTCTTAAATTCTGCTGCTTCATAAACAGAAGTATCATTGATAATTAAAGCTTTTGTATTCTTCAGTTTTTCCAATCCTGCTACATTTTGATCAACAACAGCTTGTGAATAGACCCAAGCATCATGGAGCGTAGGAGAAAGTGACTCTAATTTCGTCAATGCCATACTATCAGTTGGATTTTTTTGTAAAAGGGCCAAAGTCTCATTAGCAGACTCTATTCTGTTTTGCTCACTCGCTTTGTAGGCCAGATTACCAGCGACAACCAGTACAACAGCAACTACAACACCGATTAATGGCTTTTTATATTTTTTTACAAATCTCTCTGTCACAACTGCTTTTTCAAAAAATTTCTCTTCTGAATTCAGTTCATCTTTAACCATCTCCAAATTTTCTTTTAAACTCAAAATATTTTCCCTTACATCATCTATATTTTTAAAATTTCATAATATTATCGCATAGTTTGTTAAAGTTTCATCAAACACATAAGCTTTCTATGCTAAAATCATTTAATTAAATTATTTAGTAGGATAAAGTATGCAAGTAGATGACGCACTTTTAAATAGGCTGGAGAAATTATCTTTTTTAAAAATCAGCGATGACAAAAGAGAAGAAATAATAGAACAACTTTCAGAGATTGTTGGTTTTGTTGATAATTTAAGTGAACTTGACACAAAAAATATAGATGCGAATTTTGCTATGAACGATATAGCAACTCCACTACGTGAGGACTCACCTCAATGCAACTCACAAATTCATGAAGAGATTTTAAAACACGCACCAAAAAGTGCAGATGACTTTTTTATCGTTCCTAAAATTATTGAGTAATTATGATAAAAGTTTACGGTATCAAAAATTGTGACAGTGTAAAAAAAGCACTTAAATTTTTCAAGAATAACAATATAAAATACACATTACACAATTTTAAAGAAGAGCCCATAGGGTGTGATAAAATATCACACTGGCTTGAAAAAGTAGAAATCACAAAACTGTTTAATTCTCGTAGTACTACGTACAGAACACATAAGCTCAAAGAACTTAATCTTGATACTAATGGACAAAAAAAGTGGTTATGTAAAGAAAATCTTCTCATTAAAAGACCTGTAATTGAGTTTGAGGATAAGGTGATTGTAGGTTTTAATGAAGAGCAGTATTTAAATATATTTCAAAAACAGGAGTAGTTATGAGTGAAGAGGTAGATAGATCTTCTGAGAGTACAAAACGTTTAGACATCAAAAAGTTGCTAAAGAGTGTTTTAGCATTTAAATCTTCTGATTTACACTTAGTTGTAGGAAGTGAACCACAAATAAGAATAGATAAAGAGCTGCGAGCACTCAACTTACCTGTTTTAACTGCTAATGATGTGGAAGAGATGGCATACTCTCTTATTGAAGATAAACAGAAAAAAATATTTGAAGAGTATAATGAACTAGATTTTTCTTTTGAGCTCAAAGATATTGGCCGTTTCCGTGCCAACTATTATCGCACAATTCATGGTATCGGCTGTGCTTTTCGTATGATTCCTATCGATGTTCCAACACTTGATGAATATGGAAATCCACCTATTTTTAAAGAACTTATAAAAAGAGAGAAAGGACTTATTTTAGTAACTGGTCCAACTGGCTCTGGTAAATCGACTACACTTGCCTCTATGCTACACGAAATAAATATCAATGAACGTCGTCATATTATTACGATTGAAGATCCAGTTGAATTCGTACATAAAAATATAAAATCACTCTTTTCACAACGTGATGTAGGAAGTAATACAAACTCATTTGCAACAGCATTAAAATATGCACTTCGTCAAGATCCTGATATTATCCTTATTGGTGAAATGCGTGATGCTGAAACAATTGGTGCCGCATTAACGGCTGCAGAAACCGGCCACCTGGTCTTTGGAACACTCCATACAAATTCAGCACCTGGTACTATCAATCGTATTATTGATGTTTTTGATGGTGAAGAGCAATCTCAGATACGTGCACAGCTTGCTTCTTCACTGGTTGCAGTAATTTCACAAACACTTATACCTAAAAAAGGTGGTGGTAAAGTTGCAACACATGAAATTCTTATCACAAATCCTGCTGTTCAAAATCAGATTCGTGAAGATAAGGTACATCAAATTTACTCACAAATGCAATTAAACCAACAAGAAACTTTTATGACCACACAAACGCAAGAACTCATAGAGCTCTTACAAAAAAATATCATTTCCAAAGAAAATGCTATTAAAAACTCCAATCGTCCAGAAGAATTAATGAAAATGATAGAAGGGCTTTAACTACAAGCCTTTCTAAAGCGTATCATTTTAAAACGTTCTCCTAAGAAGTTTGGTAAAATTAAAATTTTTGCTTTTTCTAATTCTTGTTTGTAGATCTTTTCATCTACATTTTTTTGTAACATTTCCAAAAGTTCTAAAAGTCCCATATCTATAAGTGCTACCATCTGTGCTTTAAACTCTACAAATGTAATACCAGCTTCAGCATATGCATCCTTTACATGTTCAAATGTCACATCATAGGTAATATCACTTTTTTTAAAAAGCTGCTCACGCAGAATATAATCTTCATCATCTTTTGGCAAAAAGAATGGAAGCACTTTATGTTTTGTATAGATACGCAATGAAAAATCTGGTCGAGCTTGCATTTCACCATAATCAAAGCTCATAAATTCAAACTTCTCTGCAGCACCTTCCATTTCCTTCGCAAACGCTTCATAACCAACAGCTATCTCGCCTCTATCTTTATGATATTTTTTCGCTTTTTGCTCGACCCAATCATCTTTTTGATCAAATATAACCTCATGATTAAGAACTTCGGCCACTTTACCTTTATAATAGAGTTCACAGGGAAACGCATCAAATATCTCGTTTGCAATAAAAAAAGCACTCTTAACATGCATCTCACGTAAAGATTTATAGTGCGTGAGCTTAACAACATCACCAAAACTTTTTTCAAAATACTCCTCTTGCTGTTTCTGTAAATCATCAAAACGTTCTATAATTACAAAGTTAAATGTAGAGAGCAGTTCTGGTCTAAGTGTATATATAAATTCACATACATCAGCAAGAAAATATCCATGATGTGCACCTATTTCACATACGGTAGCATCTTTGTCTAAAAAACCTTCATCAACAAGAGAAATAATATGCTTGGCAATCGTTCCACCAAAAAATTTACTTGTACTCACAGCCGTATAAAAATCACCCTCTTTTCCTATATTTTTATAAGTAGCATAGTATCCATCTTCACCATAGAGCCACTCTGTCATATACTCGCTAAATCTCATTTATTCTCCACTGTTAACGTAAACTTCGTAGAGATTTAAAAGCTCTAACTGTTTATCTATTTGGTATATTTTAGTATCTATATCTTGTATCTCTAAAGAATTTTTCAAGGTATCCACATCATAAGCAGTTTTATATCCTGCACTATAAAGATCTTTGGTATCATTTAGGAGTTTGGTATAAAGCTTTTTATTTTCATCTGAGAAAGCAATTTTTTTATTAAAATTTTCAATATTATGCATAACTTGTTTAAAAAGTGCCTGTAGTTCCCTTTGCTTATCTTTTTTCAATACTTGTGCTTTTAAATAATCAACTTTTGCAGATTCGATATCTCTAAATGTATTGATATCTAAAGGCATATTTACATGGAAACCATAGTCATAATAGTTCAACTCTTTAGAACTGTCAAATAATTTTCCACCAGCATATATTTGTTGCCCTGCACTCTTGTTCCAATTATAGCCAGCAGTAATACTTACACGAGGTAAATATTTAGCGATACGGATCTCTTTTGCATATCTATTTTTTTTCACTTCTGCAGATTTTTGTTTTAAAACAATATTATGTTTGATAAACTCTTGAGGTGTAATATACTCTAAATGAGGAATATGTGCTACTTTATAATCTAAATCGCTCAAACTCTCAAAACGGGTAATTAACTTCTCTTTTGCTGTTTGTATATCATAGAGTGTCTGAATAACAATATTTCTCTGGATGATTGCATTATCCAAAAAACCTGAATCAAGCTGACCATTAAGATACTCCTCTTTTTTCTGTGCCAAATTTATTTCAGAGTTTTGAATTAAAAGTTCTTGTTTCTTTACTTTTAAATCCGTCTGTTTTATCTGCATTAAAAGTGCAACAGCATCTTTAATCATCTTTCTCTTAGCTACATCTATAGTATAATCAGAATAGAGTCTGCTTGCCTTTGCAAATTTAATACCATAATAAATTCCACCACTTTGAAAAATTGGCTGGTCCATTTTAATTGCAGCATTCTCATTTTGCTGTTCTTCATCATAAGGCTTGGAGCGAGAAAGTGAATAATTAATGTTTATAGGTGCTATCCATGCATCCCTCAGCTTAAGACTCTCTGATTTATTTTTCTGATAATCATACTCAAATTCACTCTGCTTATACCCAGAGATATAAGTATCTAAAGTAGCGTTGTTTTCACTGGCATTTAAAGAATTAGAGGCCAGCAACAGCAATACTGAGAGCTTTAAAACCTTCATCAATTTCCTCTTTAGTAATTGTAAGTGGTGGTAAGAATCGCAGAGTATTTCGTCCAGCTTTTAGAACCATTACACCATTTTCTCTTGCACTGTTTATTATATTTGTTAAGGTTTGAGCATCTTTTACACGCAGTCCACACATCATGCCAAAGCCAACTTTTTGTGTAAATATCTCTTTATGTTCTTGATAAAAAGTATCAAGAGCTTTATTAAAGAGCAAAGATGTGATCTCTAAGTCACCACTCTGTTTAAGCTCATTTAAAATATCTACAACTTCACAAACTGCTCGAGCAGAAAGATAATTTCCACCAAATGTTGAGCCATGATCTCCTGCTGAAAGAACTTCTTTGAGTGTTGTCATAACAATTCCAACAGGCACACCACCACCAACACCTTTGGCTAGAGTAATGATCTCTGGCTCTATTCCATATGCCTGACTTGCAGTAAATTCACCAACACGATAACAACCAGTTTGTACTTCATCTACTATTAGAGGAATCTCCTTTTCTTTGAGTAGCTTAGCAAGTTTTTGTACTTTTGCTTTATCTTGTGGTTCCACTCCACCTTCACCCTGAATAAGTTCTATCATAACTCCCGCAGTATGATCATCCAAAAGTGATTCTATCTCATCAATACCATCAGCATAGACAAAACCATCAGGAAAAGGTCCAAAATAGTTATGCATAGACTCTTGTCCTGTAGCCTTTACAGTCGTAATAGTACGCCCATGAAAAGAGTGATTAAGTGTAATAATTTTATAACGCTTGATCTCTCCATCACGCTCACCGTGTTTTCTTGCAATTTTAATAGCACCTTCATTTGCTTCTGCACCACTGTTCCCAAAAAAACATGCCATATCATAACCACTTGCTTCTACAACTTTTTGTGCTGCTTCAGCTTGAGGAGCAATATGATACAAATTAGAAATATGGGTAATGGCATTAACTTGTTCGCAAATTGCATCAGCTACACGTTTGTTTGCATGACCAACAGAAACAACACCTATTCCTGAAGTAAAATCTATATATTTTTTTCCTTCTACATCAAAAAGTGTGGCATTATCACCACGAATAAATTCAACATCTGCTCTCAAGTATGTTGGCAATACATATTTTTTATCTAGCTCTTGTATATTCATAATAATCCTTTAATTTATTTTTTCAATTCGAACAAAATTTTCTTGAAAAATTGCATTCTTTCCCTCGTATGAGTGTTTTGATGTTGTAAGATTGTTCACACCTTTAGTTCCGCTATAAATGAGAATACAATCCTTACGTAAACCATTATTTAAACTAACATATAGTTCTACCTCTCCCATACTAGAAAATATCTTTACTCTTTCATTTTCCTTGTATCCAAGAGAAGTATGTAAATAGACTCTATTTTCTCTATTGAACTGAGAATTCAATGATTTTTGTGATTTTGGGGTTAAAAGATAAAATTCATTTTCATCTACTTTTTGTGGTACCTCAAACTCTTCAAGAAAAATAAACTCTCCATCATCTGTGTCAAATCCATCTACATAAGGAACAGCAGCACGATTTTCCACCTCAAAACTACCATCAATTTTCACAACACCACAATTTTTAAAGTGCTCTAGACAATGTCTCTCACTCTTGAGTTCAATATTATAAATCTTTGCCAGGTATGCAGCCAAATCATATTCTGAAATTCCTATATTAGTCTCTATCTGTTTGTGCATAATCATCATACCGTGATGTGAATATGATGTTCGGATATCATCTTTTTCTAAAAAAGTTTTTGCAGGAATAACCAAATCTGCCAGTGCACTTGACTCATTCTCATATAAACCAAAATAGATTACATTCTCAACAGATTTTATACTATTGTGAACACGATTAGAATCTGGCATTTGGGCAAGAGGATTTGCACCTTGAATAAAAACTGTTTTAAAATTATCAAAAGGGGTATTCACCTTTGAAACTTTTTTAGCTTTTTTAGTCTCAAATGGTGATAATATCGCTTCTTTGGAATCTCCCAAATAGGCAACTCCACAACCCTCTTTTCCGAATAGGCCAAGTCCAACTGCCAAAGCATCAATACAGCGCATAACATCTGCACCATCACGATATTTTTGTATACCAACACCACAAACTATAGCTGTCTTTTTACCAATAACAAGATGAAGAAAATCACCAATTTGACCTAATGTCATTCCTATATCTTCTAGTATCGCTTTAATACGAATAGTCTGTGTAAGTTCATAATAATCCTCATGCTCACTTGCAAACTTTTCTAAAAAGTCATCATCACAACTATTTTCAATATGTAAAAAACGGTATAAAAGCATTGCTAAAAAAATATCAGTATGTGGTTTAATTTGAATATATAAATCTGCTACTTTTGCTATTTCTGTCTCTATGGGATCTATGACAATAATTGTTTTATCTTTAAATAAAGGCAGGAGATGTGATGATGTTGTATGTGGATTTCTTCCCCATAATACTATAACTTCAGATTTTGCAATTTCTGATAGAGGCATATTCTTATTACTTCCTCGTCCCTCTAAAATTCCAGCTTCACCTGCTCCATCACACAATGATCCATCTGTTAGGTAACTCCCTATTTCACTAAATACATAATCAGTTACACCTTGCATTAAAGCAAAATTTCCACTCCCTCTATATAATAGCGTTTCACTTTTGAGATTACTATCTAAAATCTCTTTTAGTTTTTTAAGAGCTTCATCCTTACTAATCACTTTACCCTTATATCGTGGCTTTTGTATTCTTTCGTGGGTATTATAATGATTCATGTGAGGACATAAGAATCCCTGTGTATGACCATTTTTAAAAGCCTTGAGCTTCCCTTCATCATAAACAATTCCACAGGCATCGTAACAATCAAGTGGACATGCTGTTAAAGCACTACTCATTTTGCTTCCTTTAATTCTATTTTTAGTAATTTTGAAAAAACTTTTGGTGCTCCTATAATAATTTGCGCTTTATATTTTGAAATATTTTTGCTATCTGCTATTTTAACAACTCTATCTATTTTATACTCTGTTTTTTTATCATTTAAAAAAATAGTTTGTTTATCCAGACGTGATAAATCTTCATCATCCAAATAAATTGTCAAAATAGCTTTAGAAGTGTCTGCTATTGTTGCAAGTTGCATTGAAGGGCTCACGACCTGCCCCGGTTTCACGTCCAAAGAGTAAAGGACAAACCCATTTGCTCGTAATCTTTTATCATTTATAGTTTTTATAAGCTGCTTTTTTCTTAACTCTAAATCAGTAATATTAATTTTAAGAGTATTAATCTCTTTTTGTGTATTGATATAAGAATTTTCACTTGTTACAAGTTTATAATACTCATTATCTTTCTCTATTTGTGATTTGATTTTTAAAGAACGTACCCGATCATAATTTTTTCTTTTAAACAGAAGTGTTTTCTCTAGATTTTTTAAAATCTTTTCATTATTTTTCAAAATTTGTTTTGTAAGATCTAATTTTAAATTTATCGCATCTAATTCATCCTGATCTATTTTAGAATCAATAATAATATAAGGCTTTTTTGAAAGTTTTCTTCCCAACATATCTTTATCTGTAAAGAGAACCTCACCAGAAACATTAGACGATATCTTTCGTAATTCATAAGGTTCTACCTTGGCATAATAAACATTGGCAAAAACAGAATTAATAAATAAAAAAAGTAATAGAAATATTTTCATTTTATAACCTTAATAAGAATAGAGATATTTTAACATTTCCTAGCTAATATTCAAGCATATTTCATTTTATTTTTGGTACTATTAAGACATATTTAACGAAAAGGTATTTCATGTCTGTTTTAGATAATGTTGACGCAGCTACAAACCTGGCTAAAAACAATGAGTTACAGCTCCTTGTTTTTCGTGTAAGTGAAAAAAATGATTCGGCATACTATGCTATAAATGTTTTTAAGACAAGGGAAGTTGTAGAATCAAAAAACCATTTTTTAACACAAATACCTTCTCCTCATCCTCTTTTAGAGGGTACGATAATTTTGCGTGGATTACAAATTCCAATATTGAATCTTCCAGCTTGGCTCGGTGTAAATCTAACAAGGGAAGAGGTTGAACGATCAAATATCTTAATTTGTGATTTTAATGGAGTTATTATAGGTTTGCGCATTATGTCTGCATATAGAGTTATCAAAAAGAACTGGAGTGAGATGCATGCACCTGATAGCTACCGACTAAAAGAAGATGGTGTAGTTATGAATGACACTAGACTTGAAGATGGTTCACTTTGCTTAATTCTTGACTATGAAAAACTGCTTGCAGATGTTCTGCCACAGGCACTTGTTGATGTTGATAGAGATACAGAAATGCTTAAAGAAGTTAAAATTCCAGATAAACTTAAATATGGAACAGTGCTCATTGCTGAAGATTCTAAAACTGCACAAAGACATTTAGTTCAACTTTTTGCAAAAGCAAATATAAATATGAAGCTATTTGATAATGGGAAAAAGTTAGTAGACTTTATTAATTCTCTTGATGAGGCTCAAATTGATAAAATACCAGCTATTATTACAGATATAGAAATGCCAGAAATGTCAGGGTTTACTGTAGTAAAACTTTTAAAAGCAAATCCAAAAACAAGAAATATCCCAATTATTGTAAACTCATCAATGACTGGAGACAATAATAAACGAGAGGCTGAAGTATTAGGTGCTGACGGCTTTATTGATAAAACAAAAAGTCATGGTGTAATTGTACTCATTGCAAACATTATGAATAAGATGAGTTCTTCTGATTAATAATATATTTTTTCAGTAGTGACCTTTAAGTCACTACTTTTAGATATATAACACTACTGAAAGAGAGAAATAAGAACACCAGCTGCTACTGCTGAACCGATTACACCTGCAACGTTTGGACCCATTGCATGCATAAGAAGCATATTTGTTCTATCATACTCCATCCCAACTTTATTTGATACACGAGCTGCCATTGGAACTGCTGATACACCTGCTGAACCAATTAATGGATTGATTTTATGACCTGGAAAGAGGTTCATAATTTTTGCCATTAGTACACCTGCTGCAGTACCAACCGAAAATGCAATAATACCAAGTACCATAATAAACATAGTCTCAGGAACAAGGAATTGATCTGCTGCAAGTTTAGAACCAACACCAAGACCTAAGAAGATCGTTGTAATGTTGATAAGTGCATTTTGAAGCGTATCATTAAGACGCTCAACTACACCTGACTCTTTTAAGAAATTACCAAACATGAATGCACCGATAAGTGGTGTAGACTCTGGTAATACTAAAATTGCCAAAGAAAGCACTAAAATAGGAAAGATCAACTTCTCTAAACGAGATACATGACGTAGTGTACTCATTTTGATTTTTCTTTCAGCTTCCGTTGTTAATGCTTTCATAATTGGAGGTTGAATAATTGGTACCATTGCCATATATGAGTATGATGCGACTGCTATCGCTCCAAGAAGTTCAGGAGCAAGTTTCGTTGCAATAAAAATAGATGTCGGACCATCTGCACCACCAATGATTGAAATCGCACTCGCTTGCTGCAATGTAAAATCAACTAGACCAGCTTGAGAAAGTGCCACTGCACCAACAAGTGTTCCAAAGATACCAAACTGTGCAGCGCCACCAAGTAGTGCTGTTTTAGGGTTTGATAATAATGGACCAAAGTCTGTCATTGCACCAACACCCATAAAGATAATGATAGGGAACATCTCATTTGAGAGACCCATCTGATAAATTACACCCAAGAAGCCATGATGTCCTGCAATTCCTGCCACAGGAATATTTGCTAAAAGGCCACCAAATGCGATTGGAAGCAAGAGTAACGGTTCAAAACCTTTGGCAATTGCTAACCAAAAAAGAAGGAATGTTACTAGAATCATAATTACACGGCCAATACCTTTATGAAAATTGCTCATAGGTTGACCAGTTGCACTCATCTCATCTTCACGAGGGTTGACTAATGCAACAATACCTGTTGATTCTAAAAAACCTTCAATCATCTCACTAAAAGGCTTTGATTGATAATTCTCTTCTTTATGCGTTTTTGACACTTGTGTAGTATCATTTGCTGCTACAGAAGCATGCTCCGATGCTACAGCATTTGCAGAAAATACAAATGCAAATAACATCATTGATGCAAGCAGTTTCATTACAATATTTTTCATCGATTATCCTATAACTGCTACTACTTGACCCTCTACAACTTTATCGTTTGTAGCAACATTAATACTTTTTAGTACCCCACCAGTAGGTGCAACAACATCGATCTCCATTTTCATAGATTCAAGGATCATAATTACATCACCCTCATTTACACTCTGACCTGGATTAGCTACGATTTTCCAAACATTACCTGGAAGAAGTGCTTTAATCTCAACACCACCGCTTATTGGTGCATTTGGAGTTGGAGCTGCTACTGCTGCTTCACCATCTACTGCAACTACTTGAACATCACCACTACCTTCAGCAACCTGAACACTAAATTTTTGACCATCTACCACTACTGTATAATTTCCACTCATCTCTTTTGTTTCTCCTTTACCTTTGCAATCATCTTCCATTTGAGATTTCTTACGTACATTTAATTCACCATTTCCTTTAAGGAAATCAATACCTTTGTCTTGACATGCTGCTGCAATAAAAATATTTTCTTCAGTAATTTCAATATCTTCTTCTTTAAGTCTGTTAATCCAACTCTCCAAAGATTTCGCTGGATCTGCATCTGCTAAATCAAGTGCCTTTTCTGTTGTTGGTAAAAGATTTAACTTTTCTGAAGCAATTTTCATAATCTCCGGATCCGGAGCAACAGGAGTCTTCCCAAAATAACCAAGAACCATGCGTCCATAACCTGGAGCAATTGCTTCCCAAGGACCTTGCATTACATTGTTCAGTGCTTGTTGGAAATAAAATTGTGAAACGGGTGTTACAGATGTACCATAACCACCTTTTTCAACCACTTCTTGCATTGCTGCGATAATTTCAGGAAATTTATCCATAATCTCATTATCACGTAGCATTTGTGTATTCGCAGTAAGTGCACCACCTGGCATTGGTGAAAATGGAATAATTGGAGAAACCATTGTAGCTTCTGGTGGTATGAAATAATCTTCTAAACAAGACTGGAGTTCTTTTTCATATGTCAAGATCTTTCCAATTTCAAGGCCACCAAGGTCAAAATTCATCCCTTTAGTAGCATGAAGCATTGTTAAAATATCTGGCTGACTTGTGCCACCACTTACTGGAGAAGCTGCCATATCGATACCATCGACGTCAGCTTCTAAAGCAGCCATGTAGGCAGCCACAGAAACACCTGCTGTTTCATGAGTGTGAAGACGAATATGTACATCTTTACCCAAAAGCTTTCTTGCCATCTTAATAGTCTCAAAAACTTTTTGAGGATTTGAAGTACCACTTGCATCTTTAAAACAGATACTATCATATGGAAGGCCACTATCTAAAATACCACGAAGCGTCTTTTCATAAAACTCAACACTGTGTGCACCATGGCATCCGGGTGGAAGATCCATCATTGTAACTACTGCTTCATGTTTAAGTCCGTGATGTGTAATTCGTTCAGCTGAATATTTTAAATTTTCTACATCATTTAAAGCATCAAAATTACGAATAGTTGTTGTACCATGTTTTTTAAACATTTTTGCATGAAGATCAATAAGGTCTTTACTACCTGTATCAAGCATTACTGTATTAACACCACGTGCAAGTGTTTGAAGATTTGCATCTGGTCCTACGATCTCACGAAACCTATCCATCATTTCAAATGCATCTTCTCTTAAATAAAAGTAAAGAGATTGAAATCTAGCTCCACCACCAAACTCAAAGTGAGTGATACCAGCCATTTTAGCCGCTTCAACTGCTGGAAAAAAATCATCCATCAATACACGACCACCAAAAACCGATTGGAAACCATCTCTAAAAGTAGTATCCATTACATCAATATATTTCTTTTTTATATTTCTATTCTTAGCCATTGTAATCCTTAACCTTGTCTATGGTGTGCAATTGCTGCTGTAATTGCTGCAATTATTTTCTTATTATCTTTTGATACACCCGTTTGTTGTATATCCGCACTTGGTTGTGGCTCGGGAAAAAATTTATGTATAATATATGACATTGCGTTCATACACATAATCATAATTACAAGAAATGCAAACACGGTTCCCATCCCTAAAAACATAAACTTTATACCCTCCATTACGAGGTTGGTTTCCATAAAATTACCTTTATTCACAATTTGTGGGCTAAGTATAGTATAAAGATGTTTAAAAAAAGTTTTTCCTCTATTTAATATTTTTTAAATAGCATTAGATTGTTACTTTTTGATTGCATCATAAAAAAAAGAAAATTTTTAGGACTCTCATATATATTTTTTGATAGAATACATAATATATATGATTAAAAAGGATAAATAATTATGATAGCTGGTATGTATGAACAAGATTTTATTGCATATATGATTTTTGGACTTATTCTTAATTTTACAATGTCAATGATGTTTGGTCTGTACCTAAGTAAAAATATTGGTATGCAAGAAATGATAGAATCTAAAGGAGATAAAGAACAATCTCTCTTAGTCAGCCTCAGTCTTTTCATTCCATATGCAAAAATGCTTATTACTCTTTATAGAGTGGCCATCTTACAATTTTTCTTTTTAAACAAAGGTTATTCTCATAAAGAGTTTTGGATATACATGACAAGTGAGCAAGAAAAAAGTTCTTAATAGCAGGGTTAGAGATGGATGATTTTAAATTAAAAATAATTCTCAGTATATTGGGTGGTATTGTTTTTTCATTTATATTTATACTACTTGCATTTATACTTCCAGCAGATAAGAAAGAAGTTCAGGTCATAAAAAAACCAAAAGGAAAACTAGAAAAAATTTCTCAATCACTTAAAGAGAGATAATCTTTTACGTAAGAGAGTTTTTTACTTCTATTAATTTCAATGTATCATATGCACATCTAGGTCGTAATTTTATTGCACATACTTTTAAAGCTTCTAAACATGTCAATAAATACTCTAAATTATCTTCTTTCATCAATTCGTAAAGTAGCTTTTCAGCATCACGTATACGTAAATTCCTTGCGACCCCTAAGTTTTTATGTGCGAGTTCTCTAAAAAGAGTATAGTCCAGTTCTATTGCATTATCTTTTGACTCTTGAAGTTTGTCTAAATATTCATCAAATTGAGTAATTGCTTTAATAACTTGAGCAACATAATCATCAACAAGCTGTTCAACTAACTCTCTATCAAGTCCAAGTTCATTTATAGCTTCGGTGGTATCATATGTATAATTCGATCCAATACCAAGATGAGAAAGCTTATTTTGCATAAGTGAATTGCATATTTCTCTTGCATCATTTTTAAGAAGCTCTATACTGTTTTGAGTTTGAGTTTGCTGCTTATTCGTTTGAAAAAATTGAAATTTATTTAACATGGAGCAAAGATATCATATTTCTGTGTTAAAAGTAAAGAAATTGTGAGAAAGTAGTGAATTTTTGAATGAGTGCTACTTATACACTCATCCAAATTATTTAGAGAGCTTTTGAAATAATACGGTTTAAACGCATTGCAAACTCTGCCGTATCATCGATCTCACGACCATCAAAGAGTTTTGCCTGGTCAAAAAGAACGTGTGCCGCATCTTCTATGAGGTTTTGATCACTTGACTCTTTGAGTTTTGCAATAAGCTCATGTTTAGGGTTAATCTGTAAAATCGGAGCCGGTTCTTCTACATCTCC
>Ga0256828_1000347_pt1 | contig 31986 bp, 38 predicted proteins | sample CV88metaG_FD_185993 | JGI IMG/M metagenome (GOLD analysis project Ga0256828, IMG submission 185993) | Hydrothermal vent microbial communities from East Pacific Rise, Pacific Ocean - CV88 | ecosystem: Environmental > Aquatic > Marine > Hydrothermal vents | place: Pacific Ocean: East Pacific Rise...
TTTCTTGTGTTTTTGTGCTACAAATCCAACTTATGAAGAGGCAGTGAAAAAATACCCTTCAGAGGTTTTTGAAGCTGAACTTAGAGGGGAGATACTCATCCAAGCAGGAAGAGTTTCTCTTGTTTAGGGTTTTATTTTTTTGAATGTAATCGTGATTGGTACTCTTGTGGATGTTTACAAACAGGGCATACTTTCAGTGCTTTTTTCCCATAATGGATATGTCCACAAACTTCACAAATCCATGCTTCTTCTTCATTTTCACTTGTAAATTCAGCATCAGCTTCTAATCGTTCAAGTAACTCTTTATACATTTTTTCATGCTCTATTTCAATTTTACCTATCCCTTTAAAAAGCGTTGCTGCTTCTTTATAGCCTTCCTCTTTTGCTATATGTGCAAAATCTGGATACATGGTTACATTTTCATAATGTTCACCATCGACTGCTAATTGTAAATTTTCTTGTGTCGTTCCAAAATTATTTTGAGTATTATTTTTCATTCTGTTGTAGAGAGAAAGTTCAAGTTTTGCGTGTGTTTTTTCATTGTTTGCAGCTCTTTGAAAATGTTCAGCTATATCTCTATAGCCCTCTTTTTGAGCTACTTTTGCGAAGTATTCATACTTGTTTCGTGCTTGTGATTCCCCTGCAAAGGCTTTCATAAGATTGACAAGTGTGAGGTCTTGTGTAATCATCTCCATCGCTTCACCACAGCAATGTAGCTCTCCACCACCAACATGTTGTACCTCTATGATATTACCACATTTATGACATTTATATGTTTCATACTGTCTCATTTTTTTTCCTTTAAGTCTGATAGAAGAGTGTACTCTTTTTAGACTTAAAGAATGAGCATTGCATCGCCATAAGAGTAAAAACGATACTTCTCTTTTATCGCTTCAGCGTAGAGTTCTTGTGTTTTTTCTAAACCTACAAAAGAGGCTACTAACATTAAAAGGGTCGATTTTGGTAGGTGGAAATTTGTAAGGAGGTGGTTGACTCGTAAGGGTTTGTTTTGTGGGTGGAGAAAAAGGTTTGCTTCTCCACTTGTTTGTTCTTTATGGCGTGCATAAAACTCTATAGTTCGGGTAGAGGTTGTGCCTACACTCAGTACGGGTATATCTGAGTCTAAAATCTCTTTTGCTTGAGGTGAAATCTCATAATATTCTGAGTGCATAGGGTGTTGCGTGATAACTTCAGCTTCTACAGGTTTAAATGTTCCACTGCCTACATGTAAGGTAACATAGGCGTGAGGATGTGTGTCACAAATGCGTTTATGTTGTTCAGGTGTGAAGTGTAAAGAGGCTGTAGGTGCGGCAACAGCACCCTCATTATGTGCAAAAACACTTTGGTATTCTGTGGTGTCTTTGGTATTGTCTTCACGGTTAATATATGGAGGAAGAGGAATATGCCCAATAGTATCTATAATGGGTAAAACCTCTTCAAATCGGAGTTCTTGTTCCCCTTTATAAAAAGTAACTATTCGACTTCCATCCTCATTGAGTTGTTTCACAACGGCTTTGAGATGCTCTTCAAAAGAAATTTCAGTGCCAACTTTTACTTTTCCACGAATGTAAACATGAACCTTATGTGCATCAAGAGGTTTATTAATGAGAAGCTCCATTTTACCACCACTAGGTTTATGCCCATAAAGGCGTGCTTTGATTACCTTTGTATCATTAAAAATAATGGCACACTCTTTTGGAAGAAACTTTTCGAGGTCATAAAAATGGGCATGTGTTAGAGTATCTGTTTCTCTGTCATAAACAAGAAGTTTTGCATGGTCACGGGGGGAGGCTGGGTAAGAAGCTATAAGTCCATCAGGGAGATGAAAATTATAGCTTTGTGTTAAAAGTTCTTTCACTTTTGTTCTATTTCCTCATTTTCTTCTTCGTCCTCTTCTTCCTCCTCAAGAGGTGGTGCAGGATTAACAACTTTTACTATAAGTATAGAAATACCATATAAAATGATAAGTGGACCAGCCATAAGGAGTTGCGTTAAAACATCAGGTGGTGTTAAAAGAGCAGCAACAATGAAAATAAGTACGATAGCATATTTGAAAAAAGCGGTCATTTGTCTATCATCAACAAGCCCTAAGAGTGCTAAAAAGTAAGCAAATATAGGAAGCTCAAACGCCAGTCCAAAACCAAACATAATCTTGGTAAAAAAGCCTACATAATCCTCAATGTTAATGAGTGGTGTAAATTTAAAAGAACCAAAGGTGATGAGAAAATCAAAGCCAAAAGGGGTGACGACATAGTAGGCAAACAATACCCCTACGATAAACATCACTGTACCTCCAACAATGAAAGGAATAAGCATCTTTTTCTCATTGGCATAAAGCCCTGGTGCTATAAAAAGCCAGATTTGAGAAAGTATAATAGGAAGGGCAGTAACAATGGCAGCAAAAAATGCCACTTTTAAAGCAACAAAAAATGCTCCCCCCACTTGTGAAGTGGTGATCATTCCATCAGCAGCATGGACAGATTTTTTACCCACTTCTATGAGCGCATTATTAAGGGGATCTACCATCCAGTTTAGTAGTGGTTCATGGAAAGCAAACATAACAAAAAACATAACAATAAGACTTGCAACTGAGATACCAAGTCGTTTTCTAAGTTCTACAAGGTGGGGGCGTAATTCATCAAACATCTATACTCTTCTTTTTTTTCTTTTTGAAAGTAACTTCTTGGTTTTTTGGAGTACTCTCTTGTTTTATTTCTTCTATTACTTCTTCTTTTTGAAGAGGTGGTCGTTTTTTCGGTGTTTCACTATTGATAAGGTCTTCAATATTTGTAGCACTATTGAGTGATGCTGTCGCAGAGTTTGTTGCATTTAAAAGCTCATTTTTATATGCAAGTGCTTCTTGTTTTATATCTGCTACATGCATCTCTTCTTCGATTGATTGTTTTACTGATCCAACAGTATTTTTAACACTTCTAAAAAATTTTGCAATCTCTACCATTGTACTAGGAAGTTTATCAGGTCCTAAAAACAAAATGGCGATAACAGCGATGATAAGTATTTCAGTAAATCCCATACCAAACATATGTAAGCCTTTATAATTATTGAGTATGCGATTTTATCTAAAGAATGATTAAATTTGAGTTATAATACCCTCTTATGAAAAATTTATAAAACTTTTTTTCCTTTGACAATGAAAGTCTCTAGTTTCACTTCAAAGGAACTACTTGTTCTTACCTCTGTAAGCCATTGTTCTTTCTCCTCTTTGGTGAGTTCACCTTGTGTTACAAGTTTACTAAGGCTCTCTTGAATGTTATAAACCTTATCAGCGACTTCAAACTCTCTTAGTATAGAAGTGAGTGGATAGGATGTGATTTCTTGAAGTTGTACATCTTGAAAAAGTTTTACTAAATCTGTACCTATTGTTGGATTTGCAAAGGAGTGTATCCATAGATTTTCTATCTTTTTATGGAGTGTTTCATTAGGGCTTTGTATAGAAAAACTATGCCAGTCATTATCATAAGCGAGGAGTATGCCATTGTTCTGCAGTACTCTTGAAAGCTCTTGCACTACTTGTTGTGGGTTTTTTATGTGTTGGAGTACTCTGTCTATTCGAGCATGTGAAAAGTTTAAATCAGAAAAAGGAAGTTGGCGTAAGTCTGCTTGAATGAGCTTTACATGTAAGCTTTTATATCTTGGATCTTTTTTCGCTTCATGCAACATTGAACTACTTGCATCTACACCAATAGCTTGACCATCTGGAAAAACTTTTTCTGCCATGCGATAGAGATCATACCCTAAACCACATCCTGCATCAAGAACAGCATCACCATTTTTTAGCCCAAGGAGTTCATAAGTTTGTTGCTTATACTCCTGATAAAATGGTAGAGAATCAAGTAAAGAGAGACACGCTATATATGCTTCATTTGCATCACTTTTATCGACATCTTGGAAACCTGTAGCTAAGTAGGTGTTTTTCATCTTTTAACTCCCTAAAAAAAGTGCAATTTCATCTGCTAGAAGATAATCAGGATTATATAAAATACCATCTTTAAAAAAGAGTTTTTTCTCTTGCGTTAAAATGGAAGCTTTGATACGCTCTTCATCTGTAAGTATCTCTATCGCTACCCCAACAGATGAACGAAATCCTAAAAAGATTTTTTCTATTCGTACATCCTCTTCACTTAACTTCTCTTTGCTTACATGTAAAGGTTCTTTAATGTACTCTTCTACAGAAGTGTGAGGGTAAAAACGGGTTGTTTTATATTTGCCAACAGCACCAGCACCAGCACCTATATAGTTTTTATATTGCCAGTACCCAAGGTTATGTTTGGAGTAGTATGTCCCAAAGTTACTAATCTCATACTGCTTAAAACCATGAGATTGTATTGTCTCAAAAAGCCATTGGGTATGTTGGAGTTGCTCTTGTGCCATTTGGGGTGTTTTTTCAAATGGTGTATGCTCCTCGATGGTTAAAGCATAGGCACTGAGATGGTTTATAGGCAGAGAAAATGCTTGTGCTATATCTTTTTGTAGAAGTTCTTGTGTATCTCCTGCAACGCCATAAATAAGGTCAAGTGAAAGGTTTTTATACCCAACTTTATGGGCATTTTTAAGTGCATCTATGGCCATTTGTGGTGTGTGGGCACGGTTGAGTGTTTTGAGTTTTTCTGCATCAAAACTTTGTACTCCAAAACTGATACGATTTACCCCTAAAGCATACATCCCCTCAAGCCACTCTTGCGTTGCACTGTTTGGATTGGCCTCGGAGGTGATTTCAGCATCATCTTGCATATAAGGCATAAGAAGTTCAAAAATGGGTTGATAGAGTTTTGGTGCAACAGTAGAAGGAGTTCCCCCACCTATAAAAAGGGTTTCAATTTTCTTTTTTTCTACATCAAAGCGTTGCAGTTCAAATAAAAGTTGTTTATAAAGAGCTTGCATGTAAGCTTGTTTGAGATGAAATTTATCAACATAGGAGTTAAAAGCACAGTAGGAGCATTTGGAGTCACAAAAAGGGATATGAATATAAACTAACATAGTAAAAGTATAGCAAGATAAACTTATTTTAATAGCATATTGAGTATAATCGCACCAATTTAATAGAGGTGCTTTTATGAGTAAAAAAGACAACTACAGACCAAATGTAGCTATGATTATTGTCTCTTCTTCCTATCCAGAAACAAAAGAGATTTTTATAGCACAACGCAACGACCTCACCGATATATGGCAATTTCCACAAGGTGGTATTGATAAGGGTGAAGAGGTAAAAGAAGCTCTTTTTCGAGAGATGGAAGAGGAAATAGGTACAGCTGATGCGGAGATTATCGCTGAGTATCCTGAATGGATTTCATACGACTTTCCACCAAAGATTGCTAAAAAAATGCAACCTTATAAAGGACAAATTCAACGCTATTTTGTTGTAAAAATTCATGATGAAACACAGATAAATTTAGCAACAAAACATCCTGAATTTGAAGCGTATAAATTTGTTGATGCTCATGATGTTTTAAATCATACAGCACATTTTAAAAAGCCAGTGTATGAAACTGTCTTAACATACTTTCATAAAGAAGGAGTTTTATAATGCTCATAGTACAAAAATTTGGTGGTACAAGCGTTGGAGATTTGGATCGTATTCAAAATGTAGCAAACCGTGTAGCAAAAACAAAAGCACAAGGTAATGATGTAGTTGTGGTAGTATCTGCTATGAGTGGTGAAACAAATAAACTTGTAGGTTATGCGGAACATTTTTCAAAAAATCCTGCACGGGCTGAGATGGATATGCTTTTAAGCTCTGGTGAGAGAGTAACGGCTTCACTTCTTTCTATTGCACTTCAAGAGATGGGGTATGATGCAACTGCTATGAGTGGTCGTAAAGCTGGTATTCAAACAGATAAAGTGCATACAAAAGCTCGTATTCAAGAGATAAATCCTCAGGTTATGCACGAGGCACTTAAAGAGGGTAAAATTATAGTTATCGCTGGTTTTCAAGGTGTAAATGAAAATGGTGATGTAACAACACTTGGTCGTGGTGGTAGTGATTTGAGTGCTGTTGCTGTTGCTGGCGCACTCAAAGCTGATTTATGTGAGATTTATACAGATGTGAGTGGTATCTTTACAACAGATCCACGCATAGAACCAAAAGCAAAAAAACTTGAAAAAATCTCTTATGATGAGATGTTAGAGCTAGCAAGTCTTGGAGCAAAAGTACTTCAAAATCGTTCGGTAGAACTTGCAAAAAAACTTAATGTTAATTTAGTAACAAGAACAAGCTTTTCAGAAGAAGAGGGAACATTAATCACAAAAGAGGAAAACATTATGGAAAAACCATTAGTAAGTGGTATAGCACTAGATAGAAACCAAGCGAGAATCTCTTTACAAGGGGTAAAAGACAGACCAGGAATTGCAAGTGATATTTTTAATGCACTTGCACAAGCTGAGGTTAATGTTGATATGATCATTCAAAATAAAGCATTTGATGAAACGACAAATATTGACTTTACCGTTCCTGTTGGGGATTTAAGTGATGCAAAAGATGTTATGGATAATTTTATTAAAAATGGTGAGATTAAAGACGATTCTTATAATGAAGATATTTGTAAAGTTTCAGTTGTTGGTGTTGGTATGAAGTCTCATGCTGGTGTTGCAGCTAAAGCATTTTCAACAATGGCTGAAAATAATATCAATATCAATATGATTTCAACTTCAGAGATTAAAGTAAGTATGGTTATTGATGAAAAATATGCAGAGCTTGCAGTACGAAGTTTGCATGATGCTTATGAGTTAGACAAGTAAGTAGGTGTCTATGTCATCAAATTTTGCACAATGGAGTTTAGATGCCATCCGTGAAGAGGGTGGTAATCTTTCATGGCTTGAAGAGTACCGTTTTGAGTGGTCAAAAACAACAGCGTATGCACTTGAACAGATTCTTAATGGAAAGACTATTATTCTTATCACTGATGATAAAAGAAAATGGTTTGAAAAGTATATTTTAGATACGATAAATAGTGATGTTTTAGATCGTCCTATCATCCCTATAGTGAGTATAGATGCTCTTTATACCCATTTTCATCAAGTAAGTGGTGGAGAAATGCTAGATATAATGGATGGGATGATTTCTCAATCTTTTCAAGACAATTATTTTTTTTGGTATATAGGTAAAGGTGATGATAATAGAAGTGATATAGCAAAACGACAAGATGATAGCTATTTTTGGATTTTTGATGAGGATTTTAATAATGCTTTCACTTTAAAATCTTATGATAGTTACCTTGATATAAAACTTCTACAACTTTATAAACTCTTTGATCATTCACTCAGTGCTACAATGTTTGGGGAGATAGATGCAAGTGCCTAAGATTCGTGGGCATATTTTATTGGCAAATGATTTTGAAGCTGAACTCCAAAGACTAGAAAAAGAGTTACACCCTTTTCGTCTTGTTTCTTTCATTGAAGATACTTTTAAAATAGAGCATACAAAAGCAGTAACAGCTGAAGCTTATATAAGTGAAACACAAACAAAGTATATTGTGATGGCATCGGCAGAATTTACTGCTGTTGCACAAAATGCACTCTTGAAACTTCTTGAAGAACCACCTAAAAATATAGAATTCATCATTATTACGCCAACAAAATCAAACTTACTACTAACTGTGCGTTCTCGCTTACCTATGATTAAAACAAATTTTTCTCATACCTCTTTAGAAGTAGATATAGCCCTAAGACGACTCGATTATGCTGAAGTTTTTAGTTTTTTAAAAAGTTATGCCCGTGTTGGAAAAAATGAAGCAAAGGCACTTGTGGAAGCTCTTTTTAAAAGAGCAACGATACAAGAAGACTTAATTCTTTCAAGTAAACAATTAGAAAACTTTGACATGGCTTATAGACTGTTAGATCTTAATGCTCGACCTCAAAGTGTACTTGCTATGCTTTTAATGAGTTTTGCAAGGGATAAAAGATGAAAATCCTACATTTAAATAACACTATAAATATAAAAAAATATCTTCAAAATCTTGGTGTGGATAGTGGGGGTTTAGCTATTTTAAGTGCAAAAGCAAAGCTTCATTTCGTTGCTATAAAAGGCTTACATGTAGGGGGTGCAAATATCTTAAAACAAGATGCACTCTCCATTGGTGCTGATGTAGCAGTGCCTCGTGGTACAGTTATAGCAACACAAAAAGAGGTAGATGTCTTACTGATAGGGACAACAAAACATCTAAAGATTTTGGCAAAGAAAGAGTTAGGACAGCCTTTTGGACTTAAAGAAGTTGCTCATAAGCTTCATAAAATTGTACAGCTAAATATTGCTCAAAAAAGAGAAATTATGGGAGTACTTAATGCCAATGATGATAGCTTTTTTTCAGGAAGTCGTTTTACATATACACAAGCAATACAGAAAATAGAAAAAATGATAGAGGAAGGTGCTAGTATTATTGATATTGGTGGTGTTTCTTCTCGCCCTAATGCACCTGTTGTAGATGTAAAAGAGGAACTTAGTCGAGTGGCACCAATTATAGAAGCTATAGGGAAAACAAAACTGTATGAAAAAGTGGCTTTTAGTATAGATTCTTATGAACCATTAGTGATAGAAAAAGCATTATCACATGGTTTTAGCATTGTGAATGATATTACGGGTTTAGAAGATGATGCTGTATGTAGTTTATGTGCTTCCTATAGGGCAAAAGCAGTTATTATGCATATGCAAGGAAGACCCCAAACAATGCAAAACAACCCTGAATATAATGATGTTTTAGATGATGTGTATCAATTTTTAGAGCAAAGAGTAGAAAAAGCAGAATCGTTTGGTATTAAAGATATTATTTTAGATGTGGGTATAGGATTTGGTAAAACAGTTGAAGATAATATAAATCTTATAAAAAATCTTGAGCATTTTTTAACACTCAATAAACCACTTTTAGTAGGTGCTTCAAGAAAATCTATGATAGATAAGATTTTTCCTTCAGAGGTGGAGCAAAGGTTAAGTGGAACTTTGGCACTTCATTTAGAGGCACTAAAAAATGGAGCTTCTATACTTAGAGTGCATGATGTATATGAGCATAAACAGGCATTAGAAGTTATGCAATCTATAGAGAGATTTTAATCTTCTTCTATCCATGCCTCTGTTTTTATAATGCGTTTATCATCAAAAATTTTAAGTTTATAAGCTTGTGAACATATGCCATTTTCTATATCCATAATGGCAATTTGAAGGATTTTTTTACATTTTTTTGGGATGTCATAATGCCCTTTAATACCAGTAAGAAATTGTTGTAGAGGTACTTTTTTATCCATACCTATGACATTGTCTCGACATCCTGTTAGCCCTATATCACTCATATATGCAGTACCTTGGACGATTTGGAAATCATCAGTTGCTACATGGGTATGGGTACCGATGATACCAGAGACTTTTCCTTGCATAAGCATCATAAGTCCTCTTTTTTCACTTGTAGCTTCTGCATGAAAATCTATGAAAATGTTTTTAATACCCTTTACATGTAAAGCTTGTACTTGTGTCTCTATACAACGAAAAGCGTTGTCCGTATAAGGCATAGAGTAGTGACCCATAAGGTTAATGACAGCAAGTTGTTCTCCCCTTACATCAAAAATTTTATAACCATCACCTACGGTACCATCAGGGTAATTTAGAGGTCGTAAAAGATTGCGTGTTTCAAGAAGAGGGAGAATATCTTTTTTATCCCATGTGTGGTTACCTCCACTCATAACATCTATACCATAAGAGAAGAGTTCATCACAATTTTTTAAAGTGAGTCCAAAACCATGGGAGGCATTTTCATAGTTTGCTATAACAAAATCTATAGCATGCTGTTCTTTAAGTGTTGGCAAATAATTCTTGAGCATATCACGCCCTGGACGACCAACGATATCACCGATAAAAGCTATTTTCATATTTATAAATCTTTGAATTTTTGTGGAATTATAACAAAATAAATGGAGGAATGGTGCTCGATACTGGATTTGAACCAGTGACCACCACCATGTCAAGGTGGCACTCTACCACTGAGTTAACCGAGCGAGTTAAATAAAGAAAAAGATTATATCAAAAAAATCTTAAATTAGTTTTTAATTTTAACTTTTTTTTTAGAATATTAAGATTTTCAAGATTTTTTTAAAAAAATGCCGATTTAACTTTTAATTTAGGTAGATAAGTAGTATAATTTCATTCTAGCTGATATATCAGATATATCAATAATTATGTACCCTGAAGGTAAACTATGAATATAACGGAATTAGAAGACTTAGGACTTAAAAATCTAGGGAAGGTGTACCATAACCTAAACCATGAAGCATTAATGCGTCATGAACTTGAAAATGGTGAGGTACGAGAAACTAATAGCGGAGCAACTACAGTTGATACTGGTATTTTTACTGGTCGTAGCCCAAAAGACAAATATTTTGTTAATCGTGAGCCTTCCAATAAATATATCGCATGGGGTGATGTAAATCAACCTATTAGTGAAGAGATTTTTGATGAGCTTTTAGAACTCTCAAGAGAGCAACTTTCAGGAAAAGATTTATACATTACTGATGTATTTAGTGGTGCAAGTCCTGCATCGAAAAAATCTATCCGTTTTGTAACAGAGATTGCATGGCAGTCCCATTTTGTTACAAATATGTTTATTCGTCCTACAGAAGAAGAACTTGATAATTTTAAAGCAGATTTTACAGTTTTAAATGCGTGTAAAGCAGTAAATGATAAATGGAAAGAACACGGTATGAATTCAGAAGTGTTTGTTCTTTTTGATGTAGAACGCAATATGGCGATTATCGGTGGTACTTGGTATGGTGGTGAGTTGAAAAAAGGTATTTTCTCAATGATGAACTACTGGTTACCATTAGAGGGTAAACTTTCTATGCACTGTTCTGCTAATGTTGGAGAAGAAGGTGATACAGCACTTTTCTTTGGTTTAAGTGGAACAGGAAAAACGACACTTTCAACTGATCCTCATCGTGCATTAATTGGTGATGATGAACATGGTTGGGATGATGATGGCGTTTTTAACTTTGAAGGTGGTTGTTATGCAAAAGTTATCAACCTTGATGGAAAAAGTGAACCAGAAATTTATGGTGCTATCAAAGAGGGTGCATTACTAGAAAATGTAGTTGTTAATGATGAAGGCGAAGTTGATTATGAAGATGGTACTAAAACCGAAAATACTCGTGTATCTTACCCTATAGAACATATCGTAAATCATAAAGCAGATTTAATGGCAGGACACCCTCAAAACATTATCTTTTTAACTGCTGATGCTTTTGGTGTTTTACCTCCTGTCTCTAAACTTACTCGTGAACAAGCAATGTACTATTTCTTAAGTGGTTATACTGCAAAAGTTGCTGGAACTGAACGAGGTATTACAGAACCTGTTGCAACATTTAGTGCATGTTTTGGTGAAGCATTTTTACCATTACATCCAACAGTTTATGCAAAACTTCTTGGTGAAAAAATTGATAAACATAATGTTAATGTTTATCTTGTAAACACTGGATGGACTGGTGGAAGATATGGTGTTGGTAAACGAATGAGCATTAAAGATACTCGTGCATGTATCAATGCTATTTTAGATGGAAGTATTCAAGAGAGTGCGTTTGATACAACAAAAACATTTGGCTTACATGTACCAAAAACTTTAGGTGATATTAATCCTGAAATTCTTAACCCTCGTAATGCTTGGGAAAACAAAGAAGAGTTTGATGCAACTAGAGATAAATTAGCTGAGATGTTTATCGAAAACTTTAAAAAATATCAAACGGAAGATAGTGAGTTTGATTTTTCAACAGCTGGTCCAAAAATTTAGAGCTTAAGGTTCGTTATGAACCTCTAAGCCCTTTTGTTATAAAATCTCAAAAAATATTGATTAAAAGGTGTATTAATGGCAACAATTAGCATGGGGGACATTAAAAAAAATGTTCGTCTTATTATTGGTGAAGTTCCATATAAAGTAGTAGAATTTCAACATGTAAAACCAGGTAAAGGTGCGGCATTTGTTCGTATGAAAGTTAAAAGTTTTTTAAATGGTAAAGTTGTTGAAAAAACTGTTCATGCTGGCGATAAATTTGAAGTACCTGAAATCACTTATAAAACGATGCAGTACCTTTACGATGATGGTGAAATGTATCAGTTTATGGACAATGAAACATATGATCAACTTGGTCTTACTTATGAACAATGTGATGATGCAGCAAAATGGTTCAAAGATGGTATAAATGTTGATATTGTTTTTTATAAAAATAAAGCTATATCTGTTGCAGCACCAGAAATTATGGAACTTAAAATTGTAGATACACCACCAAACTTCAAAGGTGACACTTCAAGTGGTAGTAAAAAACCAGCAACACTAGAGAGTGGTGCTGTTATTCAAGTGCCTTATCATGTTTTAGAGGGTGATGTTATTAAAGTAAATACTGTAGATAGTGAGTATTTAGAAAAAGTAAAATAGCACTTTATGTGCTATTTTACTTAAGTAATGGATCAAATTTTGGTCGTTTAAGTCGTGGTGCATCTTTTGAAAATTTTATAAGATTTTCTACTGTTTTTACATCTTCAGGGATGTTTTTTAAAGATAATAAAAAAAGTCCATATGTTGTAAGTACATCACTCATCGCTCGATGATGTGTTGCATTTGGATTGAGTTGAAAAGTATCGTTAAGGTATGAAAGAGCGTATCTATATGAAACAACTGTTCTTTCGGCAAGTGCTAAAGAACATAGACTCCTATTTAAAAGTGGCTCAAGTCCTACTTTTTGCATACTTTTCGAAATAAACATATAATCAAATTTAACATCATGTGCTACAAAAATACTATTTGCTAAAAAAGGTCGAAATTTGTAAAGTACCTCTTTTAAACTTGGAGCATTGAGTGTATCTTCAGCATGGATACCTGTTATGGCAGTTATATGCGGATTAATCTCTTTGACATGAACGAGTGATTCAAATCTATCTATAATTTGTCCATTTTTTACTTTTACAGCAGCAAGCTCTATAATTTGATGTTTTTCTATTTTAGAACCATTTGTTTCTATATCTACTATACAAAATTCTGCATCTTTGAGAGGAACAAATTTTGTATCAAAATAAAAGTAGCCTTGATGTTTTACTATATTCAATCCTTGAGAACGCCAAAGTTCTAAAGATAGATCAAGTTCATCTTTGAGTTGTGCTTTGAGTGTTTGAAGGGAAAGACCTTTTGATGTGAGCCGTGAAATGCTTTTTGCATCGAGTGTTATGTTATGAGCGAGCATTAGTGATAAACTCTTTTACTTTATTAGCATCTTTTTTTCCATAACTTTGTTCCACCCCACTACTTACATCCACCCCATAAAAGCCATATTTTTGTAATCCTTGTACATTAGTGGCATTAAGCCCTCCTGCTAAGATAATCTTAGAACAATCAATGTTTTTAAACCATTCTGTATTGATTCTTTTCCCTGCACCACCATACGCTTCACAGTATGCATCAACAAGTCTATATTCTTGAGAATATTTATGAATATCTTCAGGATTTTTTGCTCGAATAACACGAATATAAGGAACTTCTAAAGCTTCTATAAAAGTTTTATCTACATCAAAATGGAGTTGTGCTAAAGTCGCTTTTGTTTGCTTACATGTAAGGTTTATAACCTCTGGTGTTACATTAACAAAAAGGGCAACCTTTTCCACGAACGGAGGAAGTTTTTGGATAATCTCTTTTGCTTGTTCTATAGTTACATAACGGGGAGATTTTTCATAAAAAACAAAGCCAAGAGCATCAGCCCCAGCTTCTATAGCCATCATTGCATCTGTATAAGAGGTGATTCCACAAATCTTTGTACGCATTAGATTTGTAAACTCTTAATCGCTTGTGCTTTACTCTCATGTTTAAATACATAGCTACCAGCAACAACTACATCAACACCAACATCTTTAAGTTTTTGAATGTTCTTATCACTTACACCACCGTCAATCTCTATAAGGCAGTTAGGGTTTAATCTTTTTCTCATTGCATCAAGTTTTTCAGCTTTTGGTATAACGGTATCAATGAAACTTTGCCCACCAAAACCAGGATTTACACTCATTAAAAGAACCATATCTAAAAATTCTAGAAGGTATTCTAACTCCTCAGGACGGGAGTTTGGATTTAAAACAATGGCAGGTTTTATACCATAAGAGCGAATCTTTTGTATCAGGCGGTGGGGATGTTTTTCCTCTTCAATATGAAAAGATATATATTCAGGTTTTAAGGGTGCAAAAAGATCTACAAAAAAAGTGTTATTTTCAACCATAAGATGTATATCTAAAGGTTTTGTAGCTGACTTTGCTATTGCCTCTACAACTACGGGGCCTAAAGTTAGGTTTGGCACAAAATGACCATCCATTACATCAACATGAACTAAATCACATCCACTTTCACAAATTTCTTGAACATCTCGTGCTAAATTACCAAAATCAGCAGAGAGTACACTTGGGGCTACTTGTATCATCACATTATCCAAAATTTAATTTTTGTAATTATATAAGCTTCTAACTTTTATCTTGTTAAGAAAAAGAGAAATTTATCGTTATTGAAAGTTAAATCAACTTGAACACCTTTTTTATTTTGTGCAACTTCCATAAGACTTGCTATATCATAGTAGGTTCTAGGGAGTGTAATATCTACAGATATATGATGTTCGGCTAAGAGTGTTTTGAGTTTACCTCCAACGATATTTACAAGTTCTGCAAGTGTATCTAAAATTAATGCTTGATCCTCTGTTGTTTCCCCTATGAGAAGTTCACATGCTTTTTTTGCTATTTCAACAGGAAAAATTAAAATTATCATACCGTCAATATCACCGTAAAAACCTATGGAACTTGCTATTTTTCCATCTTTTTCTTGTACATGTATAGTATCTACTTGTACTGCTTCTTTTTGTGCTTGAGCATTTGTCATCATCTCTATAGTACTTACTGTTGCATCTATAAAATTTGGTAATTCTGTAATCATCACTTTGTTGAGTGTTCTTTTATTTTTTACCATAGAAGCACTACTTGCACCTAACTCTTCTAAAAGCTCTTTATTTTGTAAAATATCATCCATTTGTTCAAAAAACATAATGCCAGAATCTTCAAGTGTTTCTTTAAAACTTATAGGTGTTTTGTCAAAATTCATTCCGACAAAGCAGATTGTAGCATTATACTCAGCACTTGAACTTGCAAGTTTTGAAAAAAAGTTAAGGGCATGAACATTCATACTCACTACTTTATAAGCATCAAAAATAAAAAGGCGAAAACCAACATTAAGAGAATTTTCATGATAGTTAATATTAAAAGTACTGCCTATTTCTGTATCAAGAAAGGAACTTACTGTATAGATAATTGCATTTCCTGTAACACGACTTGCAACTTTTTGCCCTGTTTGTCCTAAAAAGGTGTCTTTTACTATGATGTCATAGGTGTCTTTTAGATTTATCTTTTGATTAAATTCTTTTTGTGATTGTGCGATGATAGGATTATGCCCATTATCATGAAGTTCTATAGCAAGTGCAGTTCTTTGCGATTTGTCTTCACTGTAAAGAAGAACATTTTTTTGTTCTTTGTTAAAGTTAGGGGCAAAAAGTGTTGCAACTTCTTGGTTGAGAAAGAGTGAAAAGCTTGTATCATCTTTATAAAATTTGTTAATAGCATTATATTTTTTTGTATCGTAATCGCAAAAGCCAACGATAATATGGTTTTTATGTCGAATTTTTTGAAACATTTTTACAAAACTATCTAATCCATTTCTGTTAAAAAAAATCACTTTTTTTAATGAGACTAAAATCATATCAGCATTACTTTTTACTGTAGCTTCTATATCTTCAATACTAAGTATAGAGAGGCTAGAGTTACCATCTAAAAATCCTTGAGGATGAAAAACACCGACACCATTTTTTATAACTGCTCTCATTATGCAACCTCCATAAGTAAAGCAAAATCTTCATAAATATCTTCTACATAATCTATATTGAATTCTATAAAGTCGTTTAATCCTGCTTCTATATATATAGGCTTAGAGAGTGTATAAAAGAGAAAAAGGTGCATCCATTTACCTAAGGTATTACACATAGGGTCATTTGCTGGTTTAATTCCAGATGAAGCATGTAAAAGGGCAATTGTTTTTGCTTCCATATCCCATTTCTTTGCGATAGTTTCACATATATCAAAGAGTGTTTGATTACAAAGTCTTTGTAAGATTGTGTTAAGATTTATCTCTTTTACACTTTTTAATAGAGTAATATCTTCTTTCTTTTCACAAAAGAGGGCTTCACTTACTATAACACTAGCAGGTAAAAGAGTTATAGTAGCTTCAAACTCTCGATCTTTTATACCTAAATGGGCAAGAATTTTTTGCCATCCTACTGATAAATCTGCTTGGAATGTATAGAAAGTTGTTTTGTTAAGTTGAAAAAAATTCCATTGAGAAGGAGAAAGTAAGGAAACCATATAATTATAGACTACTTGCTGAGATTTTATAACACCTAAAATGCCAAAAATTTGAGCAATATCTTGAACTTCATTTTTAAATCCGTAAATGGGTTTGTTAACAAGCTCTTTAAGATAACTACTTAAGGCTTTGTCTGTTTTAGCAATTTGGGATGCTTTGAGTAATTCACTTTCTTGTAAAAGTTGCATAGTTACTTTAAGTGTTTTTGGCATAGGTGGAATTTTTTCTATGTAAAAGTTAATGTGTTCTTGTGTTATCAAAATATATACCCGCATTTGAATTTAAAATTATTCCATTTTAGCATAAAAATAGTTGGCTTAAGTTGAAGTTTTGCTTTATTTTGATACAATTCGCAACTTTAAAAACCTAAACAAGGAACCTAAAATGGCAAGAAGATGTGCTATTAGTGGCAAAGGCCCTATGAGTGGGAACAATGTTTCTCATGCAAAAAACAGAACAAAGCGTCGTTTTTTACTAAACTTACGAACAGTGCGTATCACATTAGAAGATGGTACTACGAAAAAAATTAAGATTTCTGCAAGAGAATTACGCACACTTAAGAAAAATTCGTAAACTGTAGGAAGCTGTTTTGAATCTTTTAGCGAGGATTCGTAACTTCCTCAATTGGGAGATTGCTCCCAAACCCGACCCTAAACTTCTCCCTGAATTCTATCCTCATCTTAAAGCTTTTCGTTTACCATTAATTCTTACTGTCTTAGTAATGCTCGTTGGTACTGTTGGCTATGTTCTCATTGATAACTTTACTGTTATGGATGCTATTTATCAAACAGCTATTACTTTTACTACTGTTGGTTTTGGTGAAATGGTTCCTTTATCTGTTAATGGTAGAATTTTTACAATCAATCTTATCATCGCTGGATTTGCTGTATTTTCAAGTGCTTTAGGAATTTTAGTTACTGAGATTAGTAAGGGAACTATCGTTGCTATTTTTAAGGAGAGAAGTATGCTATATAAAATAGCTAGACTAAAAAAACATTTTGTTGTGTGTTACCATAATGAGTACTCTATAGAGGTTACAAAACAATTACGAAAAAACCATATTCCTTTTATCGTTATAGATCCACGAGAAGAGATTCATAAATGGGCATTAGAAAACAAATATCCTCACTATTTACAAGCAGAACCTCATGCAGAACTTGCAATGTTAAAAGCACACCTCTCTTCGGCAAAAGGATTGATTACACTTTCTGCTTCTTTAGCTGATAATATTGCTTTAATTGCTTCTGTACGACTGTTTGAAAAAGAACATTTTTTACCGCGTCCTTACTATGTAATTTCGGCTGCTGAAAATATGAGTGATGTTGAAAAACTAAAAAAATTAGGGGCTGATACAGTTGTTAGCCCTACAAAACTTACGGCACAGCGAGTGAGTGCTATGGCAGCACGACCTGATATGGAAAATCTTTTAGAAGAATTTTTATATAAAAGTGACAATCCTCTTGATATGCAAGAGATAGAAGTACCTCGTTATAGTTGGGCTGTTTTGAAAAAATTAAGAGAAACACATATTAGAGAGATGACAAACACCTCTGTAGTGGGGATTACCCATAAAGATGGTAAGTTTATTACGATGCCAAAAGGTGATACCTTGATAATGAGTGAATCAAAACTTTTAGTTATTGGAACGCAAGATGGTATCAAGATAACACGAGAACTTATGAGAAAAAGAGTTAAACCAAAGGAGTTAAAATTTGTATAAATTAGAAAAAGTAGAACATGGTGTATGTAGTGCAAAAGGTTTTTATGCGGATGGTGTAAGTGCTGGTTTAAAACCAAATGGTGCAAAAGATATGGCATTTATTTATAGTGATAGTTTATGTGAGGTAGCTTCTGTTTTTACAACAAACAAAATGACAGCAGCACCTATTCGACATTTTAGAGCTAAAGGGAATTTTCAAACAAATTTTGTTCTTATAAATTCAAAGAATGCTAATGCTATGACTGGAAAATCTGGGATTAGGGATATTGATGATATTTTAGCAACACTTCCTAGTAAGTTAGTGAATCCTGTTATGAGTTCTACAGGTGTTATAGGGGTACGATTACCAAAACAGACACTTATAGAGGGGATGAAACTTTTTAATTTAGATGCTAAAAATCCTCATAATGCGGCACAAGCTATTATGACAACAGATAGTTTTTCTAAAGAGATAGCATATAAAGTTACACTTGAAGATGGTAGTTTTTTTCATATAGGTGCTATGGCAAAAGGTGCGGGAATGATTAATCCTGCTATGGCAACAATGTTATGTTTTATCACAACAGATGCAGATGTATCTCAAGAGGAGATGCAAAAACTGCTTAATGCTAACACGCATCTTACTTTTAATGCAGCAAGTGTAGATGGTGATACATCAACAAACGATACTGTTATGCTCTTAACAAATAAAAAATCAGCCACCTATCACAAAAAGGCTTTTGAAGAAGCACTTTATGAAATTATGACTTATTTGGCTCGTGCTATGGTTCGTGATGGTGAGGGTGCTACAAAACTTGTGACTTATAAAATTACAGGTGCTAAAGATGATAAAGAAGCAGAAATTGTTGCTAAAGCATTAAGTAATTCCCTTCTTGTAAAAACTGCTCTTTATGGAGAAGATCCAAATTGGGGTCGTATAGCTTCAACTGTAGGGGCTAGTGGAGTAGAAGCAGATGAAGCAACACTTACTATATCATTTAATGACCTATGCGTGTATGAAAAAGGGGTTTTATACTTTGATAAAGAGATGGAAGCAAAAGCGAGTAAAGTTATGCAACTTGAAAATTTTTGTATCTCATGTGATTTGGGTATAGCCCAAGGATCATTTCAAGCCTATGGTTGTGATTTAGGTCATAAATATGTTGAAATTAACGCAGACTATAGAACATAGATAGTTTGCGTTTTTTTGCTTAGAGTAAATGTCCCATTTGCTCTTTTTTCACTTGTAAGTAGCCACTGTTATACTCATTTGGTTCTATAATAATAGGTACTCTTTCAACAATTTCTATATCACTAATAGAATTGATTTTATCAGGATTATTTGTTAAAAGTTTAATCTTTTTTATGCCAAAATGGTGGAGTATGAAAGTGACGATTTCATAAGTTCTTTCATCTGCTGCAAAACCTAATTGATGGTTTGCTTCTACTGTGTCAAGTCCTGTATCTTGAAGAGCATAGGCATTTATTTTATTTAGAAGTCCTATGTTTCGTCCCTCTTGTCTTAAGTAAATAACCATACCATCTGTTTCATTTGCTAAGGAAAGGGCATACTCAAGTTGATCTCTACAATCACATTTTAAACTCCCAATAGCATCTCCTGTAAGGCATTCAGAATGGACTCTTACTATAGGAACTTCGGCTAAGTTCTTAGAGAAGATGACAAGGTGTTCTTTCTCTTTTTCTTTAAAAGCTTTGACTTGAAAATCACCAAATCGTGAAGGTAGATTTGCGATATTTGATATTTTTATATTCATTTATTAATCTTTAAAAGGGTAAAATAGTTCAATCAAAATAATTATAGCAAAAAAAAGGTTTAAGAATGTTTCAAAGATTTCGTCGTACCCGTTTAAACAAAAATTTAAGAGCTTTAGTTCGTGAAACACATGTAAGTGTTGATGATTTTATTTATCCACTTTTTATCCGTAGTGGTGAGGGGATTAAAACAGAGGTGAGTTCAATGCCTGGTGTCTATCAGATGAGTATTGATGTTGCCATTGCTGAGTGTGAAGAATTAAAAAGTTTAGGAATTTATTCTATCATTCTTTTTGGTATTCCTGATGTCAAAGACTCTATAGGCAGTGATGCTTTATGTGAACATGGTATCATCGCTTCTGCAGTGAGAGCAATAAAAAAGGCACATCCTGATATGTTTGTAGTAACAGACTTATGTTTTTGTGAATACACAGATCATGGACATTGTGGAATTATTGATGAGGTTAAGGAAACAGTTAAGAATGATGCTACTTTAGAAATTTCTGCACAACAAGCCATAGTTCATGCAAAAGCGGGAGCAGATATGATAGCACCAAGTGGTATGATGGATGGTATCATCGAAGCATTAAGAGTAGCTCTTGATGCACAAGGATATGAAGATCTTCCTATTATGGCATATTCTACAAAATTTGCTTCAGGCTATTATGGACCATTCCGTGATGTAGCAGAATCTACACCAAGTTTTGGAGATCGTGCTTCTTACCAGATGGATCCAGCGAACCGTCGTGAAGCCATAGCTGAAAGTATAAGTGATGAGGCTCAAGGGGCTGACATTTTAATGGTTAAACCAGCACTTGCTTATCTTGATATCGTACGAGAAATAAAAGATAACACTTCTAAACCTTTAGCTGTTTATAATGTAAGTGGTGAGTATGCGATGATAAAATTTGCAGGTATAAATGGTTTAATCGATTATGATCGTGTTGTGATGGAGACAATGGTGAGTTTCAAGAGAGCTGGTGCTGATATAATCATCTCTTATCATGCAAAAGAGGTAGCAAAACTGCTTAAAAATAGTTAATTTAAAGAAAAGTATATTAAAATAGGGATTAACAAAAATATTAGGATATAAAAGTGAGACATTTTTTAACACTCAAAGATTATACAAAAGAAGAAATTTTAGAAATTATAGATGTAGGGTTAGCGATAAAAAAAGATTTAAAATCTGGTATTTATAATAAAGAGCTTGAACATAAAACGCTTGCGATGATTTTTGAAAAAAGCTCAACACGAACACGAGTCAGTTTTGAAACAGGTATGTTTCAACTTGGTGGGCATGCACTTTTTTTAAGTAATCGTGATATTCATCTTGGTCGTGGTGAACCTGTAAAAGACACTTCTCGTGTTATCTCTTCTATGTGTGATATGGTGATGATACGAACATTTGAACACTCGATGATAGAAGAGTTTGCATCTTACTCAAAAGTACCAGTTATCAATGGATTGACAGATACTTACCATCCTGTACAGCTTTTAGCTGATTATATGACAATGCTAGAGTATGGTGTGGCAAAAAATGCTGTTGTTGCTTATATAGGTGATGGAAACAACATGACAAACTCATGGTTAATGTTAGCTGCAAAACTTGGATTTGAACTACGCATAGCTACACCAAAAGGGTATGAAGTTGATGAAGCAGTTTTAAGTGATGCTCTTGAAATGGCAAAAGAGAGTGGAGCAGTTATTAAAGTGATGAATGACCCTAAAGAGGCTGTAAAAGGTGCAACAGTTGTGACAACTGATACATGGGCATCTATGGGGCAAGAGGATGAAAAAGAGCAACGCATTAAAGATTTTCAAGGGTTTATGGTTGATGGTTTGATGATGTGTTTGGCTGATAAAGATGCGAAGTTCTTACACTGTTTACCAGCATATAGAGGTCAAGAGGTGAGCGAAGAGGTATTAGAACAACATGCTGAGATAGTTTTTAATGAGGCTGAAAATCGTCTTCATGCACAAAAAGGTTTGATGGTTTGGTTAGCAAAACAAAATTAAGGGATACACAGTGAAAATAGTATTATGTAGTGTTTTAGCCCTCAGTGCTTTATATGGTGCTACGGCTGTAGATGTAGGGGAACGCTTTAAAAGTTCAAAGAATTGTCGTGTATGTCACAAGCGGATTGTGGATGAATGGTCTCACTCTTGGCATGCGAAAAGTCACTTTCAAAAAGATGAGTATTTTCGTAAAAGTTTAGAGTATATAAGCCGCAAAACACATAAAAGTCTAAATGCAACAAAAGTACAGTGTGCTACATGTCATAATCCTCGTATATCTGTTACAAGTACAGATGAAGCTTATGAAATAGCATCAGTAATGGGATTAAATAAAAATGATAAAGTTGCCCAAGCAGTGAATGACACATCTATTAGTGAAGGTATAAACTGTGTAGTATGTCATAATATAGATAAAATTCATGATGAGTATGATGCAACAAAACGAGGTATAAATCGAGTAGAATGGACAAAGTCAGGAATAATGACTGGACCATATAAGGATGCAAAATCTCCTTATCATAAAACAAAACATCATGATTTTATGGATAAAAATCCAAATAAACTTTGTTTTGTATGTCATGCAAATGATAGAAGTGTAAAAGGACTTATCTTTACAAATATGCAAAGTGAATACAAAAAAGGTACTAAATCTTGTGTTTCATGTCATATGGGTGGAGAAAAAAGGGATGTTGCTGCAACTTATAAAATCAATGGTAAGGTAAAATATCGTAATGTAAGAAATCATGGTTTTATGGGTGGACATACTGCTTCCATGTGGAAAGATGCTTTAGCATTACAACTTACAAAGAAATCTAATAGATTAGCTATAGATATTATTAATTCTCAGCCTCATAATATTCCTTCTGGTTTTGGCTCTCGTGAACTTCTTGTTTATGTTGTTTATAAAAATGGTAATCATATTCTTGAGAAAAAGACAATCTCTTTAACAAGACATTATACACGACGAGGACATCAAGCTACTATAGCACATTTAGCAAAAAAACAATCAGTAGATGCTTCTATACCAGCAAAAGGACATAAAGTCGTGTATGTTGAGAATATAAAGGGAAGTAGTAGTGTTGAAGTAAGTTTATATTATAGATTAGTAAATGATGAAGTTCGTTCTCTTTTAGAACTTAAAGAGTCAATATTTTCTAAGAAGTATTTTATAACTTCTCAGAAAATAACTTTCTAAAGGTTTGGTTAGAACCAACCTTTAGAATCTTCTAGCATTGCACTATTACAAGTGTTATATGCTTTTATAATAAGATTGATTAAGTGAGTTCCTTTTTCAAAGTAGTCATCAGAATCAACTGTTTCAGGATGTTTAAGAAGTTTTTTCTCTGCTAAATAGGTATAACTTTTTACAGCTTTATCTATAGCTACAACTTCAGAATTAATAGATGAAGGTAATTTTCCAGAGTAACGAGAAGTAAGTTGGTTCATTTGTTCTGTTAATGTTGCATTTAATCTTTTTACTTCATTAGCGAGTGCATAAACTTTTTCTATATCACTTTTTGTAGCTACTTTTCTTGCTGCAACACCAGCACCATAACCACGAAGTCTTCCCACTTGTTCAGTTAGTGGTAACATTGTTTCCATCATAACATTTGAAGTTTCTTTACCAAAGTCATTTAACGCTTTTGCTGTTCTTTGACTTACAGTTTGTGCAAGCATTAAAATCTCTTCAATTTGTTCAGTATAAGCTGAAAAAACTTCAGGAGCTTTTTTCTTAAATGCCTTAGCATTAAGTTTAATAAGTGCTTTAGAGATAGAACTTGCACGACTGTTAATAACAGGATCAGCAGCAAGTGTAGTTGACTCCATTTTACTGATAGCTTTTTTCATATCACTTCTTGTGTTATAAATTAAAAGCAATGTCTCTGTGTTACCATTTAGGTAAGAGTTCGTTAAACCCCTTGTTTTTTGTGTAGCTATAAGCAAATCTTTTAAATTTGCTATATACTTACTACTGTCCGCTTGTTCTGCATTACTAAACAACGATTTTGCTTCTAAGTTTAAACTTAAAACTAGAAGTGTCATCATGAAAAATAAAATACGCATTTTCATCCTTTTCTTTTAAATGTTGGGACAATTGTAGCTAAAATATAATAAAAAGTGACTAAAGGGTGATTTTTAATAACTAATTCCTGTTACTTCTCGAATCTTTTCTATCATAGGTTGCGCAACTTCTTTTGCTTTAGATGCTCCCTCATTAAGAATATCACGCACTTCATCTTGATGTTGCATATAATATGCTCGTTGTTCTCTATATGGTTTGAAATGTTCCCAAATAATGTCGTGAAGATAGAGTTTAAAGTGACCATGACCTTCTCCCCCCTTTGTATAGCGTTCTTGTAGTTCTAAACATTCATTTTCGTTTAGAAAGAGTTTTGCCATATTGTAAACATTACAGTTTTTATACTCTTTAGGCTCTTCCATAGGAACATTTTCTGTAACAATTTTTTTGATAGTTTTGAGTTGTTTTTTCTCTTCACCAAAGATATTAATAGTGTTTTTATAACTTTTTGACATTTTCTGACCGTCAGTTCCTGGAACCGTTGCTACATCTTCTTCTATTTTAAAAGTTGGTATTTTTAAAATTTCACCATATTCATTGTTGAATTTTATGGCAATATCTCGTGCAATCTCAACATGCTGAATCTGGTCTTTCCCAACAGGAATAATGTCAGGTGAAAAAAGTAAAATATCCGCAGCCATTAAAACAGGGTAAGAAAAAAGCGCATGATTTGCCGAGATACCTTTAGAAACTTTATCTTTATAGCTATGTGCGCGTTCAAGTAAGCCCATAGGTGTAAAAGGGGAAAGTAACCAATAGAGTTCAAGAACTTCTTTAACATCAGACTGAACCCAAAAAGTAGATTTTTTTGGATTTATACCAAGACTAAGAAAATCTGTTGCTGTTTGCATGGTTAGACCAGCGAGAGATTCGCCTCCATTACCACTACTCATAGCATGGTAGTTTGCTATAAAAGCAAAAGTATCATTTGTTTCTTGTGCATCTACCATTTGTTTGATAGAACCAAAATAGTTACCGATGTGTAAATCACCTGATGGTTGAATACCTGTTAAGACTCTCATATAATTATTTCCTAGATTTTTTAAGCGTATTATACCCATCTCAGCTTTATTTTGTTATTATATTAAGCAAATATAATGGGTTGATACCCTTACTATAAAGGACAAGAGATGAATTTACAAATTCGTTCAAAAGATATAACATTAACAGATAATACAAAAGCACATATTGAAAGTGCTGTTGAGGCTTTTAGAAAATATTCTTTAGATATTACAGGTATAAACTGTGTAGTTGCTGCTGAGAAAAAAGGTGTTATGGTTGAATTTAATATTCACATTGCACATGCACAACCAGTTGTTATTACACAACATGATGATGTTTTAGATGCTGCTATCGATTTAGCTGTTGATAGAGCAAGTAAAGCACTTCGTCGTTTACATGATAAAGTAACAGATCACAAAGCAGAATCATTAAAAGATTTAGAAACTGTTGATGCGTAACCTATGTGCCATTTCTGGCACATATCTCTCTTACTTAAATATACTTCTTCTATTTTAAAGGTACAATTTCTTGAAAATTTTCATACTGTTTTTCATGCTTATGAGTGGGCTTTTTGCACAAGAGGATTATTCTATTCGTCTTGCTTATGGTAAATCTACTGAAAGTGATTTAGGTGCTGTTCTTATGGGTGATATCCAAGGTGATATTGCTGATTTACGAACTTTTTCTTTAGATGGTGGGTATCTTCTTAATTCACATATCTTTCATTTACCTATAGATTTTTATATCAAATCTTCTTTAAGTTATTTTGATGAAGCACAGCAACAAGATGGTATTTATGAACTTGCTATTTATATAAAACTTTATTATAATTTTTCTTTTTTACATAAAAAAGTAAGATTAGGTTTTGGAGAAGGTGGTTCTTGTACAAGTGGTATTTTGCTGAGTGAATATAATGGTGCTATGCAAAATAATGACAACACTTCACATTACTTAAATTACTTAGATATAAGTTTAGATGTTAATCTTGGAGATTTATTTAATGTGCAAACATTAAAAAATACTTATGTAGGTGTCTTAATCAAGCATCGTTCAGGAGTTTTTGGACTCATCCATAATGTCAAGCATGGTGGTTCTAACTATAATTGTGTTATGATAGAGAAAAATTTTTAAAGGTTTAAAATGTATAATTGGATACTTTGGTTTCATGTGATTTCATTTATCTCTTGGTTTGCTGTATTGTTTTATCTTCCTAGATTGTATGTATATCATGCAGAAAATATTGAAAATACAGGTTTTGTAGAGGTTGTTAAGATTCAAGAATATAAACTTTTTAAGTATATAGGTGTTCCTTCTATGTGGGCAACTGTAATTAGTGGAAGTATCTTGATTTATTTAGGTGATTGGATGCTTGATTCTTGGTTACATGTAAAGCTTTTTTTCATTCTTCTTTTAATTATATATTTTTACTCAATGGAAAAGTATAGAAAAGAGTTTGCTGAAGATAGATGTACAAAAGAGGGTAAATTTTTTCGTTTTTATAATGAAGTACCGACAATACTTATGCTTTTTATCGTAGCGATGGTTGTACTGAAGCCTTTTTCTTAGAAAAAAGGCTTAGTTATTTCTTTCTTCTTCCTCTTTCATTTTTTTGAAAAAATATAAACTTAACATTGAAAGTCCTAATCCCCCAACAATAAAAGTTATAGCTAAAGCCATCGTTATCTTTCCCCTTTCTTTTTTGCTTTAAAGAGTAGTGGTGTTCCTGTAAAATCAAATGCTTCACGAAGTTTATTTGTTAGATAGCGTCGGTAAGTAAAATGAAGACCTTTTGGCTTGTTCATAATAATAGCTATTTTTGGTGGTCGTGTTTCATACTGTGTAGCATAATAGATTCTAATGACTTGTCCATGCATACTTGGTAATGTATGGCGTCTTAATGCTCTTTCTACTACTTCATTAAGTTGTGATGTAGTTATTCTTTGAGAATAATTTTCATTGATTTGTAAAATCATATCGTGAAGTTTATCAACCCGTTGACCTGATTTTGCAGAAAGTGTAAGAATAGGAGCATACGCTAAAAATTTAAATCTATCTCGAACTTCTTTAATGATAGCATCGTGTCGTTGTTTATCTGCTTTATCCCATTTATTTAAGACAATGATACATGAAAGATAATTACTATCTACAAGTCCTGCAATCTTTTCATCGAGATCTAGAAAAGGTTCACTTGCATCTAAAACTACTAGTGCCATATTTGCATTTTCTAGCATCTCTCTTGTTCGCATGAGGGCATATTTTTCTATACCTATGATACGACCACGACGACGAAGACCTGCTGTATCTACAAAAGTAAGTTGTTTATCTTTATACATTATAGTTTCATCTATAGGATCTATAGTTGTTCCAGCAACACTACTAACAACGGAGCGTTCTTCCCCTAAGAGTGCATTAAGTAAAGAACTTTTACCAACATTTGTACGCCCAATAATAGCGATTTTAATATGATTTACATCTTCAGGATTATACTCTTTGATTGTGTCATTTTGACCAAAGATAGAATCATCAACAACTTCTTCATCATCATCTTCATCCCAGTAGTAGTATTCGCCATCTTCATCTTCTTGTGTCTGTTGTGCAAAAAATTCTTCATCACTAATTTCTTCTACTTCTTCTTTGACAATTTCTACTTCTTCTTCCTCTTTAATAATGGCATCTTCAGGAAGTTTATCATAAATCCAATCTAAAAGTTCTACTGTATTTCTGTTGTGAGAAACAGATATTCCAAAAATATCGCCTGTTCCAAATTCATAGTAGTCCCATAATTTTTCTTTCATTTTGTCATTGTCTATTTTATTGACAACAAGTGCCATATCTTTTCCCATGGCTTGGAGTTCATAGAAAAGTTTTTTATCTTCATCTTCTGGAATACTTTTACCATCAACCATATAAAGAATGATGTCCGCAGCATAAGCGGCTTTTAAACTCATCTCTTTGATTTTATCGAAAAGTTCACAACCTTTGTCCAGACCACCTGTATCTAAAAGTTGTGTTTCTTTATCTTTAATGATGGCAATTTTGCGTTTTACATCACGAGTAGTTCCTGCCAAATCAGAGGTAATGGCATCGCGTTTTTTCACAAGTCGGTTAAAAAGGGAGCTTTTACCCACATTTGGGCGACCTATAATAGCGATTTTTTTGAGTTTTGACATAAATGTGCCTTAAAGTTTTTATGCAATTATAGCCAAATATATAAAAAGAAGGATAATCTCCCAAGAAAGGGAGAAAAAATAGCTTACATGTAAGCTATGAATTAGTTTGTAGGAAACTCTTTATCAAGTGCTTCTTGTGCTTGTTTTGATTGAAATTGTTGCCATAGTGCATTATCATCTTTATAGCTTGAGATGGCATTTTTTACAGCTTTCTTCACCTGTTTATTAACATTTGCTTCTGGAACAGTTACTAACATATAGATAGCTCCTGATGGTGCTTCCCAGTAATCAACTGCTTTTGAACCTTTTAAATCAACTTTTGCTATTTGCTTTGTTACAGATGTTGAAACTTTATCAACTGTTTCTGCGGAACCGTTACCTGTTGCACGAGTAAAGCCTTCCATCTTGTCTTTTACTTGTGTTTGAATTTGTTGTGCTAAATCACTACGCCCATTCATTAAAGCAACGCGTCTCATATGTGCTATACCTGCTCGTGATTTTTCTGCAACACCAACACCAGCATAATATCCTTCAACTTCTGGGATACAAGCCCACATAGGCGCTTTTGTATGCTCTATACTACATCCTTGAATCTGTGTAGCTTTTTTTGGTGTTTGTACATCTTTTGTTGAACATCCAGAGATGGCACTCATGACGAGTAAAGATAACGCAATTTTTGAAATATATGTTAATTTCATATGTTTATTCCTTTATTTACTTCTATATTTTGTATAATAACATAAAATTTAATAAGAAGGTATAAGATGAAAAAATATTATTCATATGAAAACTTTAGAGATGATAGTCGTAAACTTATCAAACAAATAAAACCTTTTGAACCTGAAGCAGTGGTGACAATCGCTCGAGGTGGTTTTTCCCTTTCTCATGCAATTACGGAAGGCTTAAATATTCGTAATCTTCAAAGTGTAAGAACAGAATTGTATGATAATGATACAAAAAGAGAAAATATTACGATGCATGGTAGTTGTGATCTTGAGGGTAAAAAAAGAGTTTTACTTGTTGATGATATAGCAGACAGTGGTGAAACACTTGTTCATGTAATGGCATATTTAAAAGAGACTTTTCCAACTATTGAGTTTAAATCAGCTACACTTTTTTATAAAAAAACTTCAAAATTTACACCAGATTTTTGGGTAAATGAAGCTACCTATTGGGTAGAATTTTTTTGGGAAAAAGATTTTATTTATGATGAAATTGTGTAAAATTTGTTTCATAAATGTAGGAGGTTATATCTTTTAAAACCTCTTGCTCATAGCCTAGTTGTGGCATGAGTCCATGTTTTTTAATTGCATCATACATAATAGAAGTTTTTTCATTTGGATGTTTAACCCATTGAGACATATAAAAAGTAAAATCTTTTTTATTAGGAAATGCAGTTTTGTATCGTTTCCGAACCTCATACATAGATGGTGCTGATTTTTCTTCATTTTTATAGTGACATGTAACACAATTACCATGAAAAAGTAACGAATCAAGTGTATCCGCTTGGAGATGAGTTAGTATAAATAAAATAAAAAGTTTTTTCATATGATTTTTCAACTTAAAAAGAACACAGTATATTAAAAACATACTGCATTTTATGAAGAAATGCTACACTAGTGAAGTGTTTTTGCAGGAGCTTTTTTTTCTAGTTTTTCTTGAATTTTATTTTCTTGAATTTTTGTTTCTTCTTTTATCTTTTCTTCTTTTACAGTATTTGTATTATTATGAATATTTTCTAGTTCAGTTTTAAGTGTAGAAATAATATCTTGATTTGCTCGAGAAGAGATTTTGTATTGTTGATTTTCTTTGTCTAATGTTGTAACTTTAGCTTCTAATACAATATTTTGATTACCTATTTTTGCAAGCTGTTTGTTAAGTTCTTTATTTTCAGAATCTACTTCTTGATTTTGTTTGAGAAGATTTTTATTTTTTACTTTCATTGTATGATTTTCATCGATTAATTTTGTAATTAATTTTTTAATTCTACTGAATTTAGTTTCTAAAGAAAGCGTTTTAAATTTATTGTTATGTTCAAGCTTTTGATCAATTACAACGAGTCTTTCATGAAGATTTACAAGATAAAGTTCCATATCTGAGTCATCTAAATCTGACATTTTTTTAGTTTCTAGTTCAATTGTTTGTGCATATAGAGCCATATTCAGTGCTTCTGCTGAAAGTGTTTGAATTTGTTCCTCGTTGTCTGGAAATTTATTGATGGTGAATTTTGCTTTTTCATAAACACTTTTTGCTTTTTGAAATGATTGGGGAGCAATATCTGAATCTATACTATTGAGTATTTCTGTAACAGAATGTAAATTTGTAGAAATTTTTATTTTTGAATATAAATTTCTTGCCATAGTAAGAGTTTCATCCCTAATATCAAAAGCATCCATGCCATCGCCATCATCTAAATCTTGAATCATAGTAAGAATGTTTTCATTAATATCTTGATATTCATCATTGTAAAGTTTTGAAGCATGTAAAACTTCAAATTTTCTTCTATAGTCAAGGAGTGGTGCTAATTCTTTTTGAATGAGTGCTTTTGTATCATAAGCTTTAGCTAAGAGTTTTTTACTTTGTTGCACTTTATCAAATATATCGGCAGTATCTTTTTGTCTTTTATACATCTCTAATGCTTGATATGCAGATGATTCTGCTTGTTTAAAAGTTTTAGGAGCGAAGAACGAGAGATTATCTACTTTTTGAGCTTTATCGATTTTATCAATTTGTGTATTGATGTCATTTACTGTAAATTTCGCTATTTCTGCTTGTTTTTGAGGAGTTATACTTTTGCTAGAACAACCAAGAAATAAAAGTGTAGAGCTTAATAACAGTACTTTAAGAGTAGATTTTGTATGAGATAACATTTTTTCTCCCTAATTTAGTTTAAATTAGTAAAGATTCTACAATCTACTCCCTTAAGTGTAAGTTAAAAGTATTTTAAAAACTTATTTTCTAGCTTTTTGTATCAGTTCATAAGCACTATTAATTTCTTGTGTTTTTTGTGTTGCTTCTTTCATATAATTTTCATCTTTATTTTGTGATTTAATAATATCAGGATGGTATTGGCGTACAAGTTTTCTATATGCTTTTTTAATTGTTTTCATATCATCATCTTTTGAAACACCTAAAATTTTGTAAGCGTCTTCAAGTGTTTGTTTTGGTTGTGCGTGTTGCATCATTTGTTCAAATTGATCAAAAATAGCATGGTAGGCTTGAGGGTCAAATGCTAAAGCTTCTGCGATAAGTGTTAGCATTTCTTCTTCACTTTGGGTAACCTCACCATCAGCAAATGCAAGTTGAATTAAAAATCCCATGAACTGTTGTTGCATTGCTTTATTTCTTTTTATAGCAGAAGCTAGTTGGTGTGCCACCTTTTGTGTATTGTCTGTACGCTCCTTCTCTTCATTAAAAATCTGTTTTAAAATATTTTTTGTTTTTTCAGGATCTGGAAATACTGCTGAAATATCACGAAACATATTACTAATGAGTTCTGCTTCAAGTGCATCAACTCTTCCATCGGCTTTAGCAACTTTAGCAACAAGTGCAACAAAAAGTCCAAGTTCACTTCTTTTGAGTGTTTCATGATTTACAGAAAAGTTTTTAAAACTCTCTTTTGAAAATGCCTGATATTGTGAATAACTTTTAAATATATAGTAAAAAACTGTACCTAAAACGAGGAGGAGTATGAGATTGCTCATTGGTAAATCCTTATAAAATTTATAAAATCATACAAAAAAGTGGTTAATAGATGGGTATAATTCGCTTTATGAAACGATTACAACATATAAACAAAGGGGTACAGTATATGCTCCTTGCGAGCTT
>Ga0256828_1000348_pt1 | contig 31822 bp, 29 predicted proteins | sample CV88metaG_FD_185993 | JGI IMG/M metagenome (GOLD analysis project Ga0256828, IMG submission 185993) | Hydrothermal vent microbial communities from East Pacific Rise, Pacific Ocean - CV88 | ecosystem: Environmental > Aquatic > Marine > Hydrothermal vents | place: Pacific Ocean: East Pacific Rise...
ACATCACCTAAACCATCAGAGTTTACTACTGTTACCTCAGGAGCTTTATCTCCAACATTTACTTCATTACCTAATAACTCTACGTCCGTACCTTTGAATTTAGTTGTTGCCATATTCAAATCCTTTTATTTTTTTACGCTTTTGCGTTTAACTAAGAAATAATTTTTCTCTATAAAAAATTGCTTTCTTTGTTTTGATGTCAGAAGTATATGTTAAATCGGATAATATTTGTCTTATTTAGAAAAGAACTGTTTTTAGTTAAGTTTACATTAAGTAAACAACTACTCTATTTTATCACTTACCACTCTGTTTCTACCGTTTTCTTTAGCTTTATATAGGTGTTCATCGACTCTTTTAAGCAGTGTAGTCAAGTTATCAGTTTCTTGAATTGTTGTAACTCCAAAACTACATGTTACCTGTTCAACAACACCAAACATCTCATCTTCTATCACCTTACGAAGTTTTTCTGCAACATTGACAGCTTGTTGCAGTGAAGTCTCAGGAAGAACAACAATGAACTCTTCTCCTCCCCATCTTCCATATGCATCACTGCTTCGTATCTGTTGTGTGACAATCTCTGCAATATTTTGCAAAACATAGTCCCCAATATCATGCCCGTATGTGTCATTGATCTTTTTAAAGAGATCTATATCGAAAAATATAATGCTAAACTCTTTTTTATAACGTTGATAGACCTCTATTTTATGTTTGAGTATATCATTGATACCATAACGATTATATATTTTTGTCAAAGCATCATGTGTAGCCTGTTCTTTTATAAGATCTTCTCTTTTTTTATTATAAACAAGGTACATCATAAATATAAAAGTAATTAAGAAAATTAAAATTGTCAAAATAATAAAAAGTGTACTGATCTTGTGTAACAACAAATCTAAAAATCTATCGAACTTGTAATGAATAATATAGGCCACTGTTTTTGCATCTATATTTTTTACCGGTACAAAAGTAATAACGATCCTTTGATTCTTGTAGATCTTCTTATCTGAAAAATAGATTGAGAACCGTTCTCCGTGAGTCAGTTTTTTATTAACTTTAGAGGCAATCTTTTGGTTTATTTCATACAGTTTCTCTAGGCGCAACTCCATTATATCTTTCAATGTTCCCCTGTCATAAAGAAAATTCTTAAACTGACTTGGTGCATAGTGTATAAGCTCACTCGTAAAAAGCTTTTCATCAGCCACTTTCTTACTCACTAAGAACATATATGAACTAGAATCTATAGAGAGTAACTCTTTTTGTAATGCAAAAAATGAGTATGAGATTTCTACAGTACCAATAAATTGATTCTTATAAAAAAGAGGAAAAACATTTCGAAAGCCATTAAAGATCCGTCCCTCTTCGTAGCAACTGATTTGCACAAGGTTTTCATTGACATATCTGATTGACTCTCGTACATTCCACAATGAGTCACCAAACTTAGGAGGTCTGTGAAATCGTATAAAACTTATGGCTTTTGGAAGATGAAAATGAAACTGTCGAACACCCTTTGTTTTAAAATATTCATATCTTGGTTCTAAAAGCTTGTAAAGCTTTTCTCTTAATTGTGCAAGCTTATGCTGCTGTTTTGTATGCGATGCTTCATACATAATCTCCTTTACTTCCGGGGTATCCACATAGGCATCAAAAAGTATTTTAGCAACCCTGTTCATCTGAATCAAGGCCATTTTTGTATGAATCTGTGTATCTAAAGTCTCTGTATGCAGATAATCACTCAAATCATTTTGTTTATTAAAATACGTACCAATGACAACGAGTGTTTCAAAGAAAAAGAAAAAGACTACAACTGTATAAATAATAGATTTGTAAGAACTAAAAAAGTTTTTGAAGTACATCTTCTAATCTTTCATTATTTTCAAGTGTTATATCTGTAATTTCAATAATTTTTATTTCATAATGCATATTTGTATCATCCAACAGGTCATTTAGAAATTTTGTTAGCTTTTCTCTATCGATCTCCTGCTGACAACTGATAAAGAAATTATCTCCAAAAAATCTATATAAACGCGCGTTCTCTTTAAAACAGGATTTTAATACTGAGGCTATATTAACTAAAAGCTTATCACCACTATGCCATCCATGTATCTTATTATACTGATGGAAATTCTTTAAAGATATCCAAAGAGCATATTTATAATCCTTAATATTATATATTCTTGATCGTAAATAATACTCATTGTAAAGAGTTGTCAATGGATCTTTATAGAAGTAACTAAAACGCTCTTTTTCTAAAAGTGTCTGCGGATTTTGATGATGTATAAGATCTATTTCTACACTGCGTAAAGCGACTAATGCCCCTCGAACAACTTTTGGGTTAAACTGCTTTGAGGAAAGTGACGATATCTCCTGGAGTGCTTCTTGAATACTTTTTCTACCTTTATAAATTCTATCTGTTGTCATAGCATCAAAAGAGTCTGCCAGTGTTAATATCTGTGCTAAAAGTGGTGTTTCATCACCTAAAAGACCACGAGGGTATCCACTACCATCATAATGTTCATGGTGATCTCTTACGATCTCTTTTATCTCATCAAAGATAGAGATATCTTTAAGCATATCGTAACTGATAACCACATGTTCTTGGATTAAAGCATATTCACTTTGCAACAACTTTGTAGGTTTTAAAAAGACTGAATCAGGAATAGCGACCTTTCCAATATCATGCAACATCCCGGCACGATGCAATATATGACACTCATGTTCTGAAAGTCCCATCTCTTTTGCAATCATTTCAGCATAATCGGCTACTCTTTGTGAATGCCCTGCTGTATATGTATCACGTTTTTCTACAACATTTACAAGTCCATATATATACTGCTCATACAAAAGTTCTTTTTCATCAATATAATCTGATATCTTATTTTTAAAGATTCGTATACCAAAAATTCCAAGTATCCAAATAATAAAAAAGAACCCACTGACAAGAAAGCTGTTTGAAAGTGCATCTTTATATAGAGGTGCCATTGGAACAGAGACACTTACACCCCCTCGTATATCTCCGATACTGTAACCTTGAAAAGCATGGCATTTCAGACAGGACTTTTGAGTTACTAAAGGATTCATAAGGCGTAAATACTCTTTACCTTTGATCTCACTTAGCTCATAATACTGCTTACGTGTACTTTCTACATTCTCCAAAGCACAGGTTTCCCATTCATCAGGTTTATTTTTTGGATTTAGAAGTTTTCTACTTGTGATATGAGTTTTTATACCATAGAGTTTTGTATAATCTCGCATCATTTGTGAGAGTGTATATGCAGGGTTCATCAAGGTATATTCCCTACCATTGACCCTAAAGTCTCTATCTTTAATATTTTTCAAGTAAGGGTTAGGGGGTGTTCTTTTTGTAACAGGTACGTAAACACCACCATGTGATGCTACCCAACTGCGATAGGCGAGATCTTTATTTACACTTGTTTTAGCTTCATGCAGAGCTATATTCTCAGCATAATTATAATTTTTTTGAATAATAATTGCTAAAATAACTGCCAGAAGTATCGTCCAGCTAAGATAAAGAATATTTGATATAAAAAATAAAAACTTACGCTTAGTTTGCATGAGCTATCCTTGATATAGCTCATATTTTAATTGTTTTTCTCTTAAAGTCTGCTTCGTGGTGAAATATCTAGGGCTTCCAAAGATGAAAACATTTTTCGCTTATACATATCGACAGCAACTCTGCCTATCATGGCTGCATTGTCTGAGCAGTATCTCAATTCACTTAAAAGCAACTCTGCACCATAAGGTTTAAGAAGCATCTCGATCTGTTCACGCAGATAAAGATTCGCACTTGCTCCACCTACAATTGCAAAAGTTTTTGGAGGATGTATCTTAAAATATTTTTTCAACTTCATTGTCAGATGTTTTGTCGCTATATGTTCAAATGAAGCTGCTATATCTTTATACTTTGTTCTATCTTCACCCGCAGCTTCTACAGCAAGACGAACAGCATTTTTAAGCCCAGAATACGAAAATGCTATAAGTGGCGATTGATGTAAAGGCACTGTAAAATTATAGGCCAACCTATCACCATCCTTTGCCAATTCTTGAATCAAAGGCCCACCGGGATAAGCAAGCCCCATCATTTTAGCTACCTTATCAAAGCTCTCTCCAAAACTGTCATCCATACTTTTTGCCACAGTCTCTATCTCACATAGATCCTTTACTTCCATCACCTGAGTATGCCCACCCGACACTAAAAGCACTGTAATAGGAAAAGTTGTCTCTTTTTCTATAAAGAGCGAATAGATATGCCCAATAAGATGATTTACCCCAATAATAGGAATATCAAGTGCAACAGCAACTGCTTTGGCCATTGTGACACCTTCTACAAGAGTCACAGCAAGGCCAGGTGAAGATGTTACAGCAACAGCTTTTAATTTGTCAAAATAGGCTTCACACTCTGCCAAAATCTTTGGTAAAGCCTCTGCATGTAAACGGGCTGCAAGTTCTGGAACTACACCACCATAAACAGAGTGTTCGATCTCTTGAGATATTTTTTTGTGAAAAAGGAGTTTATTGCTCTTTATCTCTGTAATTGCTATTGCACTATCATCACAAGAGCTTTCAATACTCAGGATCATCCAATACTCCTTACATATTCTCTTATTTCACTATCAAGAGCAAAGACCTCTTCTATACTTTTAGGCACTTGATAGAATTTTTCATACGCTTGTATAATATTTTTACTTATCTCCATAAATCCTATCTCCTGGGCTATAAACTTTTCAATCGCCGCTTCATTTGCTGCATTTATAACAACACCACAATTTGGGTTTTTCAAGAGATCTTTTCTAATTTCCCAGACAGGATAACGTTTTGAATCAATTGCTCTAAACTCCAATGAGCCAACTTCAAGTAAATTAACGTTTTGTAAAATATTCTCATCCATTTTTGCATCTAAAGCATATGCAATAGGTAGCTGCATTGAAGCATTTGCAAAATGTGCAGTAGTTGAGCCATCTTTGAAATCGATCATCGCATGAATAAGTGATCTAGTCTCAATAATGGCATCATACTCTCCTTCACCAAAAAGCCAACGAGCCTCTAGAAGTTCGAACATTTTATTGACCATTGTAGCTGAATCAATGGTGATCTTTTGCCCCATAGACCAATTTGGATGTTTTTGTGTGTCTGCAAGTGTTGCGTGAGTAAGTTTTTCAAGTGGCCAGTCACGAAAAGCACCACCACTTGCAGTAATAATCATCTTAGATACCGGACGATCTTGAAGCAGGTACCAAAGTCCAAAATGTTCAGAGTCAATCGGCTGAATTTTCGAAGTATCTATAAACGCTCCACCCGCAACAAGAGACTCCTTATTTGCAAGAGCAACGTTTTTACCACATTCAATGGCCTTTAAGGTTGGTCGAAGGCCTAAAAATCCCACAAGAGCATTCACAACAAGTTTACTTTTTGAAGCCTCTATAGCTTCTAATATGGCCTCCTCTGTATAGCTCACACAAGAGTGATTAACTCTTTTGACATCTTCCTTTCTTGCAACAACCACACGCTTGGGTTTATGTTCTTGTATCTGTTGGTTTAAAAGTTCGATATTATGACCACAAACAAGCACTTCAACATCAATACCAAACTTTTTTGCAATAATTAAGGTATTTACTCCGATAGAACCGGTTGAGCCCAGAAGAACAATCGAGGACAATTAAACAAGTCCTCGAAGCAGTACTAACATAACGATCCCACCAAATAGATAACCATCTATTCTATCAAGGATACCTCCATGCCCGGGTAAAATATCACCACTGTCCTTTACACCTGCGGCACGTTTCAGTGATGATTCAAACAAATCTCCAAAAATAGAACTAACGGCAACAGCAAGAGAGACTACAAATCCAACACCTGCATCAACAATAGGTAGTCCAAAAAATGTTCCCATAACAGTAGCGATAACAACACCACCTACAACACCCTCCATTGTTTTGTTTGGAGAAGTTTCACAAAAAGGAGTTTTTCCCATACTTTTACCCACAACATATGCACCTACATCAGTAAAACCAACCACTGCCAAAAGCCACAACAACGAGAGTACTCCATACTCCTGATACATTGTCAACATAAAGAGCATACCTGCGGTCGGATAAATGAAAGGGAGGAAGTCTATCCATTTTAACTCTTTATTATATGCAACGGCACTTGCATAAGCGACTCCTGCAAGGACAAATAGATCATCACCATAAGGGTACATAGCTGCTAAAATCCAAATAAGCATCGCATATGGGAAAAGATTGTCTTTCTCAACTCCAAAAAGTTTTACGGCTTCTTTAAAGCCTAAAAGATAAACGAGACCAAAAACAAGCCACATGACATAAAAATTATCAATAAATCCTATAAGAAAAGCGAAACCTAAAATAGAAAAACCAGTTACAATTCTCTGTTTATGTGCACCAAACATACTCATATAAAATCCTGTTGTTATTTAATGGTCAGATTATATCGTATCAGACTTTAATATCTAATAGATGAGGGGTTTCTTCGGGAGATTCTAGGATATTTTCATCATTGGAATCAAAATGTTTAGAAGATCTCTTTTTCTTTTGTGCCATCTCTTCATCTGCTTCCTGACGCTGATGTTCACGGTCGGGATCAACACCCTGATTCTCTTCTGCGGGACGTAACTCTTCTACCTCTTTTTGCTTCTCATTTACGGCAGCCTGCGCTGCAATATTTTGAAGCTCAAAACGAGTATATTGTCCACCTGGAACTGAGGCTACAGCAGGTGTCATCTGATTTACCAAAACAGCACCACCAATAGGACCAACTGCCATAACCCTCTCCTTAAATAAGATAATTCAAGCTATATCGACATAAATTCTACTCTTTTGAAGTTTCTTCCTGTAGAGTCGAAGAAGCCTCTTGTGTTGCTAAAAGCTCTTTTGTCTCTGATGCCATTGCGTGAGCCTCTTGAGCAAGGCGCAGTGCTTCTTGAAGTTTTTCATTCTCATCATCCTCTTTACGAAGCGTATCGATTCGTTCAATGATAAGACGTACCCTGTCATGTCCTACAGTATCTGCAAAATTATCATTTTGCAAGAGAGAATCCAAGACTTTTTCATCTCTCCAATTTTCTGTAACAAGATTTTCTATATATTTTGCATATTCCTGATTGATTGGCAATCTATTTGCAATAAATGCAAAATCAAGCTCCTGCATATCTTTTTGATTGAAAAATCTATAATAGAGTTCTTGAAGATGCGTTGCTACTTTAAGCGACTTAATATATGTAATAAGCTTTTGTTCCTCTCCATTCTCAAGAAGATGTTCTAAAACTTCAGCAGAAACAACACGTTCTCCATCTTCAAAAAGTTTTTCCTGTTGCTCTTTACAGTAAGCATAAATTTCACCAAGTTTCTCAGCATCAAGGTTTTGTACAAAAGTGTAACGTTCCAGATTTGATCCAAAGTCAATACCCTGAAGTTTATCCATTACAATTGATAAAACTGCTTGCTTATCCTCTTTTGTATCTGCATAGGCAACGATTCTCTCAAGTACAACAACATCTTCGGGAGTAAAGCTGAATTCTCGCATATAACTGCTAATACTCTCAAGTAACTCTTTTTCCAAAATCTCTTGAGCTTTTTGTTCATAAAACTCACGTAACTCCTCATCACGTGCTGCCTTTGCAAGTTGTGTATATAGATCGGCCATCTCTTGGTACTTATCTATCTTCTCATTAAGTGGTAACTCTTTTAGAGTTTGCAACTGCTCTTTATAATAATCCTCTTTTTTTGCTTTAAGAGACTCTAAAAACCCTCCCTTAGCCCCCTTAAGTGTTTTAAGGATTTTACGTAGATTATTTTGATACTCTTCAAAACTCTCAACATAACCCTCAAGATTTTGTAGTGCTTTGTTTGCATCTGACTGACGCATTTTACTTTTCATCATCAAGATAATAATAAGTACTATAACAAGTAATACTCCCCCAATTATCTGCATCATCAAAGGCTCTTTTGCATAGAGCTCCGCCAAATTATAATTTACCTCTTTTGCGACTTCTAAAAAGTGAGTAAGCTTCTCCATTCCCCATCCTATCTTTTAATTTCGTGTATCGACTTCGATTGTTGTGTACTTATTATACAATACATTCGCACCATTTTGAATAGTAACTTCTCTTCTTGGTGTATAATCTACCAAATATCTGTCCTTTACGCTCGTCGTAAAATCAACGCAAAGTCTTGCAGCTGTTGCTATGATATTTTGTGGCAGTTGTTGTTTGTCTGTATGAATTATAACATGACAAGAAGGTCTATCTTTCATATGCAACCAAATATCTCGTGCTTTTGCATTTTTTAGTACACTAATGTTACCTTTTTCATTCTTTCCGAGTTCTACTTTATAACCTTCTACCCAAAAGATCTCAATAGCATCATTGACTTTTAACTTTTTATTTTGTTGTTTCTTTGGGAATAAGAGCTCGATCTTGGCAACATCTTTAGCTTCTGCAACAGTGTGAATAAAAAGTTTTGTATGCTCGATTTTTGAACGCAGTGATTCCTCCTCTATATGGAGATTCTTCGCTCTTTGTTTTGCCTTTTTACTCTTTGCAAAAAACATCTCACTGATGCTAAAAGGAGTTGCGTGAGGCTTCTGTAAGGTTATGCTCACTGTATCACCCTCATAATCATGCAAAAGAAGCTCTGTAGTGTAGGGTTGAATACGCTCAACGTTGGAGAGAACCAAATTTCCGTAATGTTCGAACTTTTGTGCTTGAGCCTGCAGTGTCTCTTGTGATTCAAGTTTTGCATAAAGTTTCTGAAGTTTTGTAAGCCTCTTGTTTAAAAGTGCAATCTTTTGCTTTTTTAAAGCATTCAATTTGGCATTTTGCTCTTTTTGATAACTTGCATACAAAAATAGTTCAACATCCTCAATAGGATACTCTTTTGGAGTAAAGGGAGCAGCAGGAACATCCAATAATCTTTGTCCTACACGTACCTCCCGAAATGAGGAGAAGAGATCCACATGACGCAGGGCTTCCAGAACAATATTATTCTCATCCAGAATGATTACATTGGTATATTTTCCGGTAAACTCGAACTGAAGATAGCTTATCTCTTCTTTATAAGCAGAAGCAACAGAAGTTTTAAAACGTATTATCTTATCACCATTTAAAAGCTCTACATCTAAAATATTACTACGGTTAAAACGCTTGGACAAAATAACATCAAAAGGAGCATTATATACCTTTGAACGTGGATACTCCTGACACTTAAAAATAGAAGAATTGGAGCGTTGCATATTAAAGTAGAGTGTATCATCTCTGTCAAAAGCAATTTTTACAATAGTATCACTTACTCTGTGGATTGCAGCTATTTTTTTAAAATTTTTCAGATAATTTATAATCTGTTTAAGGTGGGAAAGTTTCATAAAGGTATTTTATCAAAAAAAATAGAAAGAATTTATCTCCATGTTGTATAATCTACTTATGAATTTACAAAGTTACCATAGAATTAAGAGTCTTTTAAAATCAGACAATGCAACAAAAGAGCAACATCGTGCTTTTGCTCTTAAAAATAACATTACTGATTTGCCAAGACTTAAACAGCTGTTTATTTGGGTACAAAACAGTTCTGATACTCAAACACCATCATTTTCATATACAAAAGGCATCCAAACCATATTGCTTTTTTTGGCCTTTGTTTTTGGTTTTTTTGCCGCTGTTACACTTCTGCATTACAGTGGAGATAAGCCTGTCAATGTTATCTATTTTTTCACTCTGGCTGTCATTATCCCTCTTCTGAGTATGTTTTTGTCACTTTTTGCACTCTTTTTTCCAAAACTATTCACTCCACTGTTTCTTACATCATGGATAGAAAGGCTTTTAGTTGCATTCTCCTCTAGAACAAAGCAACTCTTGGATATTCAAAGTGATATACAGGCAAGCTTTTCGCTCTTTTTAATTCAGTTAAGCTCCCTACTCTTCTCTTTGGGACTTCTTTTGGGATTTTTGTTAACCATTCTTACACAGGACATCGCCTTTGGATGGAGCACTACACTACAGATATCAGCAGCATCCTTTTATGAATTTTTACACTCCCTCTCTTTTATATTTGCTAATTTTTGTCCACAAAGTCTTATCTCCATGGAGTTAATCGAAAAAAGTCACTATTTTAGACTTGGACAGGAGATTTCACAGGAGATGCAGACAAATGCTGCCCTGTTTGGAGAATGGTGGAAATTTTTAGCCTGTTCAACACTTTTTTATGCTGTTTTATTACGTCTTCTTTTTCTCTTTGCCAGCTACATAAAACTTCAAAAAAGCTTTCAGCACACTCTTTTGGCTCTGCCTGAAGCACAAAAACTCTTAGAAGATATGAATGAACCTATCATTACAACCAATGCACAAAATAGAGAGACAGCACAAGAACAAACTACAAAATCTCTCTCTCACGCAACACAAAAGGAACAAAACTATTATGCCATTTTGGGATGGACATTCTCAGATGACGAACTTCTTGTAATAATAGATGCTCTACAGCTTCAAGCAAAACGAAACTTCACTTTGGGAGGTACCAAAAGCCTACAAGAAGATAATGCCATAATAGAAGAACTTCAAGATGGTGTTCTTTTACTTGTCAAAGCATGGGAAATTCCAACGATGGAGTTCATAGATATATTGCAAGCAATCACAAACAAAACAAAAAGCGTTACCATCTACCCTCTTGGATATGCAAAAAATACCTATCTCCCAAGCCACAAAGATAGAAACGTCTGGGAGACAAAGATTGCACAACAAAACTTCAAAAATGTGAGTATAAAGATATGAAACATCCGACTTTTGCTGTTGTAGGCCATCCAAACAAAGGAAAAAGTTCTATTGTCTCTTCGCTCTCTCTGGATGACAGTGTCGTCATCTCAAATACTCCAGGAACAACACATACAAAAAGGAGTTTCCCGTTACAAGTAGATGGGGTTACTATCTATGAACTTATTGACACCCCCGGATTTCAAAGAGCAAGAGCTGTATTGGCATGGCTTGAACAACACGAAGTGAGTGCTGATAAAAAACATACAGTTGTTGAAAAATTTGTTGCCATACATAAAAATGATCCAAAATTTCATGATGAGATCGAGCTTTTAGAACCTATTTTAGAGGGAGCCGGTATTATCTACGTCGTCGATGCCTCAAAACCATACTCCAGCGAATATGAAGCGGAGATGGAGATATTACGCTGGTGTAATCAAGCAAGTATGGCACTTATTAACCATATAGAAGCCGATGATTTTACACAGGAGTGGAAACGTGCACTTGGACACTACTTTAAACTCATTCGTACTTATAATCCTATGCAGGCAAGCTATAAAGAGCATATTGCTATTTTAGAGAGTATGGCTCATCTTAACGAGGAGTGGACACAAAGCATACAAGAATCAATAACACTCTTTCAAACACATCACAAACAGATGCTAAAAAAAGTTAGTTCAACAATAGCACAACTTATCTATACAGCTATAACAATCAACGAGAAGCTCCCTATAAAAGGGGAACATGTAACGGATAAACAAAAAGAAAAGCTCAAACAAACATACCAACAAACACTAAAGGATCTCGAACTCTTAAGTTATAAGAGAATTGCCAAGATTTTAAATCACAGTAATCTTGATAAAGAGGTATTCAGTTTTGATTTTGAAAATATTGATCTTTTTTCAAAAGAGTCAGCGTCTATCTTTGGTTTAAGCAAAAAAGAGCTCTTGATCACGACAACAACAAGTGGTGCTCTCAGTGGAGCAGGAATAGATCTGCTCTTAGCTGGCCATACAGGATTTTTAGGTGCTGCCATTGGTGGTGCCATTGGTGGAATTGGCGGTTATTTTGGATTTGATGAACTTTTTGAAACAAAACTGCTTGGAAAAAAACTGGGAGAGAAATATCTACAAATCGGACCGATGCAAAATAAGAACTTCCCTTACATTCTATTGGGACGTACACTCTTTTACACAAAAAAGCTCCTAAATCACTCTCACGCAAAACGTGAAATTCTTCGCATTGAGCGAACAGAACAAAGCAGGGTAAATATTTTCACTGAAAAAGAGCGTCAAAAACTTGAAAGATATCATAAAATGTTTCGCTCAAAAAAAGGTGCAGATAAGCAAAAATTGCAAGAGTATCAAGAAATTATTTTTTCAATGCTCTTTGAAGACAAACCTCTAAGGGCTTAATGCTTACTTCTACATACAGAATCGAATTTTATAGGTCTTGTAAAATAGTAGCGAAGCTTTTCTTGTGTCATATTCTCTTTTAGTAGCTTCAGAGGAATAAGAAATGATGGTTCACCATCTCCGTATCCTGAGATCTCATACAAACCAAAACCTATAATAACACCCTCAGGTGTAAGCTGCATTCTATATGTCGATGCTGCCATTGCATAAAGTTCTTTATCACTTTGTGATTCCAGCCAACTAAAGCCTATTTTATTTTTTACATTGTGAACTATAAAATCAAACAGTACATACTCTTTATCTCCAAACAGATCATTCCATGTTATCTCCTTTGCAGTATGTCTGTCAAAATTTTGATACTCTGTAGCAAAATCACCATGTGCTCCACCTGTATAAGAGAACTCTTCGGTTTTCAAAACAACGATATTTTTACTTATATATGTGATGCTCTGTTCTCTTTGCTCATAAAAATGGCTTGTATCACTGCTACATGCTTGTGGATCTTTTGGCAACTTATAGCTCACTGTAGTATATTTTAGCTCTTTGTCAAAAAGTTTTTGTAACTCTTTTTGCTCATAAATATTATAGATTTCACAAACATCCTCATTCATGAATGATAGTGACTTTCGTTCTATATCAATACACTTATCTTGCTCTTGTATGTAACGATTATTTTTATAGCTTGCCAGAAGCTTGTCATAGTAAGCTGTTTTTTCTTTTGCCACCTTTTTAGCACAACTATCATCTATGACACCAAATCTGTCTTTACAAACACTATAGGACTCTTCCCATCGCAAGATCTCATTATGTAGCTTCTTATAAGATGCTCTATCCAGATAGGGTTTAAAATTTTGACTGATAAATGGACGGTGAGTATAGAGAAAAAGTGTATTCCCAAAGTTTCTATAAAGCATACTTCCGTCATCCGCAAACTCTTTGAGTTTTGCTATACGGGAGCTATAAAAACTTCTCAAACATGCTTTTTGTTCTTGAGCTTTGTATTTACTACAACTTTTATTTCTCTGTTTTATCCACTGTTTCTGCTTTTGCTTAAAAAAATGGTAAATTGAACTGCCTTCATATCTTGATATCTTGTTTTTTGATGCAATAGAGAGTAATTTTTTATACGTTTTTGCCAACTCCTCATCCATCGCAGAAAGATTTGTATCACTGCATATCTGTTTTTCTATAGAAGTGCGTGCCTTTGCACAGTTAAAACTCGCTGCATGCAGCGATAAAATAGATACCCCTAAAAAAATAAAAATTTTAATCATCTCTTCCTCACTTGAGAGTATTTTACTCTAACAAGCCCTTAAAATAGATTAGAGTAAACTTTCATTTATGATTCAATTAACAAATATTTCCAAAAACTTTACAATACAAGAGCTCTTTAAAGAGCTCAACCTCAAACTTAATCCCGGTAATCGTCTGGGACTTGTAGGACGCAACGGAAGCGGCAAATCAACACTCTTTAAAATCATAACAGGCGAAGAGCACCAAGACAGTGGTGAAGTCATTATTCCAAAAAATTACAAGATAGGTACACTTAAACAGCACCTTACCTTTAGCGAAAAAACACTCCGTCAAGAGGCAGCACTCGCACTGAGTGAAGAGATGCAGTATGATACCTATAGAGTTGAAAAGATTCTCTTTGGTCTTGGGTTTAGTGCTGAGGATTTAGAAAAAGACCCACTCTCTTTTTCAGGCGGCTATCAGATTCGCATAAATTTAGCAAAACTCCTCGTCACTGAACCAAATCTTTTGCTTTTGGATGAACCTACCAATTATCTTGACATCGTCTCTCTACGCTGGCTCAAAAGCTTTTTAAGAAGTTTTGACGGAGAGATAATTTTAATAACCCACGACAGAGACTTTATGGATGGTGTCTGCACGCATGTAGCGGGAATTGTTAGAAAAAACATCAAAATCATTCCCGGAGATACAAAAAAATTCTACACACAACTTGCAACAGATGATGAACTGCACCAAAAGCAAAAAATTGCACAAGATAAAAAGGTAAAAGAGCTTGAAGAGTTCATCGCCAAGAACAAAGCACGAGCCTCAACTGCTGCACTTGCACAATCAAAAGTAAAACAGCTTGAGAAGATGGATCTGCTTGAAGATATTGCCCAAGAGTCAACACTTGCCTTTAACTTCAACTATGCCCAAACACCCGCAAAGGTGCTTTTGGATGTAAAAGATGTCAGTTTTGGCTACACACCAGAGCAAAAGCTCTTTGAAAACATCTCTTTTACCCTTGCAAAAGGAGAAACTCTTGGCATAATCGGAAAAAACGGGAAAGGAAAATCAACCCTTTTAAATCTCCTGGCAGGACTCCTGCAAACAAACCATGGTGAGATAAACTTCAATGCAAATACAAAATTTGCCCACTTTGGACAGACAAATATAGCCCATCTCTCACCTAACAACAGCATAATGGATGAGATCTACAATGCCAATCCAAAACTAAGCGAAGCAACAGTGCGAGGCATTTGTGGGGCGATGATGTTTAGCGGAGATATGGCAGACAAAAAGATCTCTCTGCTCTCAGGTGGGGAGAAGAGTCGTGTAATGCTTGGTCAAATCATCGCACGAGAAGTCAATCTGCTCTTTTTAGATGAACCGACCAACCACTTGGATATGGAGTCCATCGAAGCACTCACGCAAGCCATCCAGAACTTTCAAGGCTCAACTATCATTGTCACCCACTCTGAAGAGTTACTCCGTCGTGTATGTGACAGGCTCATTATCTTTGTCAAAGAGGGAGCTGAGTATTTTGATGGAAGTTATGATGAGTTCTTGGAAAAAATCGGCTGGGATGAAGATGAGGAGGAGAAACAAACAGAAAAAGCTGCTCCAAAATCAACAACAAAAGAGAATAAAAAACTCCGTGCTGAGCTAGTGCGTGAGCGAAACAAGCTCACTTCACCTCTAAAGAAAAAAGTAGAGAAACTTGAAGGAGAGATAATGGAACTTGAAAACCAACTCTCTATAAAGCACGAGGAGCTTATCGCAGCATCTAATGCAGGGGAGAGTGCTACCCTTATAGAGCTTTCTAAAATTGTATCAGAGATGGAAGAGAAGGTTGAAGAACTTTTTGAGCTTTTAGAAGAAGAGCAGACAACTTTAGATGAAATTGTTCAAGAGTACGATGAAAAGATAGCCGCTTTTTTGCTATAATTGCGAAAAATCAATAAAAGAGACAGCAAAGTGCATATCCCTAAAGGTTTTGGTAAAAACTATTTTACACTAGCAGCCATACAAGCTTACATCTCTTTAAAAAAAATTGTGGCGCTTTGCAGTGCTGTCCTTACACTCGATGGCAAACCTCTTAAGATAAAAATCAACTCTCCACCTGCATCTTAAATATTTTCATATATACAAAAAAACAATATATTTAAGGATACCTATGCAAAACAAACTTACACTTTCACTTCTAACAGTAGCTCTTTTGAGCCAACTACATGCTCAAGAAATCACGCTTGTACCTCTTGAAGTAACATCAACATCTATTGAAACAGATGAACTACACGCAACGCAAGCAGTAGAGATTTATACACAAAAAGAGATAGAGGCTTCCCATGTTCAAAATATTTATGAATTTTTAAATAAAGAGAGCTCGGTAACTGCTATGCCGTCGTATGGAAATCCATTTGCACAAAAACTTGATATGCACGGTTATGGAATTGGCGATGGCTATCAAAATATTATTATCCGCGTCAATGGACGTAAACTCAACAATATAGATATGGTGCCACAACTACTCTCAAGTATCTCTCCAAATCAGATTGAACGTATTGAGATCATTAAATCCTCAGGTATTGTCGAAGGTGGAGATGGTGCCAATGCCGGTGTTATTAACATCATAACCAAAGAGAGTAATGATAAACAAATAGGTTTTTATGCAGGTACATATAACACACTCGATGGCAATTTTTATGCAGGGCATACAGATGATCAACTTTCACTCTCGGTAAGTGGTGAAGCACAGAAAAATGGTGGAACCCGTTATATTGATGATAATGGAAATAAAGATGAAAACAAATTCTCCAACTTCTCTTTTGATCTGGCATATACACCAGTTGATGCACTAGAGTTACGTCTCAACGGGCTTACTTCAGATATAGACACATGGTATGCTTCAAAACTTACAAAAGCTCAATATGATGAAGATCCAACACAAAAAAGTAATGCTTGGTATAGTGGTGTCCATCAAATCTTTAGCAGTGATGTTATAGGAGCAGGTATCAGTTACTATATAAATAACAAATTTTCTCTCAATGGTGATTTTTCACATGAGTATAAAACATCAAACTATCTTACATACTCTTCAGAGTCTAAATATACCTACAATTCCTATAACATAAATACAAAATATGCTGCAAATAATTTAAAACTTACTCTGGGTATTGACGGTTTTAACGGTGATAGAAAGGCCAGCACAAACAGAACTAGCAAAGATAATATAGCAGGCTACATTTCAGCAGAGTACCAACTTGCCAACAGTACATTTAAAGCAGGTTACAGATATGAAAAAATAAGCTATGAATATGCACCGACAAATGCACTTAAGCTCACGCAAAATGACTCTTTGGATGGAATTGAGCTAGGTTATAACCTTGCATTGAGTAAAGAACAGTCTCTTTTTGCAAACTATACCAAATCCTATCAGGCTCCTGATATCGACAGATTTTTTAATTATGGCGGAACCTTTAACAACTTTATAAAGCCTATGAAAGCAGACAACTATACGCTTGGTTATAATTTTATTACAAAACAAAACAAGCTTAAACTCTCAGTTTACTATATTGATCTCAAAGATGAAATCTATTATTACAGTGATCCAACTTATGTAGCATCTAAAAATACAAATATAGATAAATCTCATAAATATGGTCTTGATCTTTATGATAAATTTATTGTAACGGAGCAATTTAACTTCAGCATTAACTATAACTATGTAATGGCAAAGATTGATACAGAGATAGAAAATGGTGAAAATTATTCAGGTAAAGAACTCCCAGGTGTAAGTAATCATAATCTCAAAGCAGTTCTTAACTATCTGCCAAATAAACACACCACTCTCTCTTTAACACAGATCTATAGAAGTAAAGCATACGCAGCTAATGATTTTGCAAATGATTTTACACAAAAACAGGATGCATACTACTCAACAGATATTGCAGCAACATATGCAAAAGATAATTGGGAAGTTTTTGCTAAAATAAACAATCTTTTTAATCAAAAGAATGGTTTATGGATCAAAGATGATGCAATTTACCCTGTAAATTTCACAACAACAGCAATTGCAGGAATAAACCTCAAATACTAAAAAGGCAAAACAGTGAGTACAAAAACCTTTCTTATTCTTCTTATCTTTGTACTCACAGCCTCGGCTCAACAAAGAATAGTCTCTTTGAGTCCTTCAATCACAGAGATTATCTATGCTCTTGGTGCAGGTAGTGAACTTGTTGCAACATCAAGCTATTCGCTCTATCCAAAAGAGGCTCAGGCACTCCCTGTCATTGGTGGTTATACGCATCCAAACATTGAAAAGATAATCTCCTACTCACCAACTTTGGTTGTTGGTCAAAGTTTTAATACCCAAACACTTGAAAAACTCCACTATTTTCATATTAAAACAGTTAAACTAAAGCTAAAGACCCTGCAAAATATACAAAATTCCATACTGCTTTTAGCACAAACGATTTCAAAAACAAAAGAAGCTAACAAACTTATAACAGATATAACACAAGCGATCAAAAATATCAAAAAAACAAAAAAACAACACTCTGTCCTTATTGTATATGGACTAAAAGAAGATCTAAGCAAAGGGATCTATGTTGCAGGAGAAGATATTTTTTTTAATGATATCATCAAACTTACCGGGAATACAAATGCTTACAAAAATACCACTATTTCCCAACCTGTTTTAAATTATGAGAACATCATTGCACTTAATCCAGATCAGATCATTATTTTGCATTCTCACGCAACAGAACCAAATGTCAATATCGAACATGCACTTGCATCTTGGTATGCCCTGCCGACAAATGCCGCTAAAAACAGTAAAATATCCATTATTGATGAAGATTATCTCCATATTCCTTCCCAAAGGGTTGCTTTAACCATTAAAAGACTTTCACGTGAGATGCAAGATGATTGAATTACAAAATCTTAGCTGTTTTTATGAAAAAGAGAGTATTTTACAGAATATAACACACAAATTTCCAACACACCTCAGTATCTTGGGTGCTAACGGCTCAGGGAAAAGCACCCTTGCAAAAGCACTCTGCAATCTAATTGCCTACAGTGGAAAAATACTTCTTGATAACAAGGAAATAGATACATACAAGGCTAAAGAACGTGCTAAAAAAATCGCTTATATTCCTACAAAACTTGAGTTTTATGATGAATTTCTAAGGGTTGATGAGTTTATTTTATTGGGAAGGTTCGCACATAAAGAGAACTTTTTTAACTATACAACACAAGATAGAGAAGTTACAAAAAACACTATAAAGCTTTTGGGGATTGAGCAATTGCAACAGCAAACATTAAGCTCACTTAGTTCAGGAGAAATGGCTCTTGTACTCATTGCACAGGCACTCACGCAAGAGAGTCAAATCATCATTTTTGATGAGCCAACAGCGAACCTTGATCCAAAAAATGCAAAAATCATTGCCTCATATATCAAACAGCTCAAAAAAACGCACACTATTGTTTTAATAACTCACGATCTTCATCTTGCACACTTCATTGATAATGAAGTCCTCTTTTTAAAAGAGAAAAGAGCCTATTACTTTCAAAAAGATTTTTTTACCGACACAAATTTGACGCAACTCTATGAAGTCCCAATAAAATCATTGGCGGTGCAATATGATTAGAGTTGTTATTTGGTCTTTATTATCTTTAATTTTACTTATTTCACCTTTTTTGGGTGCGGTAAACTTAGATTTTTCTGACATCTTTCATACAGGTTCGCTCTCTGCTCAAATCTTTTATGAACTGAGACTTCCTCGTGTAATTTTTACTTTTTGTGCAGGAATTACTTTAGCCCTTAGTGGTCTTCTTTTTCAAACAATATTTCGCAATCCTTTAATGACTCCCTACACCTTGGGCATATCAAGTGGAGCAACACTTGGAGCTGGAATTGCTATTAAACTTGGTCTTTCAAGCTTCATGTTTGGTATAGGAGCCGTCAGTCTTTTTGGATTTTTTGGCGCCATGTTAACTATCTTCTTACTCCTTTATCTTTCACAGTTTTTACGTGCTTCACAACAGAGTTCTCTTCTACTTTTAGGTATTGCTCTTTCTCTCTTTTATACCTCAGCACTTATGCTTGTTTTTTATTTGGGAAACAGCATTGAAAATGATATGCTCATCCGCTTTACTATGGGTTCACTCTCTATTATAGGCTGGAGTACCCCTTTGTTCTTACTGATAACTACACTTTTTCTTACAATAAGCATCTACGCCTATCGTTTTGAACTGCAACTTTTAGGAGTGAGTGAAGAGAGTGCAAAACAAAAAGGGGTAGAGAGTAAAAAAGTGACCTTCTGGTTGCTGCTTATTGCCTCTTTAGCTATTGGCGTTCTTGTCAGCATCTCTGGTCCTATCGGTTTTATAGGATTGATAGTCCCCCATATTGTAACAAAGGTCTACCCTGTTACTATTGAGAAGCGTATTATAAAAACGGCTCTTTTTGGTGGCTTCTTTTTGGTTTTTTGTGACACACTGACACGTGCATTACCAACACAAAGTGAACTGCCAATAGGTATTATTACAGCTCTTATTGGCGGACCATTTTTTATTTATCTTATAATTTCTCGTAAAAGGTAACTCTACATCAAAAACAGAGGATAAATTCTCTACTTTGAAGTAAATTAAAACTCTGCTATAATTTTTACAAATAAAGGAGCAACTATTATGAAAAAGATATCAAGACGTGGATTTCTAAAGGGTGCTGTAGCACTTGGGGCATTACCGTTAGTGGCCAATGCAACACAAGATACAGAAGAAGAGAGTCTCCAATTCATACATATTACGGATTCACATATGGATCTTGCAGACAGTGACTCTGTTGATGCACTCAAACTTGCTGTTAGTTTTATAAATACAAACTATCCTGATTTGGATTTTGTTCTCTTTGGTGGAGATAATTTCAATAATAATGTTGCCGGTGATAAAGATGCACTTGTCTTTAAAAAGATTGCAAACAAACTCAAAATGCCTTATTACAGTGTACGAGGGAACAAAGAATCATCGCCAAAAGGTGATGATGAAATCAACCTTGCAGAATTTCATAAGATGTTTATTGCAAATCGAGGTATAACTTCAGTTGGAAAAGATTGGCTTTTAGAGACAAAAGGTTATAATATTTTAGGACTGGACAGTTGTATAGAGCATCAGAATAATGGTCGTTACTCCGAACAAACACTCAGTTTTGCAGAAATGGTTCTGCAAGGTGGTAAACCGACAGTTATTTTAAATCATCATCCTTATACGAACTACTGGGGTGGTACAGAACAAAAAGACCTTCATAAATATGTACTCAATAATACAGATGAAGCACAAAAAAGACTCTTTGGGCATAAAAATCTACTGCTAACACTTTCAGGGCACAAACATATTGACTCTGTTAGTAAGATAGATAATGTCAATGTCATTGTGACACGTGGTTTCATTCGTCCAAAAGATCTTGATGCTTATCCTATGCGCCATATTACACTAACAGGTAGTAATCTCACACAAAAGCTCATTTATACAGCATAATATGGGGTATGCAAAATGGCTGCGTGAGCATGGAGAAAAACATAAGGAGATTCTTAAAAGGCTTCTAACAAGAGGAGTCACGCAAACAGAAATAATCAACTATTTTGATTTTGAAAATATGAAAGAGAAGGAGCCTGATTTTTGTCCTCTTTACAAACAAAATAGAAAATGCCATGATATAAAACATCTAAACTGCTATCTCTGTTCCTGTCCAAATTTTCGCTTTAGCGATACTGGCATAAAAGAGATAGAACACAAACTCCAGTATAGTTACTGTAACATTAACTCAAAAGATGGACGACAAGGTATCTATGGTCATAAAATTCATCAAGATTGTTCACGTTGTCAAGTTCCTCATACACGAGAGTATGTTGCTAAACATTTTGATCTTGACTGGACAAAGATCATGTCTGATTGTGAAATAAGTACCTAAATGGGTGTAAAAACTCCTCTTACACTCTTGCAGGCACAAAAGCTCTTTAACGACTTCTCATTTGTACGATTAGCAGCAACAAACACTGGTATTATAGATACAACTTACCTTGTTTACGGTACAAGTGCAAACTATATTCTTAAAAAATATGAACGAGATATCGAAGAAAAAATTATTTTTGATGCAAAACTCTTAAAAAAACTCCATACTGCAGGGCTTAATGTCTCTTTATTACTCGCACACAGTGACCAGTGGTACCTGTATAAAAGACTAAAGGGCTCAATACCAAGAACTACAAAAGCCTTTCATCTTCAAGCAATTGGAAGATTTTTAAATAAATTTCATCACTACTCCAGCCATATTGGGAGCCAAGAGAATTTTCTGCAAAACTATCCATTGACTGAGATCTTGCGTGAGCTAAAGAGAACAAACTATTTTTACTATAAAAAGCTCTCTTGCCTTACTCAGCTCACGCAAAAGTGTGAAGGTTTTATTCATGGGGATATATTTAAAGACAATACTCTTTTTAATGCGAACAAGGTTGCCATCTTTGATTTTATAGATGGAGGCTGTGGAAGTTTTTCATTTGAACTTGGTGTTGTTTTGCTCTCTTTTAATCAACATAAACGAAAAAGTTATACACAGCTACTGCTCAAGAGTTATAATCAAAAAAAAGTAAAAAAAATAACTCTGCGTGAGCTTGAAAAATCTATGCAGGATGCGGCGAAACTCTACTCACTTTTACGTATATGGCACTACAAAAATACAGGCAAAGTAAAAGAGTTAGCAAAACTTTGGTAAAATCACTCCATGCAAATAACAATTAATGAATACAATATGCAAAATCTCCAAGCCTACAGTGAACTCAAAAAGCAAGATATTTCAACACTGATCAATGAAGCTCTTGAAACTTACTTTATCAACGAAGAAAAAAAACTCTTAGAAAAAAATCTTGCTGATGAAAATGCAATGACAAATCTTGACTTTGATGAATTTTGGGATGATGTGGAGATAGAAGAATGATGCAACACGGTGGCAATATTTACAAATATGCAAAAGAACTTGATTGCCAAGCGAATGAGATTATTGATTTTTCATCCAATATCAACGGCTACAGGTCTGATTGTGATTTTAAAATTACAAGCGACACTATTACAAGGTACGCAAACAGTGACTATCCTGAATTAAAAGATACCATTGCAAACAATTACAAAACGCATAGCAGCAACATCGCACTTTTCAATGGTGCGACAGCAGGAATCTATGCTCTACTTTCTCAACTGAAAAACAAAAGTGTATATCTCTATGCCCCTCTTTATGGCGAATATGAAAAAGCAGCTCTTGCGAGCAAAAAAGATATTTATAAAATAAACCGCATAGAAGATATTGATGCAGAAATTAAAAAAAAATCTATTGTTATCTTTGTCAATCCATCAACACCAGAAGGAAGTTTTTATGATCTAGAAGAACTTTTTTTAATGTGGAAAGCTAAAAAATGTACCATTATTATTGATGAGAGTTTCATAGAATTTGAAAAGCACAAATCTTTGAAAAACCAAATTAATGACTATAAAAAACTCTATATAATCCAATCTTTTACAAAATTCTATGCATGTGCTGGAGTGAGGATAGGTGCTCTCTTCTCTCATAAAAAGAACATACGTTCACTCAATATTCCTCTTTGGAATCTCTCCTCACTTGATAGCATGTTTTTACAGGAACGTCTTAATGATGAAATCTTTAAAGAGTCATCACGCAAGTTTCATAAAGAACAAAAAGAGGAGCTCAAACACATCTTACGCGAATCAAAGCTCTTTGATACTATAGTTGAGAGCGAAGCTAATTTTATCCTTACACAATCTTCACATGCCGATGAGATTTTTGAGCATCTTTTAGCACATAAAATAGTGCTACGACAATGCGAGAGTTTTGACTATCTTGATGGCTCCTGGCTACGTTTTGCTGTAAAAGACAAAGAGGCTCACGCAGAACTGCAAGAGGCACTCTGTGCATTCGCTTAGTATCTTTGGCTCAAGCAGTGATGCCGGAAAATCTACACTCGCCTTTGCCCTGACCTATCTGTTACATACAAAAGGTATCAAAGTAGCACCTTTTAAAGCACAGAATGTTTCAAATAATGCTGTAGTCACAGATCTTGACAGAGGTGAAATTGCAGTTCCTCAAGCTTTTGCAGCCCAAGCAATAGGATTAAAGACAACTCCTCTTTTTAACCCTATTTTACTTAAAAGTGCCGCAAAGAACAGTGCGCATCTTATTATCAATGGGAAAAATATTAAAGATACAAATGTTAAAGAGTACTACAGAGATATTGACAAGCTTAAACCTATCGTAAAAGAAGCCTTTACAAAATTGCAACAAAAATATGAATGTATTGTTGCAGAAGGTGCAGGAAGCCCTGTTGAGCTTAATCTTATGGATCAAGATCTCTCCAATCTCTATATTGCAAAAGAGTTCAATACAAAAATAATTTTAGTAGCAGATATTGAGAGAGGAGGTGTGTTTGCTTCTATATATGGTGTGTATAATCTCCTGCCTAAAGAACTACGGCCAAATGTCATTGGTGTTATTGTCAATAAATTTCATGGTGATCTAAGCCTCTTTGATAAAGGGGTGCAGATCATAGAAAATGAGTTTGGCATTAAAGTTTTAGGTGTCGTTCCATATCTACCCTTTAATCTTGGTTTTGAAGATGCTGCCTCATTAATGAACTATCAACAAGATATCAGCCGAACAATTATAAAAGTAGCTGTTATAAAACTCCCCCATATTTCTAACTTTACCGATTTTGAACCCTTAATAGCGGATGAAGAGATTGAACTCAATTTTGTTTCAAATACAAATGAAGCCAAAAATTATGATCTTATCATACTTCCAGGAAGTAAGCGTGTGTTTGACGATCTTGCATGGTTGCGTGAGCGAGGTTTTGAATCACTTCTACAAAATAAGAAAACAAAATTATTTGCCATTTGTGGGGGTTATGAGATGATGTTTGAAAAGCTCATAGACAAAGAGGGTGTAGAGTCTGATGGAATAAGTGTAAATGGCTTTGGACGGCTTAAAGGCGAAGTCGTTTTTCAAACTAACAAAGTGCTAACAAAAGGATGTTACAATCTTTTTGATATTATGTGTAACGGATATGAAATTCATAATGCTATAACAAAAAAACGAGCAAAAAAAACAAAAAACTTTTATGGTACATTTATTCATGGCCTGTTTGAAAATGATGCTTTGCGTGAGAAGATATTTTCTAAAATAAATCCTCAATATCGAGGTTATAATTTTCATATATATAAACAAACAGCGATCAGCAACTTTGCAGATCATATCAAAGAACACATAGATCTAAACTATATTTTAAAGAGATTGGACAATGATACTTACAAATCTGATGATCGCCCTGCTGGCTTATCTTATTGATACAATTTTTGGAGAATTTTCATTCATTAAACATCCAATTATTCTAATTGGCGATATCATCTTATTTTTTGAAGAAAAATTCTATAAAGATTCTATATTCCGTGGTGTTTTACTTGTTATTTTTGTCATGAGTATAATGAGCTTTGTTTCATATCTTTTTTACAATTATCTTCTTTTGATGCATCCCCTCTTTAATATCCTTGTAAGTGCTTTTATAGCCTCATTGTTTATAGCACACAATATGCTCTATAGCACCGTTAATGAGATTCTTAGTGTAGATAACAAAAAAGAAGCTTTAGCAATGTTAGTATCACGTGATACACAACATTTAAGTCAAAGTGATATCTATAAGGCTGCAATTGAAACGTATGCTGAGAATCTCAGTGATGCAGTGATTGCACCACTGTTTTATTTAACACTGTTTGGTTTACCCGGAATTATACTTTATAAAACGCTCAATACAATGGACTCTATGGTCGGTTACAGGAATAGCCGTTATGAACAGTATGGTAAAGCAGTAGCAATACTGGATGATATATTCAATTATATACCCGCAAGAATCACAGCACTTATAATTATGATTATTGCAAAAAAGCCCCAAATTTTCAGCTTTTATAAAGATGGGAAAAAACACGCTTCTCCAAATGCCGGGCATCCAATAACAGCAATGGCACTAAAGACCAATACAAAATTAGGTGGTCCAACGAACTATTTTGGAGAAACAAAACAAAAAGCTTTTTTTGGTGAAGGAGAAGAGCTAATAGAACCTAAACATCTAAGAGAGGCCCTTTCAACAGCAAAAATCTTTGATTATATCGTTATTGCTTTATATATTGTATCTATTTTTGCTTTTAGCTTACTGGGCAGTTCTTTTTAAAAAAGTATCTTTTTGCCCATAGATGAAATTTTTATCTCATCAACATACTTCACTCTAAAAGGTATTGTGAGTACACCATAGCAACTATTTATCTTCTCTTTTATAGTCGTTTTACTGATTTTTTTATCTGCTTCAAGAGTTATGAGAATCTGTTCACTTCGTAGAAGTTCTTTTTTATATACAAGTTCAACCAATGCTTTATCTATTCCCTCAATAGATTCAATCAGATTTTCAAGAGCTACTGCAGAGATCCTTTTACCTGCTATTTTAATGATTTTGTTACTTCTACCGAGTAATTTAAAACCCTCTTGTGTAGTTTCTATAATATCTTCAGTTACAAAAGGCTGCTTAACTCTTTTAATACCATTGTCCAGTATATAGTTCGAGATAAATGGTGATGTAACACTGAGTTTTTCATCCGATTTTGTAATAGTTACGTTTTGCAGAGCTTTCCATATTTGTGAATCAGAGAGCTTGTAGGCAATTCCTCCCGTTTCAGTAGAACCAAAAAGTTGAATTACATTTGTTTGATATTTTTTTTCTAATGAGCGAACATCCTCTGCCTGTAAAGGCCCCGTAGAAGATATGAAAAGTGCATTGCTTAAATTATAGCTTTCACTTAATTTGGCCAGAGCCTTAATAAAGACAGGAGTAGTTATTACAAGAGCACCTTGTTCTTTTGCTTCTTCAAGAATTTCATATGGTAAGAAGTCCTCTTTAACAACAAGTCGAACATTTTGCAGATGCAAAGGTAATAATAATCCTGCTAAAACTCCATAAATATGTATGAAAGGAACGGTTACAATGACTTTTCTTATCTCTTGCATATCAGACACCAATTTGGCTAATACACTAACTTCTGACTCAAGATTCAAAGAACTTTTAAATGCTCCAACAGGAAATCCAGTAGATCCTGAAGTAAAAAAGAGAAGTTTACTCTCAACTTTATCGATATTTTCAAGAGAGTTCAGATCATTTTGTTCATAAAAATTTCGTAATTGTTTATGATTTTTATCAAAAAGTACTATTTTTGCATCTGACTTATAACGTGTTATAAATTTGGTAATAAACTCTTTTTTATTACTAAATTCAATATTTCTAAATCCATCATATGCAACTTCATCACTAAAAATTTCTACTCTCTCTCGTCGGCTATCAGTATGAATATATTCAAAGATCATCGCATTCCCTTTATAAGTAAATAGATTGCAGTACATCCTAAAGTAATTACTAGTCCTATTGAATTGAGTGCTGTAATAGAGCTAAATATAAGTACACCAAAAGCTGCAAAAGTACTCAGTAACGAATATTTGATTGCCAACATTGTTTTAGATTTTTGCTGAGAGGCACTCATATAGATGCCATAATCAATGCCTATAGCAATTAAAATAATCAATGCAAAAAGGTTCATTATATTCAATGCAAAGAAAGTTGCAATAATTCCCAAACTAACCGCGAGTGGAAATAAAATATAGTTCAGAGCATAGAAGAAACGCTCACGCACACTAAAAATCAATAAAGCTATAATTACAATCAATACAATAGAGGAGTAGAGTAATATATCTCTTAACATTTGATTTGCAACTTTTGAAAATATTACCTGTGCATTCATAGGAGTTGCAAATTGGAGGTCTTTAATCTTATTGAGATCATCAACCATTGCAATAGAATAGAACTTATTCCCCTTTTGATAAAGTGCTAGATTATATGTCTGAAAAATATGTAAATCTATATGCTCGCAGGATGGGAGTTTATCGGTAAAATCGTAAGCTAAAGAGAAATAATTTTCTCTAAATCCAAGTTGTTTTGCTTCTTTGTTTATTATATTTTTTAAACGCTTAAAATCATACTCTTTTAATCTTCTCTTTTGTATATCACACTCTTTTTGTGAGGGGACAAAAGTAGCAAATGAAAAAGAGTGTGCACTTCTTTTTGCAAGCAAATGTACTCTTTGTAAAAGTTCCTTTTGAGAAGATGCTTCGACCATAACAGGAGAGAGTTTCTCTTTGTTAGCATTTGCAAAAACAGCTTGGAGTTTTTGCAGTTTTATGTTTTGATAATCAAGATCTCTTATATCATTGTCAAATCGTAAATGATAAGCACTGTAAGCAAGCAAAACAAGCGAAAACAGAGTTACTACATAGGCAGGAACTCTATATTTAAAAGGCTTTTGGATATTTTTAACTCTATGCTCTTGAATATCAAGAAAAGGAAAAACAAAAGTAAATACAAGATATGCAAATGTTAAAGACAAAAGAGCAAAAATACTGATCTGACTAATCATAGGGACCGGAATAAAAGCGAATATGGCAAAGGCAGAAAGAGTCGTCAAATAACCCAGAAAAACATTTTTATCAAAAACTTTTTTCTTTCTATAAAAACTGTGAAAATAATAATGAAAGAAATAGTCTATACTTACAGCAGTTAATGATGTACCAAAAGCCAAAGAAAGAACTCCGAAGTTTTCAATAGTCGTTGTACATATAAGTGCTGCAAAAATCATTGAACTCATAAGTGTTAAAGTTGTATGCATCAGTAGTTTCACACTTCTTAGCATGCCAAAATAAATAGTTAAAAGTAGTATCGTAGAGAGAATAACTATCCATTTTACATCAGCTTTTATTTTTGCAGAATTCTCAACACTATAAAAGAACCCGGCAAAAGCTATAACATTTTTATATGAAGAGATTACACTCTTAACATCCTTATAAAGCCTCTTTGCAGCCTCCATCTGTGATGGGTCCACATCTGTTGTCACTTTAATCAGGTATCCATAATCTGCTAATATTAAATATTTTCCTTTATGCCCTACATTGAGAGTATTTCTGTTCATAACAAAAAGCTTTAGTGGGTCATTTTTATCAATTGGAGTATAAAAGAAATTGTGCTTCTGAGCTATAAAGAGGCTATTGAGACGTTTTTTTATCTCTTCTTTTGTTAATTTTGTACTATCAAAAGTTGCAAGTAGAGGATAATATTGATTGAAATAGTTTTGAATTTTTTGATCAGGTAGTGTTGTATAGACAACATTTTTAATGCCCTTGAGTCTCTCTATTTTTTCTGCAATTTGTTTCAGGTCTTTTTTAGCTCTCCTGTCAAAACCCTTTACTGCTATAAACATCTCTTTTGAGTAGCCAAGTTCATTGGCAATATAGAGCTTTTCTACAGACTCTTTTGGTGCAAAAAGTGCAAGAAGATTTGTAGATATATGGATAGAATCTTTAAATATAAAGAGACTTAACAGAAGGAGTGCAAAGATAAAATAGTTAATTCGTTTCATCATCATCAATGTTTATTGTAATTGTATCATCATTCTTAAAATAGACTTTTATAAAAGAGATTTTAGCATCTGCCTTTTTAAGTTCTATCTTCTTTAAATATTGTTTCATTTCTTCTTTTGGTGTTAAGATTTCCATGCCATCTTCTAAAGAGATAGAAAAATTTTCTTTTATGAATTGAGTATCATCAGCATGCACTAAAATAAGTATATCTAAAAAAACACCCATACGCTGCTCTTGTACTTCATCCAAAGAGAGTAATTTTTTTCCGTCATAAACCTTTAAATCACCATCATCATAGAGAATAGACTTATTAAGATCATTATAGACAATCTTGACACCATAGTCACTAAATTGTATATCGCCCTGAAACTTTTGAGTCTTATCAAAAGCATATGAGTATCGTTCTTCATGAAAACCCTCTGCATGAAGTGAACAGATTAATGTAAAAAGTATAAATAAATATTTCATAGTTACCTCAAGTATATTTTAGCTATTTTTTTTAGATCGAAAAAGAAAGATCTCACCATAAACTATTTGTAAAATCAAAGCCGTAAAAAGTAAAAGATACCATCCTACAGAACTGTAAAATGCCCAGACCAATTCATTGGGATAAAATATAAAAAATATTTGGATTAAAGTATTTAACAAAAGAACAGCACTCCAGTACCCATCACTTTTTGCTATAAACTCTTTTCTCTCTGCAGAGAGCTCTTTTTTATAAAATGTTTGCATCATTCTAAGAACAATTGAATGTTTTTGTAAAAAAGCGTTCAAAAATAGAGCAAAAAAAGAAGCACTGATAAGTGCGGGGATCATTTTTATAAGTTCCATACTACTAAAATAATAGGCAAGGACAACAAAAATAAAATAAACAGCAGGTACACCAATAACTTTTAAACTCTGTTTTGTTTTTAGAGATACCAAAAGATAGATTAGCAATACAATTGCAAAAATGCTGCTTGCTTTTTCAAAAGATACAAAACGTAAGGAGAGCACAAAAAGAGGTGCAAAAGCAAGTGATAAAAAATTATTTATAGTAGAAATGCTCATCATTGACTCTATTTTTTTGGTTCTTTCCAAAAATCATAGAAGTTAAGCCATTGATTTGGATAACGTTTAACTACGTTTTCAAATTGAGTCACATAGAAAGACACAGCCTCTTTTATTGCACTCTCCTCACTTTTATTATGATCTACGGATATTTCATAAAATTCTACTTTGTATTTTTGCATTCCAACAAGAATAATAAAATAGATTACCAAAGGTTTTTTCATCTTGTAGGCAATTTGAAAAGGATTTTTATTAAAGTATGCCTTTTGCCCTAAAAAATCTACTGCTATAGTTGCATTTGGATTTGATGCACGATCTCCCATGATCGCAACAACCTCATCATTCATCAAGGCATTTGCAATGGCGATAGAGACTGCAATAGGACCTCTGTTGATATCAATAACATTAATAGTCTCCTTATATCCTAAAGACTCTTCAATCTCTTTAATATCACCTTTGAGAACCTCCTGCATAACAATGTTCATTCTGTTTTGTGTGCGTGAGGAGTTGGAAGATGCTGCCCATCCTCCAAAGTGAGACAAAACCAAGATGGTCGCATGTTTAAAAATTTCCAATGGTCTGGTAGGGTCATCATAAACAAAAGTGTAACTCGTAGGATCTGCTTTTGTTATAAATCTGTCCACCATTGTAATTGCAAAAATACGCAAGTGTTCATAATATACCCAATTGGTAAATTCAATATTTAAGTGCTTATAATAAATGCGTAATGACTCCTTGACATTAGATGCAAAAATAAAATAAAAAAAAGTCACCGGATACATCAAATAATATATAAATTTGTATCCAAAGAGCTTGTAAAGATTAAAAACGAGCTTTATGCTCCAACCACTACCTCGTTGTTTTGTCTGCATCTTATCTATTTCTTAAAAGTAAAGTATTAAAAATCGCTGTTGTCCATTTTTTCCATAAACTTGGGACATGCACCCAAACAATAGCCATAGTATCATCAAATTTTCTAAAATGACTTACACGTTCATCTGGTGTTGGATAATAACACTCTATTGGCACTTCACTGATTGACCCACCAGCATCTGCATGACGAACAAGAACCTCCATCTCCCAATCAAAACCACTTGTCTTTATATCTAAATTCACAATAGAAACAGGATAAATTCTATACCCCGAAAGAGAGTCGGTAATAGTATACCCTGTATCCCAACAAGCCCAAAAATTTGAAAACCATCTTCCAAATTTAGAGCCTTTAGGGACATGTGCAAGGTCGAAATTACGTGCACCAATCATAATTTCACCCTCTTTATAACTACTAAGAAGCTTTTGCATTTCACTTGCAAGATGCTGACCATCCCCATCAATACTGCCAACATAAGTATAACCCAACTCTTTAGCTTGTATAACACCACTAAAAATCGCTGCACCTTTACCACGATTACGATCATGTTTTACAAAATGAACATGCTCTTTTTCATCATTATCAAAGAGTGACTCTACTTCAATATCACTACCGTCATCAACAACTATTGCCTCATAACCATGGTCTATAACATCAAACACTACATTTTTAATGGTTTTTGGGTTATTGTAGGTTGGTATTAAAACGGCGTTTTTTCGCATTATCGTGCCAATCCCCCACTGATATTGAGAATTTCACCAGTTACATACGATGCTTTATCTGCTAAAAAAAGTACACACTCTGCAACTTCTTCAGGCTTACCTATGCGTCGTAAAGGTATCCCTTTTTTCATATTTTTCAAATCCATTTCTGCAGTCATTTCTGATTCTATCAAACCCGGAGCAACAGCGTTA
>Ga0256828_1000349_pt1 | contig 31795 bp, 27 predicted proteins | sample CV88metaG_FD_185993 | JGI IMG/M metagenome (GOLD analysis project Ga0256828, IMG submission 185993) | Hydrothermal vent microbial communities from East Pacific Rise, Pacific Ocean - CV88 | ecosystem: Environmental > Aquatic > Marine > Hydrothermal vents | place: Pacific Ocean: East Pacific Rise...
TTTTTTTATAAAATACTATAAATTTAAAACTTATAATTAAAAAATGTCTAACACTTTAGAAAAATTAAATCAAGAGTTACATAATAAAACTTTGAAAAAAATAGAAGAAATAAGAGAAAAAAGAAAATCTGAATGATATGTAGATTTTGATTCTTATTTTATAAATTTGTTTTTAAATAGTCTTTTTGAGGTTTTAAAAGATTTTGATGAAGCTATAAAATCAAAACAAGATTTAGAATTAACATATGTAGATAGAAATAAATTTGATGCAGATTTATGTGTAAAAATACCTGCATTATTACAAAAATATAAAAAAGAATATGTTAGGGAAGTGGTTCCTAAATTGATTGATTTTTTAAATAATTCAAAACTTGTTAAACAAAATATTATTTCAAAAATTGATTGAATCTGAATTTATTTAAATATTAGTTTAGATGATAAATTTTTGTTTTCTTCAATTGAAGATGTATTTTTAAAAGACTCTAAATTTTGAGAAAATGACTTACAAAAAGATAAAGATATAGTTGTTGATTATAGTTCTCCAAATGTAGCAAAACACCTACATGCAGGGCATATTAGATCTACAATTATTGGTCATGTTTTATCAAATATTTATGAAAAAAACTGATATGCAAGCCATAGAGTAAATCATATAAATGACTGGGGAGGTTTTGGTTTTTTGATTGAATGATATTCAAAATGGACTGATGTTTTACCTGAATTTGAAAATAAAAATGACCTACTTTTTCATATTTATACTATTTATAGAAAAGCTGAAAAAGCTAGTAAATCTGAGGAAGAATTTGAAAATGCAAAAACTGATTTAGAAAAATATTTTAATATTGAAAGTTTTAAAGTATTTACTGAATCTTATAATGAATATATTGAGGCTTCAAAAGATAAATTTGCAAAACTTGAATCAGGAGAAAAAGAAGTAGTAGAATTATGGGAGCAAATGGTAAAATGGAGTTTAGCTGATTTTGAAAAATTTTATAATCTGTTAGGTATTCATCATGATTATGTAATTTGAGAAAGTTTTTATGCTCCTTTGTGAGTTAAACTAGTTGAAGATTTAGAAAAAAAATGACTAGTTGTTCTTTATAATGAACAAATGGCTAATGAAGATATTCAAAAATTACAAGAAAAATTAGACAAAGAAGAAATAACAGAAAAAATGTTTGAAGCAACAAAAGAAGAAATTTTGAGAGATATTTGAGCTTATGTTGTATTACTTGATAATTTTGAAAGATTTGTAGTTTTAAAATCTGATAAAAGTTCTATTTATGCAACTAGAGATTTAGCTGCAATTAAGTATAGAGCAGATAATTACAATCCAGATAAAATTATTTATGAAGTATGACAAGAACAAGCAGAACATTTTGATAAATTGTTTAAATCTGCTAAAAAAATAGGTTTAGATAAGATTTGATTTGAGCATATTTACCATGGTTTTTATATTGATGCAAAAACTAAAAAGAAATTAAGTAGTAGAGATTGAGCTTCAAATGTAGTAAAACTTATAACTGAATCAATTGAGTTTTTCAAAAATAAATATAAAGATTCAACTGAATTTACAAAGCAGCAAATAGAAGACATTGCTTATAAAATGGCTATTGGTTCAATAATTTTCAATGATATTAAATCAGATAAGAAAAATCCAGTTGCAATAAGTAGTGATATACAAAAAACTTGTGAAGCTTTTGAAGAATCAGGTTGAGCTTATGTTATGTATTCTATTGTTAGAGCTAATAGTATTTTAGCAAAAATAGATAATCTTGATGAAATTAAATTGGAAGATGTAGATTTAGAAAATTTAGATAATATTGAAAAACAAATATTAAATGAAATAACTAGATTTCCACTTGTTGTAAAACAAGCTTCTGAAAATAGTAATCCTGCTGTTATTATTGAGTTTGTATTAAACCTTTCTAGATATTATAATAGTTATTATAATTCTCACAGAGTTATAGATAATGATAAACTAGTAAAACATAGAATTTTTATCACAAAAGCTGTTTCAAAGGTACTAACAAATGCTTTAAAAACCTGTCATATTCAAGTTCCAGAAAGAATTTAATAAATTGCTTGATTTTTAATCAAGCAATTTATATTTAAAAACTAATAATAAAAAAATAAATATATGAATTTTTCAGAGTTAAATTTGGCTTCACCTATTTTAAAAGCATTAGATAGATTAGGTTTTGAAAAAGCAACAGAAATACAGCAAAAAACTATTCCTTTACTTTTAAAATGAAAAGATGTTTTAGCAACTGCACAAACTTGAAGTTGAAAAACATTTTCTTTTGCTTTACCTATTTTACATAAAATGTATGAGGATAGAAAGCAAAAATGAGAGGAAGAATGAAAACAGAAAAGGTTAATTAAAGCTTTGATTATTGCTCCAACTAGGGAATTAGCTATTCAGATTTGAGATTCTATAAAAGATTTCTGTACAAATACAAATTTTAAACATACTGTTATTTATGGTGGTGTAAATCAATTTCACCAAGTTAAAGCTCTTGAAAAATGAGTAGATATTTTGGTGGCTACTCCTTGAAGATTGGAAGATTTAATAAGTCAATGATTTATAAAATTATCATATGTAGAGTATTTAGTCTTAGATGAAGCTGATATTATGCTAGATATGTGATTTATGCCAGATATTCAAAAAATAATAAAAAGAATTCCACAAAATAGACAAACACTTTTATTCTCAGCTACAATGCCTGAGAGAATAAAAAAATTAGCAAGTTCAGTTTTGAATAACCCAGAAAAAGTTTCCGTAAACAAGGTTTCTTCAACTGTTGATTTAATAAGTCAGTATGTTTATCATGTATCTAGTAGTAATAGAAGAAAATTGTTACAATATTTAGTTAAAGATAAAAAATATAAATCAATTATAGTTTTTGTGAGAACAAAAGATGAAACAGAATATATTTTGGAATATGTAAAATCTGCTTGAATTCCTTCTGATAATATTCATAGAAATAGAAGTCAAAATGCTAGACAAAGAGCTTTGAAAGCTTTAAAAAATGGAGATATTAAAGTTTTAGTTGCTACTGATATTGCATCTAGGTGACTTGATGTATCAGGTTTATCATTGGTTATAAATTATAATATTCCAAAAGAGGCTGAAACTTATGTTCATAGAGTTTGAAGAACTGGTAGAGCTTGAGAAAAATGAACAGCAATTACTTTTTGTACTGATGCTGAAAAAGAAAAATTAAAACAAGTTGAAGAGCTAATTTGAAAAAAATTAGATGTAGTTTCAGATGATACTTATAAACAAGAAGTTATACCAAAAACAAAGATACTTTGATATACAAATTTTGATGAAAATTGAAAAGATAAATACAAAAAGAAAACAAGAAAATCTACTTGAAAGAAGAGATATTATTGAAATAAGAAAAAGAAGTAAAAACTTTTTAACAAAAAAAAATAAAAATTATTGCATTTTTTAGTAAAAATACAATAATTTGTTTATTGAAAATTTAAATTTATAAATAAAAACTATGGCTAAAACATATATTGAATGAGCTTCTTGTAAAGCTATAAATGGACAATTTGGAGAATTTTTTAATATGAGTTTCAATATTGAAAAATTACAACAATATGCAAACGAAAAAGGATATGTAAACCTTACAATGAGTAAAAGAAGGGAAGTAGGGCAATATGGAGATACTCATTATTTTACATTAAATGAATATAATCCAAACAATAATCAAAATAATACTGAATCAAATCAAGCTACAAACAATAATGCTTCACAAGATGATGTTTCAGTTGATGATTTACCATTTTAATTAAAAAAGTTGAGAATTAATTCTCAACTTTTTTAATTTATAATAAATAGATTATTAAATAGCATAAATATCATTCCTGAAATAAATGCAACAACTGGAACTGTTATTACCCAAGCTGCAATTATTTTCCATATAAGTTCTCTTTTTACATATTTATCTTCAGGTTTTTTAGTTTTTCTGTCTAGCCATTCTCTTAAAAATCATACTCAAAATATTCAACCTAGAGCAATATGAGTAGAACTAACTGGTAATCCAAGTTGTGAAGCTATAATTACTGTTATAGCTGCAGCTAAAGCAATTGAAAATGCTCTTACTCTGTCTAATTCTGTTATCTCATTTCAAACAGTTTTTATTATTCTTGGTCAATATAATGCTAATCAAAATGTAATTCATAATCAACCAAGTACTAAAATCCAAGTTTGTATTCCTACTTTTGCAGACACATGTCAGCTTATAACTGCATCATATATTCAAGCAATTGGTCAAATTGCATTTGCTACATCATTTGCTCAGTGTGCAAAGCTAAGAAGTAATACAGAAAAAATTAATGGAATTGTAAACATTAGATTTACAGATTCTCTGTTATTTTTTAGTTTTTTAGTTTTGTTTAGATATGTTCTAGTTATTGCAAATATTATTCATGCAATAATTATACCTATACTTGCTGCAGTTATGAAATCAACTTTTATTAAATGTTTTAATCATTTTAAAATTAAATATGTTGTAAATGCCCATCACATTATTGATACATAAAGTGGAATCCATTTTTTTGCTTGTTTGACTTTGTCATCTTGATAAATAATTGTCATTTTTATGCAAAATAAAAAAATAGCAGCAATAAGTCATCATAGTACAGGTGAAATTACCCAAGAAGCAGCAATTTTTCACATTGTTCACCAAGATACTATAGAAACTCAAAATGCAGCTATTCAAGCTCACATAACACCTCAAACAATAGAATGAGTTGTAGAAACAGGGGCTTTTAGATATGTAGCAAGATTTAACCACAATGCAGCAGCAAGTAAAGCAGCAAGCATTGCAAATATAAACATATTTGGGTCTGAAAAATTAGAAATATCAATTATTCATTTCTTGATTGTTTTTACTACATCTCATCAAGCAATTACTGCTCATGAAAATTCTCATAATGCAGCAATAACTAGAGCCCATTTCATATTGATAGCTTTTGATCAAACTGCAGGTCATACATTATTAGCAACATCATTTGCTCAGATATTCATTGCCATATATGCACCTAAAATTATAGCAAGAACTATAAAAATACCTAAATCATAGTTCATTCACATATAATATCCAAATAATGCAGAAGATATTATAAAAAGTAAACCTACAAAATTTTTCATATATTTTTTTTATAAATTAAAAGTTTACATTTTGTATTATATATCTATTATTCATTAGTAAAATTTTTAGGAGAATTTTAAGTTTACTTTTTATAAATATATTTTAGAAAATGAGAAATAAAATAAATCAATTATTACAAGATATTGATAGAAAAAAGCAAGAGTTAAGACAAGAATATGAAAAATTAAAAGATAAATATGGTTTTAAAATAGAAGGAAGAAAAATAGTTTGGAATAAAGATAAAATAAAAGAATTAAGAAAATATAAAAAATCTATTTTAGATTCTATATTTTCAGCTACTGTTAGAGAAATATTATCAATACCTTTTATTTGGGTTATGTTGATTCCAGCTATTGTATTGGATATATTTTTATTTATGTATCAAAATACAGCTATAAGATTGTATAAAATACCTATAACAAAAAGATCTGATTATGTTGTTTTTGATAGAAAACAATTAGCTTATTTAAATATAATTCAGAAAATAAATTGTATGTATTGTTCTTATTTTAATTGAGTAATGCAATATGCTGTTGAGGTTGCTTGAAGAACAGAAAAGTACTGGTGTCCTATTAAACATGCTAGAAAAAAAGCATGAGAACATAATTGGGAAAAATACTTTGCAGACTATTGAGATGCTGAAGGTTTTAAGCAAACTTTTTGTAATATAAAAGAGTTTGAGGAATTAAAAAATAGTTGACATAATAGTAAATAAGATTATTATATTTTTTGAATTTAAAGGTTATTTTTATAACTTTTAGAGGGAGTTATTTTTTAACTTTTTCTATTATGAAGTTTTTAAAATACATTTTAAAAGTGACACTAGTTTTTCTAGTGTCACTTTTTTGGTGATTAAATTATGTTAATGCTGCTTCTGTTGATGTTTGACCTGATATAGATTTATTACTTCCTGTTTCTGATGATTTACATTTATCAGCTACAACTTCTGGTTTTGATACATGTGATTTTATTGATTATATGTGGGAAGAAACAAGTAATACATTATTTATAGAAATGCCTTATGAAAAAGATATGGCTGTTATTTATTCTAATGATTTAAATGATAATCCTTGAACTTATACAATAAAATTAACTGCTACTTGTAATTGATGAAATCCTGATGATTGATGATTTATTGAAGAAGATAGTTTTATTTTAAATATTAATTGATGAAGTTCTAATCAAGCTCCTACTGATATAAATTTATCTAACTCTAATGTAGATGAAAATGTTGCTACTTGAAGTCTTGTATGAAATTTAAATACAACAGATAGTGATAGTACAAGTTTTACTTATAGTTTTGCAGATTATTCAAATTATCCAGATAATCAGCTTTTTAAAATAAATAATAATGAATTAAGAATAGATTTTTCACCAGATTATGAATTAAAAAATTCATATTCCATAAAAATTAAAACAGATGATCAACAATGATGAACTTTTGAAAAGGTATTTACAATTACAATTAATGATTTAGATGAAACTGTTGCATCAGTGGATGCTTGAGATGAACAAAATGTTGTTATTTGAGATATTGTATATTTAAGAGGAACTTTAAATTGATTTCCTTCTAGTTGATGTAATTTTATTTATAATTGGTCTGATGATACAAGACAAGCTACTATTAATAATTCATGAACCTTAAACCAGGCATATTTTGAAACAAATAGTTTTACATGATCTATTAGATTAAAAATTTGATTTAAAGTAACTGTAAGTTCTGAGTCAATTACACATGATTCTTGCTGAAAAACTTGAATATATAATGATACTGTTTTTATCAACATAAATACAGCATCTAGTTGAGATGTTTTAAATACAACTACACATCATAGATCACATAGTTCTAAAATGAAAGAGGAAGCAGATAAAATTTTTAGAAATTCTAAAAATATAAAATTGAATTTAAATGAACTAAAAAATTATAGTAAATATTTTTATAAATTAGATTGGAATTATATTGGTTGAGATTGACAAATAGTATATGAATTAGAATATTCTAATAAAAAAGATTTTACTAATTATTCTAAATTAAAAACTAAATCTAGATTTTATGTATTTAAAAAAGATTTTTTTAAGGATTTAGAATTATATTTTTTTAGAGTAAAAGCAACTTATAAAAATAAAGAAAGTCCTTATTCTAATATAGTTTCTATAGTAAATAAAGATAATCCATTAAATGAGTTTAAAATAATTTGCAAAAATTGTAATAATAAAATTAGTTTTTGAGATGTATTTGAAACAGTTGATTTATTAATAGAAAAGAGTTTAAATATAAATTGTGTTTCTTGTGAAAGAAAAAAAACTAAATTTATATTTAGTGATATACTTTTGGATAAAAATAATCTAGATTTATATATAGATAAAAATAATTATTGTAAAAAAAATATAGATTACACTGATATTTTTGATTATAACAAAGGCTTAGATTTTAAAGTTGAATGTTCTAAAAATAAAATTAATAAAAAAATAGATTATAATGATTTATTAAAATAAATTTAAATTTTAATTATAGTGTATATGAAAACAAAAGTTATATTGTTTATGATTTTGTCTTTAGTTTTAGTTTCTTGTTGAAATAAATCAGATGAAACTAAAAAGCAAAAAATAAATAATGATGAGGTTGTTCAAAATTTAGAACATATTAATAATTCAATGGATAAAGCAATAAATTGATGATCAGAAGAAGAGGTTATGTGAGAATTATGAAAATTAAAAAAAGTTGGTAATAATACAGATTTTAATAAATTACCAGATTGGTTATACAATTTAGGTTTTAAAAAACCAGATTGATTGATAGTAGATAAAAACAATAGTGAAATTTGACCTAAATCTGTTAGTATAACATATTTTACAAATAATATTGATGAAGCTGTTTTGGAAGCTGAAAAACTTGCAAAATCTATGAATATTGAAGAATCAGAAATTTCTCCAAGAAAACAATTATCTTCAATGTTAAAAATGATTACAGATAAAGCACAGCAAGAAGAAATGAAGAAAAATATACAGTGAGCAATGTTTACAAATTGTAGTTGAGATGATTGTAGTAAAAATGATTATTCTATTATGCTCAGTGCCTTTAAAAATGAAAAATGAGTTTGAATTTTTCAAGTGGTAGTAATAAAAAACACAAAACAATAATTTATTTTCTAATTATAGAAATTATGAAAAAAATATTTTCATTATTAGCATTATTTTGAATGTTTATTTCAACATTTTGAAATAATGTTTATGCTGTGGTTTGATTAAATTCAAATACAGTTTGAGTTACTAATTATTCACAAGTAGCTACAAATCAATTAACAAATGCTCAATTAGTTTCAAAATATATTCAAGTTAATAATTGAAATTTTTTAGAAAAGTTTCAATGACAAGATTGAGTTTATAAAGTAAACTTTAAAACAATAACTCCTCAAAATGCTGGGCAAGTGCAAGCTATTTTTGCTTCTAAACAAAGTTTTCCTAAAAAATTTGTGCTACCTGAGGGGTTTACTTATGAAGTTAAAACTAATGATTTAAATAAGGAGTTTGTAAAAACCAATACTTTAATTTCAAAAGTAAATATTTTAAAAAGAAATAATGTTGACATTTGAAAACTAAAAGTTAAAGAACCTATTTTACAGATTTTACCTGATAGAATTCAATATATTAAAAGAGCTGAAATTAGTTTTAATACTGATTCAGAACTTAAAAACATAAAAAAATATTTATGAAAAGATTTTAATTTTTCAGATTGAAATTTAAATAAATTATGATTAAAACTTAACCAAGATGCTGAAAAAAGTTTTTGAAATAAAGATATTTCTTTAAATCCCCTTAATAAAAGAGTAACTGAGAATGATGTAAAAAAAGCTTTTGATAAATTAAAGAGATTTTGAAGATATACAAAAAATGCCAATTTAAATAAAAATTATGATGTATTGTCTGTTATTGATGATAATAAAATATATGCTGATTTAATTAGGGAATGTAAAGCAAAAGGATGAGATGAAAATAAATGTAATATTAATGAATTAAAAAATAATTCTACAAAAACATTAACACTTGAAGATAAAGTTGAATATTCATTAATACCAACAACTTTAGAAGATATTAAAAATAATAGAATTTTAATTAAATATAATCCTATAAATAATAGAAATGTATTTAATTTATCTAAAAGTGAAATTTATTCTAGATTTGTTGATTTAAGAACTGTACAATTATCTGGTATATCAATAAATAAAAATTTCATACCTGCATGACCAGCAGCTAAACATGATATAGAAGCAGAAGATTATTGTGATATTTTACATGAAAAAGATTGAGAAGCTGCTATTCAAGCATGTAAAGACAAACAGGAAGAAATGAAAAAAATTACTAAAGCAGAGTATGAAAATGTTTTATTAAATTGATTTACTTTATGAGAATCTAAAAATTATAGTTGGTGAACTAGTTTGTCAGTTTGAGTTCCTTTTGTTGGTTCTGTAAAAGTATTTTCAGTTGATTTTTGATTATATTACAGTTATTGATTTGGTATTAGAATACCTATAAAAGTAAAATGAATTATTAGTGATAATATAGTTAATGATTTTAAAGCTGAAAATGCACTATTTACTTGAAGTATAAGTGTAGATACTTTTGATTGATCAGGAGCTTTTTATAGAAATGTATGATTACCTGAAAGTAAAGTTTTTAGATGAAAAGAATTTGTTTTTGAACTTTCAGCTTGAGCAAATATAAATATTTGGGTAAAATATCTTTGAAGTCAAAACATTGAAATACCTTTTATTTCTATGTTAGCTACTATATTTGGTTGAGATATTTTAGATAGTTTATGATTAGAAAGTGATGCAGATATTGCTGCATTATGAATTCCTTGAATAAATACAAGAGCAGAGATGCTTTGATATATAATTACACATAATGGTTTAGATCAAAGTAAAGATTTTGTTCCACCATTTGCATGATCAAATAAAATTAGATTGTTTAAGTTTTTAACTCCAGAAATACCTTTTTATAATAATTGAGTAGTAAAATTTGTATGAAAAGCTTGAGTAAAATCTGATTTAGATGGTAGAGTAACAATGAAATGTGAATGAATTAATTCAAATTGAGGATGTCCGACTTGAGATGCTGCTAATTCAGTAACATCTAATGAAAGTAATATTAATATTTGAGCTGATTCTTCTAGAATACATATAAATACAAGGAATTCATATATTTGACATTGAAAAGCTATCTTCAATAAAGATAACTCAGATAAAGATGAATTATGATTTTATTCAAAATTTTGATTAAATTTTTATGATTTTAGATATCATCCAGTTTTACTTTTTACTGTATTTATAAGAGCTTGAATTGGTGCACATATTCCATTATGAGTAGGTTGGAAAACTTATTGGACACCAGATATAGATATTTATACATTTAAGTTTTCATCTGATGCATTATATCTTTGAGCTCATGATGGTGTAAATGATAGAAATACTCATTTTGAAATGCTTGATAACAATAAAATATATTCAACTGTTTCTACTTTAACTGATATTGAATCAATAAATGTTTCAAAGATTTGATGAAAATTTTTACCTAGATCAGTTTTAACTATACTGCCTGAAGATAATTATGCTTGAGCTAATAGTACTTACTATAGAATTGATTGAAATATACCTTATTCTCAATGGGGAACATGTTCAAAATATGAAGAAAATTGAACATTTGAGTATAATAAACCTGTTGTGATTTGGCCTAATGCCAAAAATGAATTAGTTAATACAAAAACTTTTAGAATTAATGTTAAATCATGTGATAGATTAATTCTTTGAAAAGCTGGTTCTGAAAAGAAAAAAAGTTTAGATACTCCTATTGTAGTAAATAATTATTATCATAAGGTTTTTCCTAGTTGATGAGATGATATTACTCTTTGACAAGACTGAGATAGTGTAATTTCTCCATTAAGGTTAGAAGAAATGGATGAAATTAAAGCAACTGCAAATGTAAAATGTACTCCAAATTTTAAATTGTATGCACATCCTGAAAATAAAGCTTATTATATAATGTATAATATAGTTCCAAAAAATAACTGAGCTAATAGCTCTGTTTGAACAGATAGTAATGCTTCATGAAATTTATGATTAAATGTTAATTATTATACTCCATCAAATACTTATTTAAACTCAGGTTTAGCTACAGAATTTAGAAATTATCCTAAATGTGATTGAACTGTATGAAAGCTTTATAAATGAGAAGATATAGTATTAACTACTAAATGAGCTTATAATAATGATCCAGCTAACAGAGTTTTTGTTGATACTGATTCTATAATTTATGCTGTTAAGTGTATTTGAAAAACTAGTCCAAATGTAAGATGAAATGTATTTACATCACTTATAACTAAAATTGATTTAAAATTAGTTAATGGTTGATTATGTGAAGGTGAAAAAGATGATATGCAACATTGAGATTTATGATGAGTTAAAGATATGATAGATAGAGTTACTTGAATTGGTAATGTAAAGTTTTGAGACTATTGATTTGATATGCAATGAGTTTCTAATATGAATGTATGAAATGTTAATGTAAAATGACAATCTAATTTTAAATGAAACATTAATTGAGATTATTTTTGATGAGTTCAAACTTTTTGAATAAATCCTCAAAATCAGAATCCTTGGGAAAATCAAAATTGAGTGAATAAAAACTGATTTTCAATTCCAGAATTACAAGAAAAGAAACCATGAGTAAAAACTTGATATTCAATTCCAGAGTTACAAGATAAATTTCCATGACTAGATACTTATATACAAAAAAAATCATCAATTATTTCTAATGATGAATATGTAAATGATAAGCTTGATGAAATAAATCAATGTTTCTTGAATACTTATAATAATCATTTAAAAAATATTGATGATACAATTAGAAAATTCAATGATACTATGAATAAGTCTAGCAATAAAAAAACAAAACAAAAATATGCAAAAGCAATAAAAAAATTAGAGGAAATAAAAAGAATATTTATTTTAAGGTATAAGAATATTATTGATTATAAAAATTGAATTTATAATTATTCTAATAATTGATGAAATAGTAGTAATGTGAATAATTGAGTTAGTGTTGATGACTTATTTGATGGAAATGAAGATATATGAGATATGTTTTGAACAGGAGTAGAAAGACAAATATGTTATATGAGATGTGATTGAGATAATGAATGTAAAAAGAGATGTGATGAAAATTACAAATAAAAAATAGAAAAGCAAAGCTTTTCTATTTTTTTAATATAAATTTTCAAAACTATTTTTTTATTAATAGTGTTTTAATTTCTTCTAGATCTGTAATACTATTAGGAGCAGATTTAATAATTGCTATATTTTTAGCATTTAAATAATTATTTTTAATTCTATAAATATATTCTTCTTTTATTGGTCAATAATTAAATAAGTATGGTTTATATTCAATTAAATATTTTGTTAAATAAAAAAAAGTTTTTTCAGCTATAGTTCAAATATTTTTAAATTTATCTTGTTCTAATTTTTTTAGTAATCTTTCTGATCTTTTAATATTTACTTGATAATTATGTTGTCTTTGTAGATTTAGTATTTTATCAATTGATGTATTTAAATCATAAGCTATTTTTCTAATTTGACTTAGATTATATATTCCTTCTTGTTTTCTAAGTTTTGCTTTTATTTGTCTTTGAGTTATTAAATCACTATATCTTCTTATTGGTGATGTATCATAAGTATAAAAATTTTGCTTTAGTCATGCATGATAGGTAGGTTTAAAATTAAAAAATCATTTATTTGAAGGAAGATTTCAAGTTATTTTATTTTCTAGTTCTGGTCTATATCATCTATAAATTATTGCAATTTTTTCTTTGTAAGCTAATTTTGCTGATTCAATATTTCTAAGTAATGCTAGTTCACTAATTATATCTTGTCCTATATTTAATTGCTTGTTTTTATTACATTCTTTATCTAATTTTAAAGTTACATATTCTCTGAAATGAGCATTTCATCATGAATTAATTCTATTATGTTTTAATCATTGGCTAATTAGGTGTAATAGATTGATTAATTTATAATTTACTGATTCTGGGTTTTGAAAGTCTTCATTAAATTCTTCATAACTATATCTTTTTTGATTATAAAAAGTAGTTTCAAAATGCTGGCTATTTATTATTTTAAAATTATTATCTAAATCTACTCTTAGAGTTTGTGTTAAAGTATTTTTTTCTCAATTTAGAGAAAAAATATCTGTTGATAATATTTGAGGAAACATATGGTAAACATGTGTGTTTAGATATATGCTAGTTGTTTTTCTTTTTGCTTGCAGGTCTAGTAATGTATTTGGAGTTATATATTCAGAAACATCTGAAATTGATATAAAAACACTATATCAATTTTTAGTTTTTTCTGCCCAAATTCAGTCATCTAAATCTTTACTATATTTTCAATCTATTGTTATTCATTCTATAAGTTGTCTTTTTGGAGCTTGATCTATAATTAATCAATTATCTACTTTTTCTTTTATTTTTTCAGCTTGAGTGATTATTTTTCTAGAATGTGGTTTTAGTTGAGTAATTATTTTTTGTTTTTCTAAAGACATACTATTTTAGATTAAAAATTTTTTTAGAATTTTGAAAAATTTGTTTTTCTATTTTTTCAGCTGATTCATCTCTTAATTCTATTATCTTTTCTAGTACATATTTAGTATATACTGGTTCATTTTCTTGTTTTCCTCTATATGGAGTAGGTGTAAGGTATGGAGAATCTGTTTCAATTAAAATATTTTTTAATGGAATATTTTTAGCAGCTTCTTGTATTTCTTTTGCATTTTTAAATGTAACTATTCCTGAAAAGCTAATCATAGATTCAGGTGCAAAATCTAATAATTTTTGAGCATATTCTAGATTTTCAGAGTAACAATGAAAAATAAAATTTTTAAAATTAGTTTGTTTTAATATTTCAAAAATATCATCTTTTGATTCTCTATTATGTATTACAACAGGTAAATTATATTTTTTTGCTAATTCTATTTGAGCTTTAAAAAATATTCTTTGTAAGTCTTTTTTTAGTTTGATAACTTTATTTTGCATTTCTGGTATATATTTAGCAATTTTTTCATCATTTTCTGGTTTTAACCAATAATAATCAAGTCCACATTCTCAAATTGCTATAATTTTTTTATTTTTGTCATTTAAAATAAGATTTTCTATTCTTAAAATTTCTTTTTCTAAATCTAATTCATAAATGTCACAAGGATGAATTCCCAAACTACAAAAGCATTTTTCATTTTGATTTGCTAATTCAAGAACATCTAAGTTTGTGTTTGGATTAGTTCAAATAAAATTTAAAAAAGCTTCTTTGTTTTGTTCAAAGAAGTTTTTTATTATTTGATTTTTATTTTTTAATTTTGCTAAATTAGGATGACAGTGTGTATCAAAAAGCATAATTATTTTTTAAAATGTAATTCAAGATGTTGTTAACAAATATGTTTCTCAAGTTGTATCTGTAAAATTTGAATTAATTAGATTTAATTGTTCAGATTTTAATTCTTTTTTTGATGTATTTATAGTACATATTTTTGTGTTTTTATTTATATTAATTGGATTATCATAGTTGATTATAATAGCTTTTATTCATTCTTGATTTTCTATTTTTACTAAATTGTTGCTATTACATTCAATTGATTTAATTTCTACATTTTCAGGATTGTAGATGATAGAATAACTAAGAGACTTAGTATTATTTAATTTTTTTGAATTTTTTAAAGTAATATTTCAATTTTGGTTTTCCAATATTAAATCTGCTTTTTGATTGTTTTGTCCTGCTTCTATAACACTTGTTTTAAGATTAGTTCAAAAATCTGAATTATCTAATACTAAAAAATTTATAGATAATGCAATTATTAAACTTGCTACAACAATAGTAATATTTCAAATTGTTTTATTTTTTTTATATTCATTTAAGAAATCTTTTGCCATAGGTTTATTTATTTGTTAATTTATATATTTATATTATATTTTTTTTTCTTTTTGTAAAGTAAGTTATGAACTTAAACTTATTTGTAACATTTTTTGTAATTCTTGTTTAAAATCAATTAAATATTTTTCATTTATTTCAATATTTTCTTCAATTTCTTTTTTATCATTTTTAAGTTTATTTAATTCTTGTTTCTTATTTTTTAATTCTTTAATTTTGTTAGATAAAATTATATCTTTATTTTTTAGTTGAATTATTTTTAAGATATATTCTATTTTTTTACTATTGTTTTCATTGATAGTTTTAAGTTTTTTGATTTTTGAATAGTACAATTTTTCTGATACTATATTTGAACTTAATTTTTTTATTAGTTGAGAGTTTTTTTGATTTTGATTTCTAAGACTTTGTATTTTTTCTTTTAAATCTTCAATAGTTACAGAATTATAACTTTCTTTTCATCCATTTAATAAATTAAATAATCTACTTACTTCTGATATATTTTTATTTAATTGATTTTCAATATTTTCTATTGATGTTTTTTTATCTATATTATATGATTTTATTCTATTATTTATCAATTTTAATTTTCTTTTATTTTCTTCTTGTTCACTTAGAAGTGCTCTAAAAGTTGATGTAAATTTAGCAATATCATAATTTTTTTTCTGTGAATTTATGTATATATCAGTCTGTTTATTTGCTAGGTATATAAAAATCGAAGTAATATTTTTATTTATTATTTTATCTTTTGAATTTAGTTTTTCAATTATATTAGTTGTTATTATTTCATATACAAAATTTTGAATATCTTTTCTTTTTTTATTTAATACTGTTTTAATAATTTCTTTTGCAATTTTATCAATTTGAAAATCATCTAATTTTATATTTTCATTATCTAATATTTCTTTTATTATTTTTTTTACAATATCATTATATTTATTTTCTAAATATTTAATAGAATTTAAATCAAAATTTTCATCTTTGATTTCTTTTACAAAAAATTTTTTAATTGTTTCATTTATTTCTATTTCTATAGTTTCTTTTGTTATTTTATTTTCAAGTAGATTTTTTAATTTTTCATAAAAGTATTGGTTTATTATATATTCTTTTGCTAATAAAAAATTTTTTCTAAGTAGTCTTCATGCAATTGCTTTTGTAATTTCAGGTGAAATTTTATAAGATTTATTTAATTTGTTTATATATCAATTTAATAGGTATCCTTTATATTCTTTTGTAACAAAGTTCAATGCTTGATCTCTATTAAGTTTTTTAAAATTAATATTATCTAGTAAATCAATCAAAATTTCTTTTGAGTCATATTTTTTTCAAAGATTTTCTTTAATTAAAAAATCTACTTCTTCATCTGTATATCAGTCATATCTTTTATTTTGTGTTATTGTTTTTGATTTTATTTCTTCTTTTCATGTGTCAATTATATATATTTTTTTGTTTCTAAAAAATATTATAATATTGTTTTTAGAATTAATTATATTTTTAAGTTGTTCTTTTAATATTTGTTTTTTTTCTTCTAAATTAAAAGTATTTGAAATACTTGAAAAAATATGTTTTGTTATTTCTTCATTTAAAGAGAATATTTTTCTTCAATTAGCTTCTATTTTAATTTTTTCATATAAATCAGTACAATCTAAAATAGCACTAATTGTGTTTTTGATTTCCTGAATATTTGAACTAGATACAATAACTGTATGTTCATTACCAGTTTCAATAATTAGTGATTTTTTTTGTTTTTCTTTTATATAGTTTATTTCAGTAGGTTTTGTACCCATTTTTAATATATTACTATAAATTATAATTTATAATAACATATTTTGTCTTAAATTACAAAAAACTAAATAATTCCATGATTTTCTAAAGTTTCAATTTGAGTCTTATTTAAAATCTTTTTTAAATCTTCTTTTTTACTTTTTGATATATTATCTATATTTCAAAATTCTTTTAGTATTTTTTTTCTAGTTTTAGGTCAAAATCAAGGTAAACTTTCTAGTATATTTTTTTTACTTGTTTTTATTCTAGAATCCCTGTTAAAAGTTATTGCAAATCTATGTGCTTCATCTCTTATTTTTTGTATTAATCTAAGTTCTTGTGAATCTTTTTCTAATTTGTATTCAATAAAGTTATTATTTTCTATTTTATATAATATTTCTTCTTTTTTAGCTATTCATATTAATTGTATGTTTTTAATTTCTTTTTCTTTAAAAAAGATATTATAAACACTACTTAATTGAGGTTTTCATCAGTCTATAATTATTAAATCAGGATAATTTTTAAGTTTTTTTAGTTCTTGTGACCTTCTATTAGCTATTTCTCTCATTGAATCAAAATCATTTATTTCTCATTGTTTTAGGCTTTTAATTTTGAATTTTCTGTATTTTGAAGGACTTGTTTTTCAATTTTCTATTACACTTCTACTTGCTACTGTGTGACTTCAAGAAAGATGGCTTATATCATTACATTCAAATATAATATTTTTATTTATTTGTTCAAATCCTAGTACTTCTAGTATATTTTTCATTGTTTGTTTTGTGAAGCTTTTTGTACTTAAACTATCTAAATGTTTTTTATGAGCATATTCATAAATATTTTTATATGCCATTTTTAATAGGTCTAGTTTAGTTCATTTTTTAGGTGTTTCAATTCTGATATTTTTGAATAATTCTTCTTTAAAATTTATTTTTATTGGAGAAATTATAATTGGTATTTTTTTTTCTTGATTTGCTAGTATATCACTTAGATTTTGTTCTATAATAAATCTTTTTAGAATTTCTTCTTTATCTTCTTTTAATTGATTATCTATCTCATAGTTGTAGTTTGCTATTATTTTACTGTCTCTTATTTGGATTTTTCAAATATAAAATTTTTCATATTTATCAACAAAATTTATTATGTCATAATCTCATAAAATTCATTCTCTTACAATTTGTTTTTCATTTAGTATTTGTATACTTTCAATTTGTTTTTTTATTATATCTGCTCTTTCAAACTCATGATTTTGAGCAAAATCCATCATTTCTTCTTTTAATTGTTCAAGTATTTCTTTATAATTTCATTTTAGAAAATTTTTTATTTTATCTAATTTTTCATTATATATTTTTTTTATTTCTTCTTCTGATAGATTTTTTATATTTCAGTCAAAAAGGTATTTATCTAAGTTATATGAATTATCTTTTTTGAAAAAGTTATGTTTTCAAACTCAGTATCAATATATTTTTTTTAATATTTTTAGTATATTTTCCACATCATTACTTGAAATATATGGACCATAATATTCTCAACTTTCTTTTTTAAATCTTGTTTTAATTATTTTAGGATATTCTTCTTTTGTAATATGTATATAGTTATGATTTTTTCCATCCTTCATTAAGATATTATATTTTGGAAGATGTTCTTTGATTAAATTTGTTTCTAAAATCAAACTTTCTGTTTCATTTTCTACTAAAATATATTTTATATCTGCTATTTGCTCAACCATTTTTTGTTTAGCAAAATTTAGTTTACTTTTTCAATTAAAATATGAATTTACTCTTGATTTTAAATTTACTGATTTTCAAATATATATAATGTTTCATTCACTATTAAAAAACTGATAAATACCAGCTTGTTTTGGAATAGATTTAAGAATATTTTTTATATTTGACATTTTTTATTATATAGTTAATAATATATATACAAAAAAAGAAGGAGAATAGTATGAAGTCTGATTTAACTAAGGAGGATTTAAATACTCCTTTAGAGAATAAAGATGTGTTTGAACTATTAATGATTTCTTTGGTATTTTTTATTTCTATAGCTATTGGTGCTTATGTAGGATATACCAAGTTTTTATTTTTGGGTTCAACTTTTGTAATGATGTTTGTTTTTGCTTTCTTGGGTGGAGCTATTATTTCCATCTTTTATGAAATCAGAAATATCTTCACTAAGTAACCAAAGAAGTATAGCAACTAGCTATACTTCTTTATCTTAAATCAATAGTTCATTCTTTTATTTTAAGTTCTTCAATTTTTTCTTCAATTATATTTTCATCATAATATTCTTCTTTTGTATAATTAGATTTACAGGGTATTTGATTTGGTTTTTTATTTTGCATGTATTGTTGTACTACTCAGGCAAGAGTATCCATAACTAAATCAAATTTATCTATTTCTTCTTCTGGATTTTTAAATTCTTCACTTTTTTCCTCAATTATATCAACAGCTAGATATGGTTTTGCTGCATCAATTATTCTAAATTCATCATCTCAGATTTTATGAATTACCACATCTCATTTATTTAGTAATGTATCAAGCACTCATGTTTGTTCTACTTCAACTCATTCTATGTTTTCATAGTTTACAGTTTTCATATTTGTATTAAATAATGCCCAATCTAGATCAATTACTCATCTATCTGTAATTATCCAAACATCATTATACCAATCAAATATATCATAAATTATTTTTAAATAAATTATAAATAAGTAAATTTCAAAATACATAAAAGGGATGTTTTCTTGAATAGTTATTGAATGATAAAATAAAAAACTAGGAATAAATACTAATAAACCCAAGTTTAATAATAAACTATCAATAATTCTAAACCAATGTTCATGAATGATAGCTTTTATTTCTTGTCATTCTGGAACATATTTTTCAAAAAATTTTTCTTGAAATTTATTCATTTTTTTATTTTAATTCTAATTTAACTGGACAATGATCACTTCACATAACTTCTGTTAAATATTCAATATTTTTTACATTTTCTACAAATTCTTTATTTACAACAAAATAATCAATTCTCCATCAAACATTATTTGGTCTAGCTCCAGCTCTGTAGCTCCACCAAGAATATACATCAGTTTTGTCTGGATAAAAATATCTCCAAACATCTACATTTCAATCATTTATTAATTCTCAGATTTTTTCTCTTTCAATAGGTAAAAATCAAATAGAATTTTGGTTTTGTTTAGGTCTTGCTATATCTATTTCAGTGTGACAAATATTAAAATCTCAAGTCATAATTATATGCTTTCAAGATTCTTTTACTTTTCTGGAATAATCAATTAAATGATTATAAAAATCTAGTTTATAACTTACCATTTCAGTTCAATCAGCTCTAGTTCATCAGTTAGGGAAGTATCAATTAAATAATACTACTTTTTCTCAATTGTATTCAAATTCCAATTCTGTAACTCTACCATCACTATGAAAATGTTCTATTTTATCAAAGTGATTTTTTATATCAATTATTTTTATATCTTCTCTGTAAAAAATAGCTGTTCCTGCATAACCTGCTCTTTCTCAAGTATGCCAAATATATTTATATCATTCAAGTTCTCAAAGGTTTTTATCCTTTAAAAATTGATCTTCAAAGGCTTTTGTTTCCTGAATACATAAAATATCAGGATTTTGCTCTTTTACAAAGTCTTTAAATCATTTTTTTGCAATTGCTCTTATTCAGTTTACATTCCAAGTTATTATTTTCATTTATTATTTTTTAAAGTTATAATTTGCTTTTATTTTAAGATTTTATTAAAAAATGTAAAGCAAAAAATTTGACATAAATTAAAAAAAATATAGAATATTGGCACTTATATAAAAATAGTGCTAATAAAAATATTTGTAATATAGCAAAAAAAGATATAATTAATAAAATTTTAAAAATTAATTTTAAAAAATATGGCAAAACACAAAGATAAAGAAATTTTAGAAGAACAAGAAATTGAAGAACAATTGGAAGAAGAACTTGAAGAAATACAAGATTCTGAAGAAGTAGAAGAAAAAGAAGAAGTAAGTGAAGAAGATGAAGCTTGTATGGATAGATTAGTAAAACTACAAGCAGATTTTGAAAATTTTAAAGCTAGAACACAAAGAGAAAAATCTGATATGATTTTTTTCTTAAAACAAGATATTTTACTAAAAGTTTTACCTAGACTTGATGATTTACAAAGAATGCTTCAAAATACTCCAGAAAATGAGAGAAAGGGAGCTTTATATGAAGGGCTTGTAACTTTAGAAAAAAAACTTGTTTCTGATTTAGAAAAAATGTGAGTAAAATCATTTAAATCTTGTGGTTGAGAGGTAAATCCTGATAAACATGAAGTTATGACTACTGTTCCAGGTAAAAAAGAATGAATTATTTGTGATGAATTTGAAAAATGATATGAACTTGATTGAAGAGTTTTAAGACATGCAAAAGTAGTTGTTTGAGCTGGTTAGGTAAAATAAAAAATACTAAGATTTTTAAATCTTAGTATTTTTTTTATGCTACAATTCTATTTTCAATTTGAAGCATTACTTGTAGGTAATCTTTTTTATTAATTCATTGAGAAACTTCTTTTTTATTTTCAGTATTTTCAGTTATTTGTTTTTTATCTGTTATTTTATTTTCTTTTTTATTTTTGTTTATAAAACTTGCAAGTGTTTCATCTTTTTTAAGATTTTCATCTAAAATTATTTTTGCTAAATCTTGTTTTAATTTTTCTTTAGTTTTTGGTCAAAATATACCTGCTCAATATTGATTTCTATTTTCAATTAATTTATTATCAAGTTGGTATTTTATAATTGATTCTTTTGTTATATTTCAAAAAATTGCTGTATCTTTGTAATCAAAATAACCAACTAATTTTAATTTTTTTTGTAATTCTCTTACTTTTACTGATACTTCACCAAGTTTTGGAGTTCAGATTTCATTTATTTGTTTTTCTGCTTGTTTTAAAGATAAGTCTTGAAGTTGCTTAAATTTTTCTTCAAGTTCTTTTTTTCTTTGTTCTTCTTGTCTTTTTAATTCTTCTTGTTTTTGATATTCAGTATATTTTTCTTTTAATTTAGCTCTAGTTTTTGGTCAAAAATATCAAGCCCCAAGTTCATTTTTAGTTTTAATAACTTTATTATTTAATTGAAATTTTAATATAATATCTTTTATATCAGAATAACTTCCATTTATTTCTCAGTTATATAATTCTAATTTTTTTAAGATTTCTTGTAATTGTTTTGTTTCCTCTATTGTTTTTAATGGTTTATCAAAAATACTTTGTTTTTTAGGGATGTTTTCTGTAATTATTATTTTTGAATCTTTATCAAAATCTCAGTTAAGATATTTTTTAAGCATTAGATTTCTAGTTTTGTATCCCCAGTAACCTGCTCAATATAAATTTCATTTTTTAATTAATTTGTTTTCAATTTGAAAGTCATAAATTATATCAATTACTTCTGAGTTATATATTCAGTCTATTTGTCAGTTATATAATCCAATTTTTTGTAAAAATTTTTGTAATTCTTTTACTTGTTGTTTATTTGATCATACTCAAAGTGGAGTGTTGAAAATACTAGATATTTTTTTAAGTCATTTGGTTGCCCAGTTTGGAGATGGGATTTTTGTGTTGTTTATTGTAACAGGAGTTTTACTTGAAACTATTTTTCATTTAATTTTTCTTTTTCCCCAGTATAAAGCTCTTTTTAATCATTCATCTCAGTATCAAACCCATAAATCAATTCTATCATAACTATAACCTCTATTTCAAGCATGTACAATTGCTCAACCTCTGTCTGAAACTTCTCAAATACCTAGTCCTTCTAAATAAATTTTTGTTCCAAATTTATATCATTTAGGTGCTGCAAGCATACCAGAAAATACTTTTTTTCAGCTTGCTCATCTAATACCATTACCATTTAATCTTTTTTCTGCTTCATAATCTCATTTTAAATAATGTTTTTGATTAGGAAGTGGTGAATAGTATGCTGTAACTATAAAATAAGTTTCTTTTGAGTTATTTGCAAATGTATTTTGTGGTATTAAACTTGTAAATAAGCTTAAGATTAATAATAAACTAAATAATTTTTTCATTTTTTTTTTATTTATTTTTTATTTTAAATTATATATTTTATTTTATCATAATTTTTGACTTTAAAAAAGAAAGATAACTTTACTTTTAGTTATCTTTCTTTTTTATATGTTTTGAATTATATAATCAATTTGATTTTTTAGTTTTGATTTATTAGTTTTTTGTTTTATATACACTAGTTTTTTTTCTATTTTTTTCTTTAATAATTTCTTTTTATTTAAATCATTTTTTGAGTTTTTGTAAATATAAACTTTTATTTTAGTAACTATTTTTTCAAGTGCTTTTTTTTCTTTATCATTTGGTATATAATTTGAATTTCACTTATATTTATTTTCACAATATTCTATTAATGCTGCTTTTGTTTTTTCTCAAAAGTATCATGCTCACCAAGATTTTTCATTTTTTATTATTCATGCTTCTTTTTGAATATTTATAATTATATTTTTTATAGAATTATAATTTCAATCTATTTTTCAATTATATAATCAAATTTCTTTAAATAATTTTTGAACTTTTATAACTTCTTCTTTTTGAGGCTTATCTCAATTAAGTTTTATTTCTGGAGCTTGTAATATTATTTCTATTTTTGCATTAGTTTCTTGAATTACAAAATCATCTTGCTTTATTAATATTTCTTTTGATCAAAATCTTCTTAAAAGAGCTGTATAAGTTTTAGGTCAAAAATATCAAGCAGCTTCATCTTTGTAACTAGATATTAGTTTGTATTTTATTTGAAAATTAATTAGATCATTTTTTATTGATTCATATTTTCAATTAATTTTTCAATTATATAATCATAATTCTTTAAATTTTTCTTGTAATTTTATAACATCTTCATTTTTGTGAACTTCAGGATTTACTTTTATTTTTTCAAGTCAAGCTAGTATATCATTAGCAAATTTTAAATTTACTTCTTGATTTCTAGCAACTACTCTTCAAGAAATTGTTCTTTTTCACCATTTTAATGCTCTTTGTAATCATTCATCTCAATATCACATCCAAATATCTATTCTATCATGTTCATGTCATCTTACTCAAGCTTTTACTATAGCTCATCATCTATCTTCTACTACTCATACTCCATATCATTCAAAATAAATTTTTGTTCAGAATGGATACTTTGTTGGAGCTGCTAATATTCCAGGTTTAACAGGTTTTCAAGATGCTGTTGTATGTCATTCTCAATTTAATCTTTTATCTCAATAATAACTTCATGTTATATATTTTTTTTGATTTGGAAGAGGGGAATAGTAAGCAGTTACTATAAAGGAAATATTTTTTATTTTAGTTTCAGTTGCAAATGTATTATTTGCTTGAAAAATAAATAATCAAAAAATAGTTATAATTAAAAAAAATAATGATTTAAGGATTTTACTCATGTAAAATTTTAGAAAATAAATACTAGAGGCTACTATTAAAAATAGCTTTTACATTAATTAAATAATGTTCTAGTTATATGTTAAAAGTATAACATATATTTTTTTTAGTGTCACTATTTTAGTTAAAAATAATAGTTTGCAAGTTTTTTTATTTTTCTTCACTTAATCTTTAGAAAACTATTATCTCATTTTCTTTAAACATTCTTAATCATTTTATCTCCTTGATGGTTTTATTATTTTTTCAGTTTATGAATTTGATAATTTCTCAAATATTAGCTTCACTAAGTCAAATAGTTGATTTATTATTTGAAATATAATAGATGTATCTGATTAATTCTTTTTGTATTAATTCTTTTAAATTATTAAAATCTTCTATAAAAAATCATCATTTATATCAGTCTATATTTTTAAAAATATCATATATTTTAGAATATTTTGGAGTATTTGTTATTTTTTTATCTTGAGTATCTAAAAATTGTTTTACTTCCAAATCAAGAAAATCTTTTATTTCTTCAAAATGATTTAATGTATTTATAATATTTTGCTTGAAATTTGAATTAACTTTATAAAATTTTGGAATTATCTCAGCTCTTAGGTAGTTTCTTGTAATTTCAGTATCAGAATTTGTTTCATCAATAAAATATTTCAGATTATTTTTATCTAAATAATCTTGGATTTCTCTTTTTTCTAAATCTAAAAGTGGTCTTAAAATTGCTCATGATTTTTCTGTCATATTTATAAGTCCAGTTAGTTTTGAGCCTCTTGCTAGATTAAAGAAAAAAGTTTCAATTTTATCATCTTTATGGTGTGCTAATAAAATTTTATCTGTTTTGTAAATTCATAAAATAGCATCAAAAAATTGATATCTTTTTTCTCTTGCTAGTTCTTCAAAAGATTTAGAGGGATATAACTGTTTTAATTTTTCAAAATTACAACTTGCTGTTTCAAAAGCTATATCTTCTTTTTTACAAAGCTCTTCTAAAAATTTTTCTTCTATATCTGTTTGTGTTCTTGTTTTGTGATTGAAATAACAAACTACTATATTTTTTTTATAGTCTGTTTTTAAAATTTGATACAATAAAAACATTGAGTCTGGACCAGCTGAGCATCAAATAATTATAAGCTCATTTTTTGTATAATATTTTTCAAGAAATTTTTTTATATTAAATTGCATTTTTTTATATTAGAATATATGTTAATATTTTATTTATTTTTGCTTTTTTGACAAAAAAATCTTTTTAATTACACTCTTAATGTATTTTATATATTAAATTTTTATTTATGGCTGTTTCTGATTGTAGAAAATCAAAAAAATGTAGAATGTGAATTATTGGTTGATTAATGGTTATTGTTATTTTACTTTTAATTTTTTGGAAAAAAGGGACTGTAGCATTAAGTGTTATTTTGGTTTTATTAGCTGTTGCTTTAGGAGTTGAATGATTCAATTATGATGTTGATTTACAAAAATTATGGCAAACTGGTAATTATCAAGAATCAAGAGTAGAAACTATTAAAGATAAAAATTGAGATAGTGTTAGATTAATATGAGATTGTGTTAAAGCTGATGTAAATTGTGATAATTTTAAAACTCAATCTGATGCTCAAAAAAGATATGATTATTGTATGGATGAAATCAAAAAAAATAATCCAAAAATTACTGATCCTAGAAAACTTGATATTTATGGTCTTGATAGAGATCATGATGGTATAGCTTGTGAAGCATTACCAAAAACAGCACAATAATTTTTAAAATAAAAAAATGGATATAAATTGAATGTTATGAGAATTAATTAAGGACCAAGCAATAAAAGCTATATCAAAAAAAACTGGTCTAGATATTGATTCTACCAAAAATATAGCTGCTAAAGCTATGCCTCTTTTACTTTGAGCATTAAAAAATAATGCATCAAATCCTGAAAAATCTTCTGGATTAGAAAAGGCTGTAGAAAATCATACTTGAGAGGTTTTAGATAATCCAGAAAAAATTGATTTAAATGAATGATCAAAAATTTTAACTCATATTTTTTGAGATTCAAAAGAAGAAGTTGAAACTAAACTATGAGATAAATCTGTATTAGAAGCACTTGCTCCTTTAGTTATGTGAGCTTTATGAAAGGCTAATTCTGAAACAGGAAAAACAGCAAAAGATTTATTATCTGATGATTGAGTAGTTATGTGATTAGCAAAAGTATTTTTAGATAAGGATAAGGATGGAAGTATAATGGATGATGTTTTTGATATGGCAATCTGATTTATGAAAAAATAAACAAGACTAAAAAGTCTTGTTTATTTTTTGTATAAATTCTAAAAAATTATCATCTGGTGCTACTTTATTTAGTATTTCTTTAGAGCATTTTTCACATTTATGTTTTATCATCCATCATTTATTTTTTTTGTTATCTATTCAAACTGGTTTCATAAGTCAATAACAATTTGAAGCTCTATCTCATGGAAAATCTTTATCCATATGTTTTGAGTATAAACAAAATGGACAATGATTTCTAGCAGAACCTTCAGGATGTTTTTTTATTTCTTTTCAACAATTTTCACAGTTAAATTGTTCATTTATCATTTTAAATCACATATTATTTTTGTAGAATATAAAACATTACTCAAAATATTGAAAATATTATTCAAATTAACCATAGTCTAAATACTACTGTTTCTTCTGGCCATCATAATGCTTCTAAGTGATGATGAAAAGGAGCTATTTTAAAAACTTTTTTTCAATTTCTAAGTTTTTTACTTGTTAATTGAATTATAACAGAAATAGTTTCAAATATAAATATTGCTCAAACAATTAGAAGTATAAATAATGTGTTTGTTAGCATTGCTATTATTCATAATGCTGCTCATAAACTTAGACTTCAGATGTCTCACATATAAAATTTAGCAGGTTTTACATTGAACCATAAAAATGCTATTAATGCTCATATTATAGTAACACAAAGAGTTGATAATAAATATAATCATTGATCATATGTAATATATGTATAAACAGCATATGCAAATAATAATAGTCATCATGCTAATCAATCTAATCAATCAGTAATGTTTACTGAATTAGCTGCAGATATTATTACAAATATGAATAAAGGAATAAACCATATTCAAATATGTATAGAATTTTCTAAAAAGGGGATTATTAAGTCTTTCGAGTTCCAATCTAGTTTAAAATAAAACCAAAGAGATCACAAAATTGCAAATAGAAGTAACCAAAACATTTTAAATCTTGCTGATAATCATTTTGTTTTTCATATTCATTTTATATTCATAAAGTCATCTATTGCTCATAGAGTTCAAACTGTAAAAAGTGTAAATAAAATTAAATATGTTTCATTTCTATTTAATAATGAATTATCAATTATTCATAATCATTGTAATACTATACTAGCTAATACCATAAAAAATACTGTTGCTAGTATTAAGGCTCATCACATAGTAGGAGTTCAAACTTTATTTTTATGTAATTTAAAAAATTCAGTTGCTTTTCATATAGTTGCTTGTTCTCTTATTTGTTTACCTAATTTTGCTTTTTTAAGTAGCTCTATATAAAATGGAGCTAATGCAAAACCAATTATAAAAGTTATTATTCCAAAAGAGAATATTTGTATTAAATGTGAATTCATTAAAAACTGTTAATTAGAAGTTAAAAGTTAAAAGTATATTAGTATTTTTTTTTGTCTTTTCAAATTAAGTTTATATAATTTTAAAAATTAATTTTTAAGTTTAAAAATATGCAATTAACAAAGGCTATAATAACTGCAATGAAGCAGGAAGCAGATTTAATTATAAAAAAATATAATTTAAAAGAAGTTAAAGAAGATAAAATTCCAAATACAATAAAGATATTTATTGGGGAAAGAAAAAATTATGATGAAGATTGTACTGATAAAATAGTTTTAGTTTTAGCCTGAATTGGTAAAATCCAAGCAGCAATGGCTACAACTTATTTATTAGAAAATTATGATATAAATAAGTTAATTAATATATGAATAGCATGAAATCTTTGTAATAATGATGTTAAGATTTGAGATGTTTTTATTGCAAATACTTTTATGCAACATGACATGTATCTTCCATTTGAATGAGAACATTTAGATTATGCAAAAAAACCAATTTTTTTAGATTATGCTATTTGAGAAAATTATGATTTACAAAAGTTTTGATTAATCTTATCTTGAGTTTGTTTAACATGAGATCAATTTATTGATGATGAATTAAAAGTTAAAGAGCACAGAGAAAAATTTTCAGCAGATATTATAGAAATGGAAGCTTTTGCAATTCTTTCTGTAGCAAAAGCTTATGATATCTTAGATAAATGTGTAGTTATAAAGGCAATATCAGATTGAGCAGACACAAATGCAAAAGAAGCACATATGGATAATTTAGAATTTGCTATGGAGAATAGTATTTCTGTTTTGGAATTGGTAATATAAAAAGGATAGTAATTTTTACTATCCTTTTTTGTTAAAATATATGAAAAATATAGATAAAGATGATATTTGTTATATTGAGAGGGAAAACCCTCTCTTTTTTTCTCCTTTTTTTAGTACTTAGTGAAGTTCATCATTGAGCTTCACTTCACGATTGGATCTTAAAGCTACAACTTCACCATGTAGAGAATCTCTTCTGAAATGAATTCCATTAAGTCCAGAGAGTTCTTCTCCTTTGAAGATATAGAAGATATCTGAAGAATCAATTTCCTCAGATATTTCACCTTGATTTTCATCTTCAGGATCAAAAGGTATCCAATTTGGATTTGCTTCTGCTATTTTTTCAAGTTCTTCTTCTGTTACAATGATTTTTGTACCAGCTAGAATTGAAAGTCCTGCATCAATGATACAACCATCTCCAAGAGAAATTCCTGTTACAGAATTTGCTCCAAGAAGGCATGCTTCTCCTACTGTGATAGGAATCCCATCAGTACCTGATAGTACTCCAAGAATACTTGCTCCACCACCAACATCAGAGTTTGCTCCTACAATTGCTGATGATGAAATTCTTCCTTCAACCATAACTTTCCCAAAAGTACCAGCATTAAAGTTGATATAGCTTGCACCTGGCATTACAGTTGTGCCTGCAGCAAGTTGTGCTCCAAATCTAACTTTTGATGAATCAAGAATTCTTGTATTATCATCTGGTATTACATGCTGAAGGAATCTTGGAAATTTGTCTACTGAATCAATATATGGATAATCACCATTAATTTTGAGTTCAATTTCTTTTTCTCTTAGCCAATCAAGTTCAACAGGTGTATTTCCAACCCATGCAACATTTTCCAAAATACCAAAAGCTCCATCAAGCACTAGTGATCTTAGTTTTGCTTTTTTTTGTGAAAGTGCATAGAGTTTGAGATATACTGACTCTACACTTTCAGGCTTTTCATCTTCAAAAATGAAGACAACCTTAAAATGTTTAAGTTTTTTTTCTTTCAACATTGTAATTTGGGTATCATGATCTGTATCATCTGTTACTATTTTTGTTAAACTAGCAATAGCTTCAGCAAATGTATTTACCTCAATTGCATTTCTGATATTCAAAAGGACTTGAATATTTTTATGTTTATCTCCACCTGTTTCTTCTATAAAAGGTGAAAAGTTTGCAATTGCTGTTTCAAGAAACTTGATATTTATATCAGAAACAAATTCTGAACCAGTAGTATCAACTTCTACACCACTTCTTTGAAGTGCATCAAATAGAATAGCTGCACTTCCATAGTTCTCTTTCCAGTTTACAACTGGGAAGCTTGCTTGAAGTATTTTCTCAGGATTTTTTTGTCCTCTATCTACTCTACAAATTCCAAAACCAATTGGTTTCTTATATCCTCTTTGATCCTGAATTTCATCTACTAAATTTGTGAAGTTTTCTTTTGTTCTTACTTCTGTTTGTGCCATTTTAAATTCCTTTTTTTATTTTTATTTTTATTTTTATTTTGTTTATTAGCTTTAATTATTAAAGCACCTCTATTTTAATAAATTTTACCTCCTTATTCTAAGATTTCATATAAAATTGATGATATTATAAATATCATCTTATCTTTATCTTTCATATATTTTAATGATCAATTTTAAAAACAAACTGTATTATCTTTTAAAAAAGAAAAAAGTCAAATATATATATTGACTTTTTTCTTTTAATATTTTTCAAAAAATATTTTTTCTTTTTCAAATCATATTTTTTTAAGTTTTTCTTGTGTTGCTTCTATCATTGCTGGAGCTCAACAAATATACACTTCTTCACAATCTTTTATATTAAAAGGAGTTAAGTAATTTGTAGTATAACCTGAATATATTCTTGTATCTATATGTTCAAGTTCAAAATCTAAAATATCTTTTTCTCTACTTATATATATTGCAAAATCAAAGTTTGAATTTTGTTTTTTTAATTTTTTAAGTTCTTCTAAGTAAAATACATCTTTCCTAGTTCTAACTCAAAAAGTGAAAAATAATTTACAATCTAGTTTTTTATCTAGTGCTGCAGTTATCATATTGTAAAGAGGAACAAAACCAGTACCAGTTCATATAAACAATTTATTTTTATTGTTCTCTTTTAAAGTAAAATGTCCAGCAGGTCATACTCAGTTTAGGCTTTCTCAGATTTCTCTTTCACAAATATATTTGCTTCATCATCTTCATCATACATCTAGTTCCCGTTTTTTAATAATTAATGTTGTATAGTTTCATTCTTGCTTAAGTATAGAGTAAGCTCTTCAACCAATTTTTGGTAGTATAAAAGTGATAAATTGTCCAGGAATAATTGAATAATTTTCTTCTGTTTCAAAAATCATTTCATATATTAATGGAGCAATTTCTTTTTTTGATATTATTTTAAATCCTTTAAACATTATTAATAATTTTAATTATTATTTATTAATTTGTAACTATTTTTAGCTAATAATCAAGTTTAAATCATTGATTATTTTTGTTTGTTATGTTATTATAATAAAAATAATATATTAATAAAATTTTTATGGTAAAAATTGGAGTTAACTGAAATACAGCTTATGATACTATTTTAGTTTCACATAATAAATTAAAGGAATCTTTTAATCAAAAGGATGAATCAAGTATTGATATTTCATATATTGTTTCTGATATAAAAGAACAATTATGATGAAATGCTTTAAATATATCTTATAATTTAGCTTTACTTTGAATTAAACCTAAATTGTTTTCTGCAGTTTGAAATGATTTTATATTTCCAAGATTTTTTGAGGAAAATGTTGATTTATCATCAGTTTATTATTCTAAAACTAACAAAACTGCAAAATCATTTATAACTAATGATGTTTTAAATTCACATATTAATGCTTTTTACTTATGAGCTATACTTGATAATGATAAAATAGCTTGTAATGTTTCTGAAAAATTTGATTATGCTATAGTTTCAAGTAATTCAGTTGATTCTATGTTATCTAAATTAAAAGATTTTAAAAAATCTTGA
>Ga0256828_1000350_pt1 | contig 31761 bp, 30 predicted proteins | sample CV88metaG_FD_185993 | JGI IMG/M metagenome (GOLD analysis project Ga0256828, IMG submission 185993) | Hydrothermal vent microbial communities from East Pacific Rise, Pacific Ocean - CV88 | ecosystem: Environmental > Aquatic > Marine > Hydrothermal vents | place: Pacific Ocean: East Pacific Rise...
AAGTAGCAGCTTCTACAAATGGACAACTTATGCCTCCTGTTATGGGTGCGGCAGCATTTATCATTGCTGAATTTTTAGGATTATCTTTTAGTGATGTTATCATCTCAGCAGCAATTCCTGCAGTTGTGAGTTATCTTGGACTTTTATATATTATCCACTTAGAAGCACAAAAACTTGGCCTAAAAGGGGAAGATCCAGATAAACTACCTAAAAAATGGGATACCTTTAAAAGTGGTCTTCATTACTTAGTACCTGTTGCTTATTTGATGTATGTATTAATTGTACTTCGCCAGTCTGCTCAAAGTGCTGCATTTAGCGCTATTTGGATGCTTATGGTTATTATGATTATTCAACACCCTTTTAAAGCTTTTTTAAATAAAGAAAAAATATCTATTGAACATTTTAAACAAGGACTCATTGATATTTTCCACGGAATGGTAATGGGTGCTAAAAATATGGTACCTATCGCACTTGCTACTGCTGTGGCTGGAATTGTAGTTGGAAGTATCACTCTTACAGGACTTGGACAAGTGCTTTTAGATGTAGTAGATACTTTAGCTGATGGTAATATTTTAATCGTATTGCTTCTTACAGCTGTAATCTCACTAATCCTTGGTATGGGGCTTCCTACTACTGCAAACTATATTGTAGTAGCTTCACTAACTGCTCCTGTTATGATAAGCTTAGCATGGGATAGTGACTTTTTAATCCCTACAATAGCAGCTCACTTATTTGTATTTTATTTTGGTATTTTAGCAGATGACACTCCTCCTGTAGGTATTGCAGCTTACGCGGCAGCTGGTATCGCAAAAAGTAATCCTATAAAAACAGGTATTCAAGGATTTATCTATGATATGAGAACAGCTATTTTACCTTTTATGTTTTTCTTTAATACTCAACTTTTACTAATAGATAAAGTTGATGAATATGATGCAAATACATTTACATTTATTACAAATCCTATTTTAATCATCGCTATTTTCATAACTGCCTTACTTGGAATGGTTGCATTTAGTAGTGCTACTCAAGGATGGTTTATTAAAAAAGCAAATATTATCCAAAGACTACTATTTTTAGCAGTAGTGCCCCTTATGATGGTTCCAAACTTAGCAGTAGAATATCTACATATTCCAAATGAATATATCGCTTGGGCTATTGGTTTAGCTATCATTGCACTAATCTATCTATGGCAAAAAATGGAACTTAAAAAAGAGGCTTAAACCTCTTTTTATCTTCTTTTTGTTATAATCAATCAAAAAAAGGTTTTTTATGGATTTAAAAAAAATATACGAAATAGTTTCGAAAAGAAACGAAAAAATAAATTCACTATATAATGATTTAGGTGAATATAGAGAATTTTTTGAAAACATTTTAACTGAAATTAACTTACCTATAAACAAAGAAACTATGCACTCAATCACTCAAAGATTTGTAAATTTGAGAGAAGATGCTCTAATCAATATGATGAAAAAAGAGAATTTTTCGAAAGAAGATATTATAAAATCACAAGAGACTGTTTATAAATATGTAGCTAATTTTTGGTTAAAAAGTCATATTGAACTAATTGAAGAATTAAAACCATATTTAACTCCATTTTATTATGAACTATTTAAAGGGATACATAATGTAGGAGTTGTATTTAGTGATTGGCAACTTGATTGGACAAACCATATCATAAATACAATAAATCAAGATTTATTATCTGAATTTAATGGTGATGAAGCAAAAATTTTTGAAATGCTAAGAGAAAAAGCTTTATTTGATGAGGGGCATGAAGGGGAAGCTGATAGATGCTATAGTGTATTAGTAAAAGAAAATGGTGAATATAAAGTAAAATGTTATAGTGAGTTTTTTGAGAGTCATATTGAACTTGCTACTACAAAGCTACAAGAACTTATTTTAAAATTAGCAAACTACGAAGATCAATATAAAGCTGAATGGATAAATTATCTTTCAAAAATAAATGATGCTCTTTTATGTAAAGATAGACATAATTTAGTAAAAAAATGGAGTGAAGTTGATATTGCATGGATGGATGTGAAGTCTCCTATTCAAGTAGGACATCCACTTGAATATTATGAAGACCATTTTAGAAAAGCAGTGGCACTTGAGCTTGATATAAGGGTTACTAATCCAAACTTAAAAAGTAGTGTAAAAGAAAACATAATTAAAATGTATAAAAAATTAAATAACCACGAAATAACTCTAAATTTTGCACTTAAAAAGATAGAAGATACTCAATTATATCTTGGAAGACCTGCTACTTTTTATGGTGCTGAATTTAATGGACTTTTCTCAGCTCAAGTAGTACCAAATGATGAGGTTGCTTCAAGCCTTAAGGGTAAAAAAATCTTTGCATTTGCTGATAAAATACTTGAAGATAGTAAAGCAAAACCAAAAATGAAAATAAGTTATGAAGTGTTTGGTGAAGAGTTTATGGAAAAACAATATTCTTTACTTGATAAACCAGATATTTGGCATAAAATCTATGATATTACTACAATTGGACACGAATTTGGTCATATCCTTTGGCTTGATAGTGATACAGAATCTAAAATGAATATAACAGGTGCTTTTAAAAATGTAGAAGAGTTTAAAGCTACAACTGGTGGACTTATGGCGTTTTTTGAAAATGAAGATGAAAAGCTAAAAGAATATATAATAAACGATACCTTAAAAAGGGGTGTAGGACTCATTGCATGGATGGAGGTAGGAGAAGTTCTTCCTTATTATATAGAAGGACTTATCCATTTACAAGCACTTTTTGATAGTGGAATTTTAAGTTTTAATCAAAAATTAACGATAGATTATAATGAAGAAAATTATCAAAAAATTAAATCATGGTATAAAGATGTATATTTAGATTTAGCACAAAATTATTATATTCCAAAAAAAGACCCAAAAGGGTTTTTAGATAAATTTGTTCAAAAAAATGGTAATATATATCTTCCAAAAGATGAAAAAATAAAAGAGTTTGTAAACTGGTATTATGATTTATATAAAGAAATAGGACAAATAATAAAGGATTAAAAAATGGAAAAAGAAAAATTACAACAATTAATAGAATTAAGTGATTTATTAGCAAATAGTAAAAATTTAAATAAAGCATTACCAATCGCATCACAAAAAATTAAAGATATTATAGATGTTGATAGAGTAACTGTATTTATCTATTCTCCAGAAAATAATATTTTATGGACTTATCTTGCTGATGGGATAGATAAATTGATTTTACCAGCAGATAAAGGGATAGTAGGGTATGTAGTAGAACATAAAACTATTAAAAAAGTAAATGATACAAGTAAAGAACCATTATTTTATAAAGAGGTTGATGAAATTACAGGATATCAAACAAAAAGTATTTTAACATTACCATTATTAGGGGTAAATGGTGATGTAATAGGGGTAATTCAATTATTAAACAAAAAAGATGGTAAATTTAATGTAAAAGATATTAATATAGCAAATCTATTTTCTAATTATGTGGCACCTCCTTTAGAGATGTTTTTGAAAAAAAATCCAGAATTAAGGAATAGTAAATAATGAAAATTATATTATTTGATTTAGATGGTACATTGATTGATTCAACTCCAGCTATTTTAGAAAGTTTTCATGTGGCTTTTGAGAGTTTTGATACTCCTATTCCAAATGATGAAGAGATAAAAAAACTAATTGGTTTACCTCTTGATATTATGTTTGAAAAATTAGGAATAGATAGTGAAAAAAAATGGGCTTATGTAGATGCTTATAAAAAGCATTATCGTCCTATCTCAAAAGCTAAAACTTCACTTTTACCTTTTGCTAAAGATGCTGTTTTAGAGGCAAGTAAAATAGCAACTCTTGGAATAGTAACAACAAAAACAGCAAGATATTCAGAAGAATTGATGGAACATTTTGGTTTGTTAGAATATTTTGAAGTATTAATTGGTAGAGAAGATGTAACACATCCAAAACCTCATCCTGAACCTATATTAAAAGCTTTATATAAATTAAATTATAAAAATCATAAAGCATATATGATAGGTGATACTTGTTTAGATTGTATCAGTGCAAAAGAAGCTGGTATAACACCAATAGCTGTACATAGTGGTTATGGTGACAAAATAGATTTACATAATTGTAGTAATATTGTATTAGAAAATGCTTTAGAAGCAGTAAGATTTATAAAAACAAAATAATATTATTGTAGAAAGAAAAAGAGGAGATTAGTTAATCTTAGTAACTACCTCTCCATTTTCTACATCAAAGATTACATTATCACCTTCATGAACTTTATCTTCTAAGATAAGCTCAGCTAATGTATCTTCTACGATGTTGTATAGTGCTCTTTTTAGTGGTCTTGCACCAAATACAGGGTCAAATCCAGCTTCTGCGATATAATCTTTAGCTCTTTCAGTAAGAGTGATTGTAATATTTCTCTCATCAAGTCTTTTTTGTAATCCTTGAATTAAGATATCAATAATTTGTCTAATTTCTTCTTTTCCTAATGGATTGAAGATTACAATATCATCAAGTCTGTTTAAGAATTCTGGTTTTAAGTGTTGTTTTAACACTTTCCATACCGCTTCTTCTCTATCTTTATCATCATGTAATTCCATAATTTGTTGACTTCCTAAGTTTGATGTTAGGATAATGATTGTGTTTTTAAAGTCAACTGTTACACCTTTATTATCTGTAAGTCTTCCATCATCTAATACTTGTAATAGAATGTTAAATACATCTGGGTGTGCTTTTTCAATCTCATCAAATAGGATTACACTATAAGGTTTTCTTCTAACTGCTTCAGTTAATTGTCCACCTTCTTCATATCCTACATATCCTGGAGCTGCACCCACTAATCTACTTACAGAATGTTTTTCCATATATTCAGACATATCAAATCTGATTAGGTTTTTCTCATCATCAAATAAGAATCTTGCTAATGCTTTAGCTGTTTCTGTTTTACCAACTCCTGTTGGTCCTAAGAACATAAAGCTTCCAATTGGTCTTTTTGGATCAGATAATCCAGCTTTGTTTCTTTTGATAGCTTTTGCAACAGCTTTGATTGCTTTATCTTGTCCAACAACAGATTTTCTAAGCTCATCTTCAACATGTAATATTTTTTCTCTTTCACTTTGAAGCATTTTATTTACAGGAATTCCTGTCCATCTTGAAATAATGCTTGCAATCATCTCTTCATCAACTGCATTTTTAAGAAGTGTACCTTCTTTTTGCATTTGATTCCATTTTTCTTGAAGCTCTTCAAGTTCTTTTTGTTTTTGAGTGATTTTTCCATATTCAATTTCTGCTGCTTTTTGGAAATCACCTTCTCTTTTTGCTCTTTCAGCTTCGTTTCTTAAAGAATCAATTTCAGCTTTGATAGCTGCGATTTTGTTGAATATCTCTTTTTCCATCTCAAATTGAGCTTCAAGCTGTCTTTTTTTCTCTTCTAAATCAGCTAATTCTTTTTCAATTTCAGCGATTCTTTCTTTATTTTTTTCAGTCTCTTCCATAGCAAGAGCTTCTTTTTCTACTAAAAGATCACTAATTTGTCTTTTAATTTTTGAAAGTTCTGTTGGCTCACTTTCAATTTGCATTTTTAATTCAGCCGCTGCTTCATCGATTAAGTCGATAGCTTTGTCTGGTAAAAATCTATCTGTAATATATCTACTTGATAATTTAACAGCTGCAATTAGTGCACTATCATAAATTGTTACATTATGGTGTGCTTCAAGTTTTTCTTTGATTCCTCTCATAATTCTTAGAGCTTCATTTTGATTTGGCTCTTCTACTTTTACTGGTTGGAATCTTCTTTGAAGTGCTGCATCTTTTTCGAAATATTTTCTATATTCTTTTAAAGTTGTAGCACCAATTGTATGTAATTCACCTCTTGCAAGTGCTGGTTTTAGGATATTTGCTGCATCCATGCTACCTTCAGATGCACCTGCTCCAACAATTGTGTGAATTTCATCGATGAATAGGATAATATCTCCATCTTTTTTTACTTCATCAACAACTGCTTTTAATCTATCTTCAAACTCCCCTCTATATTTAGCCCCTGCAATAAGTGCTGTCATATCAAGAGCGATTACTTTTTTGTGTTGAAGTGAAACTGGCACTTCTTTATTTGCGATTCTTTGAGCAAGCCCTTCAACTAATGCTGTTTTACCAACCCCAGGTTCACCTAATAAAATAGGGTTGTTTTTTGTTTTTCTAATAAGGATTTGCATCATTCTTTGAATCTCTTCATCTCTACCAATTACTGGGTCTAATTCTCCATCTAATGCTTTTTGAGTAAGATCGATTCCATATTTAGATAATGCCTCTAAATTTTCATCACCACTTTTATCAGTGATTTGTTTTCCACCTCTTATAGATTCAAGAGTTTTTTTAAGTTCCATTAAATCTAAATATTTTCCAAGTAATGGTTTGAATGTTTCAATATTTGCAATTAGCCAAGTATCAACAGCAATATATTGATCTCCTAAGCTTGTAGCATATGCTTCAGCTTTTGTAAGAGAATCTACTAAATTTCTTGAGATTTTAATACTCTCTTTTGTAACTCCACTACTTTTTGGTAGGTTGTTAGCTGCTGATTTTAATTCAAGCTCGATTGCAGTTTTATCTACATTCATTTTATTTAATGCTTGATTTAATACAGAATTTGTATTTGTAACAAGTCCCCATAATACATGGATATTATCAACTTCTGGATTTTGTGTATGTAATGCTAAGCTAATTCCTGATTCGATAGCTTCTGTCATTTGATTTGTTAATTTTTCAAAAATATTGTTCATTTTAACTCCTTAAAAGCACTTTATGTGCGATATAAAACTTTATTTGATGACATTATAACAAATTGAGTGTATCTTTGTCAAGTTTATTTAGTCAAATTTTTTTCATTTTTTTGTTAAATTATTATGATATAATTACATATAGAGCTAAATTAGGGTTTTAAAGGTGTGTCGATGAGAAAAGTTTTTTTACTTTTAATAACAATAATCTATATATTTGCAATAGAATTCACAAAACAAGAAAAAGAATTTTTGAAAAATAATCCAGTAATATATATATCTGCTATGAGCTATTGGCCAGTAGATAAAAATGGAAAATCTTTACATATTAAATATTTAAATTTATTAAATAAATATGGACATTTAAATTTACAGCCAGTGTATTATCAATATTGGTCAGATGGATTTAATGATGCAAAAAATGGAATTACTGATGGAATTATGGCTGTAAGTTTTTCTAAAAAAAGGGAAAAATATTTCTTTTTTACTAAAGCTTATAACTATACACCTTATTATTTGATTGTAAATAAAAATAGTAAAATCCACTCTATAGAGGATATAAAAGGGAAAAATATTTTTATTGCTCAAAACTCTATTTTAAGAGAAGTATTTAAAAATAAAGATTTTAATATTATAAATGTGCAACATCCATATAAAAAATTAGCAAATAATGAGATTGATGGAATGTTTGTATTTTATATTCCTAAAACAAAATATATCAATAGCTTTAGAATTATAAAAACATTTGTGGATAAAAGTGGTGAAGAGCATATGGGAATATCTAAAAAATATCCAGAGCTTTATTCTATAATTCAAAAAGTTATCAAAGTTATTCCTTATTCAGAAATAGAAAAAATTAGAGAAAGTGTTTATGAAAAAAGGATTATAGCTCAAGATTTACTTACTCCAGAAATTAAAATAAGTGATTATATAAAAATACAAGATATTATATTAGTGTTATTAGTATCTATAGCTTTAATGATTATTTTTTATCTTTTCTTTAGCAAAAAATTTTTACAGCTTAGCTTAAAAAAGTTTTTAATTTCTATTTTTGTTTTTGATGTATTGGTATTAGGATTTATTGTATATGAAGTATTGGTGTATAACTATTATTCAAATAAAATATTACAAATAAAATCTAAAAGTTTCAATGCTTTATTTTTAGTAGATAGTATAGAGTATAGTATACACAATCTACAATATAACTTTCTTAGAAAAATATTAAAACATAGAGGTGATGTAAAAAAACTTTTTTATAATAGAGAATTAAAAGCTGATAATTTATTAGTGAATAATAAACCATTAAAAGAGTATTTAAATACGAAATATTTCACTTCTCAAGAGTTAGTAAGTTTAGCTTATATTAGAAAGTTAATAGATGAGATTATTTATATTTATAAAGATTTACTAAATAAAAAAGTTGATATCTCTATTTATAGACAAAAATTTTTATATATTTATGATGAAATATTTAGAGTAAAAAATATTATTAAATCTATAAATAATAAAGAGATAGCAATTATTAAAAATAAACTTAAATATCAATTTTTACTATTAGTATTTAGTGTTGTATTATTTATTGTGGAGAGTATTTTATTATTTGTCTTAATCAAAAAGAAAATTTATAAACCTATTGCTTATTTAGGTAATGTGATAAAAGAGAGTAAAAAAGGGCATTTAGTAAATAAGAGAGTAATTTATAAAGATGAAATAGGGGAGCTTATAGATGAGTTTTTCTCTTTATATCAAGAATTGCATCATAAAATTATTGAATTAGAAAAACATAAAAAAGATTTAGAACATAAAATAGAAAGAGAAGTTGAAAAAAGGGTTTTTCAAGAACAAGTGTTATTAAAACAAGCTAAATTAGCTTTAATGGGAGAGATGATAGATGCTATAGCACACCAATGGAAACAGCCACTTAACACCATATCTCTATCTGTTCAGTTATTGGAATTAGAATTAGAAGAAAATAGTAATTTAGACAAAAAATATTTACAAGATTTTATAGCAAGTTTATCTTTTCAAATAAAATATATGTTGGATACATTAAATGTATTTAGAAGCTTTTTTAGAGATAATAAACAAAAAGAGATAATATGTATGAAAGATACGATATCAAAAGTATTGGTTTTATTAAAAGATGATTTATATCAAAATAATATAGATGTTGAGGTAAATATAGGTATTGATTTTTGTATTAAAGGGATAAAAAATGAATTTGAGCACCTATTAGTAGCAATTATTACAAATGCCAAAGATATTTTTATAGAAAGAGGTATCAAACAAAGAAAAATCACAATCAACACAAGACATGATGAAGATTTTTATTATTTAGAAATTATTGATAATGCAGGTGGTATTCCTAAATCTATTATTGATAATATTTTTGAATTAAATTTTACAACAAGGGAGAATGGAACAGGAATTGGATTATATTTAGCAAGTCAAATAGCTATTAAACATATGGGTGAATTATATGTAGAAAATACAAAAGATGGAGCTAAGTTCTGTTTTAAGGTAAGAGGTGATGTTTGAAAACTTCACATTAACATTATTATTTAAATTTTTAATGGTAGTTATTTTTGGATTTTTAGTTGGTTTAGAACTTAGAGAATATCTATACTCAAAAGCTAATCCAATCACTATAGGTTCTACAAGAACTTTTACTTTTATATCTATCTTTGGATTTATTACAAACCTTATATCTAAAGAGATGTTTATTTTAGGTTTTTTTATTTTGAGTATATTTTTATCTATTTTTTATTTTTATAAAATTTCTAAAGATAAAAGAGGTATTTTACAAATTTTAATAGCTTTAATTACTTATAATTTTGGTGCTTTGGTTGAGATATCTATATTTTTAGTTCCTTTGATGTATGTAGCTATTGTATTTATTATTTCTTCAAAACCTCATATAAATAAGTTGACTACTAAAATTGATAACCAAGAACTTATAACATTTGCTAAATTTTTAATTTTATCAGTTATTATTTTACCAATTTTACCCAAATATAATGTAATTCCTTATGTATCAATATCTCCATTTAAAATATGGATAGCGGTAGTGGTAGTAAGCAGTATTAGTTATGTGAGTTATATTTTACAAAAATATTTTTTAGCAAAAGCGGGAATAGTTGTAACAGGTATATTAGGTGGTATCTATTCTTCTACAGCAACTACGGTTGTATTAGCGAAAAAAGAGTTAAATAATTTAGTAGAAGGTAGTATAGTTTTAGCTACAGGGGTTATGTATCTAAGATTATTAGTAATTATTGGAATATTTAACTTTACATTAGCAACAAAACTTTTTATCCCTTTTGTTACTTTATTTATTATAAGTGTAGTTATATTTTTTATTTTGAAAAAGAAAGAAAATGGCGTGAATACAAATTTTGATTCAAACCCTTTAGAGTTGGAAGTAGCATTTATTTTTGCTGGATTATTTATTTTAATGGCAGCTATTACACAATTTGTAACTACGAATTTTGGAAATATAGGATTGCAAATATTATCAAGTATTGTAGGATTTACAGATATTGATCCATTTATTTTATCTCTTGTGCAAGGAAAATATGAAATAAGTAATAATGATTTAATGCAAGCAATCTTAATAGCAGTAGCGAGTAATAATATTTTAAAAGCTATTTATGCTGGTATATTTTCAAAATGGAAAATGAAAAAGGCTATAAGTAATTTATTTGTTTTAGCTATTTTAACATTGAGTTGGGCTTTTTATATATAAAAAAATAGAGGAGGGGGGAGTTATTTATTTCCCCATCCATGCATCCTTTTTGCAGTTATATGTTTGTCTGTTTCGTTGATAGCTACAAAATCTACATCTTCAAGTAGTTGTAATAATGAATAATCATAAATATTTGGTGTAGTTATAAGCCACCCTTGATGGTGTATTGAATTATATATTTTTTTATAATCTACATCTTTTAATGAATTTATCACTCTATGATAGACTCTTGGATTTCTTGTATAATCTTTAAAATCTTCAATAAAATCGATTTCTATCCATTCTGGATTAGTTTTTGTTTTTAGATATTCATATATATTTTTATCACCAATAACAGCAATATGAGAATATAAGTTTTCTTCTAAAAGTAATAAATCATATACCAGCATAACTATATAGCTCCCTAAATAAAAATGCACTTACAATATCATCAATACTCATATCAGGTGCTGGTGTTATTAAAGGTTCAGCTCCCATATTTAAAAAATCAAATACATATTCTTCTTTTGGTGTAATAAAAAAATCTACTTCACCTACTAATGCATCTCTATTTTCAAATTCATCAATAGAATCAATTTTACCATCAACTAAATTTATTCTTACAAATCTATCAGCATCTGCAGAAGAAGAGATTATATTTCCTTTTAAAGGTAATCCTAACCTCATCTTATAATCTCTCCTCTATAAGCTGCAATACCATAAGTTAAATTTCCAATATGTGGAAATTCTGGTTGTTGTTGTAATATTCTTTGAACATAAGCACTTCTACTTCCTACATGGCAATATAAAATCCATGGTTCATCTTTATAAGGCATAACCTCTTCAAGAGCTGCATAGAAATTACTTGTAGGAACTAAAAAGTCAGCTCCTTTAATTCTTCCCATTTGCCATTCAAATGGTTCTCTTACATCAAGAAGTTTGAATTTAACCATCCCTTTTTCTCTTGCTTTAAGTAAAAGTTCAAGCTCTTCTCCAGTTAGTTGAGATTTATTTAAAATTTCTTCAATTTGTGCTTTTGAAAATCCTTCAATTTCTTCATTTGTTACTTCATGATATTCCTCTTTTTCAAGTTGAGCTTTTGCATATTCTTCTGTACAGAAAATTCCACAATGACATACACCATCTTCAGGAATCTCTTTTTCAATAGCAGGTTTACAAGGACAGATTCTATCATCTTTATTAAATTGTGGAACAAAACAAGGGCAATATCTTTTACCATGTAAAAGTTTATTGTTTGTAAGTCCTTTTATAATTCTTTCAACAACAGCTTCATCAGGATTAAATGTCCAATTAAATTGTTTTACAACTTTATTTGCAAACTCTTCAGTTTTAATTAGTTCATCTTGAAACTCTTTAGAATTAATATCTATTGTCATTTATCTTCCTTTTTTACAAAAATTCCACAGTGACACATTCCTTTGTTTGGAACTTCATCGTTAATAGCAGGTTTACAAGGGCAGATTCTATCATCTGCACTTTTAAATTTACCATCAACTTCTTCTACCATAAAACAAGGGCAAAATCTTTTTCCATAAAGGATTTTATTTCTTGTTAGACCCATAACTACAGTATCTACTATTTCTTTATCTTCATTAAAAGCCCATCCTTGACTTTCTACAACTTTTTGAACAAATTTTAAAGTTTTTTCATTTTCAGTTTTAAATTCTTCAGAATTCATATCTAATGGTTTTAGCATAAATATATCCTTTTTTTAATTTATAATATCATAATTTTTTAATTAAGACAAGATTTGTCTTAAAATACAAATCCTATCCCAACATATCCAACTGAAAGATAACTGCTATTAAAGCTTATTTTTTTATAACCTATGAAAGCTTTAGCATTTTCTATAGGTTGAACTCCAACTTCAGCTTTGAATTTAAATAATCTCTCAGCATTATCAAAGCTTAAAATTTTTGGAGCAAAAGCAACTTCAACACTTCCAAATAATGGATAATCAGTATTTCCAAAATTATTATTTACAATACCTACTCCAATAGGGATTGCACTATTATCTTTTGTATGATCAAAATCTACAAAAATTTTTAGTTTTGTATTGTATGAATCTAAGGCATTTTGCCCTTCTGCTTGTAATCCTATTGAATAATAGTTATCTTTACCACTATTATCATTATATAAATATGTAGCTCTTAGAGCAAAATTTTCATTTTCTGGCACCGATAACTCTGCATTTACAGCTAAAGTAGAGTCTGTAACTTCTAAATTTAATGAACTTGCTAAAACAAAGCTTGACATTAAAAATGGTAAAACTAATAATTTTTTCATTTTAAAATCCTTTTTTTTATTTATAATTATAACTAAATTTGTCTTAAATTCATTTTTTCTTTGGTCTAAAAGCTATATCACTATCTATATAATCACCACCTATTAAATCTATTGCATAAGGGATAGCTGGAAACACAGCTTCAAGGTTTTCTCTGATAGCTTTTGGACTACCAGGAAGGTTCAAAATAAAGCTTTTTTTAGCTATTCCAGCAGTTCCTCTGGCAAGAATAGCTGTTGGGACATATTTTAAACTATGCATTCTCATAAGTTCACCAAATCCAGGTAATTCTTTTTCAATTACCTCTTTTGTTGCTTCAGGAGTTACATCTCTTGGAGCTGGTCCAGTTCCACCAGTAGTCATAATTAAAGCACATTCCATATCAACTAATTCTTGTAGAGTATCTACTATTTTTATATAATCATCAGGTATTAGTCTATATATAACTTCATACTCATTTTTAATATTTTCTTTTAAATAAGCTTCTATCTCTTTTCCACTTTTATCTTCATAGATACCGGCACTTGCTCTATCACTCATTGTTACAATTGCTATTTTCATTTAAATCCTTTAAATATGGTATAATAATAGTATAACAAAATTATATATCAAGTGCAAAATAAATATTTTTTGTATTTGTTTTTTATGTAGGAGAATTTATGAAATTTTTAGAGGAATTAAACCCTTCTCAATATGAAGCAGCTACTCATATAGATGGTAGTTTATTGATTTTAGCAGGAGCTGGAAGTGGAAAAACTAAAACTATAACTTCAAGGCTTGCTTATTTATTATCTTTAGGGATAGATCCACAAAGTACTTTAACATTAACATTTACAAATAAAGCTGCAAGTGAGATGAGACAAAGAGCGATGAGTTTAATAGATAATGTATCAACTCCTCCATTGTTGTCAACTTTTCACAAATTTGGTTTACTATTTTTAAAGATGAATATTCACCTTTTAAATAGAAGCAATACTTTTGTTATTATTGATACAGATGATAAAAAAAGGATTATAAAAAATATTTCACAAGAGTTACCAATATCTTTGGTTGCAAAAGAGTTATCTAAATATAAAAACAACTTTTTAACACCAAATGAGATTTTTGCAATGGCAAAAGATGATGATGCTAAAAAATTAGCACATATTTATGAAGAGTATATATCTTATTTAGATAAAAATAACTTAGTTGATTTTGATGATTTATTACTTTTAACTTATAAGATTTTAGATGAATTTGAAGATGTAGCAAAAAAATATTCTCAAAAATATCAATATATTATGGTTGATGAGTATCAAGATACAAACGATATTCAACTAAAAATATTAAATAAATTATGTTCTACTCATAATAATATTTGTGTAGTTGGTGATGATGATCAGTCAATTTATGGATTTCGTGGAGCTAATATTAAGAATATTTTAGAGTTTCAAAACCAATTTAATGCAAAAATTATTAAATTAGAAGAGAATTATCGTTCAACTCCAGAAATTTTAGAAGTAGCAAATAAATTAATTGCTTTTAATAAAAATCGTCATGATAAAGTATTAAAACCAACTTTAAAAAGTGGTAAAAAAGTAGAAATTATAGAAAATTATAATGAAATGGCAGAAAGTGAAAATATAGCTAAAAGGATTAAAACTTTAATAGATAGTGGTGTAAATCCAAGTGATATAGCTGTTTTATATAGAATAAATGCATTAAGTAGGAGTATTGAAGATGGACTAAGGTCTAATAATATCTACTATAAGCTTGTAGGTGGAATGAAATTTTATGAAAGAGAAGAGATAAAAGATATTATTTCATATCTTAGATTGATTGTAAATTTCGATGATGATTATTCTTTTAAAAGAATAGTAAACAAACCTCGTCGTGGGATAGGAAAAACAAGTCTTGATAAATTTGAAAAACTAAAAGGTGATATCAGTTTTATGCAAGCTATAGGAAAATTTAGTATTTCAAAAAAAATAGATAATGCTTTAGTTGAATTTAAAGAGATGATAGAAAGATTAGCTTCTCAGGAGATTGGAGATTTAGTATATTCTTTAGAAGAAGAGATTGAGCTTTTAAAATTTTATAAAGATGAAGATAAAATTCAAAATCTTCAAGAATTTTATGGTCTACTAAAAGATTATGCAAAAAAAGGATACACTCTACAAGAGATTCTAAATGAATTAAGTTTAGAAAGTGATGCTGATAATATTGAAGATCAGGCTATAAATATTATGACTATTCATGCTTCAAAAGGGTTAGAATTTGATCATTTGTTTGTAGTAGGGCTTGAAGAAGGATTTTTCCCTTTAGGTGATGCAGATATAGAAGAGGAGAGAAGACTTGCTTATGTGGCTATTACAAGGGCTAAAAAAGAGTTAACACTTAGCTATGCAAAAAGCAGATATATCCGCGGAAGTAGAGATTTTTTAGATAAAAGTAGATTTTTATCTGAAATGGGACTTTTAAATGAAAAAGCTATTCACAAAGATATAAAGCCTACAAAAACTAATGATTTAGTAAAACATAAGGTTTTTGGAATAGGTAAAGTAATAGGTAGCACAAAAGTTGGAAAACAATATAAACTAAAAATAAACTTTGGTGGTGATATTAGAGAAATTTTAGATAATTTTGTGGAGAGAATATAATGAATAGACTTTTTGTAGTAAATAAACCACTTTTTGTATCATCAAACCAATATTTATCAAGAATAAAAAGGAAATATAAAGTTAAAAAAGCTGGATTTTCAGGGACTTTAGACCCTTTTGCGAAAGGGTGTTTGATAGTTGCTTTTGGAAAATATGCTAAGCTTTTTCAATATCTAAAAAAAACACCAAAAAGATATAAAGCTACACTTTTTTTAGGTGCTTATAGTGATACACTTGATGTAGAAAAAATCTCGAAAGTTGATATTCCACCAAAATTTGATTTTGATGAGATTAAAAAAGTAGTTGATAATTTTAAAGGTAAAATTACTCAAATTCCACCAAAATATAGTGCAAAAAAAATTAATGGTATTCGTGCATATGATTTAGCAAGAGCTGGAAAAGATGTAGATATCAAAAAAATAGATGTTGAAATTTATGATATTAAAATTATAAATTATTCACACCCTTTTTTAAGTTTTGAAGCTGAGGTTAGTGAAGGAACTTATATTAGAAGTTTAGGTAGAGATATAGCTGAAAAACTTGGAGTGCATGGAAGTTTGACATATCTTGAGAGGTTAAATGAAGGGGAGTTTATATTTGATAATGAAAAACCATTAGATCCTCTTAAATATTTGGATTTGGAAAAAAATGAATATTTAGGAGATATTGAAAACTTATTATTAGGTAGAAAATTAAATAAAGATGATTTTAAAATTACTAAAACGGGGAAATATATAGTTGAATTTGATAATTATTTTGCTATTATAGAAATTACAGATGTTGTAAAGTATCTATTAAATAAAGTTCCAAAAGGAAATCAATGAAAGCAAAAAGTTATGCAAAAATAAACCTTTTTTTAAAAATAGAAGGGTATAAAAATGGTTATCATCAATTAAATTCAAGGTTTATGAAAGTAAAAGATTTATATGATAAAATAGAGTTTAAAGAGGGTGTATTTAATATTATAGGAGATTTTAATTGTGCTGTTAGAGATAACACAATTTTTAGAGCTTATTTAAAACTTATTACTTTATATCCAGATATTAGAGATTATTTTATAAATAAGCAAATAGTAGTAACTAAAAATATCCCTGAAATGGCAGGATTAGGTGGAGGTAGTAGTAATGCTGCTACATTTTTAAGAATGGTAAATGAAGATAGTGGTTTAAATTTAAGTTTAGATAAATTAGCTGAAATTGGTGCAGAAATTGGTAGTGATGTTCCTTTCTTTATATACGATTATGATGTAGCAAATGTATATGGAAGAGGTGAAATAGTAGAAAAATTTGATGAAGAGGTGATAGATGTTGAAATTGGAGTTCCTCCTATTGAATGTTCTACTCCAGATGTATTTAAAATGTATAGAGAAAAATATTTTAATCCTCAAAAGACAGATTTTGATAAGATACCTACAAAAGAACTTTTATCTACAAAAACAGCTGAAGAATTAAATGATTTATTAAGACCAGCGCTTGCTTTATATCAGGATTTATTTAAATATAAAGATTTTGGGTTTTTTAGTGGTAGTGGAAGTGCTTTTTTTAAACCAAAAATTTAAAGAAGAATTAGTGTTTATTTCTTCTTTTTTGTTTTTTTAATACTTTATTTTTAATTGTTCTACTCCCTTTTGCAAATTCTATTAAATCGTTAGTATTTTTTATGTTTTGTGGTAGATTTTTAAATCCAAGTAACATAATTCTACTTGTTGTTTTAGCATCACCTAAAGCACGATGAAGTTGTTCTTTTGGTAGATTTAACTCTTCTGTTAAATATTTTAGACCATATCTTGTAGCTTCTATGGTTTTTTTAGATAATGTTAGAGTGCAAATTTCTAAATTTAAAAAGTCACCTAAGCCCTCTTTTTTGAGTTGAGATTTTATATAATTAAAATCAAAATAGCTATCATGTGCTACAAATATAGCATCTCCAATAAACTCTTTAAATTTTTGTAAAACCTCTTTTTGACTTTTTGCATTTTTTAACATTTTTTCATTAATACCAGTTATTTCTTGTACAAATTCAGGAATATGTTTTGCTTTGATTAATTCACTAAAAGTATCAATAATCTCCCCATTTTTTATTTTTACAGCACCAATTTCTATGATTTGTGAATTTTCAGGTTTGCTACCATTTGTTTCTATATCTACGATACAGAAAACTTCATCTTTATATTCACTAAAAGAGGTTTTTAAATAAAAAATATTATTTTTTTCTATTATAGGAAGCCCTTCAGCTTTTAATAATTCTAAAGCAGTGTCAAAATCTAAATCTGGATAAATATCATAAAGTTTTTTCTTAAATAGGCTTCTTGTAATACCTTTTTTAAGTAATTCTATAAGTTGTTGTAGTTTCACTTTTTATCTTTCTTATAGTTTTTATTAAAATTATACCAAAATTTGTTATAATAAAGCACTTAAAAAAGTAAAAAAGGAATATTATGATATTAGTAATGAAAGTTGGAGCTACTCAAGATGAGATAAATGCTACAATTAATCAAATTAAAGAATGGGGGCATGATGTTAGTTTAGCCCCAGGTGAGAAACAAACAGTAATTGGGATTATTGGGGATAAAGCAGATTTAGGTGGAAGACCTTTATCTACATTACCAGGAGTTGCAAAAGTACTTGAAGTTTCAGCACCATATAAAAGAGCAAGTAGAGAATTCCATCCAGAAGATACTATTGTTGATGTAAATGGTGTAAAAATTGGTGGTGGACATAAATGTGTAATTGCTGGACCATGTAGTGTAGATAATATTGAAAATGTGATTTATTTAGCAAAAGTAGCAAAAGAAAATGGTGCTAAAATGTTAAGAGGTGGAGCATATAAACCAAGAACATCTCCATATACTTTTCAAGGGCACGAAGAAGAAGGTCTTAAAATGCTTGCAGCTGCAAGAGAAGAGACAGGACTTCCTATTGTTACTGAACTTATGAGTATTAGTGATATTGATACTGTTTATAAATATGCAGATGTAATTCAAATTGGTGCAAGAAATTCTCAAAATTTTCCACTTCTAAAAGAGATTGGAAAATTAGATAAGCCAGTTATTTTAAAAAATGGTATTGCTGGTACTATGAAAGAGCATTTAATGAGTGCTGAATATATTATGAGTGAAGGTAATGAAAATGTAATTCTTTGTCTAAGAGGAACAAGAACTTTTGAAACAGCTGTAAGAAATACAATTGATTTAACATTAGTTCCAATTATGCAACAATTAACTCATTTACCAATTATTGTAGACCCTTCACATGCAGCAGGTAAAAGACCATTTGTTAGTTCTTTAGCTTATGCTGGTATGGCTGTAGGTGCTGATGGACTTATTATTGAGGTTCATAATTGTCCTAAAGAAGCTTTAAGTGATGGTGACCAAGCATTACTTCCAAGAGATTTTGAATATTTAATGAAAAAATTAGAAGCTCTTACTCCATGGAACCAAAAAGAGTGGGTAGAGTTTGATTCTCAAAAAGAGACTGATTGTATTAAAGTATAAAAATCCCTATCCTTTTTGGGATTTTTATAAAACCAAAAGGTTTTAAATTATTAGTTTTTTCTATTAAAACTATTTAAAAATTCTTCAAGCTGATATTTTGCTCTATATTCTTCACTCATTAAATGAATTAAAATATCACCTAAATCAATTACAGTCCAATCATCACTTTCATCTACAAATAAAAATGTTTCAGCAGGTTTTAATTTTTTCTTAAGCTCATCTAAAAGGGCAAATCCATGTTTTTGTCCCATTGTTGTAGCTATAACTACTGCATCTACAAAATAACCTTTATCTTTTAAGTCAAAAGTTTCAATATCAAGTGCTTTTTTATCATCTAACACTTTTACAATTTTTTCTATTCTTTCTTTCATTTTTTTCCTTTATAAAAGTTTATTACTTCTTCTTTGATATTAGAAGGAACTAAATCAAAATTTCCTTCTCTTATCTCAGTGGAGCTTATGGGAATATTTATATTCAAAGTTTCATACCCATCAATAGGGATATTATCCCTCGTAACTACAATAAATTTTACTAATTTTTTAAGTTCATCTATATTTTTCCATTTATCTAAATGGGCTAAATTATCAGCTCCAATGACAAAAGAAATTTTATCATAAAATTGTTTAAAATGTTTAATTGTATCGATTGTATAACAAGGTTTATTTTGTTTAATCTCATAATCGCTAATTTCTACATTTTCAATATTGATAGTATCTTTTAGCCATTTTAATCTTAAATCAGCTGGAGCTGAAAATGAATTTTTTAGAGGGTTTAAATAGTTTGGTATTACTATTACTTTATATTTTTTAGCTAATTTTTTTATAATTTCTAAATGTCCTTTGTGGATAGGATCGAAACTTCCACCAAATATAACTACTTCCATATTGAAATTATACCAAAAGAGAAATCTATCTATTTTAAAGATATAAGCCTTATGATATAATTTTGACAAAAAAAGGATACTCTTGAAAATTGCAATAAATGGATTTGGAAGAATTGGAAGAAGTATAGCAAGAGTTATTGCAAATAGAGAAGATTTAGAATTAGTAGCAATCAATGATCTTGAAGATGCTAAAAGTTTATTTTATTTATTAAAATATGATTCAATACATGGAGTTTGTAACAATATATCATATGAAAATGAAACACTTTATATCAACAATAAAGCTATCAAAGTATTAAATGAAATAGATAATCAAAATATCAATTTTGGTGAGGTTGATGTAGTTTTTGAATGTACAGGTAAAAATTTAACTACAAATAAAGTAAAACATCATTTATCTAAAGGTGCTAAAAAAGTTATTATTTCTGCACCAGCAGAAGATGATACACCAACTTATGTATTGGGTGTTAATAGTGAATTTTATCAAGGTGAAGATATAATATCAAATGCTTCATGTACAACAAATTGTCTTGGACCTATTGCAAAAATTTTAGATACCCATTTTGGAATCAAAAAAGGGCTTATGACTACTATTCATAGTTATACAAATGACCAAAAAATTCTTGATGTAAAACATAATCGTGATATTAGAAGGGGTAGAAGTGCAGCTATAAATATGATACCAACTACTACAGGAGCAGCCAAAGCTATGTATAAAGTTTTACCATCACTAAAAGGAAAACTTCACGGTCAATCAGTAAGAGTTCCTGTCGCTGATGTAAGTATTGTGGATTTTAATGTAAATATTCAAAAACCAACTACACCAGAAGAACTAATTTCTCTTTTTAAAAACTATTCTAAAAATGAATTTAAAAATATTTTAGGTTTAGATAGTGAAAAATTAGTTAGTAATGATATTTTAGAAAATAGTTATTCTTCAAATGTGGCGTTAGATTTAATTCAAGTTGTAGAGGGAGATTTTATAAAAGTGATGAGTTGGTATGATAATGAATGGGGTTATTCAAATAGAATGTGTGATATGGCTAAATTTATTCTTAGTAACTAAAACTACTCTCTATCCCCTTTTTTTACATCTCTTTATCATTTCCTACTTACGATTTTTTATGGTAAAATTATAAAATATTTTTAATAAAAGGAGAATTTTATGGCTGTAAAAGTAGCAATAAATGGATTTGGAAGAATTGGAAGAAGTAGTGCCAGAATAATAGCAAATAGAGATGATGTAGAATTAGTAGCTATTAATGATAGTGGGACTGCTGAGCAATTAGCATACCTTTTAAAATATGATTCAGTTCATGGAAGATTTGAAGATGTGGAAGTAATTGATGAGAAACACCTAAGAATTGGAAAAGATATTGTTACACTTTTTTCTGATAGAGACCCAGCAAATTTAGATTTTGCTTCAGTTGGAACAGAAGTAGTATTAGAATGTACAGGAAAATTTTTAACTCAAGAAAAAACACAGGTTCATATTGATAAAGGTGCTAAATGTGTTGTAATGTCAGCACCAGCAAAAGATGACACTCCTACATTTGTTGTTGGTGTAAATAGTGATAAGTATGCAGGTGAAAAAATTATTTCAAATGCATCATGTACAACTAACTGTTTAGCACCAGTAGCAAAAGTTTTAGTAGATAAATTTGGAATCGAAAAAGGGCTTATGACTACAGTTCATAGTTATACAAATGACCAAAAAATTCTTGATGTAAAACACCATAAAGATACAAGAAGAGGTAGAGCTGCAGCTATAAATATGATACCAACTACTACAGGAGCTGCAAAAGCTATTGGAAAAGTAATTCCTGAATTACTTGGAAAAATGCATGGTCAAGCAGTAAGAGTGCCAACTCCAAATGTAAGTTTAGTAGATTTAAATGTAGTAGTTTCTAAAAATACAACTATTGAAGAAGTAAATAATGCACTTATTGAAGCAAGTAAAAATGAACTTAAAGATATTTTAGCTATTGATTATGATAAATGTGTAAGTAGTGATTTTACATCATCTCTATATTCATCAATTGTAGCAATCGATTTAACACAAGTAATTGAAGGAAATATGGTAAAAGTTATGGCTTGGTATGATAATGAAATGGGATATTCAAATAGATTAGTTGATATGGCAGTAATTGCTGGGAGTTACAAATGAGAGTAAATAGTGTAAAAGATTTAGAAATCACAAAAGGTGATAGAGTATTTGTAAGATGTGATTTTAATGTTCCAACTGATGAATTTGGAAATATTACTGATGATAGAAGAATTAGAGAAGCTCTTCCAACTATTAAACATTTACTTGATCTTGAAGCAAAAGTTATATTAGCAAGTCATATGGGAAGACCAAAAGGGGAAGTTAATGAAAAATATTCATTAGCTCCTGTAGCAAAAAGACTTTCTCATTTATTACATCAAGATGTGATTTTAGCTAAAGATGTTGTAGGTGATGATGCAAAAGAAAAAGCTAAAAATTTAAAAGATGGAGAAGTTTTACTTTTAGAAAACTTAAGATTTGAAAAAGGTGAAACTAAAAATGACGAAGATTTTGCTAAAGAGTTAGCATCTTTTGGTGAATTTTATGTAAATGATGCTTTTGGTGTTTCTCATAGAGCTCATTCAAGTGTTCATGCTATTACTAAATTTTTTGATAATAATCATAAAGGTGCAGGATTTTTATTATTAAAAGAGATTAACTTTTTCCATAAATTACTTCAAAATCCAGCAAGACCTTTTACAGCTGTTGTAGGTGGAAGTAAAGTAAGTGGAAAACTTCAAGCATTAATTAATCTTTTACCGAAAGTGGATAAAATGATTATTGGTGGAGGAATGGCATTTACATTCCTGAAAGCTCAAGGATATGAAGTAGGTAACTCTCTTGTAGAAGATGATTTATTAGATGAAGCAAAACATATTATGGAAGAAGCTAAAAGATTAGGTGTAAAATTTTATCTTCCTGTAGATATTGTTGCAGCTGATAAATTTGAAGAAAATGCAATGGTGAAATACACAACTTTCCAAGAAATTCCAAAAGATTGGATGGGGCTTGATATTGGTCCTGCAACTGTTAGACTTTTTGGTGAAGTTATTTGGGATTCTCAAACAATCCTTTGGAATGGACCAATGGGTGTATATGAAATGGATAAATTTTCAAGAGGTAGTTTTAAAATATCTCATGAAATTGCAAGAACACATGGTATTAAAGTTGTAGGTGGTGGAGATACAGCTGACTTAGTTCAAAGAGCTGGTGATGATGAAGAGATGACTTTTATATCAACTGGAGGAGGAGCAAGTTTAGAACTTCTTGAAGGTAAAAAATTACCTGGTATAGAGGCTTTAGAATTATGATAATTGCAAGTAATTTTAAAATGAATCATACAAGAAAATCAACTTTTGATTTTCTTGATAAACTTGCAAAAATAGAAACTAATCATACACTTAGAGTATATCCTCCAGCAACTGCTTTGTGTGAAAATAGTATAGTTGGTGTTCAAAATGGATATCCAGCAAATTCTGGTTCTTTTACAGGTGAAATAGGATTAGAGCAAATTAAAGAATTTAATATTGATAAAATTTTACTTGGACATTCTGAAAGAAGAAATATTTTAGGTGAATCTCAAGAATTTATTGCTAAAAAATTTGAATTTTATAAAAATCAAAATTTTGAAATTATGTATTGTATTGGTGAGCCTCTTGAAGTTAGAGAAAATGGTATTGATGAGGTTATCAGTTTTTTAAAGACTCAACTTAAAGGTATAGATTTAAATTATGATAAGTTAATTATTGCTTATGAACCTGTATGGGCTATAGGAACTGGTGTAAGTGCTTCAATAGATCAAATACAACAAACACATGAAGCTCTTAGAAAAATTATCTCAAAACCATTACTTTATGGTGGTAGTGTAAAACTTGAAAATATTGCAGAAATTTGTAGTATTGAAAATGTTGATGGTGCATTAATAGGTACTGCAAGTTGGGATATAGATAATTTTATAAAAATGATAAAAGAAGTTTAGTAATTTATTGAAAAAAAAGGAGAAAAATTATGTTAATGCAAGGAAAAAAAGGTTTAATTATTGGTGTAGCAAATAATAAGTCAATTGCTTATGGTATTGCAAAAGCTTGTGCAGACCAAGGAGCTGATCTTATTTTAACTTACCAAAATGAAAAATTACAAAGTAGAGTTCAAAAAGTAGCAGATGAATTAAATGTAAAAAATATTTATCCATTAGATGTTACAAATGAAGAGGAAATAATTTCTTTAAGAGATAACATTGAAAAAGATTATGGAAAAATAGATTTTATTGTTCATGCTGTAGCTTTTGCACCAAAAGAAGCTTTAACAGGTAAATTTGTAAATGTAACAAAAGAAGCATTTACTATTGCAATGCAAATTAGTGTATATTCTTTTATTGAAGTTGCTCAAAAATTTGAACCAATTTTAAATGATGGAGCAAGTTTACTTACTTTAAGTTATCTTGGAGCTGAAAAATATATTCCACATTATAATGTAATGGGTGTAGCAAAAGCAGCACTTGAGAGTAGTGTAAGATATATGGCTGTTGATTTTGGTGAGAGAAAAATTAGAGTAAATGCTATTAGTGCAGGACCAATTAAAACTTTAGCAGCAAGTGGAATTGGTGATTTTAGAAAGATTCTTTCTTATAATGAAGAAAATTCACCACTTAGAAAAAATGTAACTATCGAAGAGGTAGGAAATAGTGCTATGTATTTACTTAGTGATTTAAGTACAGGTGTAAGTGGTGAAATCCATTATGTAGATGCTGGTTATAATATTATGGGAATGCCAATTGTTGAGTAAAAGAGTAAAAAATAGCTCTTTTAAGTAAAAATTTTTAAAAATATTTGTAAAAAATTAAAAACTTTTAGTATAATGACGATACGAAATGTGTAAAACAAAACAAAAAAGGAGACATGTAAATGTTAAAAAAATTAAGTTTAGCAGCGTTAGTTGCAATGGGAAGTATGAGTGTAGCAAGTGCTACAAATTTAAGTGATGCAATTCAAAATGTAGAATTAACTGGTTATACAAGATTAAGAGTTTATCAAGAAAGTGATAAAGCTACTCAAAAAAGATGGAGAACTACTGCAGCATTCAACTTCGCAGTGCCTGTAAGTAATGAATTAAAATTCCATACAGATTTCGCATTTGATTGGGATATTTATAATGATGGAACAACTGCTGGTTCAGCTAACCCAGTTAACACACATATGTATGTTGATTATACAAATGGAAAAGCTAACGTAAAATTAGGTAAAATTGCTGTAAATACTCCTGTAACAGCTACAGGTGTTGGTGAAGCAGTTGCAGCTGGTGCAATCGCTACTTATGCTGTAAATGATAACATTACTGTTGCAGCAGCAGCTTTAGATGATTTAGTAAATACTGATCAAGTTACAGTTGGTGGAAATGATACTTTCGCTGGTGCTGTAATCTATAATAGTGATGTAGCTGATGTACAAGTTTGGTACTTCAACGTTGATAACATCATTGATTATGATGTAGTTGTAAGAGCTGATATTAAAGCATTAAAAGATTCTGGTGTAACTTTACATGTAGATTACGCTCAATCTGAATTAAGTGGAAGTGATGATACTAACACTTACTACAACATCTCTGCTAAATATTCAATGGATGAAGTATGCGTTAAATTAGGATACGCAGCAACTGGAACAGATGGTGGAACAGTTACTTTAGATGCAGATTCTCCACTTGCAAATGTATTAGGAACTGAACAACAATACAGCATTACAAATACAACTGATAACAGTGCTTTCTATGCAAAAGTTGGATATACTGTAGATGCTAAAACAAATGTATTTGTTGCTTACTCAGCAGTAGATGCAGATTCTTCAAACGAAGTATTAGTTGGTGCTAAATATAACTATACTAACAAATTTGGAGTATATGCTTACTATTCAATGTTAAATGCTGATAGCGCTGATAATAACGAAGCAAGAGTAGAATTAAAATATACTTTCTAATTGCTTTTCCCCTTTGTGGGAATTTTAAATTACATAGTTGTGTGATTTAAAACTTCTACTAACTATTCTCCATATTAAAAATCAATTTTTTTATCAATTATTTGTTATAATACATTATTAGATATATAACTTAAGGAAGTTAGAATGATTTTAATGATTGATAATTATGATTCTTTTACTTATAATATAGTTCAATATTGTCTTGAACTGGGAGCTAATTTAAAAGTAATTAGAAATGATGAATTAAGTGTAGAAGAGATAGAAAAATTAAATCCTGAAAAAATTATTATTTCTCCAGGACCTGCTACTCCTAATGAAGCGGGTGTTAGTTTAGAAGTAATTGAAAAGTTTAAAGCTAAAAAACCAATTTTTGGAATTTGTCTTGGACATCAATCAATAGCTCAAGCATTTGGAGGAGAAGTTATTAGGGCAAAAAACATGATGCATGGTAAAACTTCTCAAATAGATGTAATAAAGCATAATGATATTTTTAAAGATTTACCTAATGAATTTAGAGCTACAAGATACCATTCTTTAACAGTTAATAAAAATAATCTACCTTCTAATATTGAAGTTTTAGCTTATTCAAAAGATGATAATGAAATTATGGCTTTAAAAATTAAAGATTTACCAATTTATGGGGTTCAGTTTCATCCAGAATCTATTATGTCTGAATATGGATATGAGATTATAGATAATTTTTTAAAGCTATGACAAAACAGTTTTTTTATCTATATTTTATTTTTTATTATCTATTTTTAGCTATATATGCTAATTATATGGATATTGGTGATTTAGAAATTGCATATTTAAGTAAGAGTTATCCTATAACTTTAATAGAAAATATTTTCTTATCTTTTGGTAATAACAATTTTTTATTAAGATTGCCAAGTTTATTATTATCTATATTTTCTGTATTTTTATATTATAAAATATCCCAAAAATATCTTAAAAAGACAAAGGATATATATTTTTCTACTATTATTTTCTCTTTGTTACCAGGGTTTTTAATGGCAAGTCTACTTTTTAATAAATCAATATATTTAATTTTTTTAGTTTTAATCTTTTTATATAGTTTTTTATATTTTCGATTTTATTCATATTTAATTTTATTATCTTTGACAATTGTAGATTATAGTTTTATAGTATTATATATGGGATTAATTTTTTATTCAATATATAAAAGAGACACTAAATTTTTAATATATTCAGTTTTTCTTTTAGCTATAAATGCAAACTATTTTCATTATGCTATTGGTGGAAAACCACAGGGACATTTTATTGATATATTACTTATTTATTTTGCTATTTTTTCCCCTTTTGTGTTTGTATATTTTCTATATTCTTTAATAAAAATAGGTAAGCCAAATCTTTTATGGTTTATATCATCTTGGAGTTTACTATTTTCTATTTTATTATCATTTAGACAAAGAATAAAAATTGATGATTATGCTCCTTATGTAATTATTTCAGTTGTATTTATGGTTTATATATTTTTTAGTGATTATAGAATTAGATTAAAAATTTTTAGACCATTTTATAAAAAGTTATTTATTTTTTTATTTAGTAGTTTAATCATATTTGATTTGTTTTTATTAGGAAGTCCCTATATAATAGATAAAAAAATAGTATCTCAATTTAGATATTCTAAAAAAATTGCAGATTTTTTAAAACAACGTAATATAGATTTTATAAGTTGTAATAATGCCAAATTATGTAAAAAATTATATTTTTATGGAGTTAAAAAAGGGAATAATTATTATTTGAAGTTTAATAGAAAAGAAAAAAAAGTTTCAATTTCACACAACCATAAAAAAATATATACCTTTTATGTTTCAAAATTAAACAAATAATTAAAAAAAATGATAAAATATGCAAAATTTTCAAAAAGGAGAATTCATGGCTCAAAGAGCGATTCGTGAATATGATGGAAAAGCATTATTCGCAAAACATTGGAATGAATATTTTGACGGTTTCCACTATGATTTTAAATCAGTATTAGTAACAAGTGGAGAAGAATTACTTAAAAAAGCTGAAGAACCTGAATATGCATGGTTAAAACAAGAACCATTAGTAGCAAAACCAGATATGTTATTTGGTAAAAGAGGTAAAAACGATTTAGTTTTATTTAAAGTAAATAAACCAGGTGATGTAACTTTAGAAGATGCAGCAAAATGGATTGACGAAAAATCAAGCCATGATGTAACTTTATTATCAGGACAAACTGGAAGATTAACTCACTTTATCGTTGAGCCTTTCACACCACATACACAAGATCAAGAATATTATATTTCAGCTACAACTGTAGATGAAGATGATGTATTATATTTAAGTGCTGAAGGTGGTATGGAAGTAGAAGAAAACTGGGATAAAGTTGTAGAAGTTAGAATTCCTATTGACTTAAGTGATGCTGATATTGAAAAAGCAATTAAAGCTTCAGTTCCAGCTGATATTCCAGAAGATAAAAAAGCAGAATTTGCAGCATTTGCATTTGCATTTTATAGATTCTATAGAGACTTAAATTTTGCATATTTAGAAATTAACCCAATTGTTATGTTAGATAACAATAAAATGGCTATTTTAGATTTAGTTGCAAGATTAGATGATACTGCTGGATTTATGATGGCTGATAAATGGGGTGATATTGAATTCCCTACAGCATTCGGTATGGAAGAAAAATCTCCAGAAGAAAAAGCTATCGCAGAAGCTGATGCAAAAAGTGGTGCTTCATTAAAACTTACTATTCTTAACCCAATGGGAAGAATTTGGACTATGGTAGCTGGTGGTGGTGCTTCAGTTGTTTATGCTGATACTATTGCTGATTTAGCTGGTGTTAAAGATTTAGCTAACTATGGTGAATATTCAGGTGGTCCAACTACTGCTGAGACTCAATTCTATGCAGAGACTATTTTTGATTTAATGACAAGACACTATGACCCAAGAGGAAAAATTTTAATTATTGGTGGTGCTATTGCTAACTTTACAGATGTTGCTAAAACATTTACAGGTATTATCAATGCATTAGAAAAATATGCTGATAAATTAAAAGAACATAAAACTAAAATTTATGTAAGAAGAGGTGGACCAAACTACGAAAAAGGTCTAAAAGATATTAAAGAAGCGGCAGAAAGATTAGGACTTTATATTGAAGTATATGGACCAGAAACTCATGTTACTGATATTGTGAGAATGGCATTAGAAGAAGATAAAGGAGATAAATAATGGAAAGATTATTTACAAAAGATACACAATCAATTTTCTGGAATAATAATAAAAGTGCAATCCAAAGAATGTTAGATTACGATTATGTAATCCAAAGAAAAACTCCTTCAGTTGCAGCTATCGTAGCTCCAACAAGTAGTAATAAATTTGAAAAATTCTTCTATGGTCCAGATGAAATTATGGTTCCAGTTTATAAATCAACTGCAGAAGCAAGTGCTGCTCATCCAAATGCAGATGTATTATTAAACTTTGCATCATTCAGAACAGCTTATGATGTAACTATGGAAGCTCTTGACCTTAAAAAATTTAGAGTAATTATGATTACTGCTGAGGGTATTCCTGAAAGAATGGCAAGAGTAATGAACCATAGAGCAAGAAAAGAAGGTGTTACAATTATTGGACCAGCTACAGTTGGTGCAATCGCTCCAGGTGCATTTAAAGTTGCAAATATTGGTGGAACAATTGAAAATATCGTAAAAAGTAAACTTCATAGACCAGGTAGCTGTGGATTAGTTACAAGAAGTGGTGGTTTATTTAACGAACTTTCAAATATTATTGCACTAAATGCTGATGGTATTGCTGAAGGTGTAGCTATTGGTGGTGATAGATATGTTGGTTCAGTATTCATTGACCATTTATTAAGAATGGAAAAAAATCCAGATGTAAAATATATGATTTTACTTGGAGAAGTTGGTGGAACTGAAGAATATAAAGTAATTGATGCTGTTAAAGAAGGAAAAATTACTAAACCTATTATTGCATGGTGTATTGGTACTATTGCTAAACATTTTAGCAGTGGAGTTCAATTTGGACATGCGGGTGCATCAGCTAATGCAGCAAGAGAAACTGCAGAAGCTAAAAATGCCGCTATGAGAGAAGCAGGAATCCATGTTCCAGATAGTTTCAATGATTTACCAGCTACAATCAACAAAGTTTACAATGAATTAAAAGCTAAAGGTGTAATTGGTGAGATTGAAGAACCTGTAGTTCCTTCAATTCCAAAAAATAGAAGACCTAAAAACTTCATTTGTACAATTTCTGATGATAGAGGAGAAGAAGCTACTTATGCTGGATTCCCTATTAGTAGTGTAGCAACTCCAGATACTGGAAAAAGTATTGGTGATGTTATCTCTTTATTATGGTTTAAAAAAGTATATCCAAAATGGGCTACAGATTTCATCGAAACTGTTATTAAAACAGTTGCAGACCATGGACCAGCAGTATCAGGTGCGCATAATGCAAAAGTTACAGCAAGAGCTGGAAAAAGTGTAGTTGAATCATTAGTAACAGGTTTATTAACAATTGGACCAAGATTTGGTGGTGCTATTGATGGTGCAGCTAAATATTTCAAATATGCAAATGATAACAATATGACTCCAGCAGAGTTCTTAGCATATATGAAAAAACAAGGTATTCCAATTCCAGGTATTGGACATAGAATTAAATCTTTAAGAAATCCAGATAAAAGAGTTGAAGGTCTTAAAAAATATGCAGCTGAATATTTCCCAGCTACACCATTATTAGACTATGCTTTAGAAGTAGAACAATTAACTACATCTAAAAAAGATAATTTAATCTTAAATGTTGATGGTACTATTGGTATCTTAATGGTAGATATGTGGAGAGCTTTAGGATATTCTGAAGAAGAAATCAATGAATTTATTGAATCAGGAACTCTAAATGCATTCTTTATCGCAGGAAGAACTCTTGGATTTATTGGACATATCTTAGATGAAAAAAGACTTGCAATGCCAATGTATAGACATCCATGGGATGATATCCTATATGATGTTCCAGTGGCAGAAGAAATTAAATAATCTACAAAACTTCTTAAACCTTTGGTATAATAAGGGAAAATTATTTCCCTTACAAAGGTACACTTATGAAAAAATCATTTTCTTTAATAGAATTAGTAATTGTTATATTAGTTATAGGTATATTATATTATTCAATAAATGTTTCTACAAAAAATACTACATTAAATCAAGCTATAGATCAATTAATAAGTCATATTAATTATACTCGCCATTTAGGTATTAGAGATAATAAAATGCAATATTATCCTATTAATAGTTCTGATATTGAAACTAATAGAAGTAAATATTGGTTTAAACAATGGTGGCAACTAAGAATAGGGCAAACAACTTCTGGTGATTATTTTTATGAAATTTTTTCTGATTCTCCAGAATCTTCTACTATATATGATCATGTGGGTAATCCAGTAAGTGAATTTGCTATAGATCCTTATAATCAAAAATATATGTCAGGTAATTATGGAAGTGAACCTAATAGATTTTTGAATTTGTCTCAATATAATATAAAAAAGATAAAATTTAATGGAATTACATTAACTACAGGAAATTCAATTAGATTTATATTTGATAGTTATGGTAATGTTTATACAAGTGAAGGTGGTAGTGGAGATAGTGGAGATATAAATCCTTATGATTTCAATCAAAGAAGACCTTTATTAGAAACAGGAAAATTAACATTATGTCAAGATGATAATTGTGAAGAAAATATGAGTATATGTATATCTTCTAAAATAGGTAATGTATATATTTGTGATTGATATAAATATATAGATAAAAATATTTAAGTTTTTTAGAGATTTAGTTTCCCTTATTTGAGGGTTTTAAATATAAAACCAGAAAAAAAGAGGAAAAAAATTAAAAATTTTTTGGAAAAACACTTGACATTGAGATTA
>Ga0256828_1000351_pt1 | contig 31759 bp, 29 predicted proteins | sample CV88metaG_FD_185993 | JGI IMG/M metagenome (GOLD analysis project Ga0256828, IMG submission 185993) | Hydrothermal vent microbial communities from East Pacific Rise, Pacific Ocean - CV88 | ecosystem: Environmental > Aquatic > Marine > Hydrothermal vents | place: Pacific Ocean: East Pacific Rise...
TAGTTCTTGATCTTTTTGGTGATAAAGAGAAAATGCCTAAAGATATGAGTAAGTATCTTGCATCTTTCCATTCTGAAAAAACTGTTACTGTAACTGAAACTATTAAAGAAAAAGTAGTGGAAAAAGTTATAGAGAAAAAAGTAAATAAAGAGACAGGTGAAGAGGAAGAGGTTGAAGTAGAAAAAACAAAAATGGTTCCTAAAAAAGTGAGCAAAGAAGTTGTTGTTGATGATAACAAACTTCTTGAAATTTTAGGTGCTGATGCGAAATTTATGGAAACTTTAGAGAAAAACCTCAAGAAAAAAGATGATTTCCAGATGATTGTTGGTCCTGATTTATATAATCATCCAAATGCTAAAAATATCGCTCGTCTTGTTGCACTTGTTGAGAAATATACAGCATTTAAGGTAACAATGATTCCAACACTTACAAATACTTTAGGTGTTGCATTAATTTGTGATTTAGATGATAGTTGTGGTTCTTATACGATTGGTTATAACACACAAGGTGATTTTACCCTTTCAGCGCTTGGTAATGGTGATTTGGATATGCCTGCAATGAATCAACAAGAGGGAACATTAACATCAATTAACAAAAGAGTAAATCCTACAAATGCTGCAATAGGTTATGGTGGATATGAACTCAATGATATCGCAAATGCACTTGGATTTGATGCTGAATATGTTATAGAATATACAAAAGAACTTCCAACTGAAGTTGGTTTTAAAGCTGAAGAATTTGACAACTTGCCAAACCATTATGAAAATGATGGGACTGAAGTACGAGGTTATGTGTTAGAAAATGTAGCAGTTAAACCATCAGATGATGAAAGTGTAGAGAAATTCAGCGATGCTAAGCTAGAAGGTAGTATAATCTATTTAGCTAATCCTGTAAGACAATTTACAGAGTTTACTTATAAAACTACAGAACTTAACGAAGTCAGTGGTGTATATATGAGTGAAGAGTTCTTGAGTCAATCAGATTTCAATGAGGGTGAGAGCGTGAAAGTGAAAACTGAAAATGGTGAACTTGTAGCAAATATTGTAAGTGATAACAAAATCAAAGGTGATATTGTTGTTATTCCAACATTTGATTCGAAATTAAATTCAGAAGCTTTAGTAAACGGGTATCGTTTTGCTGTAGCTTCGATAGAAAAGGTGTAATATATGGACAGTGCATATTTAATAGAAACGATTATTAAAGTCGTTGTAATTTTACTTGTATTTTCTGCTTTGGCTGGTATAGGTACATATTTTGAGAGAAAGATTCTTGCATTTATGCAACGCCGTTTAGGACCTATGAATGTTGGTCCATATGGTGTGCTTCAGTTTGGTGCAGATGCAATTAAACTTTTTACAAAAGAGGATATTATCCCAACAGGTGTTGTTGCAAAAATATTTAAAATTGCACCAGTAATTACTGCTGCGACTGCATTTATGGCAGCAGCAGCTATTCCATTTTTACCATCGTTTGAAATTTTTGGTTATGAAGTACATCCAATAGTTTCAGATATTAATGTTGGTATTATCTACATTTTAGGTGTAATGGCAGTTGGTCTTTATGGTCCACTTCTTGGTGGTATGGCAAGTGCAAATAAATACTCTTTAATCTCAGCTGCTCGTGCTGCTGCAGTATTTATTTCGTATGAAGTTGTTACTGGTTTGGCAATTTTAGCACCAATTATGATGGTTGGTTCTTTATCTTTAATTGATTTTAATAACTACCAAGCTGGTGGTATTAGTCATTGGATTGTATGGTCTCAACCTGTAGCATTTATTTTATTTTGGATTGCTGCTTTTGCTGAAACTGGTCGTACACCATTTCACCTTATTGCAAATGACCATGAGATTATTGATGGTTTTGGTACTGAATATTCTGGTATGAGATGGGGGCTTTTCTTCATTGGTGAGTACGCAAATATGTTCTTTATCTCTTTTGTTATTCCACTTCTTTTCTTAGGTGGTTTTGGTGATGGTAGTTTCTTAGGTGCATTAGGGCTTCTTGCAAAAATGTCATTCTTCTTCTTTTTCTTCTTATGGACAAGAGCTGCATGGCCAGATGTAAGACCAGATCAGTTAATGTGGTTATGTTGGAAAGTACTTATGCCAATAGCTGTGATTAATGTTGTAATCACTGGCTTTGTGATGATGTTTTAAGGGGATATGAATGAGTTTAGAAGCATTTAACAATAGAAATGTAACAGAGGGAGATTACTTCCTTTGTGATATTGAAGATTATCCTCAAGATGGTTGGGGTAAGTTTAAGCGTGTAGTCAAAAGAACATTCAAAGGTGAGCTTTTTGTTGGTCTTTGGGTTGTTATGAGAGAGATGATTCGGTTTGATATTCATACTGTTTCATATCCTGAGGAGAAGATGCCTATAGGTCCTCGTTATAGAGCAGTGCATCAAATGAAACGCCTTTGGGAATCAGATACTGAGAGATGTATCGGTTGTGGTTTGTGTGAGAAAATTTGTATCTCAGATTGTATTAGAATTGATACAAAAATTGATGAGAACTCTCGTAAAGAGGTGAGTGAATATACAATTAACTTAGGTCGTTGTATCTTCTGTGGATATTGTGCAGAGGTTTGTCCTGAACTTGCTATTACTCATGGTGGTGAGTATGAAAATGCAAGTGAACAAAGAGAACATTTCTTACTTTATGAAGATATGTTAACACCACTTGATAAAATGAAAGCCGGTAAACAGTTAGAGTTTGAAGGTTTTGGTTCTATTACACCACATGAAGATGAGCGTGTTAAAAAAACACCTCTAGCGTATTAAGGAGTTTGGATTATGTTTGAAGCGATAGCGTTTTACTTGTTTGCATTTTTAACGATTGCTATGTTTTACATTGTTGTAACAACAAAGCAGGCGTTGTATGCATTAACTGCATTAGCAGCAGGGATGATTTTTATATCAGCATTTTTCTTTATTCTAGGTGCTGATTTTCTAGGTGCGATACAGATTATCGTTTATACAGGTGCCGTGATGGCTCTTTATGCTTTTGGTATGATGTTCTTTGATACAACGCGTGGTGTAAAAGAGAAGAATGGAAATAAATTTATCATAGTAGGGCTTGCATCATTAGCAGCTTTTTTAGTTGTTGTGATTTTCGCTGCTCCTATGGTTTCTGAAAATATTGTAGCACTAAACCCTGTTATTGAAGGGGTTGGAAATACACAATCAGTGGGTGTTGTTCTTTTTACAAAATACCTTATTCCATTTGAAGTTGCAGCTGTTATGTTGTTGGTTGCAATGATTGCTGGAATTGTATTAGCTGGGAAGAAAATGGATCTTTCTCTTACACTTATGAGTCGTGCAGAGATTGAAGAGATTAAAAAACAAAAAAATAAAAAGGTGCTTTCATGATGGAAATTGGTTTAAATCATTATCTTGTTCTATCTACTATACTCTTTGCTATTGGTTTAGTAGGGGTTATGAGAAGAAAGAATCTTTTATTATTGTTTTTCGCAACGGAGATTTTACTAAACTCTGTAAATATAGCTTTTGCTGCGATTTCACACTATTACGGTGATTTAACTGGTCAAATGTTTGCTTTCTTTGTGATTGCGATTGCTGCATCAGAAGTTGCTGTTGGACTTGGTCTGTTGATTGTATGGTTTAAACGCCATGGTAGCATTGACCTTGACTCTATGACAAGTATGAGGGGGTAGAGATGGAAAAGTATTTATATATAGCACTTTTTGCACCTCTAGTGAGTTCTCTTTTCTCAGCACTGTTTACTGCTAAAGAGAAGAAACTTTTTACAGGTATTATAGGTTCTTCATTGATTATTGTGTCTTTTCTTTCAAGTTTTGTGCTTTTGACACATATTTTAAAAACAGGGGAGCCTATTCATGTTGAGATGATGACTTGGATGGCAACAGGAAATCTTTATATTCCTTTTGGTTTCTTAGTTGATCAAGTGTCTGTAACAATGATGATGGTTGTTACTCTTGTTTCTTCTGTTGTTCATGTATATGCAATCGGGTATATGGATCATGACAAAGGGTTTAACAGATTTTTCTCATGGTTATCAGCATTCGTATTTTCTATGATGATTCTTGTTATGAGTGACAATTATGCTGGATTATTTATTGGTTGGGAAGGTGTTGGTTTATGTTCTTGGGGGCTTATTGGTTTCTGGTTCCAAAAAGAGAGCGCATCTTGGGCAGCTAATGAAGCATTCATCATGAACCGTATCGCTGACCTTGGAATGTTAATCGGACTTTTCCTTATCTATTGGCATACAGGAACTTTACAGTATGATGGTGCATTTGAAGCATTTCATACATTAGATAATACAACTCTTACTTGGATTGGTATTTTCCTTTTCATTGGTGCTATGGGTAAATCGGCTCAGTTCCCACTTCATACTTGGCTTGCTGATGCAATGGAAGGTCCTACTCCGGTTTCTGCACTTATTCACGCAGCAACAATGGTTACAGCTGGTGTTTATTTAGTTATTCGTTCTAATGAACTTTATACACTTATCCCAGATGTAGGTTTATTTATTGCTTCTCTTGGTACTTTTGTAGCACTTTTTGCAGCATCAATGGCACTTGTTAACCGTGATATGAAAAGAATTATTGCGTACTCTACACTTTCACAGTTAGGGTATATGTTTGCTGCTGCTGGTCTTGGTGCTTATTGGGTTGCACTTTTTCACCTTATGGCACACGCATTCTTTAAAGCGTTATTATTCCTTGGTGCTGGTAATGTTATGCATGCTATGGATGATGAACTTGATCCATTTAAAATGGGTGGACTTAAAAAGGTTATGAAGGGTACTTGGATTATGATGACAATCGCATCATTAGCACTTGCTGGTATCTTCCCTTTTGCTGGTTTCTTCTCAAAAGATACGATCTTAGAAGCTGCATTCGCTGATCATCATATGGTTATTTATGGTGTCTTACTTTTCACAGCAGGTTTAACAGCATTCTATTCATTTAGACTTGTTGCACTTATTTTCCATGGTGAAGAGCGTTATAAAATCTTTGGTATTCATCCACATGAGGCATATAGATTTATGCTTATTGCTATGAGTCCATTACTTTTCTTAGCAGTTATTGCAGGTATTTTCCAAGGGCCTTTCTTTGAAATGGTTGAAGAGGTATTATCTGCACATGAGTATCATATTCACTCACATGTAACATTATGGGTTATGATGATTGGTACGCAACTTTTTGTTGGTTTAGCAATTTTATATGCATATAAAAAATATGCAAGAAATGGTATTGAAGTTCCAGATGGTACAAGTGTTGTTGAAAACTCTTTTATGTATAAACTTTTATATAACCAATACTATATTCCATATGCATATGAAGAATATATAGTAAAACCTTATAGAGAGATGTCTAAAATATTCTGGACAGAAGTTGATATGAAAATTGTTGATGCAACTGTTGATGGAATTGCGAATATTATTTATGGTACTGGTGAAAAAACGAGAGCTATGCAAAGTGGTAACTTGTCTACTATGCTTAAATGGATGGTAGCAGGAACTGTTGCATTATTGGCACTTGCTGTACTTTTTGGTGTTGCAGCAAGAAATTCTGATGAAGTTGCGTCACTTTTATCAGTTATAGGAGTTATGTAAATGTTAGATCATATTTTATCGATTTTAATTTTCTTTCCAGCATTAGCAGCTGTTTTTGGATTTATGATTCAAAAAGATGCTATTCGTGCTTATGGTGTGAGTGTTGCTGCTATTGAGTTTGGATTATCTTTATGGCTTTGGTATGCTTTTGATGGTAATGTCGCTGGTATGCAGTTTATGGAAAATATTCCGTTAGTTCCATCTTTTGGTATTAACTATATTTTAGGTGTAGATGGTATCTCATTATTTATTGTAGTATTGGCAGCATTTTTTACAATGATAGGTATTGCAAGTTTAACAGAGACACCAAATGTTAAGAATATGATTATTACACTCCTGTTCTTACAAATGACTATGGCAGGTGTTTTTGTTGCTTTAGATGGTATTGTTTTTTATGTATTCTGGGAACTTTCACTTGTACCAATGTTATATATCATTGGTGCATGGGGTGGTCCTTTAAGAATTTATGCTTCTATTAAATTTTTCCTATATACATTTGCAGGTTCACTTGTGATGCTTGTTGGTATGCTTTTTATGGCATATTTTTATTATCAAGCAACAGGAGTATGGAGTTTTGCAATCCTTGACTGGTATAGATTGATTTTACCTCAAAATTTACAGCTATGGCTTTTTGTGGCATTTTTCCTTGGTTTTGCTATCAAGGTACCAATGTTTCCATTCCATACATGGTTACCATATGCACACGGTCAGGCACCAACAATCGGTTCTGTAATCCTTGCAGCTATTTTACTTAAAATGGGAACATATGCTTTTGTAAGATTTTCATTACCATTATTTCCAGATGCGTCAGCATACTTTATGGTACCTATTGCAATTCTCGCAATTATTATGGTTATTTACACAGCGATGGTTGCATATGCACAAAAAGATATTAAGCAGGTTGTTGCGTACTCATCTATCTCTCATATGGGTATTATCATTATTGGTACTTTTGCATTAAATGTGGAAGGTATCTCTGGTTCTATTTTCTTAATGTTAGGTCATGGTGTTGTTGCTGGTGCGCTCTTCTTGCTTGTTGGTGTTATTTATGATAGACGCCATACAAAACTTATGAGTGAATTTGGTGGTTTGGCACATGTTATGCCTCGTTATGCAACTGTATTTGGTATTATGATGATGGCTTCAGTTGGTTTACCACTTACAATTAACTTTGTTGGGGAGTTTTTAAGTTTACTTGGTTTCTATCAACAATCACATATCTTGACACTTCTTGCTGGTACGGGTATTATCGTTGGAGCTATTTATATGCTTGCAGCGTATAAAAAAGCATTCTTTGGTGAAGTTACAAATGAGAAAAATAAAAACTTGCCAGATTTAAACAAAAGAGAGCTTATTGGTTTAATTCCTCTTGTTGTGATTGCTGTATGGCTTGGTGTTTACCCTAAACCTGTTTTAGGACCAATCAACAACTCTGTAAAATCTGTAGTACAGCTTATGCACAATAAATCTACTACAAAACTTGCAAAAGAGAGAATACCAAATATAGCTAAAGAAGTTGTTATTACAAAAACTTCTGTTGGGGAGGTACACTAATGTTAGCGCCAATCAATATTTCTTTAGAGTCATTAAACTTGGTGACTCTTGCTCCTATGCTTATTCCAATTGTAGGTGCATTATTAATTATCATAGTTGATCTTGTAAAAGGTGGATTAGACAAGTCTTTGTATGTTGTACTTGCTTTGTTATTCTTGTTGATGGATTTTGCAGCACTTGTGGATGCATCAGGCGTCTTTAGTCAAAGTGGTATCACTACAGGTGCTTTTAATGTTATGTTAATAGATGGTTTGGCAATTTTATCTCAGTTTATTATTGTTATTGCATCTATGTTATTTATTCCACTTGCTATGACACATAAAAGATTCCATGAATTTTCATATCCTGAATTTTTTGCACTTTTCTTATTTATGATTGCAGGATTTCAGTTTATGGTAGCGACTGATAATCTTATTTTAGTATTTGTTGGATTAGAAACTTCATCATTAGCACTTTATACTTTAATTGCTATGCATAACCGTGATAAAGCTTTTGAAGCAGCAGTAAAATACTTTACAATGGGTGCTTTAGCAGCTGGTTTCTTCTCTTTTGGTTCTATGGTGTTTTATGCACTTACAGGCAGTATAGAGATTCATGAAATTGCAACAGTATTACAAGCAAATCATTATGCAGATATTGGCTATGTATTAGTTGCTATTACATTTTTACTTGCAGCATTTGCATTTAAGCTTTCTATTGTTCCATTCCATACATGGGCACCAGATGTTTATGAGGGTGCGAGTGCATCAATGGCAGGGTATATGTCAATCGTACCAAAAATAGCAGCATTTGTTGTAGCTATGAGACTTTTTGAATTCTTAGTACATAGTGGTGTAGTTTGGTTACAAGTTGTTCTTTATGCATTTGTTGTTATCACTATGACAGCTGCAAATATGTGGGCATTAGTACAAACAGATGTGAAAAGAATGTTAGCATATAGTTCTATTTCTCATGCTGGTTTTGTAATGTCAGCTATTTTAATAGGAACAACACAAGCAAATACGGCTTTATTTTTCTATTGGGTTTTATTTAGCTTTACAAATCTAGGTTCATTCTCAATGCTTTGGATGTCAAGACAAAAACATTTACCAGAACATCAAAGTTCAGATCATTCATATGATAAATTTGCAGGGATGATTAAAACAGCACCTGTTGCAGCACTTATTATGGCTCTGTTTATGTTGAGTCTTGCAGGTTTACCACCATTTGCACTTTTCTGGGGAAAACTTTATATGATCTCTTCAGCAGTAACAAGTGGTTATACTGTACTTGCACTTATTATGGCACTTAACTCTGCTATTGCTGGTTACTATTATTTAAAACTTGTTGTTTATATGTTTATGAAAGAGCCAGTAGTTGGAAATGATGGAAATATGTATGTATCTAATGCAACACTTGCTTTAAAAACTATTATTGGTATTGCAGGTATTGCTACTATATTTGCTTTTGTGGCTATTAATCCACTCTTAGAATTTGTAACTGCTTTTGTTTATAACAGTGGATACTAAGAAAAATATTTTTTTTAAAAAAAGAGGAGAGAGTATTTGTCATTTTTGAAGCTCTTGACTCTTGCATATTTTTTACTTCCGTCATCTTTTTTTGCACTAGAGATTTCTATCGATAGTGCGAAAGATGATTTTATTAAATACTCTACATGTACCCTTTCTGATGATATAAATTTTACTTGCCAAGAGATTAAAGATAATTTTGATACAACATTGAAAGTTGTGTGTGCATTTTCAAAAAAACCAGAACAAAAAATACAAGATTTGGAAAATGATTTTTTTAGAGTGCATACATTTTTCAAACATAATCATTATTTCATAGAAGTTATTCCAAAATACCAAGTAGCACTTTTTGCTGATATTTTTGATTTAACGCGAGATGATGAAGTGTTTGATGCAAAAATTTCTCTTGCAAATAGATGGACAATTTTGGGCTATAAAAAGAAAGAACCTCTTATAAAACATTCCCAGAACAATTCTTTAGCTTTAGATTTTCCTTTTTTTGACAATCAGGATAAGTTTCCTTATGTAGGAAGTTTAGATTTAAAAGGAAATCCTGTATATATTAGGAAAGTGGATGATGTAAAAGAGTATTTGAGAGTAAAAAAGTTTTTTGCTTCTCATGATTACGAACAGGCATTAGAGTTAATTGATACTATTTTGGAGAAATATCCCCATACTCTATTTCATGCAGAGCTTTTATATTATAAAATAAAATTGTATTCTAAATTAAAAGATTATGATAATGTTGTTGCCAATGCAAAAATTTTTTTACGGGAATATTCGGCTGATAATAATTTAGCAGAAGTCCTTTCTTTAATAGCAAAAGCATATAATGATTTGGGTCAAAATACAGATGCTGATTATTTTTTTGATAGACTTTTTAATGAACATCCAGATTCTATTTATACTTATTGGGGATATATTTATAAAGGGGAAGGTTTAGAATCTCTAGGAGGTGATAAAAAAGCTATTTTTTACTACAAGAAAGCTCTTTATGGGACAAAAAGTGTGGAGGTGGCTGTAAGTGCAGCATATCATTTAGCACATATTTTACTTGGTAACAAAACTAAAGAAGCAAAAAAATATATTGAGAAAATTGTTAAAAAAGATCCAAAATATTTTATGCAAGATTTTAAAACTTCAAAGGAAATGATGTATCAATTTGCTGATTATGGGTATTATCAAACAGCAGCAGATATTGCAAAAGCTATTTTAGATGCTATTAATCCATCTTATGATGAGTACGAAGAGATTTTAAAAGATTGGGGATTATGGTTAAGTAAAACGCAAAAAAAACAAGAAGCCTTAGCAGCTCTTAACAAATATTTAAAAGCTTTTCCTGATGGTGATTATCTTGATGTTGTAAAGATTGCAAAAGATAAACTTTTCTTTTCACTCAAAGATTTAAATGCAACGGCAAAGCTTCAAGAATATAATAAGCTTATAGAAGAGTATAACAAAGATGCAATTGGACAGAAGGCTCTTTATGAAAAGGCTAAACTGTTACTCTCCCAAAAACAATATCGTAAAGTTTTAGATCTTCAGTCTCAACTCTCCTCATTAGATAAGGAAAAATTTCCAGATACACAAAAAATAGTAGACGAGGCTATTGTTGGAACCATGAAAGAAGCACTGAAAAAACAAGAGTGTCAAGAGGTTTTAACTATTTCAAATGAGCATCATATTGAATTGTCTGATAGTTGGGATGATGGAATTTATCAATGTGCTATGAAGGGTGGAGATTTTCAACTTTCTAAAAGAATTGCACAAAAACATCTTCATTCTCAAAGTATAGAACAAAGAAAAAAATGGCTTTTCCGATATGTGAAAATAGATTTCCAAACAGGTAATTATACAGAGATGATTGATGCTGCAAATGATTTGATTGCATTGATAGATAATCCAAAAACATCTCCGTATAAAGAGGTTTATAGATATCTTTTTGATGCTTATAATCGAGTCTCTCAAAAAGAGCAGATGATTCAGACAATGTTACAACTTGAAAAGATTTTTGGGCTTAATTACAAAGATATTGATAGATATACTGCTATGGTTACTTTAGCACAAGAGTTACATGATGCAATAATGATGATTAAGTATGCGAAAATGGTACTTTCTATTGAAAAGAAGGTAAAAGCTTATCCTCAAAGTCCTTATGTTGATTTTGCACTTTATCAAGCATATATGGAAAAACGGGAGTACCAAAAAGCATATAGGGTTATCTCTTTTTTAAATAATATTTCTCTTTCATCTAATGATAGAGCACGACAAAAGTATCTTTTAGGAAATGTTTTAGATATACTTGGAGAAAAGTCAAAAGCGAAAAAAGCGTATAAGGCAGCTATTGTTGCAAACCCTTCGAGCGCATGGGGAAAACTGGCACAAAGTGCTCTTTCTTTATAGTTTTACCTAATCTGTTTGAAAAAGGATTGTTGGTAAAGTTTGTCAAATGAAAACTTGAGGAGAGGAACAATGCAAAAGAGTATAATCTCAATAGTGATATCCTTAGTTATTTTGAGTTTGAGTGGCTGTGGTAGTTGTGCTAATGATGGAATAACGCCAGTGAGAGTCTTGGGTGCAGCAACAGATGATTATATTGTTGGTGGGGATGTTGCATTGTATAGATTGGATGCAACTTCTTTGAGTACTACAAGAAGTTGTAAAACTGGTGATTTTGGACTTTTTGAATGTAGTGTTAAGGGAATTGCATCTGATGAAACTATTCTTGTTGTTGTCAGTGGTGGGCGATTAGACAAAGATGGTAACAGTTCTACAAAAGAAGATCAACAAGATTTTACAAATCACTCTTTGATGGCGTTTACACAACCTGACAAAGCTATTATTGTCTCCCCTTTTACATCTAAGGTAATTACACAAAGTTTAGAAGAAAATATTGTTATTGATACACAGAAAAATCTTGTTTTTCTCAATAAGGTATTTGTTCCAAGTGCACAAGAGGGTGTTATACTTTCTCAAAAGAGAGAGAGTATTCTTCAAAGTCAAGAAAATCTACCTATAGCGCATATTCTTAAAACCCAAGAGAAATCTCTGTTGCAACAACAAGTGGTTTCAGTAACACAACTTTTAGAAAATAATATCTCTTTAGTTGAGGATATTGCACTTGAAAAAAATAATTTAAGACTACAAATACTTCATATTAATGATACTCATTCCCATTTAGAACCTATTAGTATAACACTCTATCCTCAGGGTATAAAAACTTATGTGTATGTTGGTGGTTATGCAAAAATAGCAACTTTTATAAAAAAGAAAAAAGCTATAGATTCTCATAGTATTGCTTTGGATGCAGGTGATAGTGTACAAGGTACTCTCTATTATACTCTTTTTGATGGAAAGGCTGATGTAGAGGCTTTAAATGGTATGGATTTGGATGCTATGACGATAGGAAATCATGAATTTGACAAAGGTGCTCAAAACTTTGCTGTAGATTTTGCTTCTCAGGCAAATTTTTCTATTATTAGTGCAGATATCAATGCTAGTGCAAACTCTGAATTAAAAAATATTATTAAACCATATATAATTAAAGAGATAGATGGAGAAAAAATTGCTATTGTTGGTGATAGTATTGATGCTTCGGTTATTTCAAATCCTGGAGCAAGTATCGTATTTGCAAACTACTTGACAAGTGCTCAAAAGAGTGTCGATAGATTACAAAAAGAGGGTATTAATAAAATTATTTTCTTAACACATCTTGGATATATAACTGATAAATATTTAGCACAGCAAATTTCAGATATTGATATTATTGTTGGAGGACATTCTCATACTCTTCTTGGTGATTTTACAGATCTTGGGTTGATAAGTGAAGGAAGTTATCCAACGGTTGTGCATCATGAAAACTCTCAAACTTTGATTGTTTCAGCATATAAGTGGGGAGAAGTTGTTGGTGATTTAAATGTTGTTTTTAATGAGCAAGGTGTTATTACCCAATATAATGGTACACCTGTAATGCTTGTTGATGATATATTTTTAAGAAAAGATATGAATGGTGACAAGGTAGAGGTTAATGCAACGATTCAAGCAGAGATAGAGAAAGTATTTGCTTCTATGTCAAATATTGAAGTAGAAGCTGCCGATAGTACTGTAAAAGCAATTATTGAGAGTTATAAACCTCAAGTAGATGACTTAATGCATCAGCGTATTGCAATAGCAGCAGAAGATCTTATTAATGTAAGATTACCAGGTTCTATAGATCCTGAAAGTGGAATATTTCTAGCTCATGGTTCCATGATAGCTCCTCATGTGGCACTTGCTATGTATGAAAAAGCAAAAGAGATTGGTGGGTGTGATTTTGCTCTTCAAAATGTTGGAGGGGTTCGCATTAGTATTCCTCAGGGTGATATAACAATAGGGGAAGTATATACCCTTCTTCCTTTTGGCAATACACTTGTTACTTTCAAAATGAAAGGTGATTTGATTAAAATAATGCTTGAAAATGCTATTGATCGAGCGTATATTACTCAAGAAAATATGGGAGCTTTTCCCTATTTGGCAGGAGCGAAATTTACATTTTCTCAAGAAAACGAAAAAGGAAGTAGAATTGTAGCATTTCAAGTAAAAAACAGTGATGGTGAATGGGTTGATTTTGATACAGAAAAAACTTATACAATCGCTACTAACGCTTATGTCGCGGGTGGGGGCGATTACTATAGTGAGATATTACAAGTAGCAGATAAAACAGATACAGGTTTTATAGATGCAGAAATTTTTATTGAGTATCTTCAAAAGGTAAAAGTTCTCCAGCCACTTGCTGAAGATCTTTTACCTGTGACATGTTTAGAGGTTCATGAATAGCAACTCTTTTTAAGATGCTGCTTCTCCTCTAGTTATTTATCAAGTTCTACATCAATAGAGAGGGCTTCAACCCCTTCGTGTGTCTCTTTTTGGATAGAGACACCTTTGACATTGATATATTTTTTGACAACTTCTATAATCTCAGCTTTGAGTTCATCCATAAATGGAAAATTTGCACTCTCTCGATCTGACATAATAGCGATAGTAAGTCTGTCCTTCGCTGTTTTTGCGCTGCGTTTTTTATTGAAAAAAGAGAACATTATTTAAAAATCCCCTTTATTTTGCTCATAAAACCTTTAGCATCATTTTCTACATCAACAAAATCAACTTTTTCATCACAAATGCGTCGTGCAATGCGTGTATATGCTTGTGCTGCTGCTGCATCTTGAGAAAGAATAATAGGTTTTCCTTGGTTAGAAGCTTCAATAATCCCTTTATCTTCTGGAATTTTTCCAATAAGAGGGATATTTAAAATATCGAGTATATCTTCACTGCTGAGCATCTCTCCACTTTGTACCATTTTTGGATCTATTCTGTTGATAATAAGATATTTTTCTACCTCTTGACCCTCTTTAACTTTTTGGCTTTTAGAGTCTAAAATACCAATAGCTCTATCTGCATCTCTAATGGAAGATACCTCAGGATTGACAACAACAATAGCTCTATCGGCAAATTCGATAGTATGTTCATAACCACTTTCTATCCCTGCTGGTGCATCAAGAATAACAAAATCAAAATCTTGCTTGAGCTCTTCTACCATTTTTTTGATCTTTTCTGATTCCAAAACAGATTTGTCTTTTGTTTGAGATGCTGCTAAAAAAGAGAGGTTTGGTGTTATTTTTGATTTGATAAGTGCTTGTTTAAGACTAATACCATCATCCATAACATGTACCATATCATATACAACACGGTTTTCGAGTCCTAAGTGCATATCAAGATTTCTTTGTCCAATATCGAAATCAACAACAACACATTTTTTGCCGTTTTGTGCAATACCTACACCTAAGTTTGCTGTAGTGGTTGTTTTTCCAACACCACCTTTTCCACTAATAACTGCAATAACTATACCCAACTTTTCTCCTTTAATACTGGTGTGATTACTATTTCATCATTGATAAGTTCTACACGATTGAGTTTGTCTTGTAAAAAAGAGTTATCAATCTCAACATCGTGAAAAACAATATTCGCTTTGTTTGAAGCTTGTAACATCATAAAGTTACCATTACATCGGATCGAGCCATCAACAACTTGTGTAATGATAAGTGTCCCATTAATGATAATACTTCCTCCACTGTTAACTCTGTTAAGAAGAAGTAAATCTCCATCAATGTTTAGCTCTTGACCACTTCTTATAAGTTTATCTAAAACTTGTAAATTTTTTTGTATCGGTTTTTCTTTTGGTTGCTTTTTCTCTTCAGGTATTTTTGGTGTCATCTGTGTTTGTGTTGGTGTAGACTTTTTTGGTATATCCACATTAAACACATATCGAAGCGCTTTTTCTTGTAAATAACGCTCTATTCGATCATTTTTTTGACCAATAATAGAGATAAGATGATTTTGAAAAAAGAGATAGTTTTTATCGAAAAAGGAGATAAATCTCTCCTCATCCTCAAGAACAACCTCAAATACTTTTACTGAGTATTGTTTTGTTTTCAAGCTTATACCCCATCAACTCGTAAAACTTTTGTATTTCCAACCATTAGCTCAATTGTCATAACAATTCTTTTGAAAACACTCTCTTGACGGTATTCTAAATTATGTTTTTTACAAATATCTTTAACGATAGGTTGCATTTGTTGATAGAAAGAGTGTGGCATATTTGGAAAGAGGTGGTGTTCTACTTGGTAGTTTAAAAAACCGTGTAAAAAGTCTATGAAATCACTTCCCGTATTGTAGTTTACACTTCCCATAATTTGACGAAGATAGTATTCTCCTTGTGTTTTATGTGGTGTAGAAAATTGGTAAATATCTTCTGCTGAGTGGTTTGGTACAATCACTAAAAATGAATGAAGATTTGCCCAAAGTTCCCCAAGTACCATAAACAAGAGTGCAAAACCTACAGCACTCCAACCAAATGGCAAGAAAAGAAGTGGTAAGAAAACAAATTGGAAAAGTCCGTATGGTAAAAGGTACTCTTTCCATAACTCTTTCCCTTTTTGTGTAAATGGTGACCATTCATAATCCTGATTTCTTACATCATTCATATTTTTATTATCTTTGTTTTCTAAAATACGCTGTGTATTTGGTGCATAATATGCAAGTTTCCAAACAGCAGCAAAGATGTAGATGATAGCATATTTAAAAAACATAGGCATTTTTGATTCATGTAGCCATTCTAGGTTTTTTTCAACATTATCAGGATCATCAAGTTCGCCTAAATGGTAATGGTGCATAATATTATGCTCATAAGCCCAAGCATCAGGTTTTATCCAATCAAGCCAGTCAATGTAGCGTCTCCACCCTTTTGCAAAACCTGCTTTGGTATATTTCTCAGGAATATTTGGAACTTTATCATAGGCTCCGTGTAAAATAGGGTGCGTTACATTTGCCCAGCGAGCAACATTACCTACTCCCATTAAAAAGGCTCCAAAGATGCCTAAACTCCAGAACCAAAAACCTCCTATTCCACTTGTTGCATCCATAATAATTACAAATGCAATAAGAAAAAATCCACCAAAAGTGGCAATTCTTCCCCATCTTTCAAGTTTTAAGAGATGTTGGTAATCATCCTCTCCCACTTCAATAGTTTTTTTGATTTCATCAATATCTTTTTGAAGTTGTGCCTGATCGACCTCTTCATACGGTGTGTAGTGTTTCTCTGTTGTGCTCAAGAATCTCTTCCTTTTCTTATATATTTTATTTGGCTCTATTATAGTACATAAATGCTAAAATAAAAGTGAACTTAATAGTATGTAAATATCATTTTGGATAAAATGGCAATAATTAATTATAAAAATTGGAGAGATATATGGACGCTGCCAAATATATTTGGATGAATGGAAAATTTGTAACTTGGGATGAAGCAAAAGTACATGTACTTTCTCACACACTACATTATGGTAATGGTGTGATTGAGGGAACAAAAGCTTATAAAACTGCTAAGGGTTATGCAATTTTTCGTTTAAATGATCATACAAAACGCTTAAAAGAATCAGCTAAAATGACCCTGATTGATATCCCTTATACAGTAGAAGAGATGAATCAGGCGCAAATAGATTTAATTAAAAAAAATGAGTTCACTGGTGATAATGTATATATTCGCCCATTTGCCTTTTTAGGATATGGTGTGATGGGTGTATACCATAAAGATGCACCAGTTGAGACTGTAATGGCAGCATGGGAATGGGGTGCATATCTTGGTGAAGAGGGACTTCAAAAAGGGATTAAACTCAAAATTGCTTCTATGACAAGACCTGCGAATACTTCTAATATGGGAAAAGCAAAAGCAACTGCAAACTATTTAAATTCACAAATGGCAAAATATGAAGCGATAGATTGTGGTTATGATGAAGCTCTTTTACTTGATGATCAAGGGTATGTAGCAGAAGCAAGTGGAGCGTGTTTCTTTATGGTAAAAGATGGAGAGTTAATCACTCCACCAAACGATAATTCTTTAGCATCTATCACACAAAAAATGGTAATAGAACTTGCTGAAGATATGGGTATGAAAGTTTCAAGAAGACGCATAACTCGTGAAGAGGTTTATGTTGCTGATGAAGCATTCTTAACAGGAACTGCTGCTGAGATTACTCCTATTGCGATGGTTGATGCAAGAGAGATAGGCAGTGGCTCTCGTGGTGACATTACAGAAAAAATACAAAGCACTTATTTTGATATAGTGTTTGGTAGAAATGAAAAATATGAGCACTATTTAACATATATAGATGCACAATAATTAAAATAAAAAAAGGGATATAGATGGCGTCAGATATGAATGACTATTTCAATAAAAAAAAGAGTGAAAGTGGAGGATTTAAAAAAGATTCCTCTTCAAATGCAGGGGGTTCTAATAATAATGGACCTCAAGTGCCAAATGTAGATTTTAATTTTGGTGGTGCAAAAGCAGTATTGAGTTATTTTCTTATAGCTATTGTTTTGTTGTTAGTTGTAGCAAAACCTTTTACAATTATTCAAGAGGGTGAAAGAGGTATACTCAGTACGAATGGTAAGTATCAAAATCAAGCACTTTTACCAGGGCTCCATTTTATTATACCTGTAATTCAAAAAGTATATATTGTAGATACAAAAGTTCGTATTATCAACTATGCTTCTCGTATAGAAGCAAGTTCAAACAGAGGCTCTGGCATCATTACAAAACCAGCAATTACAGTACTTGATAAAAGGGGTTTACCTGTAAGTATAGAACTTACTGTACAGTATAGACTAAATGCACAGTTTGCAGCGCAAACAATCTCTAACTGGGGTTTTAGCTGGGAAGATAAAATTATCAATCCTGTTGTAAGAGATGTTGTGAGAAATGTTGTCGGTAAGTATGAAGCAGAACTTTTACCACGAGAGAGAAATACCATAGCAGCAGCTATAGAAGATGGTATAAGAAAAAGTATAGAATCTCTTAAAAATTCGCCTGCTATTTTACAATCTGTACAGCTTCGTGAAATTGTTTTACCAAAAAAAGTAAAAGAGCAAATTGAACGAGTTCAACTCGCTAAACAAGAGGTTGAACGAGCACAACAAGAGGTACAAAGAGCAAAACAAGAAGCTCTTAAACGAGCAGCAGAAGCGCGTGGTGTTGCTGAGAAAGCAAGAATTGAAGCACAAGGGAAAGCAGATGCAGTAACGATTGAAGCTGAAGCGAATGCAAAAGCAAATATTTTAATTGCAAAATCTTTAACAGAAAAATTATTACAACTTGAGCAGATGAAAGTACAAAATAAATTTAATGAAGCACTTCGTGATAACAAAGATGCAAAAATCTTTTTAACACCAGGTGGTTCAACACCAAATATCTGGGTTGATATGAAAAATGCAAAACAAAGAACGACGGCGAAGTAAGCATGGAAGAGATACTTAATAGAATTGATTGGCAAAAGCAATCTCTTTTGCCTGTAATTGTTCAAGATGTAAATAACAATGAAGTGCTTATGATGGCATATATGGATTATCAGGCACTTGAACTTTCACTTGAGACAAAAATAGCGCACTATTTTTCAAGAAGTAAACAGCGTATCTGGAAAAAAGGGGAGAGTAGTGGTCATACTCAAGAGATTCAATCTTTTTTCCTTGATTGTGATAATGATACTCTTCTTATAAAAGTGAAGCAAAATGGTGTAGCCTGTCATACAGGGCGTCGTTCATGTTTTTTTACTGAACTTGAAAGTGGCGAGAGTGTGAGTGATGTTGAAATAGATACACAAGCAGCTTATGGTGTGATAGATACACTTTATCATACAATTCAGGAGCGTAAAAATGCAGATCCTTCATCATCATGGACAGCAAAACTTTTAAGTAAAGGTGAAAATACTATTTTGAAAAAAGTGGTAGAAGAAGCTGGTGAATACTGTTTTGCACATAAAGATAATGATGAAGATGAGATGGTATATGAAGCAGCAGATTTAACATACCATATGCTTGTTGCACTTGCTTCAAAAAATATCTCTCCAGATAGAATTAAACAAGAGCTTGCTCGCCGTTTTGGTATGAGTGGTATTGAAGAGAAAAACTCAAGGAAAGCTTAGGTGAAAGAGAAAATCATCGCTTTTGTGCACACTTTGGGGATGTATGATTATATACTTTTTGGAAGTGTGGTTTTTCTCTTTTTCTTTTTCCTCATTATGGCTATTGTAGTGAGGCAGAGGCTCGGACTTGCTTTGAGCTTTGTTATTTTTGGTTTCTCACTTTTAATGTTTGGTCCGACAGTAGGATATATAGAACTTCATAAATATCTTTATAAACATACACTTACACTTTCTTCTTATAAAAAATTACATTTTACAGATGCTGTTGTGATTCATGCTTTGTTGAAAAATGATTCACAATTTGATTTTAAAGAGTGTGTGATTAATGCAAAAGCCTTAAAGGTAACTCCAAATAAATATAAAAACTATATTTTAAAATTAAAGCCTTTTCAAAAGATGTCGATGATTGAGAAAGATATAAAAAAGGGTGAGGTGCGAGAGATTAAGATGTTGATGGAACCATTTACATATACAAAAGATTTTACCATTGCAATAGGAGCTAATTGCCGATGATACTTTTAAACTACTGGCACTATATTGCTTTGGGTATAATTTTTCTTCTTTTTTTAAGTGGTGTGTATTCTTCATTGAAACAAGAAACTTTTAAAATGAGAGTTTCTATGTTTTTTTCTGTTGTTTTAGTTAATCTTTTTTTGGCACTTTTTTCTCTTGTTTTGGTTGATAAATATACCAAAGAGGTCTCTTTGCACAAACTTAAAAATAAGAGGTTATTGAGTATAGAGAAAATCATTTATACAGGTCTTGTAAAAAATGATGGTTCCTTTCCTGTTGGAAAAGTTGTTTTAGAGATTAAACTTGTCAATAAAGGGCATGAAACAGGTAGAGTAAAAGGTGGTAATTTTTATAAAGCCAGTGGTTTTTTTGACTTTTTTTCAAGTGGTTTTAATAAAACAAAATATAAACCACAAACAGTTGTCAAAGAGTTTGTAGTTGCAAAAGATTTACAGCCTGGTGAGGTGAAAGCTTTCCGTGTTTATTTCGATTATCCACCCTATTTTCGTAATGTAGCACAGTTTACAAAGCTTAAAGCAGATACTAGTATTTAAGCCCTACTGCTTTAAGTGCTTTATTGATATGTTTGATTTGTTGGTTTTTATTACGACACCATTGTGGTGCTAAAAGAGAGTCATCATCTATGCCTGCTGTGACTCTTTGAACGCTTACATATAAGGGTTTCATTTGTATAGATTTTACTAAGGTATCAAGATATAGTTCCTCTGATATAGGTTGAAATATTCCTTTTGCATAGTCATTTGCAAGTGCTGTTCTTTTAACGACATAGAGGGGATGGTATTTTACACTATCAATCCCCCAGCTATAAGCCTCTTTAGAGGTTTGAAGCATCATCTCTTGTGTTTCATCCGGTAAACCAAATATAAGATGACCACATACATGTAAGCCTGCTTTTTTTGATTTTAAAATCCACTTTTTGACATTATCACTGTTATGACCACGGTTGATACGCTCAAGGGTAGAGTCGTATACGGATTGTATTCCAAACTCTATCCAAATCTCTTTTGTTTGATTGAGTTTAGCTAAATATTGAAGTGTTTCATCGGTAATACTGTCACTTCGTGTACCTATACTGAGTCCAACAACATTCTCAAAAGAGAGTGCTTTGTCGTAAAGTGCTTTGAGTGTTTCAAAAGGAGCATAAGTATTTGTAAAAGATTGAAAGTAGACTAAAAACTTTTGAGCACCATATTCCTCTTTTTGTCGTTGAGAGATAGCTTTAAATTGAGATTCAAGCTGCTCAAGTTGTTTTTCTAAAAAAGGATTTTCTTTTGATTGAAGATTTAGATGGAAACCTTTGAGTGCAACAACTGTATCTGTTGAAGCTGAAAAAGAGTCATTTTCACAAAAAGTACAGCCACCTTTAGCAACTGTACCATCTATGTTTGGACATGTAAATCCTGAAATATTGATGCCGACTTTATAAACTTTTGCACCAAATTTTTCTCGAAGATAAGTGCCATATGTATAGATTTGTTTCATTAAACGATATACTTACCTGTAAAACATGCTGTACAGTATTTCTCTTCATCTACTGTAGAATTAACACTTTTAAGGAGCGATAGTTCATCAAGGTATGCTAAAGAATCAGCTTCAATGAAGTCACAAATCTCTTGCGTTGACATATTTGCAGCAATAAGTTTTTCTTTGTCTGGTGTATCAACTCCATAAAAACATGGATCAGTTGTTGGAGGGGATGAGATACGCATATGTACTTCTGATGCACCTGCTTCTTTTAACATTCTAATGATGCGTTTAGAAGTTGTTCCACGAACAATAGAGTCATCAACCACTACAACTCTTTTTCCCTTGATAATGTCAGTCATTGGAGAGAGTTTCATTTTTACTTTTAAATCTCTCATCTCTTGAGTTGGTTCTATAAAAGTACGACCAATGTAATGGTTACGCATAATTCCCATTTCATAAGGGATACCACTCTCTTGAGCATAACCTATAGCAGAAGGTACACCACCATCAGGAACAGGAATGACTAAGTCTGCATCAACAGGAGCAATGCGTGCTAACTCTTTTCCCATATTTTTACGAGTTTCATAAACTGATTGACCAAATACAGAGGAGTCAGGGCGTGCAAAATAAACATATTCAAATATACAGTGTTTTGGTGTAGGTTCAAAAACCTGAATACTTTTTGGTGCTTTCCCTTCTTCGAAAATAACAAGTTCACCAGGCTCTACATCACGAATATATGTTGCACCCACAAGATCAAAAGCACATGTTTCACTTGCAACAATATAGCCACCATTTGGAAGTTTTCCAAGGCTTAGTGGTCTAAAACCGTGTCTGTCTCTCATCGCAAACATTTTTGTACGACTTAAAAAAACAAGAGAAAAAGCTCCCTCAATGCGTTCAACAGCGTCTATGATTCTATCAAGAAGTTTATCTTTTGAAGATTTTGCTATAAGGTGAATAAGGTTTTCTGTATCCATAAATGTCTGAAAAATGGCACCTTTTTCAATGAGCTTGTTTCTTACCTCTTCTGCATTTGTTAGATTTCCATTATGAACAATAGCCATCTCACCTAGATCATAACGAGCAAAGACGGGTTGTGCATCTAAAATGGAATCATCGCCTGCTGTAGAGTAACGGGTATGCCCTACAGCAGCATTACCTTTGAGTGTTTTAAGATTTTCTTCATTGAAAACCTTCATCACTAAACCACGATCCTTAATGGTATGCACTTTTTGACCGTCAGCTGAGCTGATACCAGCTGCCTCTTGACCACGATGCTGTAAAGCATGGAGAGAAAAGTAAGCTAATTTTGAAGCTTCCTCATGACCAAAAATTCCTACAACTGCACATTTTTCGTTCATATTTTCGCGCAAGATAAAGTCCTTAATAAATAGTGCTGTAATTATACTAAAAATAGCTGTAAATTATCTCAAAGCTATCTTAATTATTTTAAAAAAATTGGAACTTAATTTGCTTTATATATTTCTAAACTTCATGGGGTTGCTAGAATGGACATCATACTTCGTAATAATCTTATTCTTGTAAGAACGGACTTTGCTACATTAAATGCGCCATGGATGCATGAATTTTTGAACTTACATGTAAGAGGAATGCTCTTCTTACCAAAAGCAGTTCTGGTTTTTAAAAATGAGGCTCTTAAAGAGCATAGAGAAAAGTTTTTGAGACATTTAAGTGAACATTATGCTAAAGTTCATGATTTTGATTCTCAATTTTTTTTGCGTTCCATGCTAAAGTATACAATACAACCTATCAAAATAGAACTTCAGCGTTTAGAAGAGATGGAAAGTGTAAAGGTACATTTGTATGCGTATGATAAAAATACTGTACTTATTACCCTTGATTCTCCTAACGCATGGGTTATTAATTATATGCGTTCACAGCTTGAAGTATATGTTGAAAGGGGAACAGATCTCTCTCTTGTTGTGGATGTGAGTGATGTTAAAGCTAAAGCACGACTTGATAGAACACTTAATAAACGCTATATTTTACATTATCAAATCCACTACACTTTTGATAATCATTTTATGTCAAAACTTTACAGTGATTTTACAAGTTACTCGTTTGGTGATTTGGTACAAGCTGATTTTGCAGATAAAAATAAACAGTTTTATACCATTTTGGAATGTCCAATAGGTGCATCTCAAGATGTGTTAAAAAGAAGTTATAAGAAATTAACAAAAGTGTATCATCCTGATAAAGTCTACCATGAACAACCACATATGATTGCTCATTATACACATAAATTCCAATTACTACAAGAAGCGTATGAGGCTTTGCGTGTTGTGAGTTGATTTTTGTTTTAACAAAAGTTGAAAATCATCACAACTGTAAAGTGCTAGCTCTTTGGAAACAAGATTCTCTAGCTCTTTGGAAAAACCTCTTTTTGCAAAAAAAATAATTTGTGTTGGTTCAATGGAAAGTTTTGCACATTTATCTTTGAGTTTATGGAGCTCTTTTTTGTTGATTTTACGATTACTCCATTTACATTCACCTACATAAATTCTTTTTTTGGAAGTTGTCATTAAAATATCAATTTCTGTTTTTGCATCCCAATAACTTCCAGAACTTTCAATCACTTCATCCCTAAGATGATAATTCAGTAAAATTTCAGAGAGTTCTTCAAATATTAAACTTGTATAACTGTTGTACTTTTCTTGAAAATTTTTCAAAAAAGGTGCATAATTTTTTTCTTGAATCTCTTTATGATGGGGTACTATAAAATAGAACCAAAAACGAAGAAAAGCTGTAGTAAAAAGTACTTTATGAGAAATACGATGACGCGCTTCTTCTCTTTTTAATTTTTTCTTTGGGTATTGCTCTTTGGGATGTCTCTCTCGAGAGTATTCGAGTTGAATGATCCCTTTTTCTTGTAAAAAATGGAGAGCAGCACCTCCGTTACCATTATTTAATTTAGCTTTATTGAAAGCTGAAAATATACGCCTGTCTCCTGTTGCTAATGCTCGTAAAAGTTTCGTGTGCTGAGGGTTAGATAAAGTGAGTAGTTCTATTTGTTCATGTAAAAATGTATAGTTTTCAAGAATATATTGTTGTATGAGTTGAGAAAGAGGGCGTGTTGTGTCAATAGTGATATCTAGTCCACCAAAAATAGAAAAATAGGAAATTTGTGTTTCCATATCCTGAGGATAATTACGAAAATAAAAAGAGCGAAATTGCTCTAAAAGTCTATTAGATATCATAAGATGTATTGTAACATAAATCTCGATTTGTTGAAGTCTATACTAGAAAGAAAAAATGTGAAGTGGCTCCGGATACTGGATTCGAACCAGTGACCAAATGATTAACAGTCATCTACTCTACCGCTGAGCTAATCCGGAATATTTGTGTTTGAGTGGTGCGGACGAGAGGACTTGAACCTCCACACCTTGCGGCACCAGATCCTAAGTCTGGCGTGTCTACCAATTTCACCACGTCCGCGTGGTTAAAGTGTTTAATGTCACTTCTGACAAACAGTTTTAAAAAGTGGTACGCCCTAAAGGATTCGAACCTTTGACCTACGCCTTAGAAGGGCGTTGCTCTATCCAGCTGAGCTAAGGACGCTCATATAATTTAAAAGTCAAAGTTGTATGCCTAAATGGCTTTTTTATAAATAAATGGTACGCCCGATAGGATTCGAACCTATAACCCTCGGAGCCGAAATCCGAAACTCTATCCAGTTGAGCCACGGACGCTTACTTATTTAATTTATAGTTATTTGTTTTTATATTTTAATTTCATGGGGTGGGATACGAGATTCGAACTCGCGGCCCCCAGTGCCACAAACTAGTGCTCTAACCAGCTGAGCTAATCCCACCATATTGACGATTATAAAATATAAAAGTTGAATATCAAAAAAAATGGTCGGGGTGAAAGGACTCGAACCTTCGGCCCCTTGGTCCCAAACCAAGTACTCTAACCATACTGAGCTACACCCCGACCTGAACATTAAAAAGCTGTTATGCTTAGTAATGAGGTCGAAATTATAGACAACTTCCTAATAAATGTCAAGGGTTTTTTGAAAAAAAGTAAAAAAAATTATGATTTTTGTCAATTTATCGTATAATTAGGAATATTTAAAGAGGTAGAACATTAATGAAAGTAGCAAGGTTTAGTAGAATAGGGTTTATTTTAGCAGCAGCAGGAAGTGCTGTTGGACTTGGAAATATTTGGAAGTTTCCTTATATCGCAGGTGAATATGGTGGAGGTGCATTTGTTTTAGTGTATCTTTTAACAGTTTTGTTGATTGGTTTTTCAATTATGATAGCTGAGATGCTTATAGGGTATTTAGGAAGACTTGATACTGTTTCCTCTTTTGAAAAACTTGCACCAAAGCGAAAAAAATTTTGGAAATTTGGAGGTTTTCAATCTTTAGCAGGGCTTTTTATTATGATTTTTTACTCTGTAGTGATTGGATGGATATTTCATTATATAGTGACATCTATTACTTATTTACCATCTTCTGTTAAAGAAGCAGAAACAACTTTTTCAACAATGCTTCATAGTGGTTTTTTAACACAACTTTCTTATCATACACTTGCTGTTGTTGTAATTACTTATGTTTTAACGAAAGGTATCAAAGGGGGAATTGAGAAGTTAAACAATTATCTTATGCCTCTTTTGATGATTATTTTAGCAGGGATGTTTGCGTATGCCTTAACATTAGATACTTTTTCTCAAGCGCTCTCTTTTATGTTTGCACCTGATTGGTCTAAAATTAATTCAGAAGCTTTTGTAACAGCTGTTGGGCATGCATTTTTTACACTCTCTCTTGGGATGGGTGCAATTATGACTTATGCTGCTTCTTTAGAAAAAGATTCAAATCTCGTTAAAGCTGCTTTTTGGGTAGTATTTTTAGATACACTTATTGCAATAGTGGCTGGGCTGATGCTTTTTACATTCCTTTATCAATATGGTTCGGGTCCTGCAAAAGGTCCAGGATTAGTTTTTATCTCTTTACCTGCAGCATTTTATGAGATGGGTATTTTAGGGAATATTTTTGCTGTACTTTTCTTTATAGCTTTAGCGTTTGCAGGTCTTACATCCTCTGTTTCACTTGTTGAGCCTATGGTACAGTACTTTATAGATAGATTTTCTTGGGGAAGAGTAAAAGCATCTATTGCAATGGGCTTTTTCTTTTGGTTTTTTGGAATATTTGCTATTCTCTCCAATATTGATGGAGCAAAAGAGTTGCTCACTTGGGGAGGAAAAAACTTTTTTGATTGGGTAGATTATGTAACTGCTGCTATTATGCTTCCTCTTGGTGGGCTTATTATGGCCGTTTTTGTTGGTTTTGTGATTCCTCGTAGTGAAGTTGAAAGAGTGATGCAACCACAATTACAATGGGCATTTGAGGCATGGTATTTTTCTCTTCGTTATATCACTCCTGTTGCGATGTTTGTTGTGATGCTCTCTTTAATGGGAGTTTTATAATGGATATTTTCAAGGAGTGTAAACAACTTTTAGAGGAAAAAGGGGTTAATACCCATTCATCTATAGATTTTGAAGTGAACGGTGAGATGATGAGTCTTACTTTAGAATATATTATAGATACTTACATGCAAGCTTCTCAAGAATCACAGTTGGTATTTTTAAGAGCACTCCAAAAGTCTTCATCTTCACCTCAAGAGATACAAGCTTTTTTTGAAGGGATGGGTAAGTTGTTGTTAATGACACAGCTGACAGATAAGGATCTCTCAACACTCTCTTAAAAAAGGAGAGCCAGAAGAACAATGAGAAGAACAGGTGGTGTTACAAGAATACCAAATTTGGCATACGAGTAGAAGCTTATATAGATTCCTTTCTTTTTAAGAGAGTGAAGCCATAAAAGTGTTGCTAAGGATCCAAACGGGGTCATTTTTGGTCCAAGATTACACCCTATGATATTGGCATAAATCATAGCATCATTCCCTATATGTTTTAGTGATATATCCATAATCATAATAGTAGGAAGATTATTCATTATCGCTGAGAGTGTTGCCGATAAAAATCCTGTGCCTATAACAGCGATTATTTTTGATTGGCTATTGAGATAGTTGAGAATTTCTGAGAGTTCATTTGTTAGTCCGACATTTTTAAGTCCATAAACTACGATATAAAGTCCCAATGAAAACCATACTATTTGCCATGGAGCTTCTTGTATTATTTGTTGTGCTTCTACACTCTTGCATAAACTTGCAATGATTAAAAAACTAAGAGCTCCTCCAAGAGCAAAAAGGGAGATGGGAAGCTGATAATTTTCTGCTAAAAAATAACCAAGAAATAAAATAGCTAGAAAAAACCATGAAAAATAAAAAACTCCTTGATGTTTAATAACACTTGATGCAGGTGGGAGCAGCTCTACATCTATCGTCTTTGGTATCTCTTTATGAAGAACTCCATAAAGTACAAGCATACTGATAAAAACACTTATAATGTAAGGAAAAAACATCTTTAGCATATAATCTTGGAAACCTATATGAAAGTAGTTTGCTGTTACAATATTGGTTAAATTGGAAAAGATAAAGGGTAAAGAAGCACTATCACTGATAAAGCCTCCTGCTAGTAAAAAAGCAAGTATTGTTTTTGTATTGAGTTTGAGTACTTTCATCTTAGCAAGTAAAATAGGTGTAAGAATAAGAGCTGCGCCATCATTTGCAAAAAGAGCTGAAACCAATGCTCCTAAAATAATAGAATAAAAAAACATTTTTTTTCCACTGCCTTGAGAGAGTTTTGCCATTTTAAGAGCTGACCATTCAAAAAAACCTATAGTATCTAAAACCATAGATAGAATAATAATACCTATAAAGGTGAGTGTAGCATCCCAAATAATACTAAAAACAACTTCTACATCGTGAAAACTCACTATATCTAAAGCAAGAGCAGTGAGAGCAGCCAACATAGCTGTTGTCCCTATTTGAAGCCCTTTTGGTTGCCAAATAATGAAAATAAGAGTGATGAAAAACAGTGTAGAAGCTAAAATCATTAAAGCCCTAACTCTAGTCTAACAATGGGAGTGAGTTCCATAGTGATAAGCTTGAGTGTTTTTTCAAAAGCACTATAGGGTTTTTTATCGGGATCTTCATACCCTACATGGATTACTTTAGTTTTGTTTGGGAAGATAGGACATGATTCTTTGGCATTGTCACACACAGTCACAACAAGATCAAACTCTTCATCAATGACTTTGTCTAGTGTTTTGGAATGATAACTATCTTTCCATATCCCTTTTTCTTGGAGCACTTTTTTTGCATTTGGATTCACTTTACCACTTGCTTTGACACCAGAACTATACGCTTTGACACCATCTAAATAGGCATTGAGTACAGCTTCAGCAATGATAGATCGACAAGAGTTTCCAGTACAGAGTATTAAGACTTTTTTATCCATTATCTATTTCCTTTATAGTTTTTTTCCATAGAGAAGTGTTGCACTGTAGCGACCTCCCCAAAGAACAAATAAAAGTATCCATGCTGTTGCAGTGATGTCAAAAAGAAAATCTGTACCCCATCCAAATGCTATGTTAAAACTATAAAGAGCACGAAGAAGTACAATTAACTGTACTCCAAGAAAGATTTTTGTAGCAAAAGTATCACCATGAGGAGCTTGGTTTGAGTGTCCTAAAATAACGCGTGTTCCAAATCCTATTAGTACAGTTGTTAAAAAACCAAGAGCTAAAAGATGTATCGTAAGAAAGTAAAAAGATGTTTCTAAAAACATTTCAGCTGTGACACTTAACGCACCGAGAATAAAACTCAGAGGCAACCAAAAAAGAGCTACATGTAAAACCCAAAGAATAGGGGGTGATTGGAGTGGATGTAACTCCCATCTTTTTATCTCATATGCCATATAACCACCTAGCAAAAGGTTTATAATGAGTGTAAGGGGTTGGAGTTCTAAAATCAGGGAGAAGCTTAACAATAAAAAAAGGTCAAAGACAAGAGGGACAAATTTTGGATTTTTCTGTGCAAAGGAGTGAGAGAAAAATGGAATCATTCTTTGCCCTACACTAAAAGCAAGAAAAATAGTGTACATGTAAAAGGAGAGAATGATGGCACTGTTTTGTATATCTGGTAAAAATAAAGATATAAAAAAGAGGGCATGTCCTACTAAACCAAAGGCTGAAGCGATTAAAATCCAATAAGAGTCGCTCTTATCGTGAGCGTAACCTTGTTTATAAATTTCATACAGTTTGTAAACATTAAAGCCATGAGAAACGAAAAGAGTAACTATTGAAAGATACACCATATATGGAGAAACGATAGCACCAACAATAACACCTATACTACCTATGAGATTACTATAAAAGATAGTTGTATAAAAATCTTTTTCTATCACCTGTGATTGATTAAAGCGAGGAAATGTTGTAAATAAAAAACCTGTAAAACCATTCAGAAATAAGAGAAAAATAATCGTATAACTATGGAAAGTGAGTGTATCTATGGTGAGCGTAATAATCCCTTTATAGCTCAGTAAAAACAGGAGCATAACTATTATTGCATTTGCAATAGCTAAAAGAAAAAAGGGTTGATGAGGTTGTGATAAAAAATAGTTTTTTATAGTGTTGTGTGTTGTATTCATTAAATAAAGTTCCTATACAAGATAATTTTGACCAATTTTTTTACAGTAAGCTTCAATCATAGCATGTTCAAAGTTATTGTTTGTCGCATAGTTATACCCAAATGTTTTTTCCCAAAGTTCATGAGGTTCCATACAAAGATAAAAAAATACCTCTTTATGCCATGGCTTAAAGCTTTTGTATGCATGTTGAAACATCTCTATTTTTGTTTCTAAAGGATAAGATGTTTTACCACTTGCATCTTCATGGGGAATTTGTGTGATTTTTGTATGAAACTCTCTTTGTCGTAGCTGTTTAATAACAGGTTTTATAAAAGTAAGTGTTCCAAAGCTCACAAGAGCAACTTCTGATGGTTGAAACATCTCTAAAAGGGTGTCATACACTTTTTTGTATTCATCAAGATAACCAACATATTCAACGATAGGGTGAAAATGAAAACCAACTTTTACCCCTTTATCAGCTACTTTTCTTGCAGCACGCAGTCTTTTTTCTAAAGAGGCTGTTAAATGTTCTTCATTTTTGATGATAGTTGGAGTATTTAAACTCCATGTACAAAGGATGTTTTTTGGGACATCATGCTCTAAAAGGTAGGAGATATTATCTGATTTGGTTTTAAACTCTAAGATAACATTAGGGTATTTTCGTGCAAAGTCAAACAGGGCATCTAAAATACCTTCTCTGTTTCCAAACATAAGGGAATCACTTGCTTGGCCTGTCCCTATATGGTAGCTTTTATTTGGGTCAAGTTCTAAGTTGAGAAGTTTATCTTTAAAGTTTGCATCAAAAGTGATGGTATTTTGGTTGTAAAAACTCTGAATTGAACAGTAGGAACAATCAAAACCACAACTCTCTACAGCATCAAGTGTTAAAAGATTACAACAGCGTGTTTTTTCACTAGCTACTGGGCATAAACCAAGACCAAAACCCTCTTTTGCTTCTGTTTTAAAGGTGAATTTTTGTTCTTGAGGTATGTTTTTTAAGGTGAAATTATCATAAGAGTTCGGTGTATTACGAATTTTTTCATAAGCTTGTTTAAGTCTTGAAAATACCACTTTTTTTGTTGGATGTTCAGGAAAAATTTCTGCTATTGAGGCTTCGTCCCATAGCTCTAAATCTCGTGCTATATCTATAATTTGTTTAAGCTCTTGGTGGGAGAATTTGTAGGCAAAAGCTTTCTGCTTAATGAACGCTTGTTCTTTCGCAGAAAGTTTTGTAAAAAAGGTATTTGTTATTGCTTGTGTAAATTTTTCATTATAAGAATTCATAAACGAATTCTAGCAAAAAAAGTTCACTATTTTATAGGGATAATTTTTGCTTTTGGTTTTTTTATCTCTACTTTAGGAATTGTCACTGTTAAAATACCATCTTTAAATGCTGTTGTAAGTTTACTTTGGTCTATATTTTCGGGAAGTTGAATCATGCGTTCAAACGAACCATAAAAAATCTCTTTTTTAATAAAATTTTCTTTTTTATTTTCGATTTTTTCCTCTTTTTTCCCTTCAAGTTTTAAAATATTGTGTTCATCTATAGTCAGTTTGATATCATCTTTTGAAACACCAGCCAAGTCAAATTTGATGATATAATCATGAGCTGTATCTTGAATGTCAACACGAGGATAGTTGAAATTACTCAGTTTTGCATTGTTAAAATGAGATTCTATGAGAGAGTTAAAATATTGATTCATTTTTGCGAACTCAGCATCATAAGGAGTTCCTACAAGTTCAGCAGCACTTAAAGGAAGTGTTAATGCACCAAGTAGTGCCATGGTTGTCATTATTTTTTTCATTGTGTATCTCCTTGGTGTATCGCTATTTGATAGCGATACTTTTTGTTTTTTTGGATTCTACTTTCTCCAAAGTAAGATACAATCTTCCATCTTCAAATTTTGCATGGATTTTATCTCTGTCTATATTGTCTGAAAGAACAAAACTTCTAGAGATAACGCCAAAGTTTGATTCACATAGATAGTAATCATCCTCTTTGACTTCATTTTTGTATCTTCTTA